>WNGR01009225.1_pt1 | contig 12775 bp, 14 predicted proteins | sample 5407581 | NCBI WGS metagenome assembly WNGR01 (sample SAMN13153383, study PRJNA577476) | soil metagenome | isolation source: 80 cm soil or saprolite under Garry oak tree replicate 2 | place: USA:California | collected 2016-06-15 | reverse complement strand
GGCGATTTCTTTGAACGGAACTCCCGTCGCGACCATCTCCAGGAGCCGTTTTTCTCCAGCCAGCAGAGCTTCAGCGCGTTTGCGGTCTTCAATATCAATCGCGGTGCCGTACCATTTCCGAATCTCGCCTTGTTCATTCCGCAATGGCACTGCGCGAACAAGAAGCCAACGGTAGTTCCCGTGAACATCGCGGTGGCGCGATTCGCTTTCGAACGGCTCACCGCTGGCACAAGCCGCACGCCATTTTGCTGCGTGCTGTTCAAGGTCGTCGGGATGAATGCTGGCCGCCCAACCTGCGCCAGCGCTCTCCGCGGACGAGAACCCTGAGAATTCGATCCATTGTCTGCTTACAAACTCATTAGCGCCGTCAGGCCGGGTCACGAAAGCCATTGCGGGGACTGTTTCAATCAGATTCCGAAGCTTCTTTTCACTCGCGCAAGCAACTGCGGTTCGTTCCGCAACTTTGATCTCCAATTCATCTCGCGCCTGCCGCAGCGATTGCTCAGCTCGCTTGCGGGCCGCGATCAGAAAGATGGCCACTGTAGCGATAAATGTGAACTCGAACAGCCGCAGAAGATCTTGAATTTCGGATGGAAATGAATGCCGCGGCAAATGCATTAAAAAATGAATGGCCGCCGTGCTCACTAATGCTGCGAACACGCCCGCTCCCGTGCCGGCATACCAGCAACTAACCACCACCGCGGCAAAGAAGAGCGGGGTAACGTAAAGATATGTCCGCAGCGGGTAGCTAATCGTCGCCGCAGCAGCAACGGCTAAGGCTGCGACTGCATACGAAAAAATTCGGGCCATTTCGGCCCGTCTTGTTTTCTGCGCGCTCGCGCATGCCCCAGTGTCCTTCAAGGTTTTGGCCGCGGAATGCATGAGGTAATTCTACCAATCATCCGTCAGTCACCTCAGTTTGTCAGTTCCTTTTCCATCCCTCTAAAGAGGCGTTACCTGCTCTCCCTGTAGGCTCAGCGAAAAATACTCCGACTGCTTCGTGGTGCGACCACATGACCTGCCTAGCGTCTCCAGCGAAAACCAAAGATGGAAATGAGACAATACCAAAGGAATTCGAAGCGCTTAGTGCGCGGAATATTTCGGCGTCACCGGCGACGTCACGATCCGATGCTCGTGTTCAACATCTGGTCGTTTAACTTTACCGACGGGTGGAACCGCGTTTTTGCAAGGGATCAATATGGGCGCTTCTCCGTTTAATGACTTGGTACACGAGTCGTCTCTCACGCTGACGTCGCTGAATGCTGCGCAGCGATCGGTGGTGGTAAAAGCTCCACTTCAGCGTGCTTATGCTCAGTGGGCGCGTGTTGAGGATTTGCCAAAATTCATCACGCCGCTGCGCAACATAAAGAGAATCGACGGTAGCCAGTTTTCCTACACCTGGCACCCTGATGGCCAGGAGCGCCAGGGAGTTTTCCAGATTCTGCTTCAAATTCCCGGGCGGCGCATCGCGTGGCGCACACTCTCGAATGGTTTCATGTCGGGAGTGGTTTCGTTCGAACCTCGCTCCGATGGAGAAACGGAAGTGACTTTGAAAATCCGATCGATCTTCGACCCGCCCAATCTGTCGCGCAGAATCGATGAGTACCTGGGCAATTTTAAACAACTGGTGGAAAGACAGGAGGGCAGAGTATGAAAAGGTTTCCGACTGCGGAGGAGCTCGTAGCAAGTTATTGGCGAAAACTGGCGCGCTCGATCGAAAGACCGGCGATCAGAAAAAGGCGCGCTGCGTCGCCGCTGGGCCGGCGAAATTCCGAAAGGTTGCCGCGTCGAGTTCACGCGCGAGTAGCGGCTTAAAACAACCGGGGAAGAAAGAGATATGCACAAAGACCTTGAAAGAGTGAAGTTACTCGCGCGCGATCTGCGCGATGGAAAAGAATTCCCGCGCAGCCCGCGCACCACATTGGGCGGCTATGTGCTGGCGGCGCGCGCGGTGGACAAATGCCGCGCGGTGTTGGTGGACTGGCAAGGCGAATACCATTCCAATTGCCCGCTCGATCAGCGCTGGCTGAATTTTGCCGAGATCGACTACGATGACTTTCGTTCGGTGGTCGCGAGCGGCGCAACCGACGAGGAGATCGCGCAATGGATCGGTGAACACGCGAAAAAACGCCCGCGCGCGGAGATCGTTGCCTGGAACAACAAGGAGCGCGACCTGCGCCTGAGCGATCTGCCTCCTGAGCTTCAGGAGTTCATGGAAAATTATATTCAGCGATACGTCCCGCGTAATCGCATCGTGTATCACTGGTTCGACGTGTACGATCTCGAAGAGCAACGGCTCTGAGGAACATTGGTAGGGACGCCGCGCTGCGGCGTCCAGTCGGCGCAGCGCGCCGATCCTACCACGAGGCTCGGCGATAAAAACGTAAGGCCAGTCTTCTGTAGCCGATGCTCAAAGAAATCGCGCTGCCACTCGATCTTGAAGGCTTTAGCCGTCCATTCTTTCCATTTACTGATGATTCTCTGCGCGCGTTTTTCGACGTCGGGAAACCAGACGACTAAATGCACATGGTCGGGCATCAACATAGCAAGCCGAACGTACCAAATTCTCTTCGCGTTTCGGTATTTGATCGTCTCGATGAGATCGCTTGCGATCTGATCATATGCTAACTGATTGATTCCACGGCGCCCGCAACAGATCGTAATGAAGTAACAGGCTTTGCCAGGATCGGCCCAAAGGGGTACGTCGTGCGGCAATCTTTTGCGATCTGGAGGCTTCATGCGGAAGCACGCCTTGTGGTAGGGACGCCGCGCTGCGGCGTCCGGTCGGCGCAGCGCGGCCGGCCCTACCTTAGGCCGACGACTTCTCCGCGGCTCGCAGCCTGATGTTGATCTCGGACGTCAGTGTCCGATGAACGGGACATCTGGCGGCGACTTCCATCAATTTCGCGTGTTGTTCCGCGCTCAACGCGCCAGTCAATTCCACTTCGACATCGATCCTGTCGAGCATGCCTTCCTTGGTTTCGCATTCCTCGCAGTCCGCTGCATAGATACGCGCGTGCGACAGCGATACCGCAATGTGTTCCAGAGGCAAACGGTGTCGGCGCGCATAGAATCCGATTGTCATTGAAGTGCACGCGCCGAGCGCAGTGAGCAAATAATCGTACGGATCAGGTCCGGCGTCGCCGCCCCCGACGCTCGCAGGTTCATCCGCGACAAAGTCATGTTTGCCGGCAGTAATTTGCTGTCGAAAATCCTCAGCCCCGCCGCGCACAACAACGTGAACTGTCTGTTTGTCGGTTTGTGTGGCCATAACTTGGATCAGGGGCTCAGGATTCCTTTGAAGGCGTCGCGATACCGCCAGAGGAGAAAGACTAACAAGATCGAAATGACGGCGGCCATAGGCAGACCGCTGGGTTCTAGCAAGAGGTGAACCAGGTCGATGTTAACAATAACAGGAGCAAGCAAAACGAGTCCAAGAGGAACAAAGCGTCCGACAAGCAGGAGCAAGCCGCCGACGATTTGGAATACGGCAACGACATGAAGATAATGACTCAGGAAAAGCGCCTTGGTGAAGTCTCCAGCCAACGTCGGCGGTGGCGGTGGCATTGGAATGAAATGCAAAAAGATGTTCGAACCGAACACAACAAAGATCAACCCGAGAAGAATACGGGCGATAGCGGTAGCAATTTTCATTTTGTGATGGTCGCTGATCGATTGAAAATTCCAACCTCGAATTTCTGAAAGCTCGCCGTTAGCCTGGTGACAGCGAAGCGTGATGCTGTCGGTTTTGAGCCCCCGGGGTTTGCAGGCCATCCGTCCGGGCGAAGATTTGACCCTGAAATTTATTCTGCACGGGATCAACATTATTGGCCAGGACGATTTCGAGGACGGAGAAAAGCGTGCGCGCGGCGACATCTTTTCGTTAGCGATCTGGTGTAGCGGACAGGGATTTTTACCGCCCGCGCCTCCCGGCGCTAGAGAACCCGAGCACGCAGAGTATTTCAAAATCTCTGTGGACTCGGGACCTCTAGGCGGGGACGCCGGGTGGTTAACTTACCAACAGGAAAGCCCCCCATAGCAGACAAGTAGGCCTAGAGAAGCTATAACGGCCAGCCCGATCACGATCGCGGTGATGGTGTAAACCTGTGCCGGCGTCTTGGCCTTGCGATAAAGGTCCTCAAATACTTTGGACATTTTCAGAGATGTAGACTCCGAGACTTCTCAAACGCAGCCCGAAGTTGATGTAAGCTACCTTGTCACGTTCCGCGGGCTTGGAGCCATTGAAGGGCGAAGCGGGCGACTTCGCGCGAGTTTTTCAGATCCAGCTTGTCTTTGATGTGCGCGCGATGGGTTTCCACCGTCTTGGGACTGAGATGGAGCAGCTTTGCGATCTGACGCACTTCGTTGCCTTTGCCGATCAGTTCCAAGATTTCAAGTTCGCGATCGCTAAGTCTCTCGACCGCGTCGGTCTCGCCTTCAGCCTGACGATGCGCAAACTTCGTGATCACCTGCGCCGCCATGGCCGGGCTCAGATAAGGGCGTCCATTAAGAATCTCGTGGATTGCCTGGATTACATTGGCCATCGCTTCATGTTTCATGACGTACCCGTCCGCTCCGGCACGCAGAGCGCGCACGGCGTAGAGCGATTCGTCGTGCATCGAGAGCACCAGAATTGGCAGCTTCGGAAATTCTGCGCGAACGTTTTTTATAAGCTCAATGCCATTGGCGCCAGGCAGACTGAGATCGACAATCGCCAGCTCAGGGTTCAGCCGGCGAATAACTTCCATCGCTTCCGCGGCGTTGCCCGCTTCGCCGCAGACTGCAAAATGATTTTTCTCGGAGTGAATCAGTTCCGCGAGACCTTTTCGAAACATCGGATGATCGTCGACAATCACGATCCGCTTCGCCTCCGAAGGATCGCCCTTTGGATTCTGGTTAGTGGATCGGGCGTGTTTCATTCAGCTAATACCTTCCTCTGATTCGAAATCGGATTTTTTCAGCGTCGATCTCGACTGCGCGGAACCCCTGCCCGGCGCCCCATTTTAACTCCCTTCACTTGTCCCTTTTAACGATACGGCCCCCGACAGGCTTCCAGATGCAGAAATTTAGATCAACGCAGCTAATGCTTTGGTGAGTTTCCCCGGCAATCGCGAGAGTCTATTGCTTTTTGTCGCATCTGATTTGTGTGATTGGTGCGCGTTGTCAGGGAAATGACACGAAACACAGGTGCCGCCTTTTTTTGGACGTTCGATTTTCAAGCGTCCGCCGATCAACTGAGCCCGGTACTTCATGATATGAAAGCCCAAGCCATGCTTCAATTCCGGTTCCTTCGGAAATCCGACGCCATCATCGATTACGCACATAACCATTCCCTGCGGCGATCGTTCCAGTTTGATCACGATTTCGCGCGCTTGGGCATGCTTGTTGGCATTGATAACCGCTTCGCGCGCGATCCGATAGAGTTGCGCCGCGGTGGCGTCATCGGTGACATGAAATGACGGTTTCACCTCCAAACGACACGGGATCTTCCAAATTTCCCGGTCAACCAGGTCTTGCAATGCGGTCACCAGGCTGGCTGCATCGACGTCGGCGCGGTGGAGCGCATGGGAAAGACTGCGCGTATCAGTTGCAGCGCTGTTCACGAGTTCGGCGATTTTCTCGATGTCAGCTGCGTCAATCACTCGGTGGTTCCTTAGCCGCAATGCGACCGAGCGCGCCATGAATGCCACCGCCGTGAGATGCTGGCACAGGCCATCGTGTAATTCTTGTCCCAATCGTTGTTGCTCGCGGTCGCTAACAGCGAGGATTTCGCCTTCCAAGCCTTTCCGCCGCACGATTTCGCCTTGTAAGTCCTTATTTGCCGCACGCAGCTCTCGCGTTCGCTCGCGCACGCGCTCTTCCAACAGGTCTTTGGATTTTCGGAGCGCGTCTTCCGCTTTTTTGCGCTCAGTGATATCGATGGCTATAGCCACTGCCGACACCGGCCGACCTGCGTCGAGTACCGGCGTATCGCATACGTTTACCCAGACAAAAGAGCCGTCCTTGCGTTTGTAACGCTTGTCCATATCGAGGGGCTGTCCACTTTGCGCCATTTCCCGGAAGCGGCGTTTCGTGAGATCAGCCTCTTCGGGATGCGTGATTGTGAAGAGGGTCTTCGCCGCGAGTTCCGCCTCTGTGTACCCGAGCATTTCGCGGAATTTCCTATTCGTGAACAAGAAACGACCGGTCAAATCGCAATTAGCAATTCCGGCGTTGCTTTGATTAACAATTGCACGCAGCCGTTCGTCCGACTCGCGCAGGGCTTGCTCGACTCTTTTTTGTTCAATGCCGAGCGTAAGCTGGCCCGCAACCGTTAGCGAAAGGGGGAGTTCGGGGTCAGAGAAAGAGTGAGGCTCATTATAGTAAGTCATGAACTTCCCGATGAGTTTTCCTTCTGCGATCATCGGGATGAAGCTGGCCGCGCGAATGCCTTCGGATCTGATTGCCTTCTTCAGTTCCTTCGGAAGATCGGCAAGATCGACATCGGAGATGCAGACCGGCTGGGGATTTCTGGCGTTGGCCTTCCAGGGTGAATGGCCTTCCACTGCCTGGCGGTAGCGTTTCGACAAATCGCGCCAAGCTACGAAACGCATCACCTCTTTCTCATCGAAGAGCAGAATGGAAGCGCGATCGCAGTGGAGAGTTGCTTGAATCGCATCGAGTGCCGCGTCGTAAATTTCGGAAAGCGATGTGGCGACGTTTTGCTGTTGGGCAAACTGATAAAGCGCTTCCTGCTGTTGCTCGCTGCGTTTCCTCGCGGTGATGTCAGTAAAATAAAGATTTACGTAATCGCCTTCCGGCACCGGTGCGACCAGAACCTGATAGGTGCGGCCGCTAAAATTCATCTCCGTGACAGTGCGTTCGCGAGTCGCGGCCAACCGCCTAATCGAGGCAGGCGCAGTATCGCCGACTCCCACGCGGAAGCTTCGCAGAAGTTTCGTTGCTACCGGATTAGCGAAGGTCACAATTTGTCCCTGCTTCAACCGCATGATTGGCGAAGGGTTTTCCACGGGCAGGCGGCTGGCGAGTACGAGCGCCTTTTCAGTATCTTTGCGCGCAGTGATATCGTTGTTTGTTTCGAGGACATACGCGCGGTTTCCTCGCGCATCGCGGTCAACCGCCCAGCGCGAGAACACGATCAGACGGCTGTCGTCCCGCGAGGTGTGAATGACCTCGCCTTGCCAGTAATTATCACGAAGCAGTTTTTGGTAGATTTTCGCCAACGGCTCGGGGTGTTCCGTTTTCAACAAATTGTGGATCACTCTGCCAAGCGCTTCCTCCGGCGCGTAACCGTAAAGTTTTGTTGCCCCTCTGTTCCAGTAAGTGATCCGATCGTTTGCATCGCGAACGATGATGGCGTCGTTAGTCAAATCCAACAGCCGCGCTTGCTCGGCTAGCTGTTGTTCGTGACGCTTGCGCTCGCGCAAATCGATGATGGCCGTTTGATAGAGCAGCGCTCCGTTTTTCGTCGTCGAGGTGATTGGGGTACTTAGAAGTTGCGCCGGAACAGGCTCGCCTTTTCTCGTCTTCAGCTGCAATTCCGTTCTCACCTGCTGCTCCGTCGTGCGGCAGGAAAGCAGGTGTCGCATGAACAAATCCAAGTCCCCGACATAGAACGCGAACGGGCGTCCGATCAATCGGTCCCTCGGTTCTCCAAGCAACTGGGTCGCCGTCAGATTGGCTTCCTCAATTCGCCCGCTCCGATCGAAGCTGACATACGCAACGGGAGCGAAATCGTAAAGATCGACAAACCGCTGAATAGCGGCTTCGAGTTCATTCTTCGGATTGCGCTTCAGGGCGGTGCGCATCCGATGAATCGGCGCGCCGTTTTTATTCATGTGTATTACCGCGCCATCATTCGAGAATTTCTGCAGCGCGCTGGACGTTCGTTTCGTCTGCGTGTGACTAGATTGACTGAAACGCCGGAATGCAACTGCTTTGCGTTTCCCAGCAGGCTTTGTGCGTTGCTTGCTATTTCCGCGACGACCCATCTTTTCGATTTCTTTTGTCTGCGTCAGCTTCTTTTTCTCCGTCGATATCCACCAGTGTGATAACAGCGCCATCGATTTTGTTATCCGTTGTGCGATATGGCCGCACCCGCAGCGAGTACTGGCGGCCTTCCTTATCGGTTACTCTGCGCTCACGCGTGCCCAACGTTTCGATCACGTCGCGCAGGATCTTCTCCATGTCGGGAACATCAATGTTAGGCCGCAGCTCGCTCAATGGCCGACCGACGTCAGTCGGCAAAATATTAAAGGCGCCGCGGGCGGCTGGCGTAGCGCGCCGCACCGTTAACGCGTTGTCCACCATTACGATTGGCATTTGAGTACTGGCGAGCAGATTGTTTAGCTCGTTCGTCAACTGCATCATCTCCAGGTTGCGATTGCTCAGCTCTTCGTTCAGCGTAGTCAGCTCTTCATTCGTTGATTGCAATTCTTCCTTGGCGGTCTCCAGTTCTTCGTTTGTGGATTGAAGCTCTTCGTTGCTCGACTCGACTTCTTCGTTGGACGCCTTTAGCTCTTCATTGGACGCCTCCTGCTCTTCGATGGTGGCCTGCAATGATTCTTTCGAAACGGCCAATTCCCGGCGTAGTTCGGTTATCTCACGTTGCACTCCGGTTTTTCCCAGGGACTGCAAGAATCGCTCCGGTTTGCTCCTGCTCGTGGTCTCATCAAAAATCACCAGGAACCACGACTTGTCGGATCCTGGGATTTTGAATGGCACGACCTGAATATTTATTTCGTAGCTTTTTCCCCGAAGCGTAACCTTCGCCCGCTCTGCGCGGGCGGGTTTGCCCGTTTTGATCGAGCGCCGAATCGTTGCGCGCAGATCCGGCACCAAATTCGTGCGCGCTAATTGAATCAGATTGAAGGTTGCCGGCCCCGGCATGTGTTCGAGAAACAGGTCGGTCCGGCCACGGAACTGGTGCACTTGCATTTTATCGTCAACCACGACGGCGGCCGGCGCGTACGTGCTGAGGATGATGCGATCCGCCACTTTCAAAAGATCGGCATCGAAATTTAGGCCGAGGCCAGCTACCGGCCTTGGGCCAAAATGGGCGAGCTCAAGGCCGCGCCGTGGAATAAACTGGATTGGTCGCGGCACAGTTGCGGCTTCCTTGGTGTAAATTTTGTTCTTCTTGTCCACGAGTTTGAAAAGCTCGTCATACAGCCCCACTGATTCGGCCGGCCCAAGAATCAACAAGCCGCCCGGGTTCAGAGCGTAGTGAAAGTGGGGGATGCAGCGCTTGTGCAGGTCCGGGCTGAGATAAATCAGAACGTTGCGGCAGCTGATCATGTCGAGACGCGAGAATGGCGGATCAGCCGCGATGTTTTGTCGCGCAAACGTGCAAATATCGCGCACGTTGCGATCAATTTGATACAAGCCGTCGCGTTTGACGAAAAAGCGCTTTAGTCGCGCTTGCGAAACATCCTTCTCGATCGCGCTCGAGTAAATTCCCAGACGCGCATGCTCGACCACCGACTCGCTCAAGTCAGTGCCGAAAATCTGGATACGCCATTTCGAGGTGCGGCCACCGAGAGCTTCGAGGATGCAAATGGCTAGCGAATAAACCTCTTCGCCTGTGGCGCAGCCGGGTATCCAGACGCGCAATTCTGGCGGTCGATTCTTGCTTTTCTTTTTGAGCAGCGACGGCAGGAAACGTTTTTTCAATGCGCGGAATACCTTTTCATCCCGGAAAAACCGCGTCACGTTGATGAGCAGATCATCAAAAAGCGATTCGATTTCTTTTTTGTTGTCGCGCAAGAACCGCGCGTAGCGCTTCAACGTGTCGATCCGATGCAGCGCCATTCGTCGGTGGATCCGTCGAATCAGGGTGCTTTCCTTGTAACCGCTAAAATCGACACCCATCTGTTTTTTTAGAGAAAGGAAAACCCGCCCTAGATCGTCCGCCTGGCGATAGGCTTCTTTTTCGGCTCCCTCTGCGTCGATTAGAGGTCGCTTTAGATACGGATGGTCGGCAATGCGTTGGATTTCGCGCGCGATTGCGTCTGGCGCCAAAACGAGATCGACAAATCCCGAGCGAATTGCGCTGCGCGGCATGGCATCGAACTTTGCGCTCTCTTCGGTTTGCGCGAAGGTCAAACCGCCCGCCGCCTTGATTGCACGCAGACCCGCGGTTCCGTCACTGCCGGTCCCGGAAAGGACGATGCCAATCCCGCGCGATCCGCAGTCTTCAGCGAGCGATTCAAAAAAGTGGTCGATCGCCACGTTGAGTTTCTCCGTGCGACTGACCAGTGTGAGCTTGCCGTTCTTGGCGATCACACATTTGTTAGGTGGCTGCACGTAAATAGCGTTTGGCTGTGGCGTAATTGTTTCTGTGACCTCGGTCACTGGCATCGATGTGGCTTTGCCGAGCAGATTAGGAAGACGGCTGCCGTGATGGGGATCGAGATGCTGCACGATCACAAACGCCATGCCTGTCCTCGTAGGCAAATGGCGCAACAGTTCCATCGCCGCTTCGAATCCGCCGGCCGATCCGCCGATGCCCACAATCGGGCAGCTCAACTTTGCCTTGGCTGGTTCCGATCTCGGTTGCGCCTTGGCTAATTTTGATTGCGACGATCTTCTGTCGCTCGTTTTTACTCGCGAGAAGGGTGTTCTCGACTTCGCTTTTCGCTTGGCAGCCATGCCGCTTTTTATGGTAATTGCGGCCTTCCCAAATCACAAGCCTCGAATGCAAGAGGTGGACGCGTTGTCCTCAACGCGTTAGCTAAACACGCGGCTTTGCAGCTTGATTCACTTGTCGCGTCGGTGGTTCGCCAGCCATCGCCTTCGGAGAAGTCGATCCACCCGACTAATGATCCAGCCGCGAATCATCTTATAGAGGCGGCTGGTTCCCAACGACCAAAGACGATATCATCGTCGCCGGCACGTCCGCCGGCGGCGTCGAAGCTTTATGCGAGATGACAATGAGTACGCCGATTGATCTGAGCGGGCAAGATGCTGCGGATAGCTGGCGCGAGCTCTAACGCCCGCGCGGCGTGAAATTCCAGGAAGCAGCCGTCGCCCTGCTGATAGCGGCGAGGCGCTCTTCAATAAGGTCCCGCTCCACTTCCCAGTATTTTAGCGCTGAAGCCAGAAGCCGGTCAGATTGTTCACCGTGGACAGATTCATCGCCCTCGATTGTCTTCCGTTCCGAATCTTTCGCCGGTCTTTCGAGTTTACGTCTCGATTTTGTCCGTCGCCAGCGTTCCCGTCGCCGTCGTGGTATTGCTCCCATCACGATTTTATCTCTCCTTTGTCGTCTCCCTCTGTAATCATATCCGAATTCGGGAGCGGGCGTCACGAAACCTTCCGCCTCCCTCATCCTTTTCAACAGCGCTGAGACCCAGAAAGTTTCGCGAACCTGGAGAATTCGTGCAGTTTCTGGCGGCCGGTATTGGCTCTATAAACCGGACAGGACGCTTGACAGTAACAGAGCCAGCAGAGGTGCAGTTGTGCGAACTGCTCTCCCACGCCTGGTCACGGATCTATTCCTCTCGTTAGGCGGACGTAATCCAGCCAGATATTGCGCGTCGAAGGCCCGGAGAGCTGCCGCGACGGTCGGCCCGATCCCCACGATCCCTTCGTCGAAACTCGGGCCAAGCAGCGCGACCCATAGATCGCTGCGAAAGGACAACTGAGGGAGGCGCACTGCGGATGGGCTCCCCGGATGCGAGGCACAGTACTGGTTCATTTGCTCGACTGCCGCGGCTGCATAGTCCATGGCGCCTCCACGGCGGGCAGGATAGCTATTCTTGTTCATCGGCGTTCTACAACGCGCGCCCGAGAGAAATTGGATGTGATTTTTTGCTGTAGCCCGGATCGTGGGTCCCGGTGGGCAAAGTGGCGGGAAGGATGCGGCGTTATCGATCCCGGCTATGGATCGGATTTTCACCTATAGGAGAATCCACCGTGCTCCCGATTGCGCTCGTCATTGACGGGAAGGTAGTGTGTCAAACCGTGACGCTATCTGAAGCAACTCGATTGTCGGACGGTGAAAAACTGGAGGTGCTGCGGCGTCTGGATCAATTTCGACATTGGCATTCGCTTGAGGACAAACGTTATTGCCTGGTTTGCGGCAAACTCATTTCGGGGCGGCAAATCCAAGTCGCCGGCGGAACCCGCGGCAACGGTCCGCTGCGGCTCAGTTGTCCCACGGAACGGTGCAACTCAATCCCGATGGACTGGGTGCTGCCCACGAATGAGATCCTGGCCAAAGTGGAAAAGCTGGCAGAAGAAGAGCGCAAAGTCTCGGCGTTACCAACGGCTGCAGCTAATGGCAACGGCAAAACGGTTCACTATGACAGAAGCCACGAGCACTTCGTGTCGCGATTACGCAGGCTCGCGTTTCATTTGAAGCGACACGCCTAAGCTGTCCCCCTCCAATCCCTGCGGGCCTTGAGCCTCGCGGCGGGCCCGCAGGCGACAGCTCCTGGACCTAAGGATTTTAATCCGCGCTTCTTGTCGCCGAATTGCCGCCGTGCTTGTATGCGGGATCGCCTGGTCAGGTGTTTCGGCCTAACGAGAACTCGATTAAAAACATTGCTCCGTTCTGCGGAATGCAAAATCGGAGGACCAATCGCGCGAGCTGCGTGGAGCCTAGCGTCGGTCCGTCATTCCCGCGAACTGCCCGCCTTTCTCCCATGGTTCCTGTTTGTTCCACGGGATCAGGGACCCGCCTCGATCGTCTGGATCATTGACCAGTGCGGTTTCTTTTTGTGAAGCGCATGAGGTCAACGCGATCACAAATGCGCACACCAGGACCGGAACG
>WNGR01006194.1_pt1 | contig 12777 bp, 13 predicted proteins | sample 5407581 | NCBI WGS metagenome assembly WNGR01 (sample SAMN13153383, study PRJNA577476) | soil metagenome | isolation source: 80 cm soil or saprolite under Garry oak tree replicate 2 | place: USA:California | collected 2016-06-15 | reverse complement strand
CATGTGTGGAGACTGAGGAAAAGCCTGTAGTGGATAAATGTCTCCTGCCCTCAGATATTCACTGTGCAAAAGACGACTGGTAGCCTTCTGTGTACATCCGAAATTTCCACCACCGTAGTTCCTGTGTCATGTAGATGGTGTACATGATGAATAGGCCTACCATCGTGAACGTTCACTGAAGTATCGTTCCCGTGCCTGTCCACTCAAGACGTGTACAGCAAACTCGCCAGCGTCCACCATAGCCCAGCCGTCATGGGTATCTGTGCGAGTTTTCTTCGGGAGTTGAAGGGGAGGCTCCATGGACGACAGCTGTGGTAACTTGAACACGGATCGCCGTCGGCAAACTCGTTGTGTGACCCACCGTCTTTCGTACAAGCCGTACAGTGGCCGCAATCGCGCCACGCTTCTCCGTCCCTTCTTTCACCTGTACGAGGCATAATGTTTTAATATGACCTTTATTGATCAGAGGTGGGTTTGAACCTGCGCCAACAAAATCCAACTCCATATGCCACCGGGTTCGAGGAAACCTTCACCCGCGTACGTACTGCCACGTTTGCGGCGGCCTTTTGGGATGGCCACTGGAAGCGGAGGGCCAGGAGGCCGGGGTATCGGATCACGCACAAGTAATGCAGAAGGTTCAAGGTACGGCGATTGGCGCAGCTGGATGTATAAGTTTTGCAACGCGGGGGGCGCGCCAGGTGGAATTGGAGGTGGCGTTCCTGTTTGTGGGGGAGCTCTCTGAGTAGATGATGCTTCCTGTGGATCAATGAACCATGGCACGCGATGAGGTGACGGTAAGGAGGAGTGAAGTGTGGAGAATGTACGTGACGAACAGTTTGCGACTGCACGCCGCCACATCCTGGTAACTTCGTAAGTTACGAGTGGCCCGACCGGACTTTCTCACGCAATCTCACGCTCTCATGCGCCACTCCGTTGTCCTTTCAATTCTTTAAATTTCAAAGCTTCGAGCCGTGCCTAATTGTGTAAGCTTGCACACCTTCAGCAAGGGAACTACGTCTTTGTCGTAGTTACATATAACGGTACATAAATGCAGATTGATTGATTTTTACTGTAAAGAGATGCGCCATCAGATCCCGGACCCGCGGAGGGGGATTCCGACTCGGAGTCACTGGCATTTCACGACTCTCGACTCGACAAGCGAAGTAACCATCTATAAATGTCTTATCCTGCAAAGATCAAAGCCGTCGGTATCAATGAGACTGGCGGTGTCGAGGTTATTCAGAATCTCGAGGTACCCTTTCCAGAAGTAAAGCCGACCGACCTGCTCATAAAGGTACAGTGTTACATCGTCTTCATCATCACTGGCACTCGGGTCTCAGGTTCTATACTCTCCCTCAGGTCGAATGGGCCGGCGTAAACTTTATCGATATTTATAACAGGTACTTATTGATCCATAGCATATCCCTTCTCTTGCCCAGTTGCTCATTTCCTACTGAGGTCTGGCATATATCCAGCCCCGCAGCTCCCCTTCCCTATTTCCAGGGAAGTATCCGGTGTGATTCTGGAGCTACCCTCCGATCAATCTGTACTCGAAAGTTCGGATTTTAAAAGCCGAGGTTTCACGAAGGGCGGCCGCGTTGCTGTCGTGAGTTATCCTTGCGTTTCTCATTCCTCGATGCATGTACATCCACCGACCGATCTATAATCCTTACCGCAAGGTCCTCCCGGGCTCGCTCAAAGAATATGTTGCTATTGACTGGAATACCACGGTTTATGCCGTTCCGGACACCATTCCCACTCGTATTGCCGCAGCGGCGCTCCTTCAAGGCCTAACGGCTCTCGCACAAGTGACCGAGTCTTACTACGTACAAAAGGGTGATACGGTTCTCATTCACACCGTCGCTGGCGGTGTGGGGCTGCTGCTCGCTCAATTGGCAAAGGCACGGGGCGCCACGGTTATCGGCACGACCTCCACTCCAGAGAAAGCGGCGCTTGCGAAGGCTCATGGCGCAGACCACGTTATTCTCTACAAGAAAGAGAACACTGTTGAGCGCGTGCTTGAGCTCACAGATGGACAAGGCGCGAACGTCATCTACGATGGCGTAGGGCAGGCAACGTGTGTGATCTGTGTCAACTCTTCGGGATCGATCTTATGTGTTGCAGGTTCGACGACGACTTCAAGATGATTAAACGTAAAGGAACCATTGTGACCTTTGGCAACGCGTCTGGTCCGGTTGAACCTGTGAATCTGTTCAAACTCGTTGAGAAGAACATCAAGCTCCTTCGTCCCTCGTGGGTTCCTCACATTTTCTAAGTGTTGCTTGTTGACATACATCCGTTCCGCATGGATCAGGGTCTCCAACTACCTGGTGACCCTCGAGGAACGGAACAACTACAGTGCAGAACTCTGGGGATTAGTGTCTAGTGGGGCCTTGAGAATCAACATTCATGCCGAGTACCCTTTCACGGCCGAGGGCGTCCGCCAGGCACATACTAATCTAACAACGGGTAACACGACTGGCAAACTGTTGATTAAAGTTACGGATTAACTGGAATTCCCCCCTGCCTGAGCGCAGGCCGATGACGATAAGCAATAAGTGATGAGGACTTGAGGGCGGTGGGCGTTAGTTTTTTTTTTGGAAGGTGCTTCATTCCGGGAGGTACATATATAATGTAACCAGAGATAAGTGTCAGACAGCAGGAGATTGTATCAGATTGTATCAGTGTACTGTATCAACCCTGTCTGATGCGCTGAAGCCGGGCCGGGCCCGGGTGTGAGACACCGGGAACACATTTCTGCAAAGAGGGGGGAGCGGTTGGGCGTGCCAGATGGAATCCGTGGCGTTCCTATGTCAGAAAATTCCGTAGCGGCTTATAATTGATTCGTCCTATATACCCATTTTAAAGGTATTATAATAAGTTTTTGGAATTATAAGATATTACAAGAAAAGGTTACATAACCAAAATATAACCATAATCAGATAATAAGCTCCTTACAAGCGAAATTAAAAAGCCACTTATAGTAAAAGCAGTCTCGCTTACAATGGTTATAAATTCTCGGCAACATTACACTACTTAAATTCGTTTATAAGCCATTATAACCCTCTTCCGGAATTTTGGGACACTGTTTGTGGGGCTCTCTGAGTAGACGATGTTTCCTGTGGGCCAATGAATCATGGCACAAGATGGGGTAATGGTAAGAAGGAGTTAAGTGTGGAGAATGCACGCGCCAGTGACGAGCAATCCATGCAGAACGTTCAGGGTACGGCGATTAGCGCGCTGGGTGTATAAGTTTTGCAACGAGGGGAGCGCGCCAGATGGAATTGGTGGCGTTCCTGTTTGTGGGGCTCTCTGGGTAGATGAAGTTTCCTGTGGGCCAATGAACCATGGCACAAGATGTGGTAATGGTAAGAAGGGTTAAGTGTGGAGAATAGACGCGCCAGTGACGGGCAATCCATGCAGAACATTCAAGGTACGGTGATTGGCGCAGCTGGGTGTACAAGTTTTGCAACGAGGGAGCGCGCCAGATGGAATTGGTGGCATTCTTGTTTGTGGGGCTCTCTGGGTAGATGATATTTCCTGTGGGTCAATGAACCATTGCACCGATGAGGTGATGGTAGGGAGGAGTTAAGTGTGGAGAATGAATGTACGTGATGAGAGCAGCCCGGTCGGACTTCTCACGCGATTTCACGTTCTCCGTTCGCCACTCCAATATTAATCGCCACTTCGTTGTCCTTTCAATTCTTCGAAGCCTTGCACCTTTTAGCACGTCTTTGTCGCAGTTACGTATAGCGATACATTATTTTAAAAAGATGCGCCATGACGTGCCAAGATGTGCCAAGCGAAGTAACACCTATAATGTCTTACCCTGCAAAGATCAAAGCCGTCGGTATCAATGAGACTGGCGGTATCGAGGTTATTCAGAATCTCGAGGTACCCTTTCCAGAAGTAAAGCCGACTGACCTGCTCGTAAAGGTACAGTGTTACATCGTCGTCATCATCTACTGGCACTCAGGTTCTATACTGTCCCTCAGGTCGAATGGGCCGGCGTAAACTTCATTGATATTTATAACAGGTACTTATTGATCCATAGCATATCCCTTCTCTTGTGCAGTCGCTCATTTCCTACTGAGGTCTGGCCTATATCCAGCGCAACTCCCCCTCCCAATTGCCAGGGAAGTATCCGGTGTGATTCTGGAGCTACCCTCCGATCAATCTGTACTCGAAAGTTCGGATTTTAAAAGCCGAGGTTTCAAGAAGGGTGGCCGCGTTGCTGTCGTGAGTTGTCCTTGCATTTCTCACTCCCCGATGCATGTACATCCACTGACTGATCTACAATCCTTACCGCAAGGATCACCTGGGCTCGCTCAAAGAATATGTTGCTGTTGACTGGAATACCACGGTTTATGCCGTTCCGGACACCATTCCCACTCGTATTGCCGCAGCGGCGCAAGGTCAAGGCATAACGGCTCTCGCACAAGTGACCGAGTCTTACTACGTACAAAAGGGTGATACCGTTTTCATTCACACCGTCGCTGGCGGTGTGGGGCTGCTGCTTGCTCAATTGGCAAAGGCACGGGGTGCCACGGTTATTGGCACGACCTCTACTCCAGAGAAAGCGGCGCTGGCGAAGGCTCATGGCGCAGACCACGTTATTCTCTATAAGAAAGAGAACACTATTGAGCGCTTGCTTGAGCTCACAGATGGACAAGGCGCGAACGTCATCTACGATGGCGTAGGGCAAGCAACGTGTGTGATCTGTGTCAACTCTTCGGGATCGATCTTATGTGTTGCAGGTTCGACGACGACTTCAAGATGATTAAACGTAAAGGAACCATTGTGACCTTTGGCAATGCGTCTGGTCCGGTTGCACCTGTGAATCTGTTCAAACTCGTTGAGAAGAACGTCAAGCTCCTTCGTCCCTCGTGGGTTCCTTACATTTTCTAAGTGTTGCTTGTTGACATACATCCGTTCCGCATGGATCAGGGTCTTCAACTACCTGGTGACCCTCGAGGAACGGAACAACTACAGTGCAGAACTCTGGGGATTAGTGTCTAGTGGGGCCTTGAGAATCAACATTTACGCTGAGTACCCTTTCACGGCCGAGGGCGTCCGCCAGGCACATACCGATCTAAAAGCGGGTATAACGACTGGCAAACTGTTGATTAAAGTTACGGATTAACTGGATCTCCAGCACGAACGAGGCATTCCGTTGTACAACGTGTATGGATTATCATCGTCTGAATGCAGAGCAAACTGCATGTTTCGGAAACTGTTTGATCAATTTTTTGAGTCTAATAGAGAAATTTCCCTGTGCCCTAGAGTGCCTCATGGTCAATGCGTGTCAATGAACGCCATCGCTGGCTTATAGTCTCCATGACCTTTGAGGGGCGTTGGGATAATCGCCATGTCTTTACTTCCCATTGCTGTCGTCGTCATTTCCTTTTTCCTAATTTTCCGAGCCCTGGGAAGGAAAGCAGTGAAAGACGAAGATCGCCGTCCTTTTCCATTCAATCACGGCCTCGACACGGGCCGGCAGACTCCATCCCAGTCCATCCGGAACAAACCCCATCCAAAGCCCGCCCCAAGTACACCACCCAGACACCGTCCCTGCCGCGTCTGCGGAGTGCCGGCCACCAAGCGGTGCCCTCGTTGTAAGTCGGTGTATTATTGCTCGGGTGACCACACCACATGGGTAAGTCTTCGCTATTTACATTGTGACTCTACGTATCTAACGTAGCATCACCGAAATATAAAAGGATTGGCGGACGCACAAACCACACTGTTTACCCAACCCGGCGCGTAGCCGTTCACCCTCGAGGACGCGCACTCTCCCGGACGCCGCAGAACACGCGCGAGGCCTTCGGCCTGGTGACACGGTCACCGTCGCGGCGTATTTATTTAGCGTCGACGCGGACTCGCCACGAGTAGTTCAAGTCACTTGTACGTTACGTGAGCCGGAGGAAGGAGGCTATATGTGGCACAACCCAAATTTCAAAGAATACGTACAATGGCCCGCGCTAGGTTATGTAGGGGTGCGCCGAGCGACTCCCGCACCGACTGCGCCTCTACTCGATCATGCGCTCTCTATATTCTTCCACGAGTTTGGGCTCTTAGACAACCAACGCCCTAATCGTTGTGTCGAGAAGCTTGTTGGGGGAGTTGGGATGACGTACCAGAAGTGGGTAGGAGACATAATGCTCTTTCGCGAAGAAGTGCATGATAGGTATTGTGATGTCAAAGAAGAAGACCTAGCCCCTGCTATCGAGTACTTTCGGGATTACGGTCGTCTGTAGAAACCGACGTCATGGGTTTGAGAAGGAAATTCTTAAAGTTTGTTTCAACTGAGGCTTGACTTTTCTGCTCAAAATCTAACGAGGGAATAGAATGTTGCCTGGTTGAAAGGATGGTGCAAGGGTGTTTACAGAACGAACGATACGGACACGTTTCCGGCGGCGTCTAATGCTGCCTTCTGAGCGCCGGGGGTTGTTGTCGCTACTGGTGATGCCATTCTTGGACCTTTCTTCTTGCATCGTAGAGCATGCTTCTTGAGCAAAATATTCGAGCGAAATTATTTACCACAGTGTACACAGGTGTGTGTCATAGCTCGACGTCTGTGAGGTAATAATTATAAGATGTGAGGAGACGGATGTGAGGAGACGAATAGAACACACCATAATTGTCTTGTCGTTGATTCTCACATCGTCCTACGAACATCGCACTGGCTGATTCGCCACACTTGAACATGTGTAAACGGCGATCAGCGGTCAATATTACCGGTCAATGTCCAAGTATTTGTACCCTTCCTTAAGTCCCAATGCCCGCACATGGCCCCCACTTCCAATTCCCATCTTGAACTGAACGTGAATGCGGGCGCGGTCTTGCAAGGGTCGCCGATGATCGTACTCATGCTTATTCCTCCAACCATAAGAAGAGTCGTGAGTAACGCTGTAAGTACTGTAAGATGCGAGAAACTTACCTTGGCATGTCACAGACCATTAAAATATGTCTCAGCCCCGAAGAGCTTGGAGCGGTGGCCATAACGTCTAGTGCATCGACAGAGACCACCCTGTCCCAAACCCGAGTGTGTCTCTAAAGACGGGCTGGTTATATATGGAGCCCCCCTGCCAGGTAGAGGTACAAAACTTTACGCGATGCAACTGGTGACCACCCGGAAGAGGGTCCATCGAAGCATCCAAGGACGGAGACGAGTCCATCGACACCATCCACCATCGATGTCGTTACCATGTGCTTCAAGAAAGGGGAGGAGAGGCGTGTGTCGGACGAGATAATTCCTTCATATTAGCCGTGCTCTTGAGCCACCTTACTTGAGACCTTTTACTGTACCTCAGCAAAAATGTCACCAAGGACCTGAAATAGAAGCGCTGGGGTGACTTCCGTCATATCGAGGGCTAGCCCCATGTGAGCAACATCAGGGAGGCACAGGGCCGTCTATAAAATGTAGAAATATAAGAGATGTGTCGAGATGGGGGTTGGGAAGTCATTCAGCAAGCATTGGCGCGAGAAAAGCCGGTGAAGGGATGACCACGCCCCATGGGTTCAAGGAAGAGAGGACGAGCGAATTACTCCTTGAAACCCACTTTCTTTCGAATGGCCGAGCCGTATCTAACTAAGGGTCGTCCAATTGCACTGCTCCGGTCTTCGCACGAACGTCTTCTGCATAATGGTCACAGCTGCTAACGATACTAACTTGAACATCAACATGTATGATAGATGCAAAAATAGGACGTCCTACTAGAAGAGGCGAGTCACTTGCGCGCGATGACGCCCAACGCTACTTTCAAAATCTCTGATCACTTTGCTACAACGGTCCAACTCTATCGTGCAGCTAATTGATCTGCTCTAGATCTTGGCGATCGTGGTTTATTACCGTAATAAAGTGGTTGGACCCGATACATGCCTGAATGCTCACCAGCGCTCACCAATTGGGGATTCGAGCAATAAGGACACGCTACTTTGGCAATTTCACGTCGTCACGGTGACACAGGCACTCTTGCAGGCACTCGTACGGTTTCTATAACACAGCGCTTGTGAAATAACAGACCTCACCGCGTTTCAGGCGGGTTCTGCATTGCAATTCAATCCGAGCCACTGGGCTTGCTTCAGGCCTTGTTGTTGCCCTATTTGTTGCTGCTCTCGTACAGTATGACGGCAACTGCAGATTGCCGGTCGGTTCTTAGTGACACCGGTCGGAGTCGGTCCGCCGGGTCTTCCGAGTCCGAGTCGTAGCAGTTGACCTCGTCTTCTTGACCGGTTGACCCCTTAAAACACAAGCCTCAACTGTGACTGTGGGTCCCTCAGCCGGTCCTTGTGCCAAACACACAAGAATTACCATTCGGCGTAAATGGTGGATCGGTTTGACACCAGTTCGAAAGTGCCTGCCATACACGCTCAACTGAGTCAATTAACCATGGCATTCAGAGGTTCATCAAGCCCTCTCTGCTCATCCTGTTTTTTTTTACTGTTCTTACACCAGCTTCGTCTTCGCCCTAGCAGACGACGTGGCTTTCGTTAAATTTCCCGGTTTTATGATTCTAGCTTGCCGTTTTCTCCTTCCGCCTAACTTATTCCTGGTCGCCCCTTAATGGAGTGCCAGTCTACGACAGTGACGACTTCTCCAATGGTGAACTTGAGGGCTGAGATCATCAAGCTCTCAGGTCTGGAGAATGCTGTTTTCGTTCTTCCCTCGTTGGCCCAAACCTATCAAGTGGATTACGAGGTACTATTCCACTGTTGCCTTTGCTCTTCTTGCCTTGAGCAGACGGTTACTATCTCCCTCTTCAAACATCCCTTGGTCATGTTTGTCAAGGGTTATGAAGCCCCGTAGGGTTTTTGGCCGTCTCCCCCAGACACTTCAAGGTTGATCGTGACCAACAACACCGTAGCGTTTCCCTCTCACTGACAGGCTGCTGTTTCTCCGCGACAGAGTGCACCTCACCTTGCACAATACCAAACTGTTGTTCGCATAAAGACGTTAACTAGCTCAAGTGACTCAACTGCATGAAAGAGGGCCATAATACCCTGGATATCTTCTACCCTACACGGGAGAACCACAGACTTCCCGCCCCATGGCAAGGCGCTATTCCCCCTTCTGATTCTCAACTGGGTCAACCGGGTTCTTCCTGGTAGGCTCAAAGTCGCCAGGTACCATCCATACCCCTCTGTCCTCAGCCTACATCAACCCCCTCCCTCTCAGTACTACCCGTCTCGCCCCAGCTACCAGTTGGGAATGATACATGTCCTGTCAACATGAGCTCGTCACCCATACTTTTCTCGATGTTGATCACTCACTGATCCTTTTCTATAAGAGCCCTCGTATCATAGGCTATTCTTTTCTCTGGGTCATCTCCTGCCCGACTTGCGGCACTTGATGGTGTGAATTCCGCCGAGTGGAACTTCATCTGCCTCGCCATTACTGATTTCGCCTACCAATGCACCGAGGTCATGGCCCATAACTGCAAGCGGACGTCCGGATTTGAGGTGACATCAAGGCTAGACCTCGCCCCCATTTACAAATCCTGGACATCACATTGGTAATGGGATTGTGCATGTTGTTAACTTTTACTGCAATATAGACACGCTGTGCCTAGTAAATGCGAATAGTAAATAAGTGCGTCAAATTTATTCCTCTGCTCGACTTCTCGTGTCCAACCAGTTCTCGGACTCAAACTCCTCTACGGTGTGGCTATGGAAGTAGTCCCACAGTGGAAAGACACTCCGAAGATTCTCAGGGCTCAGCTCGGGATAGTTTTGAATTAATGTCTCCGCCAAAGCAGAAAAAACGACCTTTGCCACAATGTCACCGTTTGCCACATGCTTCTTTGTAACTTGCACTTACCTTGTATCCAGCTTCGTTCAGGTGCAACCCATCTGTAAAAAATGCTTTCACCGCTTCCTTGTCCTTTCTCGCTGCTTCCCAGATTCTATTCCATGCATCGACTACCGGAACACCTTCCTTTTTACCTACTTTTCTCACTTCCTCGGCATAACTTTCCGTGGTGTCGAATGTCCTTGAGGGTCGTATATCCGCCCGTATACTGGGAATATGGATGGGTGGTGGGGTGATCAAGAGAACCCTCGTTTCTGGGGAATACCACGGTGATTCTGGTTCCCGAATAGCGCGTACCATTGTCGCCAAGTTCTCTGAGAAGCGTGAAATGGGGACATGTTGCCGGAACTCTGGTAGACACGCGTCGTTCGCTCCGAACCAGATCGTAAGGAGTCTCACACGCGCAGCGTGGGGCTGGAATTCCCGTTTCACGATGATCTGATGGGTACTGCTCTGCAAGATGATTCTAGAAGAGAAGATAACGTCTTGGCGCACCTGTTTTAGAACTGGCAGAGCCCAATCCGTATTGTATCCCGAGTAGCCGCGGTTTAGGACGTCAAGCTTCCGAGCATACAAATCTACGACATTACATGAGCAAGAGACAAATCGATAACGAGCGAGACAATAAACTCGACGCACTAGTAACACGAGCCCCGATACCTCCAAGCTCAGGGTTCCAGCCCATCTCCGTCAGTGAATCCCCGAAGAGGACAATTGTATCTTGGTAGTGAGTTGCCATTGCAGCTCCAGTTTGAGATCAACGTGTGTCGCTGCTAGGACGAGAGTGTACTGTATCCCCGAATGATTCATTCGGCTCGTGCCGTGTACTTCGTCAGTCACATAGTTCCGCCGCTGATATTACAGCAACTTATCACGATAACGATCACGACAATCGGTCTGGGGTGGATGGGTGGATGACGTAAAGGTGAGCTTCCGGCTTCATTCGTCTCCATGCGTCCCTTGGACCAAGCCTTGGACAACCTATCGATACGACGATACCGCCCATTTAGACTCGGAACGGGCGCTCAAGACTAACAAGACGTGCAAGGGTGTCACCAGTTGTTTGTGTTTAATTCACTAAGCTGGCGTGAATACAAAACAACGCTGATTCGTTGACGTAAAGTAATGCCTAAAGATGGGCCACCACCACAGACTGGTGTCCCTAACCTCAGCTTGGGCACGATGACGGGACAGATTGGAAGGCAAAGTCCTCCCTCCTGCCCACGGACACCAACAATCTCCAATGAACATGACATCAAGATGGTGATACAAAATCCGAGACAGTATACCATTTTGGATTGATCTTGGGATTAATCCCCAGCCAGTAATGTAAACGAAAACTAAAGCAGCAGATTCAGTCAGTGATTCAGTACTGGTTATCAAACCTGGGAGTCCCGTGGAACAGATATCATACGCACCTCTGTGTACCTGGAGTAACAGTTGGAAATTACGAAGGTGTTTGATCCGACTAGACTTCTGTATTACCGAATGAAGAAGTCACTCTGCTTGTCGAGTCGCGAGAGAAAACTCCAGTTAATACGTACACCAGCACTCGGAATCGATATTGACAGGCTCAGGCAACAAGGCTTGCTAACTTGAAGGCAGCACGCTTCGTGTCCTGTATTGAGGACCCAAAGGTTGAAGAGTGGATCATACGGACGTGCGATAAGCTGGATCAATTCAAAGATGATTCTTTCTACTCGCCAGGCGAACGTGTGGCAAAGAAGATCTTCAGAGCTGCGCCCCTTGACCACGCTAAACACGAAAGGACACGGGACAACTTGGGACAACTTGGGAAGACCGGCAATGAAGGACGGTCGAATCAACGAGAATATCCCTACAATTGCGATCCCCACTCAAAAAGCAGGGTTCAACGAAGATGATCTTAGCACAATATGGCCATTTGAAAAGATACTTCGAAGGTCTATGGCCTACCAGACACATTTATGATGGGCCAGACTGCGGCAACCCGAAATTCTAACAGAATCGTCCAAGAAGGCACCACGCGAAGAATGTATACCGAAGAAACCCACGTTCGTCTGGAAGAGAATTAGTCGAGGGGTTTGGAACAACGCGAAGGGTCCAAACACCAGGTAAGTGGAAAACATTGGAATGACAATCCCAGAAGAAAAAAAGGTGCGCCAAATTGAGTTCGAGGGTAGCTCCTTCTCCGTGACAAGCAGGAACCATTTCGTGAACAATAGATGTAAAGATGGCATAAGGCTCAGCACTGCTTAGCCGACCTCGCTCGGCCGCCTCCGATGTCGGCGGCCCGATGGCCCATATCTGGTCGTCAGTGTCAGACCTTTGGAGTCCAGGGCAGCTCATCATTCCAACTTCAAAGCTTCAAGCTTCAAGCTTCAACGCTTGCTTCAACTCCAAAGACCGTGACATCCGTCCTTCAAGCTTCAAGAGTAGTCGACATCATGGCTGTTCGTGCCGCCATCACAGTCTCCGTCACCTCTGTACTCCTTGGTGCGTCAAGGCACACTCTATGGTTCATGCCGACCCACTCATCCTCCCGAATGTTGTATTCGTACAGGTCTACTCTTTACCCATTGGATTGCGGACTCACTTACCCTCTGGAGGACACCCGTCACCGACGCCCACCTCTGGGTCGCAGCCCGATACTACCATGTGCTCACGAGGGGTGCGCCAGGCATTGGCTACGTTGTTGCCGCTGCGGCTATGCTCGGCGCCGCGACGATTCTTTGGAGTCTGGGAGACGGCGAGGCGGGTAATTTAATGTTCGACGGTGGCAGTATCTGTGCGCTGTTCTCTCTCTCCCCTCACCTTCCGTAAGGTTGACCCGTGCTCTGTCCCGACATAGTCTTATATGGCACCGCCGTCGCCATTTATATTCAATCCGTACTCCCCAGTACGTTCAATTTATCCATCCGCGTGAATTATCGCCTGCTCACACGACGTGCACTCTCACTACTATAGGCATCTTCACCAACTTTGTC
>WNGR01006193.1_pt1 | contig 12778 bp, 7 predicted proteins | sample 5407581 | NCBI WGS metagenome assembly WNGR01 (sample SAMN13153383, study PRJNA577476) | soil metagenome | isolation source: 80 cm soil or saprolite under Garry oak tree replicate 2 | place: USA:California | collected 2016-06-15 | reverse complement strand
GCTTTGCTTGCGTTGAATGAGCTGAACTTTAGTTAGGTAACCCATAATGAAAAACACTAGTCATATAACTAGATACACGCAACAAAAAAATAAGCCCCGCGTAACTTTATCTAGTAAAAGCCAAACTCCAGCCCTCTCCCCAAGGGAGAGGGCGGGGTGAGGAGCAGAGCAAGACTGTGAATAGCCTGGGGACAAGCTTCGAATAACCTGTGAGGAAGTTCCAACAACTCGGAATTGATCCCCTGGAACAATTCCCGTCTGCTTACCCGCGATGGCGCATAGCTTTTGCCTGCATCGCAATTCCACCGGGCTTGCGAGCGAAAACCATTCGCGTCGCGTTCGTTCGATCGAACCGCGCCCGGTGAACGGAAGGACATTATGACGGCTGTTGAAGTACGATGGAAACAATCGAAGGCGATTATCGCCAACGCCTGCCTGATGTTGCGGCACACGCGAGAGGCGGCCTTCGCCTTCACCTGGGGTCTGTCCGAGCCGACGAGCGCCGATTGTTACGTGCTGCTGCGCGATGCCACGCAGATGTTTTGCGCGGCGGTGAGTGAACATTACGGCGAGCCGGCGGTCCATCGGTGGTCGCCCGTGTTGCCCGAATTGCTCCTCACCTACCCGGAAAAGTGCGACGAGACATTGGCGCTGGTCGAGCGAAAGGATTTCCACGAACTGTCCCACTTCCAGTACACCGCGGCCTGACCTTCAAGGCGGTGGTGTGGAACAAAGCTATTCCCCCCGATCACCGGCGGCAATCACGCCCGAGGCCGCCAGCGGGAACATCTCAGCGGCCCAATCCCAGCGAGCGACTTGGCGCCCCTGCGCCGCTCCATCCCGTCAGGACTCGCTTCGACTCGACCCCCTTTCGCGCCGGGAGAAATCTGCTAGGCTGGCGGCGCCATGATTGACCCGATCGATTCCGAAACGGCCCGCGCGTCCGTGGATTTGAAGAAATCGGGACGGAAACGGGTGGCGCGGGCCGAAGGAAGCAAAGTGGACCGGTTGCCGCCGCATTCGCTGGAGGCCGAGCAAGGGGTGCTGGGCTGCGTGCTGCTCGCGCCGACGGAATGCCTCGGCGAATGCATCGAGAAGTTCAAATCGGGCGCGGAGGTTTTTTACGACCTCCGGCACCGGACGATTTACGAGGCCTTGGTCGAAATGTTCGACCACAAGGAGCCGATCGATGCGATCACCCTCCAGCAACGGCTCAAGGACCGGCAGCAGCTCGAACCGGTCGGCGGGCTGGCCTATCTGTCTGCCTTGCCCGATACGGTGCCCACCGCGGCCAACCTCGGCTATTATCTGGAGATCGTGCGGGAAAAATTCATTTTGCGGAAAATGATCCAGGCCTGCACCGACGTCGTGGGCCGGGTCTATGACCACGAAGGGGAGGTCGATGCGCTGCTCGATGAAGTCGAGCGCGATATTCTGCGCATCAGCGAGGCGCGTGTCGAAGCCACCACCAACACCATCAAGGACCTGGTGCGCAAGGCCATCACCACGATCGAGGATTATCACCAGCGCCAGGGGGTGTTGACCGGCATCGGGACGGGCTTCGCCGATCTGGACAAGATGACCAGCGGCTTGCACGAAGGCGAGATGATCGTGATCGCCGCGCGACCCTCGATGGGCAAGACCTCCCTGGCGATGAACATCGCCGACTGGGTCGCGGTGGACCAGCGGTTGCCCGTCGGCGTGTTCAGCCTGGAGATGACCGCCGAAGCCCTGGTGCTGCGGATGCTCTGTTCGCGCTCGCGCGTCAATCTGCGCAACATCACCAGCGGCTTCCTGGCGAATCAGGATTTTCCCAAGCTCACCGGCGCGGCGGGCAAACTGGCCAACGCCCCGTTGTTCATCGACGACTCGGCGGGGCTGTCGATCCTGCAGTTGCGGGCCAAGGCGCGGCGCATGGCCCAACAATACGGCATCAAGCTTTTCGTGGTTGACTACCTCCAACTGCTCCACTCTACTGCGCGCCGAGCAGAAAACCGGCAGCAGGAAATTGCGGATATTTCCAATGGCATCAAGGCCCTGGCCAAGGAGCTGAAGGTTCCAGTGATCGTCTTGAGCCAGTTGAACCGCGAGTTGGAGAAGGACAAAAACCGCAAGCCGCGCCTGTCGGATTTGCGCGAGTCCGGCGCGATCGAACAGGACGCTGATTTGGTGGCCTTGCTTTACAAACCGACCGGTGGCGATGACGACGACGGCGGCGGCCCGGAACAGGATGCGGAGCCGGTCAACCTGTTGATCGCCAAGCAGCGGAATGGTCCCACCGGGGACGTGAATTTAACATTTTTGAAATCTTATACGCGGTTTGAAAGCGCGGCCAAAATCAGCGGTGACGACCTGCCGACCGGCGCTTAGCCGGCGGCGGTTCCTCCTGCGCGGCTGGATTTTGGCAATGGTTTCCCTGGCCATCGCTCCCACGCTCCGGGCGCAATTGCAGGTGCCCGTGCTCAAAATCGTCATCACCAACATCGGCCCGCCGGCCGCCAGCGAGTCGCTCATCCGCGCCAACATCCGCGTCAAGGAAGGCGATTCCTACAACCGCGCCAGCGTGGATGATGACGTGCGCAATCTTTACGCCACCGGCTACTTCTACGACATCCGCGTGCAGGAAGACCGCACCGTCAACGGCATCACCTTGATCTATTTCCTGGAGGGCAAGCAGAAGCTGACCGACATCGCCTTCACGGGAAACAAAAAGTTCAGCAGCGCGAAACTGAGGAAAAAGCTCACTTCCAAAATCGGCGAGCCGCTGGACGAACGGAAGCTCTTCACCGACGCGCAGGAAATCAAAAGGATGTACCAGAAATCCGGCTACCCGCAGACCGAAGTGAAATACGTGCCCGCCCGGGATGAAAAAGTGGGGCGCGCCACCGTGGTTTTTGAAATCAAGGAGGCGCCCAAAGTGAAGATTGAGGACGTCTGGTTCGAAGGGGCCCGGGCCTTTTCCCAAGCCAAACTGCGCAAGCAGATCAAGACCCACCGCCATTGGATGTTCTCCTGGCTCACCAGCTCGGGCGTCCTCAAGGACGAACAACTCGAGGAGGACAAGGACAAACTCGCCGAGTTCTACCGGGAGGCGGGCTACATCGACTTCGAGTTGAAGGACCTCAAGTTCGTTTATTACACCCCGCGCAAGCTGGTGCTGCACTTTGTCATTTCCGAAGGGCAGCGATATCGGGTCGGGTCGGTTGAGTTCAAGGGGGTGTCGCTTTTCTCCACCAACGAACTCAGCCGAAAATTGAAGATGAACGTAGGCGAAATCTTCACCCCCAAAGGCCTCACCAAGGACCTCGAAACGCTTCAGGATACCTATGGGGCCAAGGGCTACATCGACACCCGCGTGATCCCGCGCAAGAATCCCAACACCCAGACCGGCGCCATGGACCTGGTCTATGAAATCGAGGAAAACGACAAATCGTACATCGAAAAAATCGAAATCAAGGGCAACGTCAAGACCAAGGACCGCGTCATCCGCCGCGAACTGTCCGTGGCGCCCGGCGAAATCTTCGACATGGTGAAAGTCAAGCGGAGCAAACTGCGCCTCGAAGGGACCCAACTCTTCAAGCCGGGCTCGGTCCAGGCCCAGCCGGAGCCGACCGACGTGCCCGACCGCAAAAACCTCGTGGTCTCGGTCGAGGAAGGCGACACCGGCCACGTCTCCTTCGGCGCCGGCTTCAGCTCCGTCGATAGCATCGTCGGTTTCGTCGAATACAAGGAGGGCAACTTCGATTTGATTAATCCCCCCTGGTTCCGCGGCGGCGGCCAAAAACTAAGGCTGCGCGCCTCGGTGGGCACCTTGCGCCGGGAATACACCCTCTCCTTCGCCGAGCCGTGGTTCCTGGGCAAAAAACTCGAATTCGATTTCGAGCTTTACCACCGTGAACTCAATTTCGTCAGCTTGAACAGCCTCTACGACGAACGGCGCACCGGTGGCTCAGTGTTCCTGCGCCGCGCGTTGGGGAGCGACTTCTTCATCGGCGGCGTCGGCTACACGCTGGAGGACGTTGGCATCCGACTTAATTCCGGCCTGCACGGACCCTTATTGGGGCAGGCCCCTGGCCGTGACCAGCTCCCCACCGTGATTCCCGCCAACGTCTCGCAGGATATTTTAGCGGAACAGGGCGACCGGCTGGTTTCGAAGATCGACGCCGTGCTCTCCTACGACACGCGCAACAGCACCGGCCTGCCCACCGCCGGCCAGCGGACCGAGACGCGGGTGGAAGTGGCGGGCGGGCCGCTCGGCGGGGATCGGAATTTCTATAAATTGGAACTGGGTTCGGCGTGGTACTTCAAAGGATTCTTCCCCGGTCACGTGCTGGAGCTTGGCGCGCGCGCCGCCTCCGCCAACAGCTTCGGTAGCACCACGAACGTGCCGTTCTTTGACCGGTATTTCCTGGGTGGAGTTGAAACCCTGCGCGGCTATCGTTACCGTGAAGTCGGCCCGCGGAGCCTGGGCGAACCGATCGGGGGCGACACCTCGTGGTTTGCCTCGGCCGAATACAGCGTGCCGATCATCGAACGGCTCCGGTTCGCGGCCTTTTACGACATCGGCATGGTCTATTACAATCCGTTCAGCTTCAGCCACAGTTATTTTGGCACCGGTTCCTACAATGACAACTGGGGCATCGGCTTGCGGCTGCTGATCCCGCAGCTTGGCCCGCTGCGGCTCGATTACGGCATTCCCATCCACAGCGATCCCTTCAATCGAAGTCATGGCCGGTTTCAGTTCACCGCTGGCTTCGAGCGGCCGTTTTGACAATATGAGGAAAAGTCCCCAACAAATCTCGCCAAGTGGGAACACCCGAGTGGCCGCTGCCATCCTCCCCGGTTCCATTTCTCCTTCACTCCGCTACCCAAACCTGCAACCGATATGCATCCCGTTATGAAAACGTATAAAGCCCTTGCCGGCTTCGCCCTGTCCGCCCTGGTCACCTTCTCCGCCGCTGCCCAAAGCAAGCTCGGCCTGATCGATCTGCAAAAGGTGCTCGCAGGCTACTACAAGACCAAGGCGGCCGAGACCGTCCTCAACGACCGCGCCTCGTCGCTGGATAAAGAAAAAAGGGCCATGCTCGAACAATACCAAAAGATCACCGACGAGTATAAAAAGGCCCTCGATGACGCCAACGATCAGGCCGTTTCCTCTGACGAGCGCGAAAAACGCAAGAAAACCGCCGAAGGCAAGCTCCTCGACATTAAGGCGCTCGAACAAAGCGTCAACGACTTCGATCGGACCGCCCGCTCCAGCCTCGAGGAGCAAAGGCGCCGGATGTTCGAAAACATCTTCGGCGAGATTCGCAAGGTAATCGACGCAAAGGCCAAGAACGGCGGCTTCAACCTGGTCGTGGACACCGCGGCCGAGAGCATTAATAAGACTCCGATTGTCCTCTATACCAACGGGGAGAATGACCTCACCGCCGACGTCCTCAAGCAACTCAACGCCACCGCGCCGCCGGAAACATCGAAGCCGGGTGAGAAGAAGGAAGACAAAAAGTAAAAACCGGCGGCCAGCTCCCGCCCTATGCCTTCACCTGACCCAACCCCTTCGAGAACGGCGCCGGCGCCGTGCCCGCCCGCCCGCTGGCTCAAGCCCGGGTTCTTTGCGTTGGGCGGCGCGCCGGCCTCGCTTTGCGGTCTGGCTTGCTGCCTCCTCCCCCGCCTGATTGCCTCAGCCGCGGCGCCACCAGCGGTTTCGCCGCCGTCAATCCAAACGAGCGCGGTTTACGGAAAACTCCCCCTCCAATTTGAGGCCAACCGGGGCCAAACGGATCAGCGGATCAAATTCCTGGCCCGCGGTCGCGGTTGCGCGTTTTACCTTGGAACTGCGGAAGCGGTGATCCTCTTGGGCCAACCGCCCCCTTCCGGTGCGCCGAATTCGGCGGACGTCAAAGCAAGTCGAGCCGGCCGCAGGCTCGCGCCGGCCAAGCTCCTCCGCATGGAACTGGCCGGAGCCGATCCCGGCGCCCGTGTCGCCGGACTCGAGCCGTTGCCGGGCCAGGTTAACTATTTCATCGGCAATGACCCGGCCCGGTGGCATCCGGACATCCCCACCTTTGCCAAGGTGCGGTGTGCGGAGATTTATCCCGGCGTCACTCTCATCTATTACGGGAGCGATCAACAGTTGGAATATGACTTCGTCGTCGCTCCCGGCGCTGACCCTGATGCCATCGCCTTCCGCGTCGAAGGGGTCGATCAACTGCAAATTGACGCCCGCGGCGATTTGTGCTTGCGCCTCGGAACGGATCTAATCCGGCATCATAAGCCGCTCATCTATCAAATGGTTGATGGCGCTCGCACGGAGATCGAGGGCGGCTATCGGCTGAAAGACGAGCGCACCGCCGGCTTCCGTTTGGGTCGCTACGATCCCAGCATACCACTGGTGATCGATCCGGTATTGAGTTACTCCACTTACCTGGGCGGCAATAGTGGGGAGACCATTTGGGACATGGCCGTCGATGCCAGCGGCAGCGCCTACGTCGCCGGTGAAACAATGTCCGCGCTGACCAATCTTGTCACCCCTGGCGCGTTGCAAACGAACTTCGCCGGTGGCACCAGCGTCGATGGCGATGCGTTCGTGGCGAAGTTCAACCCCACTGGCTCGGCTTTGGTCTATCTGACCTACCTGGGCGGCAAGACGGATGACTCCGCCCAGGCTATCGCGCTGGATGGCCAGGGCAACGCTTATCTGACTGGCTTCACCGATTCGACCAACTTCCCAACTACGCCGGGCGCTTTTCAATCCCAAATTAGCGGCGTCCCCGAAGTTAATTTCCCGATTCATCCGGTCGATGCGTTCGTCGCGAAGCTCAATCCCACCGGCTCGACGCTGATCTATTCCACCTACCTGGGGGGCTCCGGCGCCGATGGTGGCATCGGCATCGCCGTGGACAGCCTGGGCAACGCCTACGTGGTTGGCCGCACCGAATCGACCAATTTCCCCGTGCGCAATGCGCTGCAAACCACCAACGCCGGGGCCGCGGACGCCTTCGTCACCAAGCTAGACGCGTCTGGCTCCGTGCTTCTTTACTCGACTTACCTGGGTGGCACCAACCTCGACTATGGGGAAGGCATCGCGGTGGACCCGCTGTTCAACGCCTACATCACCGGCGTGACTCGATCCACGAATTTTCCCACCGCCAACCCCTTTCAACCCCGACTGGGGAGTATTGGGGCCTCCGATGCTTTCGTGGCGAAACTCGATCCGACCGGCACAAACTTGCTCTACTCGACCTATCTCGGCGGCGGCGGCGACGATTTTGGCTATCGCATCGCGCTGGACGCGGCCTGCAACGCGTATGTCACAGGTTCGACGATACCGATCAATTTTCCGACCACGCCGGATGGCTACAACCAGGGCGGAGTCTTTAAGAGCCTCAGCGCCGGCGCAAGCTGGGCCCCCAGCAACCGCGGGCTGCTCCACAACGTCGTCCGATCCTTGGCCATCGATCCCCTCACGACCTCGACCCTCTACGCCGGCACTGGGTATGGCGTGGCCAAGAGCATCGACGCGGGGGCCACTTGGAGCAATAGCAGCGCGGGACTCCTTTTCTTGGACATCCGAGCCCTCGCCATCGATCCCAGCGCGCCGACCACCCTATATGCGGGCAGCTTTGGAGGCGTTCTTACCAGCACCAACGGCGCGCAAACCTGGTTCACCAACACGACCGGTCTGGGCTTCGTCACTGTCAACACCCTCTTGCTGGCAACTTCCTCCACGCTTTATGCCGGTACTCCCAATGGCCTGTTCAAAACCACCAACGCCGCCGCCAGTTGGACCCCCATCAATGCTGGCCTGGGGAACTTCCACGTGCATGCTTTGGCCAAAGACCCAACCACGGCCGCGACGCTTTACGCCGGCACGGACCTCGGGGTGTTCAAATCCACGAACAGCGGCGCGTCCTGGAATTCGAGCAGCACCGGTTTGACCAACCTCATCGCCGTGAGCCTCGCCATTGACCCGTCCGCGCCGGCCACTCTTTACGCCGGGACGGCCGACGGAGTTTTCAAAACTCTCAATGGCGCGACCAATTGGAGCGCCGCGAAAGCAGGCTTGGGATCGAGCAACATCATCCATGCGCTGGCCGTTGATCCCTCCGCGTCCGCCACGCTTTATGCCGCCACTTCCTACGGCCTCTTCAAGAGCGGCGACGCCGGCGGCTCCTGGGCGCCAATCAACAGCGGATTGACCGCCACGAACATCGGGATTGTGGCGATTGACCCGGCGGTCCCCGCCACAATCTACGCCGGCGTTCTCGGTACCACCAGCTACGGCGGCGCCGACGTGTTCGTGACCAAGTTGCTTCCCGACGGCTCCGCTATCGGCTATTCGCTCTTTTTCGGTGGCAACGGCAAGGACGAAGGCTGGAGCATCGCCGTTGACTCGTCCGGCAACGCTTATGTGGCGGGGGCTACGACGTCCACCAATTTCCCCGTCGCCCAGCCGCCGTCGGCGCGGCAGGGAACCAACTCCGGCGGGTCGGATGCCTTCATCGCTCAAATCGACGCGACCGGTTCCGCGCTCGTCTATTCGTTCTATCTCGGCGGCCAAGCCAATGATTTCGGTTACGGCATTGCCGTGGACACCGCGGGTAACGCCTATGTCGCCGGCCAGACCTTATCGACAAACTTTCCCACTCGTGGGCCGATCCAATCAGCTTTCGCGGGCGGCGCGGGCGATTCGTTCATCCTGAAGGTTCTCACTCCGCCATCGCTCGCAGTCGCGATTATCGGGAATACCATCGTCGTTAGCTGGCCCGCTCCGTCGCCGGAGTTTGTGCTCGAAATGAGTGCCACCGTCGGGCCGACAGCCATTTGGACGCCAGTCCTGGCGCCGCCTGTCGTCGCCGGCGGCCGGAACACCGTCACCCTTCCGGTTTCCGCGGCCCCCCAGTACTTCCGGCTGCGGGGTTTGTGAGCGCCGCCCCTTGTCCCTGAAATCAATTGGCTTGGAACGTCTGCCTCGCGCGTCCGATTAGTTCAAGTAACCATCTGCGTTCTGCTTGTCTTTTCTCGGCGTTGCTGCTATACGAGATAGCGTGACCACCATTCCTGGCGGCTGTTTTGTGTACTGAATCCAGCTTGATCCAAAGAATCATGAAACCTATGAAAACCAAACTCACCCTCAAATTTCTCGGTTTCTGCCTTCTACCTTCGGCCCTCTGCGTTTCCGCCTTCGCCCAAGGCACGGCGTTCACCTATCAGGGCCGGCTCACCGATGGCGGAAGTCCCGCCAATGGCAGCTACGACCTGCGCTTCATTCTCTACACCGCCGATCCGGGCGGCAATCAGGCCGGGCCGATTCTCACCAACGCCGCAACGGCCGTGAGTGGCGGCATCTTCACTGTCGCGCTGGATTTCGGCGCGAACATTCTCACCAACACGGCCCGCTTTCTGGAAACCGCCGTGCGCACCAACGGCGGCGGCGTGTTCGCGGTTCTCAGCCCGCGCCAGAAACTCACGCCCGCGCCGTATGCGGTCTTTGCGGAGAACGTGGGCATCGGCGGATTGGCTGCGGGCGCGTACGGCAACGCGGTGACGTTCAATAACGCGGCCAACAGTTTCAGCGGCAGCTTCAGTGGGAATGGCGCTGGCGTGACGAGCTTGAATGCAAACAATCTGGCGAGCGGAACGGTTCCCGATGCGAGGCTGTCCGCGAACATTGCCCGCGCCAATCAGGTCTGGCAAATCGGTGGCAACGCCGGAACTTCGAGCGACTTCATCGGCACGACGGACAATCAGCCATTCGATGTGCGCGTGAACAATGTCCGCGTGATGCGTTACCGGCTGAACACGGAGCCGGGTGGATTTTACACCAATGCTCCAAATGTCATCGGCGGTTCTTCAATCAACACCACGGTTACGACCGATGTGGTTGGAGCGACGATTGCCGGCGGCGGCGGAGTTTATATTGATGGCAGTGAATTCGCTAACAAAGTGACCGCCAGATTCGGCACGGTCAGTGGCGGCGTCGGCAACACCGCCAGCGGCCCAGCCGCGACGGTGGGCGGCGGCTTCAAGAACACCGCCAGCGGCGGTCAAGCGACGGTGGGCGGCGGCACGGCCAACACCGCCAGCGGTTTTTTAGCGACCGTGGGCGGCGGCAATCAGAACACCGCTAGCGGCGACTATTCCTTTGCCGCAGGCGCTAATGCCCATGCGGCTCACGCCGGCTCATTTGTTTGGGGCGATAACAGCTTCGTAAATTTTTCCTCCACCACCGCCAATCAATTCAGAGTGCGGGCAACCGGCGGCGCTGCATTTGTCACGGCGATTGACGGCTCTGGCGGCGTCACCGCCGGAGTGCATGTCCTTTCCGGCGATACCGCCTGGAGCAGCGTTTCCGACAAGAACGCCAAGAAAAATTTCCAGCCTGTGAACGGCGAAGCTGTTTTGGAAAAACTCGCCGCCATGCCGTTGCAATCCTGGAATTACAAATGGGAAGCGGACACCAACACGCCGCACCTCGGCCCGATGGCGCAGGATTTCAAAGCGGCGTTCTATCCCGGCCGCGACGACAAAAGCATCAGCACGCTGGAGTTCGACGGCGTCGAACTGGCGGCGATTCAGGGGTTGAATCAGAAGCTCAACGAAAAGGATGCGGAGATAGAAACGTTGAAAGAAAAAGCCGCGAAAGTGGATTCACTTGAAAAACGGCTGGCTGAATTGGAACACGTGGTGCAATCACTCACCGAAAAGAAATGAGGCGCTTAAGAGAGAATAATTTCTTCTCCATGGTTTGTTGATTCCCGCCATCCGCTTCGCGCGGACCTGCTCGATCGACTCGTGCAAAGCCTCTGGCGGCCTTGTTAGTCTCCCTTGAAGGCAAGTCAGAATCAGTCCGCTTGCGAAAACTTCTGAATGTCCTTGGTCAGATTCAACAACGATTCCGTCTGCGACTTGACCGTCTCGAGGCACTGCCGCTGTTTGGAGGTGACCTCGGCGCCGAGCAGTTGTTCGGTCAGGCCGAGGATCCCGCTCAGGTTCGAGCGTAGTTCATGGCCGACTTTCGAAAGGAACTCGCTCTGGCCGCGATAGTCGGTCTCCGTCAGTTGTCTGGCCTTGATCAAGTTCTTCTCCGCGCGGCGGCCCTCCAGCAGGGTCTGTTTCAGCCGGAACAGTTCCCGCCGCATTTCCAGTTGTGCCATGACCTGGCGGCTCAAAGCGCGCAGCGCCTGCGTCTGCTCGCGCGTCAGCACGCGCGGCACCCGATCGATGACACACAAGGTGCCGAGCGCATGATGATCCGGCGTCACCAGCGGCGCCCCGGCGTAGAAACGGATCGAGGGGCTGGACGTGACCAGCGGATTCACGGCAAAACGTTTGTCCGCCACGGCGTCACGGACCACGAACAAATCGCGCTGCATGATCGCGTGCGCGCAAAAAGCCACGTCGCGCGATGTTTCCGACCGGCTCACCCCCACCTTCGATTTGAACCACTGGCGGTTGGAATCAATCAGCGTGATCAACGCGATGGGCGTCTGGCAAATGTGCGCGGCCAGGGCCGTGATGTCGTCGAACTCCACCTCGGGCGGCGTGTCGAGCACCTGGTAACTCAACAGGTCGGCCAATCGCTCCGGTTCATCCTTGGGAATCGGCACCTGGAAGTGAGTGGCCGGGGACCACTCGACCTTGACCCGCCGTTGGCGGGCTGGCGGCGCGGAACGTCGCGTGGCGCGAGGAGGTTTGATGCCTTTCATAGTTCAAAGTCCCGGCGCATGATTCCAAAACCGCGGCGGCTGGCAAGCCCCGCGTTCGCAAATAAAAGCCATTTGCCCACAACGGAGAGGCAGCCCAGGCGCGGCAAATCACAAGAAACGGTTGGCCGCGGCCGCCAGGTTGTCGTAACTATTGACGCAGCGGCCCAGGTTGCAAGCGTGCCGCGGTCAGTCTATCTATCAAATATGCAATTAGATCGATTTACCATCAAAGCCCAGGAAGCCGTGCAGGCCGCGCAGGCCCTGGCGCAAAAATTCTCGCACCAGGAAATCGACGGCGAACATTTGATGCTCGCTTTGTTGGAACAGACCGAGGGTTTGATTCAGCCATTGCTGCAAAGACTCGGCGCCCCGCCCGCCCGGCTCGCCGCCGACCTCGAAAAGGAACTCAACCGCCGCGCCAAGGTTCAAGGCGCCAGTTCCGCGGACACCTTCCTCAGCTCGCACCTTAAAAAGGCCCTGGACGCGGCCCAGGCCGAAGCGAGCAAGCTCAAGGATGATTTCGTCAGCACCGAACATCTCCTGCTCGGCCTGCTGGAACAGGGCGGGCCGGCGCTCAAAAAAGCTTTCCAGACGCACGGCCTGAAGCGCGACCCGGTGCTCCAAGCCCTCGCTGAACTGCGTGGCAACCAGCGCGTCACCGACCCGAACCCCGAGGACAAGTTTCAGGCGTTGGAGAAATACGGCCGCGACCTCACCACCCTCGCCCGCGCCGGAAAGATCGATCCGGTGATTGGCCGCGACGACGAAATCCGCCGTGTGATGCAGGTCCTGAGCCGCCGCACCAAAAACAATCCCGTCCTCATCGGCGAGCCGGGTGTCGGCAAGACCGCCATCGCCGAAGGGCTTGCCCGGCGCATCGTCAGCGGCGACGTGCCGGAGTCGCTCAAGAACAAAAAGCTCGTGGCCATGGACCTCAGCGCGATGGTGGCCGGGGCCAAATACCGGGGTGAATTTGAAGAGCGCTTAAAGGCCTTCTTGAAGGAAATCACCGCCAGCGAAGGGCGCATCATCCTCTTCATCGATGAACTCCATACCCTGGTCGGCGCGGG
>WNGR01006191.1_pt1 | contig 12780 bp, 13 predicted proteins | sample 5407581 | NCBI WGS metagenome assembly WNGR01 (sample SAMN13153383, study PRJNA577476) | soil metagenome | isolation source: 80 cm soil or saprolite under Garry oak tree replicate 2 | place: USA:California | collected 2016-06-15 | reverse complement strand
CAGGCCGGAAGGAGCGCGACCCGCACGCCTGAGGTCGGCCAGGTGGCCGCGACCGCGGCCATCCCGACCTGGTGAGATGCCGAGCTGACGAAGACGCGGGCTACCGGCCGTCGAACTTGTCGGGGTCAGGGCCAGTGCGCTCGTTCCTGTTCAGCACCGTGATGTCCTCGACGTCGGTGGCAGACAGCTCGAAGTCGAAGATGTCGATGTTTTCCCGGATCCGGTCCGGCGTGACCGACTTGGGGAACACGATGTCGCCCCGCTGGATATGCCAGCGCAGCACGACCTGAGCCGGGGTCTTGCCAGTCCGCTCGGCGATGGACCGGATGGCCGGGTCGCCGAGGACACCCCCCTGTCCCAGCGGCGACCAGGCCTCGACCGCGATCTGGTGCTCGGTGCAGAAGGCGCGCACGTCGTCCTGAGTCAGGTACGGGTGCACCTCGATCTGGTTGACGGCCGGGATGATCTGGGTTTCACTGTGCAGCCGCCGCAGGTGGTGGGGCTGGAAGTTGGAAACGCCGATGGACCGGGCCCGGCCTTCGCGGTAGAACTCCTCCAGCGTCCGCCAGGTCTGCACGAAGTCGCCGCCGTACCGGGTCGGCAGCGGCCAGTGGATCAGGAACAGGTCGACGTACTCGATGCCGAGCGCCTTGAGCGTCCCTTCGAAGGCCTGGCGGGCCTCGTCGGGCTCGTGCGCATCGTTGCTCAGCTTGCTGGTGACGAAGACCTCGCCGCGGTCCAGGCCCGACCTGGCGATGGCCTCGCCTACCTCGGCCTCGTTCCCGTACATCTCGGCGGTGTCGATGTGCCGGTACCCGGCCTTGAGTGCCGTGCTCACCGCGGCCACAGTGTCCTTCGGCTCGATCTGGAAGACGCCGAAGCCGAACTGCGGGATGGTCTGACCGTTGTTCAGCGTGATGTCCGGAATGGAAGTCACGAAAAGAACTCTCCTCAGCAGGAATCGCGTATGCGGACCTGCTGCCCCTGCCCCGATGAGGCTGGGCTACACACACCGGGCCCCCGACACCCACTCGGACAGCCGGATCGGCTCGGCCAGGACCTGCTTCCCGCGGCCCGGCTGTGGGACCTATAACCCGGCCGACAGCACAGTTGCCCGCCAGCATCCGAGGTGCCGAGCGGGTTTATTCCGTTCTTGAGCACGGCGGAAGGTGCCGCGAGGATCCTCGGCCGCCGCCAGGCCACCCGGGTGCGCCCTGTGAGCGGGACCGCCAGCGGAGTCCGGGCTAGGAAACTGGTCAGCGCCATGCCGGAGGCGAAAACGATCGCCACGGTCACCAGGCACAGCACAGGCCACGGGATCACCGAGGTGAACCTCCCCCAGCCGACCCTGGTCAGCATGATGATGAAGAGCATGTGGGACAGGTAGATGCCGTAGGCGTTCTCGGAGCCGGAGCGCACCACGGCTTTGGCCTGGCGGGACCGCCTCGGCTGTACCAGGGCCACGCCGGCCAGGTATACGCAGGTGACCGCGCCGACGTTGAACGGAATGACGCTGGGCTGGAACGGATCACTTCCCGAGCCCAGTACGGTGGTCACTCCGCCAGCGGCCAGGAAGTAGATGCCCTCCGCGGCGAGTGCTGCAGCCATGGTCATCGCCAGTATCAACCGCGCGTGCGCGCATACCCACGCCTGCACCTGGTCGAGGTGGAAGGCGACGACGCAGCCGCCGACCAGGTAGAGCGGGTAGCTGATCACGTCCTGCTGCCCGAACCTGACCATCTCCCGGGAAAACAGGTTCCAGTGCATGGCGATCGCGATCGCGACCTGAGCCAGAACTGCGACGGCCATGACTAGCCCGTGGTGGCCCCTGGTCCGCCGAAGCAGCATGAGCACGACCGGAAAAGCCAGGTAGAACTGCATGATCACGAGCAGGAAGTACAGCTGGTAATACCGGTCGACACTATGGAAGCGAGGCCCCTGAACGCCGCGGTCACGCTAGCGTAGTGCGATGCTGGCAGAGCATAGAGGAAATAGATGACACTCCAGCACAGGTAGGGAATTCCCACCGACAAAAACCGGCGCCAGTAGAAGCGGCGCAGCCCGGCCCGGTTCAGGCCGGCGTACGCGTACGTCAGCATGCAGGCGGAGATGAAGAAGAAGCCTTCCCTGGATACGTGCAGCAACAGCAGAGCGGCGCCGGATCCCGTGCTGGCGGCCGCGGGCGCGAAGTACAGGACCGTGTGGGTGCTGATGACGCCCGCCTGCTTGACCGGGCGCATGGCGTCCACATGGTCGAGTCGGTGGCGTGCCATCAGGGCGTAATCCAGGGATCACCGTCGTATCCGGATTCCGGGAGATTGCCGGGTGGCGCAAAGGTACGGTACTCCCCCGCCATGGCCCCCGGCCGGGCGGAGACATCGGCATAGAACTGCTCAGTCAAATCCAGGTCACGGACCGGAATGGCCAGGCGGAAAATATCAGGCAGCGTGCTGATGACCATGAACACGCAGCGTGTGGCCGGTTTGTGAAAGACGGGTGAATAACGGGCCGCTGAGAGCAACCTCGAAGAACACTTTCAGCTCAGGCTGAATTCACGACAAGGTGAGATCCGGTCAAGGCGCGGCCCGGCCCAGAATTCACCGTTCATCTTGATCGTGGCGTCCTGCAGTGAGGTTCAGCCGGGGCGCGGTACCAGTAGCGTGGAATCGGCCCCGTAACCGACCGTCTCAGCAGGGGATCGCTGGCGGAACGTCAGATGAGCGGTCGTCGGCATGAGACGTGGCTTGGCCTTTCCGGGCGCGTGTCGCCGGACTGGACCAGCGAGTGCTTACTACGGCGGAGCAGATCAGCCAGCGGTCCGTCGCGGCCGACCGCCTCGGAGCGCGTAGTGTCACCGAAGTCCTCAGGAAATATCGCCGTAGGATGTCGAGAACCCGAGCGCGGCTCCGTCCCCGGCGTGAACACGGCCACAATGGGCCGTACCTCACCAAGGAGAACATGATGGCCAAGTACCTGCTGCTCAAGCACTACCGGGGCGCGCCGGCGTCGGTTAACGACGTGCCGATGGATCAGTGGACACCGGATGAGCTTTCGGCCCACGTGCAGTACATGCAAGACTTCGCGGCTCGGCTCGAGGGCACCGGCGAGTTCGTCGACAGTCAGGCGCTCTCCCCGGAGGGTACCTTCGTCCGCTACGACGGTGAGGGGCGGCCGCCGGTCACCGACGGCCCGTTCGCGGAGACCAAGGATGTGATCGCCGGCTGGATGGTGATCGACGTCGAGACCTACGAGCGGGCGCTCGAGCTGGCCGGCGAGCTGTCCGCGGCTCCAGGTGCGGGCGGGAAGCCGATCCACGAGTGGCTCGAGGTGCGCCCGTTCCTGGCCGCGCCCCCGACCATCACGGAGTGACGCACGGTGGACGAGGCCCTCCTGCGGACCCTCACCCCCACCGTGATCGGCATCCTCGTCCGTCGCGGAGCCGACTTCGCGGCGGCCGAGGATGCCGTGCAGGACGCCCTGGTCGAGGCCGTACGCGTATGGCCGGACGACCCGCCGCGGGACCCCAAGGGCTGGCTGGTCACCGTGGCCTGGCGTAAGTTCCTCGACGCCGCCCGCTCCGATACCTCCCGACAGCACCGCGAGGTACGCGTCGAGGGCGAGCCCATGCCCGGCCCCGGCGAGGTGGTAGACGACACGCTCCAGCTGTACTTTTTGTGCGCGCACCCGTCCCTGACACCGGCCTCGGCCGTCGCGCTCACGCTGCGCGCGGTCGGCGGCCTGACCACGCGACAGATCGCGCAGGCCTACCTCGTGCCGGAGGCGACCATGGCCCAGCGGATCAGCCGGGCCAAGCAGACCGTCTCGGGCGTCCGGTTCAACCAGCCCGGTGATGTCGCTACGGTGCTGCGCGTGCTCTACCTGGTCTTCAACGAGGGCTACTCCGGCGACGTCGACCTCGCCGCTGAGGCGATCCGGCTCACTCGCCAACTGGCGGCCAAGATCAGCCATGAGGAGGTCGCGGGCCTGCTAGCGCTTATGCTGCTCCACCACGCACGCCGCCCGGCACGGACCGGCCCGGACGGCAGGCTCGTGCCCCTCGCCGAGCAGGACCGCAGCCTGTGGAGCACCCGCCTGATCGCCGAGGGAGTCGACGTGCTCCAGACAGCCCTCACCCGCGACCGCCTGGGCGAGTTCCAGGCCCAGGCCGCCATCGCCGCGCTCCACGCCGACGCCCGGACCGCCGCGGAGACCGACTGGGTACAGATCGTCGAGTGGTACGACGAACTGGTGCGCCTCACCGACAGCCCGGTGGCCCGCCTCAACCGGGCCGTCGCGGTAGGCGAGGCCGACGGTCCGCGGGCCGGACTGGCCGCCCTGGCGGGGCTCGACCCCTCCCTGCCCCGCCACGCCGCCGTCGCGGCATACCTACACGAGCGTGACGGTGACCCAGTGACCGCAGCACGGCTCTACGCCGAAGCCGCCCGATCAGCGCCCAACCTCCCCGAACGCGAGCACCTCACGCGACAGGCCGCACGGCTCAACGCGCAGCTGCGCAGTTGAGCGGCGGCGGCAGGATCCACCGACCCGTCAGGGACTGCCGCTCAGCCTGTTGGCTGGACCAGCCGACTCAGCGACGGACGCGGTAGCGAATGTGCGTGGCCTCTGGTGTGTCGATCACCCGGACGATCTCCAGCTCGACGCGCGCCGGCAGCAGTTCGAACAAACGACGGCCGCCACCGAACAGCACCGGGATCTGGTGGATCTGCAGCTCGTCCAGCACGCCGGCCTCGAGCGCGCGTTGCGCCGTGTACGCGCCATGCACCATCACGTTCAGGTCCCCGGCGGCTGCTTTCGCCTGTGCCATCGCGCTCGCGATCCCATCGCTCACATACGTCACCATCGGATAGTTCGCGACGGACGGGCCCGGCGGCCGATGGCTGGGCACGAAGATCGGGACACCGTGATGATCACCGCCCCAGTGATCGACCTGCTCCACGGTCCTCCGGCCCACCAGCACCGCACCGGTAGCGTTGAACTCATCTATCAGCTCTCCGGCCAGCCCGGACGGCCGGAAGAACTCCCCGTCCGGAGTGACAAACCACTCGTGCAGCCGCATGAAGCGGTCGCCGCCGGGGTTGCCGGGTCCGTCGTTCGGACCCGCGATGTATCCGTCGAGTGACATCGACATGTAGAGCACTGATGCAGGCACTTCGGCCTCCTGTGGTCTCCATCCGCACGGGTTTCAACGTGCTGTAGACCCGGCATGGTGGCATTTCTCATCGGGCCACTGCGGACGCGAGCCCGACACCAATGCGACACCAGTGAATCGTCCGAGGTAGCCGGATACTAGAGGTATGAACAGGGGCACCCGTGAGCCCACGGCCGCCGCGCACCTGGCCCAGTCCAGCGAACTGCCGGGTCTCCCCCGCGATGCCCGGGTACTGATCATCAACGCCGACGACTTCGGGATGTACCACGCGGTCAACACCGCGGTCATCCGTTCGATCGAGGAAGGCATCGCCAGCTCGTGCAGCCTGATGGCACCCTGCCCGGCGGCGCCGCACGCCATGGACCTGCTTCGCCAGCATCCGCGGATCCCGTTCGGGATCCACCTCACGCTGGTCTGTGATACTCCCAGCTACCGGTGGGGGCCGCTATCCGCCATGGAAAAGGTGCCCTCAATGCTCAGCGAGACCGGGGAACTATTCATCCCCGCCCAGCTTCCCAGGCTGCTCGCCCAGGCCCGCCTGGACGAAGTTGAGCTTGAGTTCCGCGCCCAGATCAACACGGTGGCCGACGCCGGGCTGATACCGACCCACCTGGATTGGCACTGCCTGGCCGACGGCGGACGCGATGACATCTTTGACCTGACCGTGGTCCTGGCCTCCGAGTACGGCCTGGCGGTGCGGGCCTGGCTCGAGCCCGCACGCCACAAGCTGCGGCAACGTAACCTGCCGGTCGTCGACCATGACTTCCTCGACAGCTTCCGCCTGGACATCGACGGCAAGCCAGGCCGCTACGCCGAGCTGCTGCGCGCCCTGCCTCCCGGCCTGAGCGAGTGGGCGGTGCACCCTGCTCTTGGTGACGAGCAGTCACAGATGATCGATCCCGGCTGGCGCGTGCGGCGGACCGACTACGAGTTCCTGACATCGCCGGTGGCAAGCACGCTCGTCCGGGACGAGCGCATCGTCGTGATCGACTACAGGACGATCCAGCAGGCCTGGTCCGGCGGCTCTGGTTCTTCCTAGCGCGGCCGGGTGGCGCGATCGGCGCCGATAGTCACGTGGTCATCGCCTACCGGATTGATGCCTGCCGGGCGGCGGGCTCAGGCACTGCGCGGCCAGTGGTTCGCGCCGCCCGCCGGGGCAGGAGGAGTCCGATGGCCGCTCCGGCGAAGGCCAGTGCTGCTGCTGTCGCAATGGCAGACCCGAAGCCGTCGCTGAATGCCTTCGCGGACCCGAGTCCGCCCTGGGCCGTGAAAACCGCTGTCGTGATTGCGATCCCGAAGGCGCCGCCGAGCTGGCGGACCGTGTTGAACGTACCCGAGGCAGCACCGATCGCCGCCATCGGTACCGCCCCGATGACAGCGCTCTGCGCCGATGGGATCGCCATCGAGAGGCCGGCTCCGGAGATCATGAGCGGGAGAATCAGTGGCGGATAGGTCAAACCGGGCTCAGCGATCAGCGCGATCCAGCCGAACCCGACCGCCTGCAGCAGCAGCCCAGCCATCACCAGTGGCCGCGCGCCGATTCTATTTACCTGCTTGCCCGCGACCGGCGCGACCACGAAGAGTGCCCCTGTCCACGGTGCCAGCAGCAATCCTGTGGCCATCGGGCCATGCCGCAGAACGATCTGCAGGAACTGGGCAAAGAAGAACGCGCCGCTGAAGATGCATGCGAACAAGAGGAACCCCGCAGCATTGCCGGCGGAGAAGGCGCGCGTCGCGAAGAAGCCCATCGGTATCAGCGGGTCGTCGGCACGCAACTCCCAGCCGATGAATATGACGAGCGCGAACGCGCCGCCGGCTAGCGCCGCGACGACCTCGGCGCTGGCCCAACCCGATTCGTTTCCCCTGATCAAACCCCAGACAAGTCCGAAGGCTGCTGCGCTCACCAGCGCGATACCGGCGTAGTCCAGACCGCGTGCGGAACCTGTGTTCTTCTCGAGCCGCACCAGAACCAAGGGGATCAGCACCGCAGCGATAGGTACGTTGATCCAGAAGATCCACTGCCACGTCAGGTTCTGTACGATCACGCCGCCGACGAGCGGCCCTCCGAGCGTGGCCAGTCCGGTGATCGATGCAAACAATCCCAGCGCCCGCGGCCGCTGTTCCGGTCCGAACGCCGTCGACAGCACGGACAAAGCCGCCGGCGCCACCGCGGCGGCGCCGGCGCCCTGGATCGTGCGGACCGCGATAAGCCAGCCGAGGCTCGGCGCCAGCGCACAACCCGCGGAGGCGACCCCGAACAGGGCCAGTCCACCGATCAGGACTCGCCTGCGGCCGTATCGCTCGCCTAGGGCCGCGCCGGCCATGAGTAGCACGGCAAACGACAGAGTGTAAGCATTCACGGTCCATTCCAGCTCGGCAATGGAGGCATGCAGATCCACCGCGATGGCATGCAGGGCAGTGGTGACGACCAGCCCATCCAGCGAGATCATCAGCGATGCCGTCGACGTCAGCGCGAGCACCCAACGCTGCTTTTCCGCCGTGGTCATTGACGGAGGTCCTCTCGAAATGGCGGCGAGCTTCTCTATCGCGCTGGCTGGTACGTGAGAACGGCCACCCCGGGCGGAATCACGGTGGTGTCGACGAGTTTGAGGTTCACTCGCCGCGCGCCGTCCTTGTGGAGGCACCTCCCCGTCCCGAGCAGGACCGGGGAAACCAAGATCCGGTACTCGTCGACGAGGTCGTGTTCCAGCAGGCTGTGCGTAAGGTCTTGACCGCCGTATACGACCAGGTCCTGGCCGGGCTGTTGCTTGAGCGTGGCGACGCCCTCCGCGACGTCGCCTTCGATCAGGCGGGAGTTCTCCCACTGCAGGTCCCTGAGCGTGGTTGACGCGACGTACTTGGGCATGCTGTTGATCTTGTCGACGTAGGGGAGTTTTCCAGATCGCGGTGGCCAGATGGCGGCGAAGACCTCGTACGTCTTGCGGCCTAGGAGCAGACCATCGCTGGTCGCCAGAAGGTCGTCGTGATACCTGGCCGCCGCGGCGTCGTCGTATGGAAGCGCCCAGTCCTGGATCTCATCCACTCGCCCGTCAAGCGTCGCATAGATCGAAACGATCAGTTTTCTCATCGGTGCCTCTTTCGGTGTGGGCTTTTCCGGCACCGATGCAGACACCGCGATCTCGGCGAAGGGGGCGCCCACGGACCGCCCCCTTCGTCCCTCAGCCGGTGTCCGTACAGGATGGAAAGTGACAAGGTGCGGGAGAAAGGCGACATGAGGGTGGCAGCCGACGATCTGATGTGCCAGGCGCGCGCCGGGAACGGCGACGCGTTCCGAGCGCTGACCGAGCCGTACCGCCGCGAGCTACACGTGCACTGCTACCGGATGCTCGGATCGTTCCAGGACGCCGAGGACGCCCTCCAGGACACCTTGCTGGCCGCTTGGCAGGGTCTCGGCGAGTTCGAGGGACGCGCCTCGATTCGTACCTGGCTCTACCGGATCGCCACCAACCGGTGCCTTAACACTCGCCGCTCGGCCAGCCGACGGCTGGCCAGGGAATGGGACATCCCCGGGATCGAACCCCCCGAGCCGACCCGCCTCGGCGAAGTCGTCTGGCTTGAGCCGTATCCCGACAGCCTCCTCGAAGGTGCGATCAATCTGCCGCTCAGCCCGGAGGCCCGCTACGAGCGCACCGAATCCATCTCCCTGGCCTTCGTGACCGCCCTTCAGGTCCTGCCGCCCCGCCAGCTCGCCGTCCTCATCCTGCGCGACGTCCTCGGATTCCACGCGGATGAGGTGGCCGGCATGCTGGATACGACCGTTGACTCAGTCAAAAGTGCCCTCAAACGGGCACGCGTCAGCCTCCAGCGCCGACGGCCGTCAGCCGCCGATCGCGAACCGCCTCTCGCCGCCGATTCGCCCGCTGAGGGTGCGATGGTGGCGAAGTTCGTCAGCGCGTACGAGTCCGCAGACATCGACGCGCTGGTAGCCCTTCTGACCGACGACGTCTTCGTGTCCATGCCGCCGCTGCCTCTCGAATACGAGGGCCGGGACATCGTGGGCCGCTTCTGCGCCAGCATGTTCGACGCGGGTCGCAGGTTCGACCTCGTGCCGACGCGGGCCAACGGCCAGCCGGCGTTCGGGGCCTACCTGCACGCCGCCACCGGCGACAGCCACGGGACCGGTCTCTTCGTCCTGACCCTCACCGGCGACCGGATCTGTGCCATAACCCGCTTCGACAACAGCGTGCTGCCATGGTTCGGGCTACCGCGATCGCTCCCCCGCCTCCGCAAGCTGCGATAAACCTGCTGGCTGTCATGGGTCGCCGACCGCCGGTCAGTCAGGCACGGTTCTGGGCGTCAAGGATGGCATCGCCGTTGGCCTCGGCCCATTGAGCCAGCATCCTGATCGGGTCGATCAGGGTGCGGCCGAGTTCGGTGAGCTCGTATTCGACCCGGGGCGGGGCCTCGGCATAGACGTGCCGGGCTACCAGCCCGCTGCTCTCGAGCCGGCGCAGCGTGTGGGTGAGCACCTTATTGGAGATCCCGCCGATCAGCCTGGCCAGATCACCGTGTCGTCGTGGCTTGTCGGCAAGGCCGTAGAGGACCACAACGGCCCACTTGTCAGCGATGATCTCAACGGCCAGCCGGGCCGGGCAGTCGGCCAGGAACACGTTGCCAGCAGTCACGAGCCGAAGGGTACCAATCGGTTCCTACCGGCCTCCTAGCGTCGTACCGAGGCTGCCGCCGGCGGTCGGGAACGGAGGAGGCACGATGTCCGCAACGATGCAGTCGATCCGCCAGCAGGCCTTCGGCGGTCCGGAGGTACTGCGGCTCGCCGAGGTGGAGCGACCGGTGCCACGGCCCACCGAGATGCTGGTCCGGGTGCGGGCCGTGGGGGTAAACCCGGTCGAGGCGGTGATCCGGTCCGGGCAGTTCCCGCTGCTGGGCCAGCCGCCGTTCATCCTCGGCTGGGACATCAGCGGGGTGGTTGAGGACATCGAGCCCGGCGTGACCCGGTTCCAGCCCGGCGACGAGGTGTACGGGATGCCGTTCTTCCCGCGGGCGGCCAGCGCGTACGCCGAGTATGTCGCGGCGCCGTCTCGTCAGCTTGCCCGCAAGCCCGCAGGCCTGTCCCACGCCGAAGCCACCGCGCTTCCTCTGGCGGGTCTTACCGCATGGCAGGCCCTGGTGGACACCGCCCAGGTGACGACGGGTCAGCGGGTGCTGATCCATGGGGCCGGCGGCGGTGTCGGGCACCTGGCGGTCCAGATCGCCAAGGCTCGCGGCGCTCACGTAACCGGCACGGCGAGCGCGGCCAAGCATGACTTCGTCACGAGCCTGGGCGCCGATGAGCTCGTCGACTACCGTGCCGCCGACTTCGCGGCGCATGTCGACAGCGTTGATGTGGTGCTCGACACCATCGGCGGTGACACCGCCCGGCGCTCCATCGGCGTACTGCGTCCCGGCGGCCTGCTGGTCACGATCGTGGGCCGACGCGATGCCGATCTCGCCACCCGCACCAAGACGGCGGGGCGCCGTTTCGCGGGCCTGAGCGTGGAACCCGACTACCCGGCCCTCGAGGCGCTCGCCGACCTGGCCGAGTCGGGGAAACTGCGCGTGCACCTCCAGGCGACCCTGAGCCTGGCCGAGGCCGCCAAGGCCCACGAACTGCTCGAATCCGGCAGTGTCACCGGCAAGATCGCGCTTACGATCTGAACGGCTGGTGGTTCGTCCTTTCCTTTGATGGCGCTTTTTGATGGCGCCTGGAGCAGCGCCCGGCCCGTCTAACCCCCGCTTCTTGCTGTTATCATCGACGGGGTACTGGACGGGGATTGACGCAGGCTTTGAGCTCTGGACAGGCGGCCAGCGCCTGCGTGACGGCTATTTCAAGGTCGATAGCTGAATTCCGGCCGCCGGCGAACGAAGGCCGCGCCTCCCCCGGCATCTGCAGGCCGCTGTCTCGTCACGCCCCACGGGCGGCGGCGCGGTGAGGCCTGGCCGATATGGGTAAGGGTGACGTCATGACCGTCGCCGACTGGGCACCGCAGCACGTCCGGCCATACGCCGAGGCCGTGATCGCGGCCATCCGGGATGATCCGCGAGTCGTCGGCCTCACGGCCGGCGGGTCAGCCGTCACCGGCACCATGGACGAATTCTCGGACCTGGACCTCGTCGTGGTCTGCTGCGATGAGCACCAGCCGGAGCTGCTCGCCGGTGCCCCCGCCTTCGCGGCCGGCCTGGGCCCGCTGCTGGCCTGCTTCACCGGCGAGCATGTCGGCGAGCCGCGCCTGCTCATCGCGCTGTATGGGCCTCCGCCCGTTCATGTCGATCTGAAATTCGTCGCTGACAGCCAGCTTGACCAGCGGGTCGAGAACGGGTTGATCCTCTGGCAGCGTGACGGCGCCCTCGACGCCGCGTTGCGAAGGGCCACGCCGGCGTGGCCGCAGCCGGATCCGCAGTGGATCGAGGACCGGTTCTGGGTCTGGGTCCATTACGGGGCCACCAAGCTCGGGCGCGGCGAGCTATTCGAATGCCTCGACATGCTCGCCGCCGTGCGGGCGATGGTGCTCGGACCACTCATCGCGCGCGGCAGCGGGCATCGTGCCGCCGGGGTACGGCGCCTGGAGCAGATGGCGCCCGGCCTGGTACCGGCGCTGGAGGCGACGGTCGGCGACCACACTCGGCATGGCTGCGCCGCCGCGCTGCGCGCGTCGGTCGCCTTGTACCGCCAGCTGCGCGGCGACACCCCCGCACTGGTGCGCCGTACCAGCGCGGAGACCGCAAGCCTGGACTACCTCGCTCAGATCGAGGCGAGGCTGCCAGCCCTTGGCTATCGGCAGCCATTAGTGCCGCATCAGTATGTTGGCTCGTACAATTCCGCACCTCACGCCCCGGGCGTCCCGCGGCGCTCCTGCTCTCCCGCGTCGGCCCGCCCGGCCGCCCCGGTCCTAACCGCCACGATGTTACATCGTGGCGGTTAGGACCGCAACGATGTTACATCGTGGCGGTTGCGTCGGATAACGTCCGGTGACTGGTGAGGCCCGGGCGGCCAGGGCGTCAGCCGGGGACCGCACGACGCCCGGCCGCGGCCGGGCTCAGGCTGGCCACCCGTCACACGCCACAGCCGGGCCCCAGGCTGGCCACCCGTCACACCCCACAGCCGGGCCCCAGGCTGGCCACCCGTCACACGCCACAGCCAGGCCCTAGGCTGGCCAGCGGCCCGGTCTCCCCATGGACGGGCAAGACCCGGTTCACGGGACATTCGTTCCGGGCAGGGCTGCGAACGCGCGGACGCCGGATGCGAAGATCAGGCCGCCCGCGACGATGAAAATCAGGCTGACCGAGTTGAGCGTGATGCCAGCGAAGGAGGCGCGGAAGCTCCGCAGCACCGTGCTTATCAGCCACCCGGAGATAACGACCGAGAGCATGGACGCGAGCTGGTTGACCGGCATGAACACCGCCATCACCCGGCCCAGGTACTCGCGCGGCGCCGCATCCATGAGCAGCGGCGCCACCGCGGTGTTCAGCATCGCGATCGGAATGGCATAGATCGCCAGCATGATCAGGCCGGCGGGGAAGCTGCGCTGCAGCGCGTAGCCAGCCGCCAGCACGCCGGTTGCGAGCAGGCCCGACCAAGTGAGCGCGCGTGC
>WNGR01006190.1_pt1 | contig 12781 bp, 12 predicted proteins | sample 5407581 | NCBI WGS metagenome assembly WNGR01 (sample SAMN13153383, study PRJNA577476) | soil metagenome | isolation source: 80 cm soil or saprolite under Garry oak tree replicate 2 | place: USA:California | collected 2016-06-15 | reverse complement strand
CATAAACGGGTACAGTGTTTCGGTTGAGGACAACAGGATCGACCTCCCAAACACCACTTCGAATTGTATCCGCCTAGATTCCACTCAGTCCGCGCCCTTATCAAAAATCAACGTCCAGAACAACACATTGAGCAACTGCGGAACCGGCATCTACGGGCCGACTAACGGGTACGCTTCGAACATAACGCTCGGAAATCAAACCTACCGAAACGTAACAACTCAAATCTACCAAACCGTTCCTGCACATAGGGAGACGGGGTTGAAACATGGCAGGCACAAGAGAGGATTCCCTCCGGGATCAAGGAATTTGCGCCCTCTCTCTCAGGTACGGTAACTCCGCTAGTCCTCAGCATCGACCCTGAGACTACGTAGGAAATCGAAATCAGTCGCTTTGATTTCCATCCGTATCTGCAAGTCTTTCTTTTATAGAAGAGCGTTTTGTGGGTAGCGATCCTGCTCGGAGCGCCCCAAGCGTTAAATCGAATGCTGCCTTACGGCTTCCCTCTATCCTTTCTCCAGCACAATGTGCGTCGCGTGCTCAGTAGCCTTGTGCTCCGGGACAGAGAATCCAAGCGCGGGAAGGTCGAGACCGGTAATGCTTCACCTTGACCGAGTACGACGGGCGCAAGTGCGAAGTGCAGGGAATCTATGGATTACTTATGGATTGCCCGTCCATGCGGGAGCGTCGCAGAATGATTGTCGACTGACAGGTCCGGGGGTGGAGCTGCTCCTCCGAAGCGCCATCAACCAGACTGACCTCTCGGGCACAGAGCTAAAAAAGACTTGACAGCCGATATAGTGTTATAGTTATGTATAACACAATATCGGGTCGCGTCTCGAAAGATGGCGGAGAAATCCCGGCCCGAAACGAAGAAATTGAGGAGGCAAATATGAAATCCGTTCGTCTGATCCCCGTCTTCCTGATTGCGCTTTCGACCGTGGCTTTCGCCCAGTCCGATGCGCAGAAGTCGTTCGACACATTGAAAGCCCTCGCGGGTACCTGGCGAGGCCCCGTCACAGCCAGCCCTCCGCAATCCGACTGGGGCGACAAGCCCGTATGGGTCTCGCTCCGCGTTACTTCGAGGGGAAACGCCCTCCTACATGAGATCAAGGAACCGGGAACGCCAGACGATCCCAGTCACGACGATCCGATCACTATGTTGTATCTTGACGGCGATCGCCTGGTCCTGACGCATTATTGCGACGCGGGCAACCGGCCGCGCATGGCAGCCAAGATGTCGCCGGACGGGAAGACAATAGAATTCGACTTTCTCGATGTGGCCGGTAGCACGAACCATGGACACATGCACCACACGGTGTTCACGATCATCGACGCCAACCATCACACCGAGGATTGGACTTATATGGAGCCCGGAGACAAGCCCGTCCACGCGCACATGGATCTGCAGCGCGCGAAATGACGGGGTTGCCTCCGGTAAGGATTATCTGGACACAGGATGGATCGTGAATGGAACGACAGTCAGCCGATTTATCGCCAGGTTCGCGATCGTGTGGTCGCGATGATACTCGACGGCGTTCTCAAGGAAGGCGACCCGCTGCCCTCCGTGCGCAATGTCGCGGCCGAATATCGGGTCAATCCGCTCACCGTACTGAAGGGCTATCAGGAACTGGTGGACGAGGGGCTGGTCGAGACCAGACGAGGCCGCGGCATGTTCATCAATGCCGGCGCGCGTACTCTATTGCTGCAAGGCGAGCGCCAGAAGTTTCTTGCCGAAGAATGGCCCAGGATCTCTGCAACCATTCAGCGACTAGGACTGAAGGCGGAAGACCTGATGGATGGGGCTGTCCGCCGATCGACGGCGAAAGTCAAAGAGGAGGGCCGCTGAAGCCATGTCAGTCATAGCAGCACGCGGACTCCGCAAGGTCTTCGGGACAACTGTCGCGCTGGACGGCGTCAATTTATGTGTCGAAGAAGGCCGCGTCCTCGGACTGATCGGTCCTAACGGTGCAGGCAAGACCACCGCGCTCAACGCGATTCTCGGCCTTATTCCGTACCAGGGAGAACTGCAAGTGCTCGGACGCGATCCCTGGACCGAACGCCATCAGCTGATGCGCGACGTCTCCTTCATTGCGGATGTCGCCGTCTTGCCGCGGTGGATGCGTATCTCACAGGTCCTTGACTACGTGGCGGGCGTGCATCCGCGGTTCGATCGTGCGAAGGCAGAAGGCCTTCTGGCGAAAACCAACGTCGGGCTGAACCGCAAAGTCAGGGAACTGTCGAAGGGAATGGTCACACAGTTGCATCTCGCTCTAATCATGGCCATCGACGCCAGACTGCTGGTGCTGGACGAGCCGACGCTAGGCCTGGACATCGTTTTTCGTAAGCTGTTCTACGATGTGCTACTGAACGATTATTTTGATCGTAGGCGCACGATCGTAGTCGCCACACACCAAGTGGATGAGATCCAGAATGTGCTCACCGATGTCATGTTCATCCATCGTGGTCGTATCGTATTCGGGTGCACCATGGAAGAATTCGAGACACGCTATCTGGAAGTGACGGTGAATCCGGAAGCTGCCCGAGTTGCGCTGGCCCTCAAGCCGATGCATGAGCGCCAGGTGCTCGGCCGCAGCATCCTGCTGTTCTGCGGTGTGGATCGTCAGCAGCTCGCGGCGCTCGGCGAGGTGCGCACGCCCAGCATCGCCGATCTTTTCGTTGCCGTGATGGACAACCAGGCCGAATGGGTACCCGAGATGGCGCAAGGAACGGCTAGATGAATACTCAATCAAGCACCCTCCCCGAGTCCTTCGACGCGCAGACCGTTGCGCCCGCCGCAACTGCGGTTCGGTCTATGTATTGGTCGATCCGGCGCGAGTTGTGGGAGAGCCGTTCGATCTATATCGCTCCCTTAGCTGCTGCCGCAGTGTTTCTACTCGGTTTTCTAATCAGCACGATTGATCTTCCGCAAAAGATGCGTGCACTCTCGACGCTGGACCCGGCGCACCAGCGCGAAGCAATCGCGATGCCGTACGACATGGTCGCGGGTCTGATGATGCTGACCGCGATGATCGTTGGGGTCTTCTATTGTCTGGACGCGCTGTATGGCGAACGCCGCGACCGGAGCATCTTGTTCTGGAAGTCGCTGCCGGTTTCCGATCTCACTACAGTGCTTTCGAAGGCGAGCATCCCGTTCTTAATTCTCCCGCTGCTCACCTTTGCGATCACCGTTGTCACGCAGTTGATCATGCTCGTGCTCAGCACCTCAGTGCTACGGGCAAGCGGTCTGAATGTCGCGACGCTATGGACCCAGGTGTCGTTTTTCCAGATGTCGATGGGGCTGCTCTACCACCTCGTGACCGTGCATTCGCTCTGGCACGCGCCTTTCTACGGCTGGCTGCTGCTGGTCTCAGCCTGGGCGCGGCGGGCGCCGATTTTATGGGCGGCTTTACCGCTGCTCGCGATCGTAGGCGTCGAGAAGATTGCGTTCAACACGTCGCATTTCGCCGCCCTGCTGGAAAACCGCCTGAGCGGCGGCGGCACGGAGGCAATCACAATGCCGGGTAGCTTCCCGATGGATCCAATGACACACCTCACACCGGGTATATTCCTGAGCAGTTCGGGTCTCTGGATCGGACTGCTATTCACCGCGGTATGTCTTGCCGCTGCGATCCGGCTGCGCCGGTATCGAGGCCCGAACTGATTGGTATTCTGTGCTGCAGTAGGAGAAGAGAGCATAAGCCAGACGGCGAACATTCTGACAGTTTTCACCGGATCACCTATCTGGTAAAACAGTTTTACGTCCTTACTGCTGCCATAGTACGAACACGCCTCCCGGTGGATGAAGCCACTCATGTTTGGGGAGCTGCTGTTCATGTTTTGGCTTCTGATCATGGGCGCAAAGCCACGGCTATTAGCGCCTCCCGGCATCCTCGGCCTCGCTTGGTTAGGCGCGATTTGACGCGTTTCATACCCAATGGCGAAGTTTCCATAATCAGACTTCGCGGACGTTGATGGGAGGCGATTGTCGGGCACCAATCGAACGATGATAATTTCGGCATGACCGATCGAAGCTATGGTTCCCGCAGTCGGGCGCCGGCAAACGAAGCTTGCCGTGGCGAAAGAGAACGGCCGAACACACCCCAACACGGAGCGGCACCCGGGAACACCTTAAACAGTTCCTCAGGAACCGCAAGGGCTTGTAGCAGGTCATTACAAAGGGACCAATCCGTTCTTCCACACCAAGAGTGCAAAGACTCTAGCCCGCGGTCGCGCTCGCCATGCGCGTTTCCATTTCCTCCGGCGGGACATCTTCGACATGCGTGCCGATCGTCCACTTGTAGCCGAACGGATCGAGAAAAGTTCCGGAACGATCGCCGTAGAACTGATTTTTCACCGGACGCAGGACTTCGGCTCCCGCTGCGACTGCCTTTTTTGTGAAAGTGTCGACGTCATCGACGTAGAGCATCAGACTGACGGGTGATCCGTTGTGATGTTTGGGCCCGTACGCATCCATTTGCGGGGCTTCATCGGCCAGCATAATCCGAGAATTTCCGATCAGGATCTCGGCGTGGCCGATCCGGTCCCCGATGGGCATACGAAAGAGTTCCTGCGCACCGAATGCCTTCCCGTAGAAATCAATCGCGGACTTGGCATCCTCGAAGATCAGATAGGGGGTGATAGAGCTGTATCCGTCGGGAATTGGCTTGACCATGACAAAGTCCTCCTCTCATGGACGAATGTCCAGTGCCAGGAGTATAGACCTTCCGGACTCAACGGATCTGCAACTTGGTTCCCGTCTCGCCGGGCCTGCTGACCTTGCCCGCGCAAAACGTACACGCTGGAGTTCAAGCAGGAAGCGGTACGGCTAGTGGAGTCTGGCCGGAGTCTGGCCGGAGTCTGGCGGCGGCGGCTCGGAGCCTGGGAGTGGTCGAGCAGACTCTGTCCAATTAAATCAAGGCGCATCGGGCCGGAACGTTGAAGGCGGTGGTTGGCAAGAGTGCGTTACGGCCGAGCAGATGGAGATCAGTCGTTTGCGAGCCGAGTTGGCGCGTGTGACAATGGAGCGCGACATCCTGGGAAAAGCGACGTCATACTTTGCGAAGGGCCAGAAGTATGCCTTATCGAACGTAGTCCGCGGCTCTGGCCGATCATCTTTATCACGAACTGCTCGCACAAGGAACCCCTCCGCCCGTTACCTGGCATTTTAAAAAATGGCCCGATCGGTTACCGAATAAGGCATGTTTCGGGCTAATGTGGTTCAGGCGGATCATGCTCATTCATGCCGATCCGCGTGGTACTTCCTGATTTTCTGGGTTTAGACTTCTGAAAGTCGCACAAGTTATTGGACTTAGAAGGGTGCTGGCGGAGAGAGTGGGATTCGTTCTTTCTTCGCCTCGTTGTTTTCTGCAAGTTACAGAAAACACAATGCCAAGGTTCCAATAAATGCCACGGATCCCAGGGCTCCTTGCCCGCCATTGCCCGCCGAAGAAGATCATAGTGCACCGAGCTAGCATGAACTAAACTTACGGAATCTACCTCGGTACCCAGAGCTCATAGTCGAGTGCTTCATAAAATTGGCGTATGCCGTACTTCGTCTACCCATTCGGCTGTTCCGAAGGGTTGTAGGTTCGAGTCCTACCCGAGGAGCCAATATTTATTTAGAATCAATGGTTTATAGAACCAGAAAGCCGAAATACCAGCACAGGTACCATCAATCCTGCGATGTGACTGTCCCGTCCGATATGACGCATTGTGCGCATCCCGGAAGTGCTTCCAAAGACAGTCGAGTCGACTGGACGACTTTGCATCTTGTCCTCGTAATTGACGGAGTGTGGGTGCGGCAATGGCAGATTGCCGGCTCTACCCAGAACGTCTACCCGTTGCAGAATCAGAAGGCCATCAGACCGGAGTCATGGCGTCACGAATGCCGGCACCGCTCTCGATTTGATACTCGGCGATAATGACTCGTCGACAAGGTCAATGGCGAAAAGACAATGGCATCAAAGGCTGGCGAACGCGAATGATCCGCCCGACAACGAATGCTTGCTGAGCCACATTCCGCGTGGATTTCTGGGAATTAGCTTGCGGGTCGCTTCCCATTATTCGTCCGAGGTCGTACAAAGAATGCCGCGAAGAGGCTTCATATTCCGTTCGGCCTCAAGCCTGTTCACCGTTGGGCGCTGCGCCGCCAGACGGCAGGAGAGCTACCGACATTCCGCACAAAAACGCGTGTGAGGTGACTCTGATCGGCGAATCCGCATGCAATGGCAACCTCGTTAAGAGGTATAGCACGCTCGTAAATGAGACGCTGCGCGTGGGCGATTCGACGATTCAGGAGCCACCGATGAGGGGAAACATTCAAAGCGGTATTGAAGCCGCGAGTGACGGAGCTCACAGAGGTGCCAGACGCATCTGCCACATCGGCAAGGCTGACATCCTGGTCCAGGTTCGCCTCGATGTATTCAAGAGCATGACGAAGTTGCCGGGCAGTGAGGCCAAGCCTGTTGCTTGTGGCCCTTTTGTTGAAGCTGCCGTAAGTCTCAGCGATGTGGTCACGCACTGCCAGAAACATGGAATCCAGATAAAGCGCACTGACCTCGTTCGGTCGCTCCAGCGTAGGCAGCATCGCCTGCATCAAGTGCAGCATCACGGTGTCGTACGGTGACTCTTGTATGTCAAATCGAAAATCAAGAAAGTCACTGTGGCGCTCCGTTGCAAAATCACGAAAGCTGTCAATTGGCAGGAAGACTTGTAGGGTGTTAAAAGGATCTCGGATGTCGGCACACCATGATTTGCGCATATCGTAGAGAGCTAATGCACCAGGTTCAGTTGCCGGCTTGCGCTTGTGATGCCCGTCGCAAAATACGTTGATCGGTCTGAAGGGACGTAGTTCCACCGACACGATGAGCTGATCCGCAAGCGGTGTTTGTTCGAGCAATCCGAGGTTTGGCCTGTCGTGCCGATACCTGGCGAAAAAAAGCGGTCGTTCCGAGCGGCTCGAAATAGCGCGGACCTCCTCAAATTCAGGGCGGCTCTCGCTCACAAAACCTGGAACGTCGAACGAATCGGCCTTTGTCCGATCAGTATCCATCTTTTGTCTTCGTCAGTTTACGGGGAAATCGGTCTTACTGAACGAATGATACACACCCGGTTTCTCAGCGCGCAACCAACCGAAGCAAGTGACCGGAATGTCCAAGCGGTGCCCGGAATATCCAAGACTGCAGAGCCTCGATCGAACTACATCTAGATCTACCAGGAACTTCTGGGAGGTCGAAATGAGCGACGGTCGAATAGAGCCTCAGTTGGCACACGCTACAGGCCACACCACTCGTCGTGCATTCCTATTCGCAGCGGGAGCTGCGGGGCTTATGGCATCCAGCTTCAGCAAACGGGCCAGCGCATTTCCAACAAAAGCAAGCAAAGTACAGGAGGGAATTATGAACAAGGGTAAGTACATCACACCCGACGGCGTCGAGATCTACTTCAAGGACTGGGGCACCGGCCCTGTGGTTACGTTCTCGCACGGATGGCCATTGAGCGCGGACGCATGGGACGCGCAAATGCTGTTCCTCGGACAGAAGGGCTATCGCGTTATCGCTCACGACCGGCGTGGCCACGGCCGCTCAGGACAGAGCTGGCAAGGAAACAACATGGACCAGTACGCGGACGACCTCGCCGGCCTATTGGACCATCTCGATATCAAGGATGCGACAATGGTCGGCCACTCCACTGGCGGCGGAGAGGTCGTGCGCTATATTGCACGCCATGGAGAGAAACGTGTCGCCAAGGTCGTCTTAATCGGCGCCGTTCCCCCGCTCATGCTGAAGACCGAGGCCAATCCAGGTGGACTTCCTATTTCAGTTTTTGACGACATCCGCGCGAACGTTGTGAAGGATCGTTCGCAGTTTTTCAAGGATCTGACAATACCCTTCTACGGCTACAACAAGCCGGATGCGAAGGTGTCCCAGGGGGTTCAGGATTCGTTCTGGCTCCAGGGGATGCAGGTCTCCATCATCGGTGCATACGACTGCATCAAGGCGTTCTCCGAAACCGACCAAACCGAGGACCTGAAGAAGATCACAGTGCCGACACTCGTGATCCACGGAGATGCTGATCAGATTGTGCCAATCGATGACGCTGGCCGCCTCAGCGTGAAGCTGGTGAAGAGCGGCACCCTGAAAGTGGTCCCGGGGGCGCCGCATGGGCTCTGCACCACACATGCGGACATCGTCAATGAAGAGCTCCTTGCATTCCTCAAGAAGTAATCGTCCCACTCCGCCGTGCGACAGATCCAACCGATGATTTGCCGCACGGCTTAGCCTAACCTCGGCTCGCGTTTGCGAGCTTCGAGGGCTGACGCGCCACAGAATCAGGAGAGAGGAATGACATCCAAGCAAATGAAACAGTCTCCCGGGAAAGGCTTGCCGGCGAACCTCAACACTCCAACGGATCTTTCGACGGCAGCCGTCGCGGCCATCTCAGAGACCTTGCGGCAACTGCTCGCGGATGTCTTTGCACTCTACCTGAAGACGAAAAGTTTTCACTGGCACATGAGTGGAGCACATTTCCGCGACTACCACCTACTCCTCGACGAACAAGCGACAGATATCTTCGCGATGACGGACCCCATTGCGGAGCGGGCTCGCAAGATCGGCGGCACAACGTTGCGCTCAATCGGAGACATCGCGCAACATCAGCGGTTGCTCGATAACAACGAGCAATCCGCTACACCCAAGGCCATGCTCGAAGAACTGGTCGCCGATAGCCGTTGTTTGACGAAAATCATGCGTGCGGCTCATGAGGTTTGCGACGAATTCAAAGACGTGGCCACGGCAAGTCTGCTCGAAGTCTGGATCGATGAAGCAGAACGACGCACCTGGTTTCTGAATGAGACGGTACATGGCCGGAACTGACGTTTGTCGAACTTGCTTGAGCCGCATTCATCAGTGCCTGGTGATTTGGGAGACGGACTGCGATGGGAAGGGAGAGATTTATGAGAACCATTTGGAAATTGGGAATAGCAGCGGGCGCTCTGTTTGTTCTTGCGCAACTGGTTCGGCCCACCATTCCAGCGAAACCTGCTACAGCCGAGATACAGGCTCCCCCCGCGGTAAAGCAAATTCTGAACAAGAGCTGTTACAGCTGTCACTCCGACGAGCGACGACTTGCCTGGTTCGACCAGATTGAGCCTGCTTACCTGATTGCACGGCACGACATCCTGATTGCTCGCTCGCGGCTCAATTTTTCTACACTCGACTCCGCTCCCCCGGCAGTACAGCGGGCAAAGCTGTTTGAAGCCGTGAACATGATCCAGCTTGGTGCAATGCCACTTCCGCAGTTCGTTGCACTGCATCCCGACGTGAAGGTCTCTCCCGAGGAGTTAGCGGAGCTGAAATGCTATCTGGCGCCATGGGCGAACATGCCTAGCTTACCCGTCGATAATCCGAAAGGCCGTTCGGCAAAAGAGCGGATCTCATTGTCCGCGGTAAACCCGGAGCCCAACGGGTTGGCATTCGATCCATCGTTCGAGAGTTGGAAGCTGATCAGCACTACCGATCGTGGCGACAACAACACGTTTAGATTCATTCTCGGCAACGACGTCGCCGTTAAGGCTGCGCAATCCGGCAACATCTCGCCATGGCCTGACGGGACGCGGTTTGCGAAGGTCGCCTGGCAGCAGGAACTTGGTGAAGACGGGCTCATTCATCCCGGCAAGTTCGTTCAAGTCGAGCTGATGGTCAAGGATGCTCGCCGCTATAAAGACACGGATGGGTGGGGCTGGGGCCGCTGGCGCGGCCTTGATTTGAAGCCCTACGGCGAGGATGCACACTTCGCCGGCGAATGCACGGGCTGCCACATGCCGGTGCGCGGCAATGATTACGTCTACACGCTTCCCATCACGAGGGCTCACGCAGATCGCGAAGAAATCGTGAACAACGCTGCAGCCTCTTTCCCCTCAAGTTTGCCTTGGCAGCCGCTTGGCTGGCGGCCAACCACGATGTATGTCGACCCCAAGACACATACGACTGCGACGCTCTACGGCAACGACGCGGCAATGCAAGTCCAGGAATGTGGGGGCGCACCTAGTTTCGCTTACCCATCTGGCAGCGTACTGGCGCTGGTCACGTGGGCCCAGCGAGAAGACCCACACTGGTTCGGCGGGCGCATCCCGGATACGCCACTGACGGCCGAGTTTGTGCAGATATCGTCCGGCGGAAACGCGCATGTTTATCGCGTGTTTGAAGGACGGACGCTCGTTGAAAGACATCCGGAAACTGTAGATGCATCGCAGAGGACGAATTTCATCTCGAATCTCAAGCTGGCTTACTTGCCATAATCGCGCGGGCAAATCAAGAAAAGGAGAACACTCATGAAGCAAATTTTGGTAATCGAGTCGAGCCCGCGAGGAGGTGAGTCTGCAAGTCGCCAGCTCGCAAGCATGCTCACAGACCGTTTGAGAACGTTGTATCCAGAGGCGAAACTTGTGGAGAGAGATCTTGCGAAAAACCCTCTTCCTCATCTGGATCAACGAACTATGAAGGCAATTTTTACAAGAGATCGCTCGGAAGCTGAGTCATTGCAGGAGGCACTTCGACTGTCCGACCAGGTCACAGAGGAAGTACTGTCGTCGGATCTTCTGGTTATCGCTTCTCCGATGTGGAATTTCGGGCTGCCGTCTTCCCTGAAGGCATGGATCGATCACATTGTTCGCCCCGGAAAGACGTTCCGCTATACAGCCGGCGGAGCCGAAGGGCTTGCCCGTGAAAAGAAAGCGATTCTGGTGCTTGCCTCTGGCGGTGTATTTACTGATGGACCTTGGAAATCGTGGGATACAGAGGAACCTTATCTTCGCTTGATCCTGAGCTTCATCGGAATCACCGACGTTCAGACGGTGCGCGCCCAGGGCATGAATATACCGAGCCTTTCCGGCCAGGCAATTCCCGATGGCGAAAAGTCGATCGAATCACTCGCAATTTGAAGGAGAAAACAATGAAGGAGAAAACGATGATCAACCACGTCATCTTGACTGTCAGCGACGTCGAGAGTTCGCTGGCATTTTACGAAGCCGCACTGCAGCCCGTCGGAATCCGGTTCTTCATGCCTTACAAGGGTGAAAATGGCCATCCCGACCTCTGGGGTTTCGGAGACGGAAAGAGAGCTTGCTTCTGGCTCAAGCAAGGAAAGCCTGATCCAGGCTCGATCCATTGGGGCTTCGATGCCGATAACAACGCTCAAGTCGATGAGTTTTATCAAGCTGCAATACGAGCTGGAGCGACGGACAACATTTCGCCGCGGGCACGACTTGAATACTATCCGGGATATTATGCGGCCGATGTGTTGGATCCCGACGGGTACTCGTTCGAAGTGGTTCATAAGAGTTGATCGATCCCGCCAACCATTTTCCAAATGGTGAACTGGCTCCCCGGACACCGGCATGTCTTTAGCAACCCGCATACGCCGGCTAGCATTGTCTCGAATGCAGACTTCAGGCCTTACCGTAATTCGACTGTTCTGGCGGCGAACAAGCACCCAAACCGATCGTTTACTGGCTCCTCAAGGTTCTGTTTGCAGCCGAGATATCGCTCGGTAGTGAGGACAGACGCGTGTCCCAGGAGAAACTGGATCTGTTCGATTTCGCCGCCCGCGGTATGGCACAGCTTTGCACAGGTCCTACGCAGATCATGTGGAGCGAGGTGATCCAGCTTCGTCCGTTCGGCACACCTCCGAACCACGTACCAGATAACGTTCTCTGAAATGCCCTTTCCCCATGGCGTTCCATGTCGGCTGACGGCCCTGAAGATCCGGCCTTGGCTCACCTTGGCCGCGACAATCCAGCGATCGACCGCCTCCTTAACCCACATGGGCATGGGCACCGTCCTCACTCGCCTGCCCTTGCCAATCAGGTCGACAATGGCCCAGTGTCCCTGCCTGACCTCCATGTCTTCCACTTCCAGGGCCGACAGTTCGGCACGTCGTAAACCGCAGCCCAACAGCACAGCCATCATGGCAAGGTCACGAGTACTGCGAAGATCCTCGCCTTCGGCATTTTCCAGAAGCAGCTTGGCTTGATCGCTGCTCAACCAGTTCCCCAGACGGGATCCCAACTGCTTCACACCTTTCACGCGACGGATGCCAGCGGCAAGCTCCGGGCTGAGCAGACCGGAATCTGCGGCCTCATACGCGAGTCGCCTGACTGCCGCAAGCCGCTGATTGACCGTTCCTGCAGCCAATCCGAGGGATTCGAGGTAAAGGCGGAACCTGAGAACGACGGCCCGATTCAGAGCAAGGCGCGGTTCAGAGCAATACCAGGTGATGAATTGCTCCATAGCGAACTTGTAGTTCCGCCGAGAATGAGGGGAACTGAGGCTGTTAAGGACAGCGGCTTTGGTGTGATCCAAATCCGGCAGCCGCAGAACGATTTTGCGAGACGGCGGTTTCCTGCTCTTCTTGGCCATGCACGCGGCCTCCACGCCGCTGACATGCAAGGTAGAGCTATCAGCTTGCTGGAATCATTCCGCCATCTGGGTGTTATATTGCTGTGATGCGTTCCTCATGGTTGTGTCTCGCATACGCAAGCGCGTGTTTCGGCGCTGCGCCGATGGGCTGGAATTCGTGGAATAGTTTCGCCAACATCGTCAATTCCCAGATCGTTCAGCGGCAGGCCCAATCTTTGGTCTCAAACGGTATGAAGCAAGCCGGCTACGAGTACGTCGTGATCGACGAGGGATGGTGGCGGGGAGAACGCGATGTCGCAGGCAACATCGTGGTCGATGCCAAACAGTGGCCTGCTCTTCAGTCGGGTCAGAAAGACGGCGATAT
>WNGR01009339.1_pt1 | contig 12782 bp, 15 predicted proteins | sample 5407581 | NCBI WGS metagenome assembly WNGR01 (sample SAMN13153383, study PRJNA577476) | soil metagenome | isolation source: 80 cm soil or saprolite under Garry oak tree replicate 2 | place: USA:California | collected 2016-06-15 | reverse complement strand
CGGACAGCCGCGGGCTCGCGAGACTGCTGCCGAAGAACTGAATCTCTCCATGGGCGCCGCCACCTGAAGGCGGCGAATCGTTGAAATAGAGCGGGGCGGTTCGTTCGACGCCGCTCGTGAGCCGGTCACTCAACGGTGCTCGGGAGACGGTCTAAGACGAACGCGTGCGGGGCAGGACCATGGCCGGAAAGGGGAAGTCAGGCGGGGCGGGAGAGGGAACGCGAGAGCATCCGTGACATCTGAAGACGCCGAGCGGGACATCGGAGTTTCTGGCGTTTCGGGACGACGCCTTGGATCCGCCGGCGCTCGTCGTCAAGTCGGGGAGTACGGAACTCCGGTACCACCTCCGATGCATTAACGACCTGCACGCGATGCTCAAGTCGCGCGGCGACTGGATGCCTCTCGGAAGCGCGGACGAACAGAAGCCCGCCGCAGACGGTACGGTCGAAGCCTGGGGCCGGTCGACGAAGAACCCGGTTGGCGGGTGGTACGGACTGAAGAAGGGATTGCGCGGGCGATTCGGAATGTATGTGCCGCCGGTCTTGGAAATCCTCCACCTGGCGGAAGTCGAACACAATCTGAAAAACAACCGGATGAGGGCGTTGTAGCCTCCCCGCGGGGCGCAGGACCTGGCTCGCGGCTCCCCCCCGCTGACTGCGGTCTTCGTTCGGCTCATCCGTCAGCTCTCCGGCAATCTTGCGCAACCGTTTGGACAGTACGTTTATATAACGCGGTTGCCATACGATTGTCAGACAAAATTACCCGAGATGTCGGACGCGGACTAGGGTCCATATGCCATCGGAATCCGAGCGGGTTACGATCCGAATTCCCCCGGACAAAATCAAGGCGCTTCATCAGCTCGTCAAGAGCGGCGACTACACCACGATTTCCGACGCGATTCGCGCGGCGATCGATCGGTTCATCGACGTGAAGTTCGCACCGGACTACATCCGCAAGCTCATGATCGAACTGCCGAAGGGGAACGTCGTGGACCTGCAGCAGCTCGTAAAGTCGGGCGACTCCGTCTCCGTCGAGGACGCGGTCCGCAACGCGGTCCGGGAGTATGTCCGGCGTCGGCTCCACAAGGCCATGGAAGGGGCCGAGCGATAGGTCGACGTGGCGGGAACGCGCGACCCTCACGCGCGCGAGCAGGGCGGACCTTGCCGGGCCGCTCGGGATGGAATCAGGGATGGGCCTCGAGACTGCGCAGCGCACCGGGAATCAGTCGTTCCTCGACTCGTTCGGCCCGGCCCGCCCGAAGGTCCTCGTGATCGGATGCGGTGGCGCGGGCGGGAACTCCGTTCACCGTCTCCATCGCATGGGGATCCACGGCGCCCGAACGGTCGTCGTGAACACGGACGCGGTCCATCTCGATTCGATTCAGGCGGACCGCAAGCTCCTGATCGGAGGGGGCTTGACGCGCGGGATGGGGGCCGGCGGCCGGCCAGAGATCGGCGAGCGGTGCGCCGAGATCTCGGAGCAGGAACTCCGGAACCAGATTGGGGACGCAGATCTCACGTTCATCACGGTCGGACTGGGTGGAGGCACGGGGACGGGAGTCGCGCCCCACGTGGCAGAACTTGCCCAGGCTGCGGGGAGCGTCGTGATCAGCCTGGCGACCACGCCGTTCCGAGCGGAACGCGGCCGGATGATGAATGCGCGGGCGGGCATCCAACGGCTCCGGGACCGCACGGATTCGCTGATCCTGCTGGACAACAACCGATTGCTGGACCTCGTCCCGAATCTTCCGGTCGAGCAAGCCTTTGCGGTCATGGACCATCTGATCGGCGAAGTGGTCAAGGGCATCACCGAGTCGATCACGGTGCCATCGCTGATCAACCTGGACTTCAGCGACGTGCGCACGATCCTTCAGTCGGGCGGCACGTCCACGGTCTTCTACGGAGAGAACGCGGAAAGCGACCCGGACCGGCTCGTTCGAGACACCCTCGACAATCCGCTCCTCGAGGTCGACTATCGCGGGGCGAACGGCGCCCTCATCCACATCAGCGCCGGCCCCGGTCTCCGGCTCCGCACCGCTCATGAAGTCGTCGAGGGCCTGACGGCCGCGATGCACCCGGACGCGAACGTCATCTTCGGGGTCCGGGTGGACCGCAAGTACAACGGGATTCTGCGCGTCCTCGTGATCATGACCGGCGTGCGTTCGCCGCTCGTGGAGGCCGTGCGCGAATCCGTCTCCATCGCCGATGTCGTTTCGGATGGAAGCGCCCGGCGGTCCATCGAGAACGAACCTCCTCGGACGAATCGACGGCGCTGATCTCAACGGGCAGGGGGCGGCGGTAGCATGACCATGGACGGTGCGTCTTCCTCCATCGCCTGGGTCAGCTGTCTCGGCTTCAAGCGGACCCGGATCGTCTCGGGTTTCGGCTTGATCATGTTCCATCCAGCCCGGGTCACGGCCCCGCCGACCATCGCGAGGACGACGTACATCCCGAACGTCAGGAACGTGATGGCGACCGGTTGCAGAATGCCACTGAGATCGAAGCTGAGCTGGAGGCCCGCCGTGGGGTCAGCCAGGCTGTCCCCTGATCGAGGCTGCATCGGGACCGCTTGGACCTGAGCGACGGCGCGACTTTCCTTCCCGTTGCCGTCGCGGATGATGAGGCTGACCTGGTAGACGCTCGCATTCGCATACGTGTGGGGGCCGGGATTCCGACCCGTGGCACGGGTCCCATCGCCGAAGTTCCAATCCCATGATGTGATCGCGACATCGCCTTGGCGGGAGGTGTCCTGGACGGTCGTCGTATTGGAGCCGTTCGTGTCCCACGTGAACGACGCGCTCGGCCCTTGGGGAGTCTGCTGCGGGAACTGCCCTCGAAAGAAGTCTCCCGGAGCCGTCGCGATGGCGAGGGCGTGGGAGAAGGTGAACAGGAGGAGGCCCAATCCGAGGGCGAGGACGCCGATCCCGATGAGGAGCTCCGCGTGCTCCCGCTTGAGAAAGGCCATTCGAGCGCTCGATGGGGGCGAGGTCCATAAAGGCGGGAGCCTCGGTTCTCAAGTTCGAGAAAGGAGAATACTCGTTACCCGCGGAAGATCGGACGGGCGCTCAGGAGCGCCGGCTCGGCCAGGGGCCGGAACGGGAGGCCTCTTGTCTCGGCGAGGATTCGCTTTCGCAAGGCGTCGATCGCCATCTCCGTCTGCTCCTTCGTCGCCCGGACCCGGACGTTGAGGGTCCCGGTCTCGATCTCCTTCTTCCCGACCACAACGATGTAGGGAACCCATTCCTTCTCCGCCGTCCGGATTTTTTTCGAGAGCGTGTCGTCCGAATCGTCGAGGTCGGCGCGGACGTCTGGCAGGCGGTCGAGCAAGCCTCGGGCGAACTCGAGTTGGTCGACGCTCACGGGGACGATCCGAACTTGGGTCGGCGAGAGCCAGACGGGCAGCATGGGCGTCTTACCGGCTTTCGCGGCCGCGGCGGCTTTCTCCAAAAACGCGTAGAGGACCCGCTCGACGGCCCCGCTCGGGGAGAGATGCAGGATGAGCGGATGGCGTTTCTTCCCCGCTTCGTCCATGAACGTGATGCCGAATCGTTCGGCGTTCTCCGTGTCGATCTGGTCCGTCGTAAGGGCCGCGGCCTTGTCGTTTGCGTCGACGAAGTTCCATTCGTACTTCATGACGAAGTAGAAGAACTGGTCGGACCACATCTCGACGAGGATCGGCTTGCCCCACCGCTTCGCGTAGGCCGCGACGAAGTCCTTGTTCGCGTCCCAGAACGCCTTCGTCACGCGCATCCCGACCTCGAAATCGTCCGGCATGGAGAGGCCGCAGTCCTGGAGGAGGGTCCACGCGACCTCGAAACGCACCATGAGCTCCTCCTTCGCCATTTCGACATCGGAGACGAGGGCGTGGCAGTCGGGCATCGTGAACGCCCGCAGCCGTCGCAGGCCGGCGACCTCGCCGCGCTGTTCCGCGCGGAACGAATACCGCGTGAGTTCGTAGAGCGAGAGGGGGAGCTGCTTGTATGAGATCACCATGTCCTTCATGATTAGGAACTGTCCGAAGCAGGCGCTGAACCGTAGGAACGCCCGCTTGTTCGGCGTCTGGACGATGTACTGCCGGGCGGGGAAGCGGTCCAGATACGACTTCAGCGCGGGGTGCTCGAAGTCGTACATGACGGGGCACTCGACCTCCATCGTGCCGTAGTCCCGGAGTCGTTCGGTGACGAACTCCTCCAAGAGGCCCTTGATCAAACGGCCTTTCGGATAGTACCGCAGGTTTCCGGGATCGGACCCCGGCTCGTAGTCGACGAGTTCGAGCTCCCGCATCAGCCGCACGTGCGGCGGCTCCTCCTTCGCCTCCCGCGACTTCGCCATCTCGTACGTCGCGAACCTCCGGAGCCGGTCGTGGCCCTCGAAATGGAAACCGCTCACCTTGCCGTCCTGGATCGAGAGGTGATGGACGGCCCCGTTCGGCTCGAGGATGTGCCAGTGAGAGACGAGCTTCGCTTCCGCCTTCACCGCGGTGGAGAGGTCTTCCTTTCCTTCTGCGCTTGCGTCGGCCACGATCTCGCGGGAGAGTTCACTGAGCGGATGGCCCTTCACCGCCACGCGGAAGGACTTGTAGTATCCGAAAGGGGACGCGTGGACGTCAAGGCCGCGGGCGAGCAGCTCCTTTTCCAAGGAGGCGATCAGTTCCTGGGCGGAGCCCGGCGCGGCGAGGGATGAGCTCAGATGGGCGTACGGATAGAGGACGATCCGCTTCGTCCGGACCTGGCCTGCGACATCGGCAATATTCGCGGCCGCGACTCTCGCGACGCCAGCGAGATTCGCCTCGTCCCGTTTCTCTGCGCTGATGAAGCAGACGAGGGCCTCTTCGATCCGACCATGCCGTTTCGATTGCGGGATGTCGGGGATTCCTTTGAGCGCCTTCTCCCTCACATCGTACTCGAGGTAGTCCACGTGGAGGAACAGGACCCGCATGGCCGCTCGCTTATCGTTCGGAGGTATAAAGCTCCTGCCGGACCGCCGCGCATCGTGAAATAGGAATCCGCCGTTGTTCGTCCGAATGACGGACACCGCGAAGGTCTGGCGCCATCGGACCGGCGAGATTCGCCTCGACCGGACGCGCGTGATGGGGATCCTCAACGTCACCCCTGATTCCTTCTCCGACGGTGGGCGCTACCTCGATCCGGATCAGGCTCTCCGCCATGGTCTCGAGATGGTGGAACACGGGGCCGATCTCCTCGATGTGGGCGGTGAATCGACTCGGCCCGGATCGGATCCGGTGTCAGCAGAGGAGGAGTGGCGTCGGGTCGGTCCGGTGATGCGTGACCTTGCCGCCAAGGTCGACGTACCCCTGTCCGTCGATACGATGAAGCCCGAAGTTGCCGCGAAGGCGATTGAGGTCGGGGCCTCCATCGTGAACGATGTCTCCGGATTGCGAGAGCCCGACATGGTGCGCGTCGTCGCAAGAAGCCGCGTCGGAGCCGTCGTCATGCACATGCTCGGCAATCCAAAGACGATGCAGACCGATCCTGCATACGCCGATGTCGTCGGGGAAGTTCGTTCCTTCTTGACGGAGCGGATTCGGGTCCTCGAAGCCGCGGGTGTGGCGACCGATGCGGTCGCGGTGGATCCCGGGGTCGGGTTTGGGAAAACCCAAGAACACAACCTCGCGCTCCTCCAGCACTTGGACCGGATCGTCGCCCTCGGCCATCCGGTCGTGGTCGGTGTCTCGAGGAAATCGTTCATCGAGCGACTGGGCGGAGGGGAACCCGGCGAACGCCTTCCCGGGAGTATCGCGGCGGCGACGCTCGCGGTGGCGAAAGGCGCTCACGTGGTCCGAGTCCATGATGTCCGCGAGACGGTCCGGGCCATGCGGGTTGCCGACGCCGTGCTTCGCGGTGAAAAGCTTTAACCATTGAAACGATTCGTACCGTAATGGTAACTCGGAAGGCTATCGCGTCGATCCTCGAGGACTACGAGGACATCGTCGTCGCGACGGTCTGTTCCCATTCGTCTCTTCAGATTTTCCACGGCGCCCGCCAGGAAGGTTTCCGGACCCTGGGGATCGCGATCGGTCAACGGCCTCGATTCTACGACGCCTTTCCTCTGGCTAAACCCGACGAGTTCCTGATTGTCGACTCGTACGCGGACATCCTTGACCAGGCCGACGAGCTGGTCGCGCGACAGGCCGTGACGGTCCCGCACGGATCCTTCGTGGAATACATGGGCGCGGACGTGTTCGCGAAACTGCGCATTCCGACGTTCGGAAATCGCGAAGTCCTCCGCTGGGAGTCGGACCGCGAGAAGCAGCGGGAATGGCTGACCTCGGCGGGCGTGCCGATGCCGTTGAAGATCGAGCAACCGAAGGACATCGACCGCCCCGTGTTCGTGAAGTACTACGGCGCCAAAGGAGGCCGCGGCTCGTTCATCGCGAAGAACTACGAGGACTTCAAAGAGTCGATCCAACCGGGAATGAAATTTACGATCCAAGAGTACGTCGTCGGGACGCGGTACTACATCCATTACTTCTACTCGCCGTTCGCGACGTCCGGTTACACGCTATCGAAAGGAGCGCTCGAGATGCTCGGTGTGGACCGGCGAGACGAGGCGAACATCGATGAGATGTACAAGCTCGGGGCTCAGGAAGCGTTGCGAAAGATGGGACTGCTCCCGACTTTCGTCGTGACGGGAAACATGCCGGTCGTCTTGCGAGAGTCGCTCCTGCCGAAGGCATTTGAGATGGGGGAGCGGGCGGTGGAGCGATCGATCGCCTTGTTCGGCGGGATGATCGGCCCGTTCTGTCTCGAGACGATCGTCTCGGACAAGCTCGAGTTCAAGGTCTTCGAGATCTCGACGCGGATCGTCGCCGGCACGAACCTGTTCATCGGCGGATCCCCGTACGCCGACCTGCTGGAGCCGGGGATGTCGACGGGCCGCCGGATCGCAAAGGAAATCCGAATCGCACAGAAGCAGGGACTCTTGGCAGACGTCCTCAGTTGAGGCATGCGCGGCCCATCCGGCACGAAATCATCCGAGAAAAACGCGGGGAAACGCTTTTATGGCATCGCCCAACATGCGCGCCCAGCCATGGCCGACGACGTGACCGTCGCGGTGGTCTTGCTCCTTGTTGCGCTCGGCATCGCGACCTATCTCGAGACCCGGTACCTTCGCAGGAAGATGAAGAACCGTCGCGTTCGGACGGCCAAACGCGACGACGAGATGCAAGACAACGCGCACAACGCGATCATTACGACAAAGGCGATCATGTCGAGCCTCGATCGGCAGGGGATCCGGAGCGCGGAGGCCGAGGCGTGGCTCCAGGAAGCCCAGACGGCGAACGCGCGGCATAACTACCGCGTGGCGATGGATCTGACCTCGAAGGCGAAGGAGCGTCTGCTCGCACTCAAGGCGGCGCAGGCTTCCAAGGGAGATCTGGCGAAGCTCGATCGGCTCTCCGTCGGCGCATCGAGTGATGAGATGACCACGAAAGAGATGCTGCAGAAGGAAATGCCGCCGAACATGATCCAGTCGAAGTTCTCCATCGAGGTGGCGGGAGCCGCCGTGGAACAGAGTCGTGTCAACGGGCGCGACGTGTCCCAGGCGACGGAACTCTTGGAGGCTGCGAAGACCCGGTTTGATGCGAAAGACTACGCCGCCGCCCTTTCGATCGCGCAACAGTCGAAACGCGCGGCCGCGGGAGAGCACGTTGACGTGTCGATTCCCGTAGTCGCGCCGCCGGCAACATCGACGCCCGGTGGCCGTCCGTGTCCTTCGTGCGGGGCATCGCTGGCGGCAGACGACATGTTCTGTCGCAAGTGCGGCAAACGCGTCGCGGCATCGGCGTGCGGCTCGTGCGGCGCGAGTCTTCGATCCGAAGATGCCTTTTGTCCGAAGTGTGGCACGCCCGTTCCTCAATGAGTTGAGAGGTCGCGGATAAACCTTAATTACGAGGGCCTCCCATCCCTCGCACCATGGTGATTGGAAGCGACATGGAACAAGCCCTCACCGCCCTCTACGGGGAGGACCAGGTCGCCGCCGTCATCACGCTGAAAGTGGATACGAAGGAGGCGGACCGCATCGCGACAGAAATCGCGAAGTTCGAGGTGATCCAAGACGTCTTCCTCGTCACGGGGGACACGGACATCATCGCGAAGGCGCGGTTCAAGAACTATAAGGGGCTGAAGGACTTCGTCCTCTCGAACCTCGCCCCGATTCCGGGAATCAAGGACACGAAGACCCTGATGGTCGTCACGACCTACAAAGAAGGCGGACAGTCGAGGGCGCAAAGTTGAGGGCGACGCACAACTCCGGGAGATGGTCAGATGGACACCGAAGCGAAGCTGAAACAAATCATGGACGTCCTAGACCAGATCGCCGAAGACACCTCCGTCCCTAGGAACATCCGTCGCGGCGCCTCGGAAGCCAAGGCTCGCCTCGCGAAGAAGAATGAGGCGCTCGACCTCCGTGTCACGAGCGCCATCATGATCATGGACGACCTCGCGAACGATCCGAACATTCCGCTGCATGGTCGGACGCTGATCTGGAACGTGATTTCCCAACTCGAGACGGTCAAGTAAGCTTAACTTCGGGCCTCGGATTATTGGCTGTGGCGGGGCTGGAGGCGTTCATTCTCCTCGTCGTCGTACCGGCCATCGCGTGGACGGTTGCGCTCCTCGTGCTGCAGTCGGCCCGCGGCGAACTTGCGCGCGAGTCGGCGCTACAGCCAACCCAAGAGCCATCGAAGGCGCGCGTTCTCCTCCACTTTGGGTACTCGGCCATGCCAATTTTGCTGGGACTTGTTTTGTACGCGCTGGCGCGTCCCGCCCTCGACGCCATCGATCGCGGCTCCACTGCAGACGTCGTCCGCTTGGAACCTCTTGTGCTCTGGGCCTCATTCGTCTATGCAGTCGCCGCAGGCTCTGTACTCGCGGCGCAAACCTGGATCGTGAAAAGCCGACTTCGGGCATTCCTCGGGCCTGAATTCGGGCGGGTGCTTCCTCTCTGGGTCGTCCCGGCGACCGGAGTCATCTTCGCGCTCATCGTGGTGTTCCTGCTCCTTGCTTACGTGGACTCCGTCCTCGCCGGCGTTCCTGTTGCCTCGGATTCGGCCGTGTCCGGTGCGACCGCCAGCTTCCAAGCATTCGCGCTCGGCACGGTCGCGTTCCCCGTCGCCGCTGGCTTCTCGAACCGCGTGCGAAATCTGAACCGGCGGGGATTCATGCGAGCCATCCTGATCATGGAGCTCGGCGAGCTGCCAGTCCTCGTTAGCTTGGTCCAGACCTTCCTCGCGCTCGGTTCCCTCTGACCGTACGAATTCAAAAATACTGCGGCAGGTCTGTCGCCGCCGAGCGGGGCTAGTCTAGTGGTAGGACAGAAGCTTCCCAAGGTCACGTGGCCGGCAACTCCGGGCCGGAACGAGCTTCTAACGCGGGTTCGATTCCCGCGCCCCGCACATCACGCCTCTTAGCTCACGGGCATGGCGGCCGACGGAACGATCGGTCCCGGAGAAATCGCCGCGGAGCTCTCCAGTTTCTGCACAATGCGCCCGACTCCGAAACCGATGCCGGAGCTCACGGTGCCTGCGATGAACACCGTGAAGGAGAACAAAGCCACGAACAAGGCGTCGACGGCGAATCCGCGGAGGACCAAGTAGACGACGTAGAACAGGACCGCCCACGCGCCTCCCGTGATCGTCGCGGCGACGAGTCCGAATCTCCGAGGGCCGAGGACGAGGAACGCCAGATCGACCACGGGCGCCAGGAACAGGATCGGCGGAGGCAGGGCGAACGCGCCGACGACCATGAGCGATCGCAGGCCGGTGTAGATCGCCGCCGAAACGGTCGCGAGGCCTGCACGACGACCCGCGAGAACCGCGAGGACGAGGACGGCGGGGGCCGCGAGGGACACCCCGGTGGGATAGGCGATTGCATCTCTCAAGACCTGACCGTTGAAGGTGGTCGCGAAGTCCATTGGACCCAGGAGAACCTGGAGGCTGAAGAGCAAGAGGCCCGCGCCAAGCGCGACGCCCACGAGACCTAGGACGGTCCTCGCCCCGTTCCATCGCGTCCGCTCCAAGACCACCGCGAGGAAGAACCCGAACGTGCTGACGATTCCGCCCGCGATCGCCATGACGTGGGGCGGACTCCAGAAGGTCTCCGAGACGAGGCCTTCGGCCACGAGGCGGTGCCACGCTTCGTCCCACGGGAATGCGACGGCCTGGAACAGAGCGCCGGTCCCGATGAGCAAGAATTCGACCGGCCGGACCCGGGGGCCGGCCCACCGCGGCGCGATCGCGCCCGATACCGACCCCACGATTCCGGCGAGGGCCACGTAGGCGAAGCCGGCGTAGAGGACGAGGTGAGGCGGTGTGAAGAAGCTCTCGCGGCCCACGACGACGTGGCGCCAGATGTCCCAGTAAAGCCCGAACGCCTGCAGCAGGAGCCCGGTCAGCGCGAACCCGAAGATGGCCCATCGGGGGACGCGGGACAACGGACGAAGGAGGCGCGGGACGTCCATCGGTCAGCACTCGCGGCCCGGCCACCATCGTCCGGCCGATATTTCAAACTCCGCCGCTCACCCGGCTCCCGTCTCGGCTCCGATTCGATGGACCGCCATGAGCAGTTCGGCCTCGCGTCGCAGCCGGGAGGCCGTATCCGGGGTCTCGAGGAGATCCTGTCGGAGATCGACGGCACCTGGCAGGGCCGCCGCGACCCGGAACGAAAGAGTTCGCGGATCCATCTCCTTCCACGTTTCGTCGAGGATGGCACGCCCGCCCATCTCGAGGGTCTCGACAATCCCCGCGAAGAGCCGGACGACGGCGTCCGCGAGGATCTCCACCTCCTTGCCGAGAGGCTCGTCCAGCCAATCGACGTCGGCACGGAGGTACGGCCGGCCTCGGTCGAGCGATCGGATCGCGAAGCGCCGTTGGCCTTGCACGACGATATCGTATTCGCCGTGAGAGTTGCGTTGGCACGCGATGATCGCCGCCTCGGTGCCGATCCGCCGGGGGATGGCGTGACCGCCCACCTCGTCGCCATCGAGGATCAGGGCGATCCCGAAAGGCTCATCGTGTTCGAGACAGCGCCCGATCATCTCGCGGTACCGTGGCTCGAACACGTGCAACGGCAGGGTGGTCTCGGGAAACAGGACCGTATGGAGGGGGAAGAGCGGGAGACGCACGGGCTGCGGCCATCCCGCGGGAGGCCATAAGCCTGCTCACTTTGGCCGAATGTCGAGCCCGACGACCCACGCCGTGCGGCATCCGGGACAGTTGACTTCGCGTCGCATCGCGTCGCCCTCGTCGGCCATCTTGAACGTGAAGAAGAGCGGGTTGTTGCACCGCGGGCAATTGAAATTCAAGCCGCCGACCGTCATGCGACTCCCTCGAAGGGCCGAGTGGTCTTAAGGTTGCGCTCGCCTCCCGGCAAGTTTATGAAAGTCTCGTCCTTCCTCGGTCGTTCATGCGCGTCGAGAAGGTCGTCTCCCCACCACTCGACAACAACGCGTACTTTCTTTTCGACGAGGTCAGCCGGCTAGCCGCGGTCGTGGATCCGGCCTTGGCGGGGAAGGAGCTCCTCGCCATGTCGGAGAAGTTTGGCGCGAAGATCATCTACATTCTGAACACGCACGGGCATCCGGATTCGACCGCCGACAATGCATCGATCCGGACCGCGACGGGAGCGAAGATCGCGATTTTCGAGGTCGATGCCCCGCGGCTGGAAAGGAACGCGCGAGGGACGCGATGGTTCCTTCCCGCACCGCCGGCCCCCATGAAAGCGGACGTCCTCCTGAAGGAGGGCTCCGATCTGAAGCTCGGAGACCTTGTCATCACCGCCCTCCACACGCCGGGGCACACGGAGGGCAGCGCGTGTTTCCGTGTCGAGACGGCGGGTGCGCTCTTCACGGGCGACACCCTATACGCGGGGTCCTGCGGTCGTACGGACGTCCAGGGCGGGAGTCCGGCGAAAATGGTCTTCACCCTCCGGCGGTTGAAAGGACTGCCCGCCGACACCCGCGTATACCCGGGCCACGGGCCCGAGACGACGATCGGCGACGAGACGTGGATCAGCGACCTCACGTACCCGGTCGTCTGATCAACGGCGCATTCCGCTCGCGGCCCGCCAGCTCCGGGCGGACGGCATGTGACGGACGAGTCGGACGCGGGCGACGCGTCGCGTGATGCCCAGGCCCAGGCGCCGGTGGACGACCTTCATGCTGAAGACCACGACGAGGAAGTACGCGTAGAGGATGACGAGCGTCACCGGCCAATAGTACTGCCACAGGATGGCGACGAGGCCCACGATGGCGAGCGCACCCACCACAACGCGGAGGACGAACGTCTCGATTGTGGATCGGCTGAACGGACCGCCATCGACGCCGTAGTTCGTGTGACGCACGGGTTCACGGAACGCGTGGCGGGCCGATGCCCAGACGCCGAAGACGAGGACAGGGGTGAGGAGAGCCATCACGAGGTGTGCCGCGCCGGTTGTCACGGTCAAGTCGATGATCCATGCTGCGTAGAAGATGAGGGACGCTTGGAAGAGCCGCTTGCGGCGGTAGATGGGCAGAAAATTCGGCATGATGACCGTCTTCAACGTCCTCTTCACGAGCTCGGCGCCGAAGCGAAGAGACTTCGGCAGTCGGTTCGCGAAGAAAGCAGCGATCCGGTTCGATCGGCCCATCAGGATCGGGGCGAGCGAGCTCATCACGATGCACAGGATGCCGGCGAACGGGGTCAGGTAGGTCCCGGCGTAGTCGTTCGAGAGTTGCGGGTTCGCCCGGATCGCCCGGGCCCCCACGGTCGCGTACAGAATTGCCTCC
>WNGR01011143.1_pt1 | contig 12785 bp, 13 predicted proteins | sample 5407581 | NCBI WGS metagenome assembly WNGR01 (sample SAMN13153383, study PRJNA577476) | soil metagenome | isolation source: 80 cm soil or saprolite under Garry oak tree replicate 2 | place: USA:California | collected 2016-06-15 | reverse complement strand
CACCTTGGTCCCACTGTCTTCCGGTCCACCGATTTCGGCAAGAGCTGGCAAGAAGCTAAGGCGCCGCCGGCGTTCCCCAAGGTTCCTGAGGGGCAGAAAGGTCTCGTGGTCGATCATGTCTTCTGGCTGACTCCGGGACATATGAGCGAGCAGGGCGTGTGGTATGCAGGCACGTCGCCGCAAGGGCTGTTTCGCTCAGAGGATGGCGGTACCACCTGGGAGGGCGTGACAGGCTTCAACGACCACCCGCTGCGTCGCCAGTGGACCGGCGGCGAGCAGGACGGCACGCCCGATGGGCCGAAGATGCACTCTATCCTTATTGATCCCCGTGACCCGAACCACCTCTATATCGGGATGTCATCGGGCGGCGTGTTCGAAAGCACCGACAAGGGCAAGACGTGGGCGCCGCTGAACAAAGGCTGTCGAGCGGATTTCCTCCCCAACCCCGAACCCGAATACGGCCACGATCCACATTGCGTGCGTCTGCATCCGCTCAAGCCGGATCGCCTATACCAGCAAAACCACTGTGGCATCTATCGCATGGAGCGGGCCGAAGGTCGTTGGGTTCGTATCGGCGAGCACATGCCGAAGAAGGTCGGCGATATCGGGTTCTCCATCGTTCTGCATCCCCGCGATCCGGACACGGTGTGGGTCTTTCCGATGGACGGCACCGAGGTCTGGCCCCGGGTGAGTCCGGAGGGCAAGCCCGCGGTGTATGTCACTCGGAATGCTGGGAAGGCGTGGACGCGACAGGACAAGGGCTTTCCGAAGAGTCAGGCCTGGTGGACAGTCAAACGTCAAGCCATGACGGCTGACACTCATGAACCTGTCGGCCTCTATTTCGGAACCACCAGCGGCGAGATCTGGGCGAGTCGCACCGCCGGTGCGAGTTGGACCTGTCTTGTGAGAAACCTTCCAGAGATTTACTCAGTCGAAACTGCGGAATTGTGACCGTGACGGTGCACATCCCCAGCCCGCTCCGCTCTTATACCAAGCAGCAGGCGGAAGTGAACGTTGACGGCTCGTCCCTTGAGGAAGTTCTCTCAGCGCTGGATAGCTGCTATCCAGGCTTTCGCTTTCGCGTCATCACGGAGCAGGACACGATCCGAAAGCACATCAGGATCTTTGTCAATGAAGAACAGGCGCTGGATCTGTCTGCCGCGCTTCGAAGGGACGATGAGATCCACATTATCTGTGCGTTGAGCGGCGGGTAAGGAAGCGGCCGCGCTAGCCGCTGAAGGCCGACGCGGCTCTGTCCCGGATGGCACGGGCGATAAAGCTCTGCAGCCTGTCTCGCATTGTTGCTACCAAGCTCTTGTAAGTCGTGCGCCCCTTCAGAATGTCGGCGTAGAGATGCAGGACATCCGGCCGGCGGCTCAGCGCTTCATGGACCAACCGGGGAAATGTGTACAACGCCCATGCCATGCGGGCGGCCGCGCGGAATTCCTGGTAGAACTCGCTGGCCACCTGCGCGTCGTAGGCCTGTAGACCCGGCGTCAGACCCTGCAGGTAATCCGCGGCCGTCCGCGCCGCCATGCGCCCACTCAACATGGCGTAGTAGATCCCCTCTCCCAGCACCGGATCCACGAGGTGAGCGGCATCGCCGACCAGCAGCGACCGGGAGGTCGTCAGCGAGAGCCGCTCCGCCGCCTTGCCCCCATAGAGTGGAATCGGATGGCCGAGACCTTTCGGAACGACGAGCCCGTCGAGGGCGGGCTCCGCCCGCACGAATTCTTGATATGCCGACCTCGGATTGTGGTGTCGCCCCTGCAACCCGGCAACGCCGACCGAGAGGCGCCCCTCTTTCGGGAAAACCCAGCCATAGCCGCCGGCGACTACTCCGAGATCAAGCACGATGGCCCCCGCACCCAGGCTGGATGTAGCCCCATTCAGCAGCACCTCTCCTTCCAGCGCGCCCAACACGCGCCCTCGCCGTCCAGGGAACAGCATCCGCGCGACTAGGCTGTTGGCGCCATCCGCACCCACGATGACCTTCGAGTGGTACTGACCCTGTTGCGTTTCGACCTCAACTCGATCCGCATACTCGCACACCCTCACCGCACGCTCGTTTTGGCGGACCACCGCTCCGGTGTCCCTCGCTTTCTGAACGAGGTATGCATCGAACCTGTCACGCATGACCATGTAGGCAATTGGCTCTGGAAACGAGATCTCGAAGGCCTCGGTGCCCGCAAACTGGAAGCGGACACGGTGAATGGTCTCTTCAACGACGGAGTGGTAGTCCGGCTCTAGCAGTCGATCGGTGCGGGCCGAGAGCGCGCCGCCGCACACCTTGTAGCGGGGCATCGCCTTCCATTCCAGTCCCAACACCGAGAGGCCGGCCCGCGCCAGCTCGGCGGCGGCGACGGCTCCGGCCGGTCCCAGCCCCACAACGATCGCGTCGTACATTCAGAAATACCAGCCGATTCCGCGACGTTCCAGCTCGCCGGTGATGAGCGCCAAGCTGTTCGTGTAGAGCATGACGCCGACGAGGATGAGAAAGACCCCGCTGACGACGGAGATGCCGTACATATAGCTGCGGATTTTCTTGAAGTAGTGGATGAAAGGGCCCACGCAAAGGGCGATGGCGAAGAGGGGCAGCCCGATGCCCAGGGAATAACTGGCCAAGAGCTTCACGCCGGTCATCATCGAATCGCTGGTCCCGGCGAGCATGAGGATGGTCCCGAGAATCGGCCCTACGCACGGCGTCCACCCCGCGGCGAACGCCATGCCGACGAGCAGCGACCCGATGAGGCCCGCCGGCCGGCTCTGGAGGTGGATGCGCTTCTCGGTCATGAGGAAATTAAGCTTCAGCACACCCATGACGTACAGCCCGAACATCATGATCAGTACTCCGCCCGCCTTCCGCAGGAAATCCTGGTAGGTGATCAGGAACTGCCCGATCAGGCTGGCCGAGGCGCCGAAGGCGACGAACACGGCGGTTAGGCCGAGGACGAAAAACAGGGAGTTCAGAACGATGGTCGCGCGCACCCGACTCCGGTCCGCCTGACTGGTCAGCTCCTCAAGGGTCAGGCCGGTGATATAGATGAGGTACGACGGCACAAGCGGGAGCACGCAGGGGGATACGAACGAGAGGAAGCCCGCCGCGAAGGCGATGACGAGGGTGATGTCGTGGGCCTGCGCGAACATTTCAACGAATTTTTAGCAGCCTCCGGATGCCGTCGCGGGCTTCAGCGTCCTGCCAGTCACGCGCGCCGAAGATCTGGTGCGTGATCACCCCCTCGCGATCGACCAAGAACGTGACGGGCAGCGTGCGCACCCCGTACAGGCGCATCACCACGGCGTCCGGATCGTGGGCGATGGTGAAGGTCAGCCCCAAGGCTTCCCGGTAGGGTTTCGTCACAGCCGGCCCTTCCGGGTCCCCGGAGACCGCCAGGATCGCGAACCCCTGGCGGCGATACTCGCGGTAGAGGCGCTCCATCGTGGGCATCTCCACCTTACACGGTCCGCACCACGTCGCCCAGAAGTTCAGAAAAACGACATGCCCGAGATAGTCGGAGAGGCGCACTTCCCGGCCATCGAGCGTATTCAGCACGAAGTCCGGCGCCAGGTGGCCGACCCTGGGCGCTTCGGTGAGCACAGGTGCAGCCGGAACCGCCACCTGGTCCCCGGTGAGCTCGTTGTCAGGCACGTCGTCGCACCCGACAAAAGTTGTCAGGACGGCGAGCAGGCAAAGACAAGAAAGAAAGCTTCGAACCACTTTCAATCTATCAGTCAGCCTTGACGGACTTGGGTTGCTTCTGCAGCATTTGCACGATGGTCTCGATGCTCTCACGCCTCGTCCAGTCCCGCGGTCCGATGACTTTCTCGCGGAGCACGCCGTTCTGATCAATGATATAGGTCTCCGGCACGCCCATCAGCTTGTAGCGCTTGTCGGTCTGCCCCCAGGAGTCCGTCAGGATCGGGAAGGACAACTTCAGGGTCTCGACGAAGGACGGAATGTCTTTCGTCGTCGTGACCCGGTCCATGCTGACGGCCAGCATCATGAAGTCCTGGTTCTTCAGGTTGTCCCAGAGCACCTGCATCGATGGCATCTCTTCCTTGCAGGGCTTGCACCAGGTGGCCCAGAAGTTCAGGAAGACGACCTTGCCGCGATAGTCCGTCAGCCGCTGGGTCTTTCCCTGTAGATCCGGCAGGCTGAAGTTGGGCGCCGTCATGCCGACGACCAGCGGCTCATACTTGGAGCTCTGCAGCCAGACCATGCCGAATGCGAACACGAGGATGGCGAGCCCGCCGAGGGTCACGATCAGCCGGCGGCGCACCGCCGGCCTGGACCGGACAGACGCCGCGCGCGTGGTACTGAGTGCGACGTCCTGCTCAGGCATAGGCGTGCAGCCCCGACAGCAGGAAGTTGACGCCCCAGAAGCAGAAGATGACCATGCCGAAGCCGAAGACTTGGTAGAGCGCGGCGCGATGGCCTTCCCAGCCGCGGTTCATGCGAGCATGGATGTAGGCGCCGTAAATCAGCCACACGATCAGCGACCACGTCTCCTTGGGATCCCAGGACCAGTACCCGCCCCACGCGTAGTTGGCCCACATCGCGCCTAGAATGACCCCGAAAGCCAGCAGCGGGAATCCGATCATGACCGATTTGTAGCCGAGCTCATCGATCTTCTCCAGGCTCGGAAACGTATCGTAGATCGTGCCTCGGCGTCCCCGGCTCTCCTCGCGCTCCTTGAGCAGGTACATCACGCCGAGGCCGCCCGCCATCGCGAACGCCGCGTAGCTGGTCAGCGTGATGGAGACATGGATGTAGATCCAATAGCTGTTCAACGCCGGCACCAGCGGCTCCGCGACCTGATAGCGGTACGGCAGGAGCGACGCGGCGCCCATCGCGATGAATCCGACCGACACGACGAACGCCCCGACGGCCTTGATCCCGTATTTGAGCTCCAGAAACAGGTAGCCCGCGATGATCGCGAAGGAGACGTACGACATCGCCTCGAACTGGTTGGACCAGGGCGCGAACGTGCCGGACAGCTGCATGCGCTCGTAGGCTCTCATCCCCAAGGCCAGGCCGTTCACCAGGAGCCCGAAGAAGGTGACCCAGGTCGCGAGCTGTCCGAGCGGCTGTGTCCAGCCGTCGTCTTCCTCGGAGGACACCGGATGCCCGGCATACGCCGGGCGCAGGGCCTTCTTCGACGCCACGAGGTAGCCGAAGTACAGCACCACCGCCGCCAGGTAGAGCCAGAACGTCACGTCAAAGAGAAACAGCGATCGAAACATGGCTTCTCCTCTATTATCTTATGCTGTTGATTGTCGCAGCGTCTTGAGCTGCTCACTGAGCCGTTGAAACTCGCGGTCGAAGTCGATCTGCCCTTTGTAGGCCGTCCCGCCCAGGTAGACCGTCACGCCGTGCCGCTCGGAAACCACTTTAGCCCACACCCGCCGGTGAAAGATGAGCGCCGACAGCATCACCCCCACGACCAGCAGGGTGGAGCCGATCCACACGATGATCACGCCCGGGTCCTTGGCGATCTGCAAGCCGGTGAACTTCTTCGTCAGGTAGCCGGTCAGCTCGAACTTGTACTTGGACCCCTGGATCTCGAACAGGTCAGGATAATTATAGAAGATCCACGGCGCCGGGAGTTGCCGATCGTATTCCGTGATGGCCAGCTTGACGGCCGGGTTCTCGTGCTCGACCGTCTTCGAATAGACGCGGCGGTCCTTGGCGTCGAACCCGAAGTCCGCCACGAAGTCCGTCAACTGGAGCTTGAGCCCCAGATTTTTCAACTCGGCCTCCTTGCGCCAGTCCAGGATCGCCTCGCCGGCAACCTTGTCTGTGGCCTTGTCCCGCACCACGATCCGCGCCTTCTCGACGCGGTCCCAGGAATCGCCGTAGCTGGACTGATAGAACCAGATGCCCTTATAGACCAGCGGGTCGTTGACGGTGATCGTCTTAGTGGCCTGCTTCTCCCCGTTCTCGATGACCGTCAGGGTGCTGTTGTAGGACTTGACCGCGCCGTTGTCGTAGTAGTCGATCCAGAACTTGTCCACGTGCAGGTCAAAGTTCCCCTGGGGGACGTGATAGGTCTCTCCTTCGAGGCAGACGCCGAAGTCGCGGAAGCCCAGGATGTTGCCGAGGAGCCCGCCCGCCACGATGACCGTCACGCTGAGGTGGGCCACGTGGGCGGCGACCCGGCCCATGACGCCTTTCGTGGCGTACAGGGTCGTCTCGGTTCCGCCCTTGTTGACCAGCACCCGATAGCCCCGTTCGGCGAACGCCACGCCCAGCGCCTCGGTGACCTTGGACCGTTCGGCCGGCAGATCCACCGTCGCGGATCGCTTCAGGCTCTGGATGAACGACGCCGTGACGTTGACCTTATCCTGCCGGATCGAGCGCCAGATCGCCGGGAACCGCTGGTGGAAACAGGTCAGGGAGTTGATGCAGAGCAGGACCAGCACGGTCGAGAAGTACCAGGTATGATAGATGTCAACGAACCCCAGCTTGACGAACCACCAGTAGGCGTTCTCTCCATACTCCTTGATGTAGACCTCAGGCCGCTCGCCCTGTTGGATGACCGTCCCCACCGTAGAGAGAATGGCCAGGGTGATCATCAGGAAAATCGCCAGCTTCAGCGAGCTGAAAAACTCGACGAGGGCGTCGCCCAATTCCTTGAAGCTGAACGACTTCGCATCTTCGGTCCGTTTCGTAATGGCATCCATGGGGCTCGTGGCTTGAGAGTCAAAAGCGGCCAGTCAATCCTACAGGGCGTGCGCTTGGACTGTCAAGCAGATCCGCGTGGAATCGCGCATCATCACAACGGAATTTCTCCTTGACAACCGAGGACTTCACTCGCTACTCTCAGGGCCAAATCCGTCCAGGCCCGGACTCAGACTCTCCTGGCAGCGAACCACAATGAGGGACTCCGAATAATGAGCCGACACAATTACCTGTTCACTTCCGAATCCGTCACCGAAGGCCATCCGGACAAGATTGCGGACCAGATCTCGGATGGCATTCTGGATGCGATCATCGCCCAAGATAAGCGCTCCCGGGTCGCCTGCGAGACGATCCTGACCACCGGCATCGCGTTCGTCGCCGGCGAGATCTCCACCAAGGCCTACGTCGAGATCCCCGACATCATCCGGGAGACGATCCGGCAGATCGGGTATACCGACGCCGCCTGGGGCTTTGATTACCACACCTGCTCCGTGATCACCTCGATCCACAACCAATCCCCTGACATCGCCGTCGGCGTGGACTCGGGCGGCGCGGGCGACCAGGGATTGATGTTCGGCTACGCGACGAACGAGACGCCCGAGTTGATGCCAATGCCCATCGTGCTCGCGCATCGCCTGACCCGGCGGCTAGCCGAAGTCCGGAAAAAGAGCCTCCTCCCGTGGATCCGCCCCGACGGCAAGTCCCAGGTGACGGTCGAATACCGGAATGGCCGGCCCGTCCGGGTGGACACGATCGTCGTCTCCACCCAGCACAGCCCGGATGTCACCAGCAAGAAGATCGAGCGGGACGTGATCGAATACGTGATCAAGCCCGTCATGCCCAAGGACATTTTTGACCCACTCAGCGTCAAATACCACATCAATCCGACCGGGCGGTTCGTGGTGGGCGGCCCCATGGGCGACACGGGACTCACTGGGGGCAAGATTATCGTGGACACCTACGGCGGCGTCGGCAGCCACGGCGGCGGCGCGTTCTCGGGCAAGGACCCCAGCAAGGTGGACCGCTCGGCGTCGTACATGGCTCGGTACATCGCGAAGAACATCGTGTCCGCCGGCCTCGCCGACAAGTGCGAGATCCAGCTGGCGTACGCGATCGGCGTGACCGAGCCGGTGTCCATTTTGATCGACACGAAAAACACCGAGAAGGTTTCTATCGACCTGGTTGACAAACTGGTACGCAAGCACTTCCCCATGACCCCTCGCGGGATCATCGACCACCTCAAGCTCCTGCGGCCGATCTACAAGAAGACGGCGTCCTACGGACACTTCGGCCGCAACGAGCCGGAGTTCACGTGGGAGAAGACCGATCTGGCGAAGGTCTTGCGGCGGGAAGCGGGCAAGTAACTTTCCTTTTTCAATCTGTCCCCCTTTTACTGACCAGGAGACGACTCGTGGACTATGACGTGAAAGACTTGAGACTGGCCGACCAGGGCCGGATGCGGATCGAGTGGGCCGAGGAGTCCATGCCGGTGCTGCGGCTCGTGCGGAAACGGTTCGCCAAGGAACGTCCCCTGCGCGGGGTCCGCATCGCCGCCTGCCTGCACGTGACGACCGAGACGGCGAACCTGATGCAGACCCTGCAGGCCGGCGGCGCCGAGGCGCGACTGTGCGCCTCGAACCCCCTGAGCACGCAGGACGACGCGGCCGCCGCCCTGGTGGCCCACGATCACATCCCGACCTTTGCCATCAAGGGCGAGGACAAGAAGACCTACTACAAGCACATCCTCGCCGCGCTCGGTCACAACCCCACGATCACCATGGACGATGGGTGCGACCTCGTGTCCACGCTGCACAGCGAGCGGAAGACGGCCCGCATCGTCGGCGGGACCGAAGAGACCACGACGGGGGTCATCCGGCTGCGGAGCATGGCGAAGAAGGGCGTACTGAAGTTCCCCGTCATCTCCGTCAACGACGCCGACACCAAACACATGTTCGACAACCGGTACGGCACGGGGCAGAGCACCCTCGACGGCATCATCCGAGCCACCAACCGCCTTGTCGCGGGCTCGATCGTCGTGGTCGCGGGCTACGGCTGGTGCGGGCGCGGCGTCGCCTCGCGGGCGAAGGGGCTTGGCGCGGACGTGGTCATCACGGAAGTGGCCCCGCTGAAGGCGCTCGAGGCTGTGATGGACGGCTACCGCGTCCTGGCGATGGAGGAGGCCGCGCGAGTCGGCGACTTCTTCATCACCGTCACCGGCAATCTGAAGGTGATCCGCAAGGAGCACTTCGCGGTCATGAAGGACGGCGCCATCGTGTGCAACTCCGGCCACTTCAATGTGGAGATCGACATCCCAGCGCTAGAGCGGCTCGCCCGCCGACGCAAGATGGTCCGCGAGGGCGTCGAGCAGTTCCTCCTGCCGAACGGCCGGCGGATTAATCTATTAGGTGAGGGCCGGCTCGTGAACCTGGCGCTGGCCGAGGGCCACCCCTCCAGTGTCATGGACATGAGCTTCGCCAACCAGGCGCTGTCGGTCGAGTACCTGGTCAAGCACGGCCGGTCGCTGAAGAATCAGGTCTACCCCGTGCCGGCGGCGATCGACAAGGAAATCGCCCGCCTCAAGCTCGCCGCCCGCGGGACCATTCACATAAGATGCGAGTGCTCGTTCGTTCACCACTCGAGGACAGGGCCTGACGACCATGGCAATCCGCATCGGCATCAATGGGTTCGGACGCATCGGGCGCAACGTGCTGCGCGCGTCCCTGGGCGATCCGGCCCTGGAATTCGTTGCGATCAACGACCTGACCGACGCCAAGACTCTCGCCTACCTGCTCAAATACGATTCGATCCACGGCGTGCTGGATGTCCCGGTCGAGGCCAAGGACGACTACCTGATCGTCGACAGCCGGCCCATCAAGATCCTGGCCCTCAGGGACCCAAAAGACATCCCGTGGCGCAGCCTCGGCGTGGACTACGTGATCGAGTCCACCGGCCGTTTCACGAACCGGGACGACGCCGCCAAGCATCTCGCCGCCGGCGCCAAGCGGGTCATCATCTCGGCGCCGTCCAAGGACGCAGACGTCACGCTTGTCCTGGGGGTCAACGAGAAGGTCTACGATCCGAAGGCGCACCAGGTCGTCTCCAACGCCTCGTGCACGACAAACTGTCTCGCGCCGGTAGCCAAGGTCTTGCTGGAGCGGTTCGGCATCAAGCACGGCCTCATGACCACGATCCACTCCTACACGAACGACCAGCAGCTCCTGGACCTGCCCCACAAGGACTTGCGGCGGGCACGGGCGGCGGCCGTTTCGATGGTTCCCACGAGCACCGGTGCGGCCAGGGCCCTGCACCTCGTGCTGCCCCAGCTCAAGGGTAAGCTGGACGGCATGGCCATCCGGGTGCCGACGCCGAATGTGTCGATGATCGACCTGACGGTGGAACTGGACAGCGACGCGACGGCCGCCGACGTCAACGCCGCCTTCCGCACGGCCTCGCAGGGACCTCTGCAGGGCATCCTGCAGTATTCCGAGGATCCGGTGGTGTCGGTGGACATGAACGGGAACCCTCACTCGTCCATCGTGGACGCCCCGCTGACCACTGGGCTCGACAAGCGCATGGTGAAGGTCATCGCCTGGTATGACAACGAGTGGGGCTACTCGTGTCGGATCCGGGACCTCATCAAGTACATGGCCGCCCGCGGCTGAGCATACCGGGCCGTTCCGCATGCATCTGAACAAAGTCACCATCGAAGACCTGCCTCTTCGGGGAAAGCGCGTCATCATCCGCGCGGACTTCAACGTGCCGCTGGACGAGAGCGGCCACATCACGGACGATACCCGCATCCGGGGCACCCTCCCGACCATCAACTACGCGGTGGACGAAGGCGCGCGGGTGATCCTGTGCTCCCACCTGGGGCGCCCCAAAGGGAAAGTGGACCCGCGCCTGAGCCTGGCCCCGGTCGCGCGCCGCCTCCAGCGCCTGCTCGGCAAAGAAGTCCTCTTCGCGGAGGACTGCATCGGCGCGCAAGCCGAGATGCTGGTGCACAAGATGAAGCCGGGCGACGTCCTCCTGCTGGAGAACCTCCGGTTCCACACCGGCGAAGAGCAGAACGACGAGCAGTTTGCCAAGGCGCTGGCCTCGCTCGCCGACGTCTTCGTCAACGACGCCTTCGGCGCCGCCCACCGCAACCACGCCTCCGTCTCAGGCATCACGAAATACCTCCCCATGGCCGGGGCCGGCTTCCTCATGCGCAAGGAGATCGAGTACCTGGAGGGCGCCGTGGCCGACCCCATGCGCCCCTTCGTGGCCATCCTGGGCGGAGCCAAGGTGTCCGGCAAGATCGGCGTGATCGAAAACCTTGGGAAGAAGGTGAACAAGGTCATCATCGGCGGCGGGATGGCATTTACCTTCCTGAAAGCCCTGGGCCTTGAGGTCGGCAACTCGCTCGTCGAAGAGGAGATGCTCGCGTTCGCCAAGGAGATCTACGAGCACGCGGTCGGCCGCGGCGTGAAGTTCTACCTGCCCGTGGATTGCGTCGTGGCGACCAGCCCCAGCCCTGGGGAGGAGACCAAAATCGTCACGTCGCAGGAGATTCCCAAGGGATGGTACGGCCTCGACATCGGCCCGGCCTCCGTCAAGTTGTTCACGGAAGCGCTCGGCAACGCCAAGACCATCCTCTGGAACGGCCCCATGGGTCTCTTCGAGAACGACGCCTACGCGCGCGGCACGATGGCGGTGGCCCACGCAGTTGCCGATGCCTACGCGCTGACCATCGTCGGCGGAGCCGACACAGCGCTGGCGGTCCACAAGGCGGGCGTGTCCGAGAGCATGTCCTTCATCTCCACCGGCGGCGGCGCCGCACTCGAACTGCTGGAAGGGAAGGCACTGCCGGGCATCGCCGCCCTGCCCAACAAACCGACCTGATCACCGTCCCACGAGGTCCCATGACCCCACGCCCGCGGCTGATCGTCGGAAACTGGAAGATGCACAAGACGATCCCGGAGGCCGTGGGACTCGTTGAGCGCCTGACTGATCTGCTGAAGAAATCTCCACCCACGAACGTCACCATCGTCATTGCTCCTCCATTCACAGCCCTCTCAGCCGTCGCATCGGCATTAACAGCGCATGGGCTCTTTGAGGGCACGGGAGGGGGGGCCAGCAGGCCGGGGCCCCCTCCCGTCCTATTGGCCGCGCAGGACATGCACTGGGAAGACGCCGGCGCGTACACGGGGGAAATCTCGCCGCTGATGCTCAAAGATCTGGGCTGCCGCTACGTGATCGTCGGCCATTCGGAACGGCGCCGCTCTTTCGGCGAGACCGACGCTCTCGTGCAGAAGAAGGTGCGGGCCGCGCTGCGCCACGGATTGCGGCCTATCCTCTGCATTGGCGAGACGTGGGACCAGCGCGCCCGCAATCAGACCGAGTCGGTGCTGGCTCCTCAATTGACGGAGGCGCTGACGGGCGTTGACAAGGACCATGGCACGGAGGTCGTGATCGCCTACGAACCGGTCTGGGCGATCGGGTCCGGCCAGCCCGCCACGCCCGCGCAGGCCCGCGAGGCGCACCGGCACATTCGAGCGCGGCTCACGGCGCTGTGGGGGCACGAGACGGGTGGGTACGTGCCGATCCTCTACGGAGGGAGCGTGACGCCAGAGAACATCGGCGAGCTGCTCGCTATCCGCGAAGTGGATGGCGCGCTCGTCGGCGGAGCTTGTCTCGATCCCGCCCAGTTTGCTAGAATCCTTGCCGTCGCCAGTTCCGCTCAGGCGTAGGAGCATGCCATGTTCACAGCCCTGATCATCCTCCACGTGCTGGTCGCCTTCATCATGGTCGGCGTGATCCTGCTTCAATCCGGGAAGGGAGCGGAGATCGGGGCCGCCTTCGGCGGGTCCAGCCAGACCATCTTCGGCGCGCGTGGCGCCAGCACGTTCCTGGGCAAGCTGACCGCCGTGACGGCGACGATCTTCATGCTCACGTCGCTGTCGCTGGCGATCATGTCCAAACAGCGGAACTACTCCTCGACCATCGGCTTGGACAAACCGCCTGCGTCCGCTCCGGCGGCGCCTTCGCCGGCTTCGGATTCCCCGGCGCCAGCTCAATCCTCCACCGCACCAGCGCCCGCTGCCCCGGCCGCAGCCGATCCGAC
>WNGR01007899.1_pt1 | contig 12786 bp, 10 predicted proteins | sample 5407581 | NCBI WGS metagenome assembly WNGR01 (sample SAMN13153383, study PRJNA577476) | soil metagenome | isolation source: 80 cm soil or saprolite under Garry oak tree replicate 2 | place: USA:California | collected 2016-06-15 | reverse complement strand
CTCCTGAGCCCGTCTGATGATACCGTAGGGGCCTGTGGCGACGCGCGCTCTGTCGAACTCGAATTGCAACGGCAACCCCAACCCGGGGGCCGTGGGGGCGTAGCGTCGCGGGTTGATCGTGAACGCACGCCCCCGGCAGCAGATGCCGGGGGCGTTTGATTGGGGTGTAGGTCAATTGGCAGACCGCCCGGCTGTTAACCGGGAAGTTGGAGGTTCGAGTCCTCCCGCCCCAGCTCTGCACCTGCAAGCTCCGGCCTTCCCCTTAGGCTACCCGCGCCCCACGCTCGATCGTGAAGCGCACTCGCACGCCCGCCCGGGCGAGCATGTCGACCAGGGCGTCGATGCTGAAGCGATGGAAGCGCCCCCGCACGAGATCGTTCACGCGAGGCTGGCTCACGCCCAGGAGCTTCGCTGCTCGAGCTTGCGTGAGCCGGCGGCGCGCAATGAGGCGCTCGAGCGCCAGCATGAGTTCGGCCCGGACGCGGAGGTGCTCGGCCTCCACCGGGGAAAACCCCAGGTCCCGGAAGATGTTGGGCGAGCCCTTCGTGATCTTGATCGCCATCGTTCCCCCTACTCGCGGGCGCGTCGCCTGAGCAGCTCCTTGAGCCGGGCTCGCGCCACGTCCACATCCAATTTGGGTGTGCGCTGGCGCTTCTTCCCAAAGGCGTGCAGCACGTAGACCGCTTCGGGCCGCGTCGCCAGATACAGCACCCGATACTCGCCGTCCGCGCGGATCCGGATCTCCCGCACGCCGGCGCCGACGCTCGGCATCGGCTTCCAGTCGCTGGGCTGGTGCCCAGCCTGCACTCGATACAGCTCGTACCCGGCGTTCCGACGGGCATTCGCGGGAAAGGCGCGTACGACGGCACGAGCGTTCCCCAGCCAGCGGACCGGCTTGAGTGCCATAGGAGAATATATCCGTTTGGATATGATGCGCCAGGTCAGGCGCGTGGCGAGATCGGCCGTGGAGGACGCGGGCGCGCGCGCGCGACTGAGGCGCCTGCTACCCTCGGGCGGCGCTCGCCCATGGAACGCATGAAGGGAGACGTCGCGACCGCCGGCCGCACCCGGGCCGGCCGAAGACGTTCTCCCCGCGTGCGGCTAAGGCCACCCGGCGACGGCGACCGGGACCGAGCTATTGGTGGTCGTGCCGTCGCCGAGCTCGCCAAAACCGTTGTAGCCCCAGCAGTAGATCGCGCCGGTGTTGGTGATCCCGCAGTTGTGCTGCCAGCCAGTGGCGAGGGAACTGAAGCTCAAGCCCCCGGAAACGACGATCGGCGTCGTGCTGCACGGGGAATTGCTGCACAACTCGGGGCCGGTGGTCGTGCCGGTGCCGAGCTCACCGTAGTAGTTGTAGCCCCAGCAGTAGGCCGCCCCGGCGCTGGTGAGGCCGCAGGTGTGAGCGCGGCCCGTGGCGAGGGCGCTGAAGGTCAAACCCCCTGAGACGGCTACCGGCGTCGAGCTACTCGTGGTCGAGCCGTCCCCGAGCTGACCATTGCCGTTTGAGCCCCAGCAGTAGGGGGCTCCGGAGCTCGTGAGTCCACAGGTATGTATGCTGCCAGCTGCGAGAGTTGAGACATTGGGCTTCCCGCCAGGTGCGATGGAATCGGAGCCGCAGGCCGGGAGCAGGAAGACGCCCAAGGCGGGCAGGACGCGAAGCGGCGATGTGTTCATGCTCGCTCCTTGCGGCAGGTTGAGCGCACGCACGGGCCTTGTCGGCCTACGGAATGACCCCCAACGCGCGCGCGACGTTGATGCGCCCCTTGCCGTAGTACGGGTCGGTCCCCGGCTCGCCCAGGTCGTCCGCCGACATTCGGAGGTCTCTTGGTCTCCGTCGATGACGCCCCCGCACGCGGCTCACGGCTGACTAGCAACTTTCACGGGCGCGCTGCTGTTGGTGGTCGTGCCGTCGCCGAGCTGGCCCATGTCGTTAACTCCCCAGCAGTAGGCGGCTCCGCCGGTAGTGACGCCACAGGCATGACTGGTCCCGGCACTCAACATCGAGAACGTGAGCCCACCGGTCACGGCCAATGGCACAGTGCTACAGGGAGAACCACTACAACTTTCGGGACCGGCTCCGGGTCCGGTCGTGCTGCCGTTACCGAGCTGGCCGAAGTAGCTGAACCCCCAACAGTACGCCGCGCCGCCGGTGGTGAGAGCGCAGGTGTAATCAGCGCCGGTTGTTAGGGCGGAAAATGTGAGCCCACCAGTCACGAGCACCGGGACCGGACTGTCCGAGGTCGAGCCGTTCCCAAGCTGGCCATAGACGTTGCTCCCCCAGCAATACAGCCGACCGCCGGTGGTGAGGCCGCATGTGTCAGGGCCCCGGGCGCTCACTCCCGAGAACACAAGCCCACCGGTGACCGGCAGCGGAACCGAGCTTGACTCAGTCGACCCGTTGCCGAGCTCGCCAAAGGGATTTGCGCCCCAGCAGTACGCCTCCCCGCCGGCGGTGAGGCCGCACGTATGACCTCCATCGGTAGTGGCGTCCCCGGCGCTCACCGCTGAAAAGGCTAGTCCACCAGTGACCGGCACAGGGACCCGGCTGTCCGAGGTCGAGCCGTTCCCAAGCTGGCCATAGTCGTTGCTTCCCCAGCAATACAACAGCCCGCCGGTGCTGACACCGCACGCGTGACTATTCCCGACGCTCACGGCGAAGAACGTGAACCCACCGGCTACGGCAACTGGGAACGGGCTATAGGGGTACAGGAGGGCCAATAGCCCCCAGCAGTGTGCCGCACCGCTGGCGGTAAGCCCGCAAGTGTACTCGCCCCCGGCGCTCAGCTCGGAGAAGGTGATCGCGCCAGCGACGGCAACGGGCTCTTGACTGCAGGGCAACGCAGTTCCGCGGATCGCGGCGCAGGCCTCAGGTCCGACGGCGCTCCCGTTGCCGAGCTCGCCTGCGCCGTTTTCGCCCCAACAGAAGGCTGCTCCGCCGGTGGTGAGACCGCAGGTGTGATTGCCACCCGCAGTCACGGACGCGAAGTTCTCGAGAGAAGGACCGAGCGGGTGGCCGCGGTCACAACCGCTGACCAGACCGAGCAGCACGAGTGCGCCGCCGACTGTGCGCGGCTTGGCCAAGCCCCACGGCGGACACGTTTTCATGAGACCTCCTCCGAGGTTCCTCGTGAGCACGCAGGGGTTCTAAGGCAGGACCCCCAGCGCCCGCGCGCCAAGTCCCGTCGCCTCACGGAAACGCGACCGGTGTGGGGACGGACCGATCGGGCGTCGTGCCGTCGCCGAGCCCGCCGTTGTTGGCGCCCCAGCAGTACGCTGCGCCACCGCGTGTCACGCCGCAGGCGTGACCAGTTTCGACTTCGACACCCGCGCTCACCACGGCGAACGTCAGACCGCCCGTGACTGGTGTGGGGATGAGCCGACTGATCGTCGTGCCGTCGCCCAGCTGACCGAAGGCATTGTAGCCCCAGCAGTACGCGGCGCCGCTCGTGGTCACGCCGCAGGTTTCGCCCGGGCCAGCGCTCAGCGTCGTGAACGTGAGACTCCCGGCGACTGGTGTGGGGACGAGCCGACCGGTATTCGTGCCGTCGCCGAGGAAACTGTTGTCACCCCAGCAGTACGCCGCCCCGCTCGTCGTCACGCCGCAGGTGTGCCACCAACCCGCGCTCACCGACGCGAACGTGAGGCCCCCCGCGACCGGAGCGGGGACGGGCCGATCGGTCGTCGTGCCGTCCCCAAACTGGCCGAAGGCATTGGAACCCCAGCAGTACGCCCCACCGTTCGTGGTCACGCCGCAAGTGTGATAGGCACCTGCGCTCACTGCGGTGAACGTGAGGCCGCCGGCGACCGGTGTCGGGACGAACTCAGGCATATTAGTCGTCCCGTCGCCCAGCTCGCCGGCTAGGTTGCCCCCCCAACAGTACGCCACGCCACCCGTGGTCACGCCGCACGTGTGAGCTAATACGCCCGCGCTCACCGATGCGAACGTGAGACCCCCGGCGACGGGCGTGGGGACGAGCCGATTGGTGATCGTGCTGTCGCCTACGACACTGCCCCAGCAGTACGCCGCACCGCTCGTAGTCACGCCGCAGGTGCGAAAGTAACCCGCGCTCAGCGACGCGAACGTGAGACCCCCGGCGACCGGCGTGGGGACCAGGCGATTGGTAGTCGTGCCGTTGCCCAGGTTACCGGCGAGGTTGTTGCCCCAGCAAAAGGCCTGGCCGGACACGTTCAGGGCGCACCCATCCCCGTAACCGGCAGCGATCGTCGCGACGTTGCCGCCGCCGCCCGCCAAGTTCAGGGTGAGGGCGAGTGGCGTAGAGCGGTTGCCGGCGCTCGCGGTGCCGTCCACCGTCAGGTTTTGGATCCCGGGCGTCACCGTGGCCCCGACGGTGAGCGTGAGCACGGAGGTCGTCCCCGTGGGGGCCGCCGGGTCGAACGATCCGGTGACCCCGGCGGGCGCATTGCCCAGACTCAACGTTACCGCGCCGGTGAAATTGGTGCGGGTGATCGTGACGTTCGCGGTGCCGGTCGTGCCCTGGACGACCGTGAGCGCCGCCGGCGTGAGCGACACCGCGTAGTCCGGGGCAACGCCGGTGCCGCCGTCTGTGCCACAGCCAACGGCTGCGGTGACACCGGCGGCGACAGCCATGCCATAGCTAGGCCAGGACTGTCCAAGTGCGCGACTGAGGATCTCTCGGACAGTCGGTGCCCTACCTTTCACTTTGGTCGCTGCCATGGGTCTACTCCTTGCGGTCGTTTCACACACTCGCCGCAGACTGGTCGTGACGTCCATCGGGTCACGGCAACACCCCCAACGCCCGCGCGACGTTGATCCGTCCCCGGCCGTAGTGCGGGTCGACGCCCGGATCGCCGAGGTCGTCCGCGGACTCAAGGATACGCGTGCGGATCAACGCGGGGTTCCCGTGACCCAATTGCGCGACGAGCAGCGCCGCGAGCCCGGAGACGTGCGCGGCCGCGAAGCTGTTACCGACGGGCTGCGCCACGGCCTGACGGGCGAGGCATGCCGGGGCAGCGGTGGTCGCCGTGGGTGTCGTCGTGCAGCTCACCCACATTCTCCGAAACTGACCCACTTCGCCCGCGCCGCCGGGCGCGGCGACGCTGATCGCCGAACGCCCATAAGCCGCGTATGGCGCTGGCGCATCCACGTTCACCCAGGGCCCATTTACGCTGCTGGCTCCGGTCGGCCCAGTGGCGGCAACGCAGATCGCATTGGCGGCCTCACACGGTAACCGCACGAGATCGCCGTTGTGATCGAGGTCGGCGGCGTCATTGAAGGGAACGCTGATGAGGAGGGCGCCCTTGCGGAAGGCGTAGTTCACCGCCCGCTCGAACGCCGCAACGGTTCCCGGGTTCTCGCTCTTGTCGCGTTGCACGCCATTGCTGAGGTTGATCACATCCACGCCCTGGTCCGCGGCGTACACGATTCCAGCTAAGAGTCGGCCGGCAGAGGTCCGAAACGTCGAATCGACTACCTTCACCGCCAGAAGCGTAACGTACCGGTTGACTCCGGCCAGCACCGTCGCATTGCTTGCGACGACGGACGCGACGGCGGTGCCGTGCCAGAAGAGGTCGCTGAACGGCAGCCGGCCGGCGTAGCGCGTAGGGATGACGTCCTCCGGCACGAACGATGTCGAGTGCGCGAGGTCCACGAGCCCGACGAGGTCCGGAAGTAAGTAGTCGATGCCGGTGTCGACGATCGCCACCTTGACATCGCGCGAGCCGAGGTGGCCGGCCGCCCACGCCTCGGGCGCGAACACGGCCCGTAGATTCCATTGCCGTGCGTACAACCGGGCCGTCGTCGGCGACGCGGTCGCATCGGCGGGAGCGAGGGCTTCACTCACGGCCTCGTCGGCAGCGGCGCCGTCGGCGTCGACCTCCTCATTCCGCAGGGCGGTGGCCACGTCGAGCTCAACGGCCCGGATGTCGGGGTTGGCCGACAACTCAGCTGCGGCGGCCCCTGACAGGCCGGTCACCGTCGCCACGCCAATGCTGTCGAGTGAAGCCTCGACGGCGCCGCCCAGCTGCGCGGCTCGCGCTCCGAAATCGGCCGGCACGCGCTCGGCCGTGAAGACGACGAGATGGCGGCCCGCTGGGTCGGCGGGCGTCATGCTCGCGGACAGGACTCCGCGGCGAGCGGGCTCCGTTGGCTCGCGTTGATCTTGACAGGCCTGGAACGCCAGGGCGGCGCCCAGTGCGATGAGCTGCGTCGCGTGGCGGTTCATGGCTTCCCTCCCGTCCGCGTCGGCGACCGAGTGGCCGGCACTCGCGACGGCGAGCCGTGAGGCGGCGTGACGGGGCCGGAGGGGCGTCGCGGAGCCGCAATCCTTGACGGCGACGCCGCAGCACGCTTGAGAGACGGCGTGAGGTTGACCCTCGGGTCGGGGGCTGGCCGTGACGTCCCCACTCGCGCGATGGTGGAGCCCTGCTGCGCAGGCGGATAAGCGAAGTTGGAGGGATCGGAGTAGCCACCGTCCTTCACCGCCACGACGAAGTACGCGTAGTAGTAGGCGCTTTCCTGGTACCGGAAGGTCGTCGTGTTGGGCCCGAGCGACGCGATCAAGTACTGGGAGCAGCAGCCATCGTCCTCCCACACCTCGTAGCCGTCCTCCACGGCGGAGTTGTCGGTCCAGGTGAGGTCGAAGGTTGTGGCGTCGACAGCAGCCACAGTCAGGTCCGTCGGGCCCGCGGGCGGGGTGGTGCAGGCCGTGTTCGAAGGCGGCGAGTCGCCGAGGCTGTTGAACGCGAACACGCGATAGCACGCCTGCTGCTCGGCGGAGAGTGCCTGGTCGTTGAAGTCGTACCCGTCTACGCCGGTGGTGGCGGCGGCGACCCAACTCGCACCGCCGTCGCTCGAGCGCTCGATGCGGAATCCTGCCTCGTTGGTGGACTGGTCGAGCCACGAGCCGTACACGCTGCTGCTCGACGTCGGTTGCACGCCCAGGCCCGATGGAGTGACGGGCGGTGTCGTGGCGAGCACCACCTGGACGTACTCCGAGCTGCTGGACGATCCGCCATCCTTTGTCGCGTACACGGCATACCAGTACGTGTTGTCCGGCGTCAGCCCGGCGTCGTGATAGGCGGTGGTATTGGCCGGCGGCGTCGCGATCAGGGTCCACCCCGCGTCGCTGCTAAAGCGCCACACCTCGAACCCATCCTCGACCGCGGAGTTGTCAGTCCACGTCAGGTCCGCCGCCGTGCCACCAACCGGGTTCGCCTTGAGGCTCGTCGGAGTGGCCGGCATGGCGGTGCAGTCGACGTTGGACGGGTCGGAGTCGCCGAACGAGTTCACGGCAAACACGCGATAGCAGGCCGGCCTGTCGGCGCCGGTGTACGGGTAGTTCACGAGGTAGTCCGCGAGGGACGTCACCTTCGCACTCGTCGTGCCGACTGGGGTCCAGGGCCCGGCGCTGGTCGTCGATCGCTCCACGCGGAATCCGGTGGCGTCGGACGAGTTGTCGGTCCAGGTAATGTCGAAGGCGTAGCCGAAGCGTGGCAGGGCGTTCACAGCGGATGGCGCCGGAGGGACCGGTGCCCTAGGGGTCGTGGCGCAAGCGGTGCTCGAGAACGCCGAGTAGGTCGTCTTGCCGCCGGTCGTTCGGAACGCGCGGACCTCGTAGCAGTACTGCGTCGAGCCGGACAGCCCGCCGTTGCCGTAACTCGTGGCGTTGGCCCCCGTCGTGGCTACCAGCGCGAACGCGCCGCTCGGTCCGGTCGTGGAGCGGTGCACCTCGAAGCCGGTCTCGTTGGAGGAGTTGTCCCGCCAAGCGACGTTGATCTGACTCCATGACACAGCCACGGCATTGGCGTTCGACGGCGCCGGCACCGCAGCCCCGGGCTGGCCACCGGCGGCCGCCTCGATACGGGGCGCGAGTGGAACGGGTCGGTCACAGCCGACGAAGATGAACGAGAGCAATAGGACCGGATACGCGAAGCTAAAGCGGCGCAACCTCATAAACCCTCCGTAGTGAGGACCGCCCTTCGGGCGCCTGATTGCCCCGTCCCTGAAGCGGCGTATGTTCTACCTAAGGTGCGCCGACCTGCTGTGCTGAGCCTTTGCTCTCCCTTAGACGGCGGCTAAGGGCGCGCAGCGTGCGGGGGATGCGTCATGATCCGGCTCCGGCTGCTGGGGACGGTGGATCTCAGGGACTCCCAAGGTCGCGAGCTCGGTGCAGTCCTCCGGCGCCCTAAGCTGCTTGCTCTCCTCGGCTATCTCACCGTTGCGCGCCCCCGGGGCCTCCAGCGCCGCGATACCCTCGTCGCGCTGCTCTGGCCCGAGCTCGACCACGCGCATGCACGCAATGCCCTCAGCCAGGCCGTCCACGCGTTGCGGCAAACACTCGGTCACGCTGCGTTGCTGGCTCGAGGAGAGGAGGAGTTGCGGGTAAGCGAGGAGGGCTTGGGGTGCGACGTGCGCGAGTTCGAGACGGCGCTCGAAGCTGGACGGGCCGAGCAGGCATTGGAGCTGTATCGAGGCGGCTTGCTCAACGGGCTGCACGTGTCGGGGGTTCCAGAGTTCGAGCGTTGGCTCGACGAGGAGCGGGAGCGCCTGCGCCGGTGCGCGTGCGAAGCCGCCCTGCTCCTCACCGAGCGGGAGACAGCGACCGGCAATCAAGTTGGGGCGGCCCGCTGGGCGGTGCGGCTGACGGAGCTGTCGCCGTTTGACGAGACGGCGGTGCGGCGGCTGGTCGAGCTGTTGGACCGGATGGGAGATCGCGCGGGCGCGGTGCGGGCTTATGAAGAGTTCGAGCGGCGGCTGGGCCGCGACCTCGAGGTCGAGCCGTCGTTAGCGACCCAGGGGCTGATCGCGGGAATCCGAGCGCGTCGTTCGCTCGTGACAGGCGCGGCACCGGCACCCGACCCGGCGGCGGTCAGTCAGGCGAGCGCGGCAGAGCCCGGCGCGGCGGCGCGGAGCGCGAGGTCGGTGACCGCCGCGCCAGCTCCACGAACGGCTCGGCGACAGGTTCACGTTCTGCTCACGCTGATCGTGAGCGGGCTCCTCGCGGTTGGCTGGCTCCTCGTCGGGAAACCGTTCGGCGCTCGCACCGCGGAGACCGCCCGGGTGCCCAAGCGGATCGTGGTGCTCCCTTTCACGAATCTGGGCCCGGTTGGGCAGGAATATTTCGCGGACGGGGTGACGGAGGAGATCACCGCCCGGCTGGCCGCGGTGGGTGATTTGCGGGTGATCGGGAGCACGAGCGCCACCGCCTACAAGGGCACCAAGAAGACGATCCTCGACATCGGCAGGGAGCTCGGCGTCGCTTACATCCTGGAGGGAAGCGTCCGCTGGGAGAAGTCACCGGATGGTCGTGCCCGAGTGCGCGTGACCCCGCAGCTCGTGAGCACGACCGACGGTACTCATCTCTGGGCGCAGGTCTATGACGAGTCCCTGGACGAGATCTTTCGGGTCCAGTCGGACATCGCTCAGCAGGTGGTGCAAGCTCTCGACCTGAGGTTGCTCCAGCCGCAACGACGCACGATCGAGGCGGTACCGACCCGCAACCTCCAGGCGTACGACTACTACCTGCGCGGGAACGAGTACCTGCGTCGCGGCGCGGACGAGCGGATCCAACGGACAGCTCTGCGCATGTATGAGAAGGCAGTAGAGCTGGATTCCGCCTTCGCCCTCGCCTACGCCATGGTCTCCCGGATGCGCTCGCGCTTGTACCTGTTTCACTACGATCGGTCGCCGGAGGGCCTCGCGGCGGCGAAGCGAGCGGTCGACAAGGCCTTGGAGCTGGCTCCTGATCTGCCGGAAGCGCACCACTCCTTGGGCACTTACTACTGGCTCGGTTTCTTGGATTACGACCGGGCGCTGCGGGAATTCGCGATTGTGGAGGCGAGTCGCCCCAACGACAGCCAGCTGCTCCACGCTCGGGCAGTTCTCCGACAGCGGCAGGGCAAGCTGCGTGAAGGGCTGGTAGATTTCGAAAGAGCACAGCAACTCGATCCGGCTTTGTCCGGAATTGCCGGCGGGTATGGTCAGACCTACATGATGCTGCGGGATTTTCCGCGCGCGGAGGCCCAATTTGAGCGGGCGACCGCGCTTTCGCCCGACGCGGTTGAACCGTACTTCAATAGGGTGATGGTCGCCCTCCGTGGCTACGGCAGCACGCAGCGGGCTCGGGCGGTTCTCGACGAGGCCCGCAAGGTAGGCATCACCGACGAACCGTACCTCGTCATTGCCCGGGAGTTGGTCGAGCTCTTCGATCGCCGGTACCAAGCGGCGCTCGACGTGCTCTCTTCCATGGCTCCGGAGGTGTTCCAAGACCAGAATCGCTTTGTCCCGCGAACCGAGCTCTACGCAGAGGTCTACGGACTGATGGGATATCGCGAGCTGGCGCGGGTCTACTACGACTCGGCGCGCAATGTCGTGGCTGGGAAGCTTCGGGAGCATCCCGACGATCCGCGGTTGCATAGCGCGCTGGGGATCGCCTGGGCAGGCCTCGGCCGAAAGGATGAGGCGATCGCAGAAGGGAAGAAAGCGGTCGACCTTCTGCCAGTCACGAGGGAGGCGTTTCGAGGGTACCGCCATGAGCACGACTTGGCTCGCATCTACACCATGGTGGGGGAGTACGACGCCGCCGTCAGCCGCCTTGAATACCTCCTTTCGATCCCAGGCTGGCTAACTCCTGCCTGGCTTCGCATTGATCCAGACTGGGATCCCCTGCGCCGTAATCCGCGCTTCCAGAGGCTCGTGGATCGACGGGAATGAGCCGCCCGCACGGGCGGGCACCAGCAGCGTTGGCGCGCTACTGATGCCACCGCCCGTGTTCTGGCCGTGCGCCGTTAGCGAGGGCCAGCCAGGATTGGCGCTCTCATCACTAATCCCTGATGTTGCGCTCCCCCTGCGGCGGCCGCGCCCGGACCTGTGGTGGCTGCTGCGACCGGGGTGCCGGCAGCTGTCTTCGTCGTGAAGCCGAAACGCTCCGATACGGTCTCGCCGAAGTCCCCGCCGTCCAGGTCGATGATGAGCCGTCGGAAGCCTTCCCTCGCAGCATCGTCAACGGACGACACCGGGAACAACCTATCGACGTGCCAGTAGTAACTCGCGCCCGCCGGCAGTCCCATCCCCTCGCCTGCCAGGTCCGGGATCTTCGCGTCGGCTCCCGTCGTAAACACGAAGTATGTCCAGGCCACACCTTGAAGACGTTCACCCCGGTTCCTCCTCCTTGACTCCAACTGAACGGGGTGGTGGCGTCCACGCCGGAGGCGCCGTTCGCCGGCAAGGCGAGCTGTGGTGCCGCTGCAAGCGGGACGCTGACGTTGCCGGAGTTCCCGCTGATCCTCATATAGAAGGACGACCACCGGGAGGAACCATCAAGGGCCTGCGCCGCCACGGCGAATGCCAGTCCGCTCTGAGCAGGCACGGTGTACGTGAACGCATTCGACGGCGCATTCTTCTCTTCCCAGTAGAGACCGACGTGCGCGATATCGATGATAAACCGGCGGACGTTCAGCGTGTAGCTCGTGGGCACGGTTATCGCCCCGCTGATGCTTTGCTCGGGTGGATCGGTCAACTCGGCTGCCGCGAAGTCATTGCCGGAGAAGTCCCCTCCGGCCATGATCGTCAGTGGCCTGCTCGCAAACCCGTCATAGCTCGTGGGCAGCCCCGTAGCGTCGGTCGTCCACCGAAGGAGGTAGAGCTGTCCCGCGTCGGTACCGTAGGAGCCGTGCCACCGGACTGTGAACGCGTACTGACCCGTCGTCGCATCGGCGCGACCCACGCCTAAGGCGTAGCGGCCGCTGCTGGCGAAGAACACATCAGTCACGCTGCCAGACGCCGGCGGCGCCGTGCCGCTGATGGTGGCGGTCCGCTCCGCGCCCGTGACGTCGGGGTACAGTAGCACGGGGTCCGATCGCGTGAGCCCCTTATAAATCACCGCCGTATTCTGGGTCGGCAGGATCGCGGTGATGTCGTAGGGCACCACCACGCCCGGAATCGAGAACGTCCCATCCGAGCTGCTCGTCACTGAGCTCTTGCCTGCGAGTACGGTTGCGCCGCTGATCGTTTCGCCGACCAGGTCTCGCACCAGTCCGCTGAGGGTGATTCCCTGTGGCGGCGGGGTCGGTCCGTTGCCCGCGCACGCCACCAGGAGACCGAGAGTTGCCAAAGGAAGCGTCGTGGACCTGCGGAGCGTGTTCATGGTGTCCCCCTCCCGCGAAAGAAGTCTTGCTCCCTCAATTGATCAGTCCCAGTGCGCGTGCGACGTTGATGCGCCCCTTCCCGTAATAAGGATCCACCCCGGGGTCGCCCAAGTCGTCCGCCGACTGGAGAATCCTCGAGCGGATCAGCGCTGGATTCCCGTGGCCGAGCTGCGCCACGAGCAGCGCTGCAAGCCCGGCGACGTGGGGCGCGGCGAAGCTCGTACCGGCGGGCTGCGCGATGGCCTGACGGGCGCGGCATGCCGGGGCACCGGTGGTCGCCGTCGGCGTCGTCGTGCAGATCGTCCACATTCTCCGGAACTGACCGACTTCGCCTGCGCCGCCCGGCGCGGCGACGCTAACGGCGGAGCGGCCGAAGGCGCTGTATGGGGCGATTGCGTCCACGTCTACCCACGGCCCGTTGATGCCGGCCGCGCCGGTCGGCCCAGTGGCCGAGACACACATCGCGTTGGCGGCTTCACACGGCATCCGTACGATGTCGCTGTTGTGATCGAGGTCGGCGGCGTCGTTGAAGGGGACGCTGACGACGAGCGCCCCCTTCCGGAACGCGTAGTTCACGGCGCGCTCGAATGCCGCCACAAAGCCCGGGCTCTGACTCTTGTGGCGCTCGCTGCCTCTGCTGAGGTTGATCACGTCGGCGCC
>WNGR01006184.1_pt1 | contig 12786 bp, 17 predicted proteins | sample 5407581 | NCBI WGS metagenome assembly WNGR01 (sample SAMN13153383, study PRJNA577476) | soil metagenome | isolation source: 80 cm soil or saprolite under Garry oak tree replicate 2 | place: USA:California | collected 2016-06-15 | reverse complement strand
AGCCAGAGCTAAACCGCCCTTCCCCCTCCCGCCTGAGCAGATAACCTCGGCTATGAATCGTTGCAGGTTCTGTGAAACGCGGCTTTACACCGTGTTTTTACGCGTACCCGTTACGTATATGTGGGTTCAAGCCGCTATCCGGTGCGGCGTGTAGTACTTGATACGGTATGGAGGGCCGACGTGCGGTATAATCGAGTTCGCTTGTAACGTCTGAGCAGGGCCCGTCAGGCGGGAGCACGCGCACCAGTTACGTGTGGCATCGCAAAGATGGGTATCGTGCTTCTGATGGTGGCCATTACTGATGTCCCAATAGACTCAAAGGAAGCATCACGAGCATCGCGGATGGATTGAGAGATAACGCTGTTCTGCCACCTGCCGGTGAATATTATTGGTTCTCAGGTGGAGTAGCATCAAGTCCAACATGGAATCGCTTCGAATTCCAACCCTTCCACCTAACTTGGGAACACGAGGTGTCTTCACCGCAGCTGTGTTCTATTGTTGAGCCCGACTGGGATACTGTGCACTATCCAAGTCCAGACGCAGTTTCTCAAAGAAGCAGATACTAGCAAGTCGACCCTAGAGTGTTTTTCTTTCCTTTTTGCGGAGTTCAAGTTGTTGCCTCTAAGAGCAGACCATTTACCTACGAGTATGCGCGTCGCTAGGAGGCGTAACATTCATGATGGGAAATCTACACGGTTCTTTCATCGACAAGGAGGCCACCGAGACCGAGACCATTAGGAGGGGTAAACGGGGTTCAGCGCCTGGATGAAGGGTAAACTTGTTTAGAATGATTACGGTATTACGACGTGACATGTCCGAGGGGTGCCATATGGGAGCGGTGGAGGATGTGAATGTGTATTCTATTGTACAATGGAAGGGTTCTCAGTGACACATTGATCGAGGAAATATATGATCGTGAACTTTTGAATGCGCGGGTGGCTTTGGAAAGCTCACTGTTAATGGAATGCGCGAGACGGGCAATCCTTTGTATGTGAAAGGACCTGGATACAAATGGCCCTGCTCCAAAAAGGCACGGAGTTGCGAGGGGGGATCTATATGACATCTGCCATCTTGCGGACACAGGGGGGCTTACAGTAAGAAGTCGTAAGCATAGAAGGGAATTAAGGGAATGGTCAGGGCTAAGTTACTGTTGCCAAGTGTGAGCGCATCTACCGTCTGGCAGCCAGCCCATGGGGGTACCAGAGTAAAATAGTCATTAAACAAAGATCAGGTAACTGCGTTCCGGGACTTGGGGCTGGTTGTCAAGAGTGGTGGACAGACTCGGACGATGGTGGCCTACACAAGAGGGAACACAAATAGTAACCGGTAACCCATCGGAGCTCAAATGGCCTTCAACGTCCCTCTAGCACTGGACACAGACTCGAGGAAGAGAGTACCTGAATTTGTCCTGAAAAGCAGCTCAAATCATCCCCTCACCTCTGCGGGCTCGAGTCGTTCCTGTCACACGATCATCTGCCTCCTTGACTGGCACTAGCAGCTCTAGTTACTGTAGCCAGAGCCCAGAGCCCGTGGGCGTGACAATACGACCGTATCCTCTCCTAGAATGTATGCACCGTATCTTGGCTTTACCGCTGGATCCTGAACGGCGCTGCCTTCCCACTTGGAGTGTGCAGTCGACGGGTATGGCCAGGCTGTGTGTCCTTACGACGTACATCAAGGGGCACGCGAGAGCGGATCGCAGGCGTGGACTCTTGAGAAACACGATGACCGCAAGATCGTCATGTCCTTGAAATTTCCCCGTGGCTCCTCTTCCGATGAGATAGCCAGCCAACTTCACACTAGTTCTCTCGGCTGCAACCGAGAGTAACAAGCTCAGTCATTATTAATGCCTGGTGCCAATAATTTAATAAACGGAACGTGTAAACAATTGAGGGCTGAGATCGGGTCTCGTTCGGGTGAAACGGGGCTGCGTTTGAACAGAGCTGTGCTGAAATTAATGATATGTTAGTCGTTCGCTTAACGTCAGTTCCCAGTCTCTCAATATCCGAATACCCCCGAATGCTGGTTGTTGATGTCCATTCGTTGCGGTGATTGTTGACATGAGACTGTAACAATACGAAGCTCAGGACGCTAGCCCACTGAAGGTAATAATATCCAAAAATGTTCATACAATCTATCCACGTTGGGGATCTATCCACATAACACGGTTTTTAGTGGGGTGAACTACTGACGATGAATATCACTACACGGCCCTGATGAAAGATACAGCTCCTCCAAAAGTCCTTCTCTAATCCACGTCCATCTCAGACGGCCCTTCCTCTGTCTTGAGCTCTGGTTGCGGCGTCTCCCCCTTGGGAGGAGGGTTAGGCGTTTCCGCGCCGCTGCGTGGCGTGTCCGCGCCATCGACCTTCGGGGGCTTCGGCTTCGGCCGCGTGAGAATAGGCGTTGCAAAGTAAATAAGCTCATCTCGCTTCTTTGAGATCTCTGCAGCGGTCAGCACCGGGTCGACGTTCTTCGGCCGTTCCGACTGCCTCACGGACTGGTCTTCAAGCCACTTCTGGATTGTCGCGGCCTTCTCGACGATCGACTGCTTGTCCTTCTCGTCGATGTGCGCGAGCCGCTCATCTGGCGAGGTTGCTTGCGCTATGTACTGATTAATGGTCTCGCGCAGCTGAGCTGCCACCTTTGGTCGTTCCTCTGCCTCGCGCCAGCGTGTCGTTATAGGGTCCCCCAGTTTCTTGGCTGCATCGATGCGAGAAACGTATGCGGACTTTGTCGCGTCTTCACCCTCCTCGGAATAGAGCCAGTCTTCGTCCTTAGATAACTCGGCGAGAAGTGCCTCCTTTTCCGGTTGCTGCACGTAGGAGGCGTACCGATCTTCGAGCTTCGACCGCATGTCGTAGATGTATTCCTCTAGGGCATTCTTGCGCTCCTATTGCTGATTGAATTACCGCTATGAATAAATGCATCAAGCAACGCACCTCGGTGTCCTGTACTAGCTTGTCGTTCGAATACATTGTCAGCTCCTTCTCCTTGTACCTATCTACCACGGACGAGTCGAGTCCTCCATAGCCAGTGACGTAAGCCACGGGATTCTTCTTTACGACCTTTTTCTTCTTCGGCGGCTCCGATGACTCGCCATCGACTTGCATCTCCTCCTTCTCTTCAACCTCTTCTGTATAAACGGCCTCGAAAGACAGGACTCCGTGTAGATTCAAGCGAGCCTTGACACGAACGGTGGAATAGTCGCCCGTTGGCGTCGGGCCGACGTCTTTCACCGTGAGGCGGCCAATCCACGGATTGATGGACCCCGGTAGTGAGCTAGGTTCCGCGTAGACCACCTCGATGTCAAACGGCGCCTTGCGGTAGAAAGTAAGGACTTTTGTCGATGGTATACCGTTACCGCGGGGAAATACGACCAATTCCGTGTCTTCCTCTTCGTCGGCGGGTGTCTTCTCCCAGCGCACCTTGATTGGATAGATGGCGACATCATGGATGGCGAAATCGCGTACGCGGAAAACAGGCGAAAGGGTCGCACAGGTAAAGGTACAACCCCGAGCGCATGCCTCGTCTTGATTGAGTGTTGTCGAAAGCACCTTTCCAGGGAAAACGGATTGGATCTTGGCGCGAACAGCAGGAATGCGCGTCGAGCCACCGACGAGTTCAATGGCGTCGAGTTGCTCGATGGTAAGGCCGGATCCCTCCAGCGCGCGCTGAAGTGGCTCAGGAATGCGATCGAGAACGTCTGCGATGAGTAGCTCGTATTGATCCCGAGTGAGTCTCGAAGAAGCATCAACATCGAGCATGATTGATTCAACATTGAGCGGTGCCTCAGCGTTTGCCGACAGGACTTTCTTGAGCTTCTCCGCAGATGCGTACAGCCGGAACGTAGCCTTTGGGTTCGACAGCACGTCGATCTTATATTTGGTCTTGAACTCTTCCGCGAAATGCTGAACGAGGGCAAAGTCGATGTCGCGGCCCCCGAGGTGCATGTCGTATGCCGCGTTCTTAACGGTCAGCTGACCTTTGGAGAAGGCAACGACGGCAACAGACAGGCTTGAGTGGCCAATATCTATGAAGACCACGTGCCGCGGGTTCTCGGGGTCTGGGAGATCAGACTTCGTGATACCGTACCCAAACGCAACTGCAGTGTGGTCAGGTATCAGTCGGAGAGGGTTCAACCCAGCGATAGTGGCAGCATTCAATAGTGCTCGTCGTTGCACGTCGGTGTACCAACCAGGGATAGCAATTACGACGTCAGACACGCCAGTTTTGAGCTCTTTCGTAGCAATATCCCGCAACCTGCCAAGGTACATGCCCACCAATTGCGTGGCAGAAAAAGTGGTTGGTTCACCCAGGTATGAGACCTACGCGCCGACTAGTTGTGAACAACGGAGAACGCAAATTATCCGACATACTCACTTCGACGCCGGCGGAACCATCTACATCGACCAGGTTCACATGAGTGAACTTCTTTTCGACCTGCTGTATCTCAATATCGTTCACTGTCCGACCGAGGAGACGCTTCAGTGAGCCAGCTGTATTGCGAAAATTTGAGATCTCCTGAGTCTTTGCCGGTTCGCCGAGTGCGCGCTGCTTGAGACCGAAAGAGACAAGGGAGCTGTAGATCGGAAATTAGCAGGAGATCGAGATGGGCAATGGGAGAGTGCGCACGGTGTGGCACGATTGGAGACTTCGTTTGTGATGATATCGATACCTCTGTGTCTTGCGACACCGATCTAGACTTACGTATTGAGCACAGAGGGGTGCTTGAGGAGTAGATTTGACACACCTTACTGTGGAGTGAACCAAAATCGATACCAACGACAGACATGGGAGAGAAATATAAGTAAGGAGATGGGTAGTCGCGAAAGAAGGAAAGAGATGGGCAAGGGCAGAGGGGTAGAGGTACGGTATGTGCTGCAGCCGGTTTTATTTTTTTTCATCGCTCCTCTTTTTCGCGAGGCTTCTACACCCTTCCACCCTCTTCCTTTTATGTTGCTTGTTAGCGCTAGCTTTTCTATGTTCTACTACTTTTGACTATAAACAAACAGTGCCCCAGCGAGTCCATAAGATAAGCACCACCTTGGCTAGAAAAAATGAACAACGGTCTAGGCAAGGGTAAAAGTAGTCCAATAAAAAGAAAAGCTGCCTGCAAAGTGCAAGTGTACGCAATGCAACGAAAAGTCGGCGAAGCGAAACAAGAAGATGAAAATGAAACAGAAGAGTTCGTGGCGTACCAGTCGCACTCTGCAATGTACTATGCACAAGTTCCCCACCCTAGGGTGGACCACATGCCCTCATTCCTTCCTACCCTTCGCGTGCAGGCCCTTAGGTCGTGATACAGATAATGCGGCTATGAAACGGATTAAGCGGACGGAGATTGATGTAGATGATAGCAGTCATGTGGTATAGTGATATGGGATATCGTAACAACTAGTAACACCTTGCCCTTGTCAGGGGCTTGAGCCCTGGCAGAGCGGGTATGCTATCATCGCGCTTGGCCGACTTGAATCTCCATCGGTCGCAGAGGGTATTGTGGCGCAGGTGACCGCAGGTCTTGATACGACGCCTGCCGCATCTTGTCATCTGTTATACCTGATGAATTGGCATCTGCAGCAGCCGTGGCGGCAGTAGGGTCGCCGATTCCAGCACGAGTACCCCAACCAGTCTATGCGAGAAGATAGCTTAGAGATCTATAACGTATCAAGATTGGCCATTCATCGTACCTCGTGAAGAGTGAACAGCGCATATATCTTCATGACGGCGAAGTAGTACCCGAATAAAATAAATGCGGGGACATAAATAATGTCTTGAGGGCGGTCCCAAAGGTGAGGGAGGAGCTTAGCCGTTCGTGTCGCAGTGAGCCAAACGACGTAGCTCAAGATCACGTTCCTGACGGCGCCAAGTAGCATCCCAACTACAGAAACAAATATTTTGATAACCTACCACCACGGTAAATGGAAACCGCCTTTGTCCACTGGAATCGTGCTCTTGTAAACGACATAAGAAACAAGGACAGGGCCTGCGAGAAGAGTGAAAGGATTGAATAACTTGTCCACCTGAACCAAAACAGTCGTTAGTACTAAGATCAGATGGAAGAAGATAAAGTCTACCATTGTGTACGCTACATAAGGGTGGATAGTCCAGATGTGCCGTTCCATGAAAAGGGACCGCAAATCGGACCGCCAAGTGTTTCTGGTCCACCGAAGCACCTGTTTCAAGAAGCGCCAGTTGGGCTTCATCGTACTGAGTAGTTCTGCTTCCTTGCAGCACTGCACATAAGTACTCCATCCGTGGCTAACCATCCAGCGAGTGAGAAACTTGTCATCGCCCGAGTTGAGCTGGTATTTGTCAAGCCAGTAATCATGCGTGAAGCCATGCAAAAACTCAGGGTCCTTGAGAATGACAGTACGGTATGCTGCCGTTCGCCCGGAGAGACATGGGAGACCGCCGTCGATATGTGTTGAAGAAGAAATCTCGATATTACGGATGGTGAGGCGGAAAGCAGCGAGCACTTCCCATACGGTCATACGATCACCGACGGGTTTCACGCGCTGGGCCGTGCCGACACCCCCAACCTTCTGGTCCTCAAAGCACGCTAGGACATATGGGAGGAGCGTCGGTGGCCAGATAGCGTCGTCGTCGGCGAAGACAATGATGTCGGTCGTTGTATTCTTGATGCCGTGGGACATCTGTAGGCGCTTGTTTGCGTACGGGACTGTCAAAACCCGGATACGTTCAGGGTCGACCGCATTGGCGAGCTCTTGTAAGGGACCGAGCATCTTTTCTTCCGTAATGATGAGTATTTCTTTGGGTTTTCCGACGAGCCAACTGTGGGCGGCTTCCTTGAACTCTTCACCAGCATCAATGGTGGGAACTATGATGGTAACATCTTCAGAGGCGATATAAGTGGGGTTCTCTGGAAGAGGTATAGGACGATAGGCGAAAGATGCGGTTATACGGATTAGGTACCAGAGATAGCGGTAGAATCTGTGCGAGCAGTTAGCTTTCTGGGAAACCGACAAATACTGAGGACCAACCCAATGACGCCAAAGGGTACGACTGATAATAAAAGAGATCAGCAAAAGCACTTCAAGCGAGTAGATACAGCATACATATAGGAAAATCGTCTCGTGTCAGGTACAGCATTGGACCGACTCAGAATGGATTGGAAAGTGGAAGAAAATTGGACAGCGTGACGGACAACAGAGCGAATATGCAGACTAAAGGAGCGGTAAGGGTCACGTCTAGCGACGAAAAAAGTCCTGAGTGGAAGAGGGAGGGGGGCGGGAGGAGAGGATGTCGATGTCGGAACCACGAGAAAAGGAGGGAAACGCAGAGGGAGAGAGTAACGATCAGGATTTAGACGACAACGGGCGGGCGTGGGCTAAGTTTAGCCAATCCAATGTGGCACCGGCCCGGCCTCTTCGCCTTAATTACTCATTCAGTTCCGTCCCTTTTTCCTTTTTTTTCTTTTACCAATTTTTACCAAATTATACAGTACAACAGTGTTTGGCGACAAAATTGACAGTGATTCTACAGTACACATGACGTGTGTAAACGAAACGACAATAATACTTCGTGAGCAGACACATTGCGAATAAAATTGTATAGGGATAGGTGAGCACTGAACGAATCGTATTGTCTTGAGGAGAATCCGTAATAGGTCGATCCAGTGGTTTCGTGGAGTACAAGTCACAAGTTATCGACAGCGACATTCCATTTCCATCGTTCTTCGAGATATCCCTTTGCTGTGTCCTCGAGTAGGATCTCGTTGCGCTTCTGCACATAGACAGACTTGTCCGTCACTTTCTGACGCAATGCTGGAATACTTTCGGCCTCTATGGGTTGCTCCAACAATTCAGAAAGATCTTCTACCGCCTTCTCAAGATCACTACAGGTGCCTCAAATAAGTGGATGATTTCGGGTACGGAGGAAGGTACACACCGCTGGTTATCTTCGAACATCGCCTTCTGGTTGCCATTCTCAAGATAGTAAGCCATCGCGTACGTCCACTTGAGCGTCGTGCGGCAGTTTTCAACGATGTCAACCGCCTTCTTCATGAACTGGACTTCGATCCATGTTAAGTCCGTTGTGAGCTGCATTTCCTCCATCTTCTTTTCCGTCTTCATGTAGAGCTCAATAGACAGCTTTGCCGACTGCTCGTGGTTTGCCCAACGGTTGTAGTACTAAAACGGCACAGCTGAATTGGGCCATAGACAACAAAGATTGAACCGGTCCTCACATGAAGATATCTCTCCAAAGAAGCGCGGCTTCTGGACTGCGCGTCACGGGCATCCACACCAGACTTGTCGTCGTACCGGTTACAGGAGTACCAAGCAGTCCCATGCTCGGCCCAAGGACCTACAAACGTAAGTATCACAATAGAATTGGCATTAAAGCGCGACGAAAGCATACCCATGCACACCCAACAGAACTCATACTTGCACTTCTTGCAAGTCATGTGGCTGACAAGATTTATTCATTTGCGCCCCATAATACTGCGAAGGGTGTAGCAGACTCACTTGCAGCCACCATTTTTCTCAATGGTACTTTGACACTTGCTGCACTCCTTGGTGTTACTTTTGATCCAGTTCGCAGTCTCGCTATCATCGCGGCATTTCTTCAACCACATCCTCGCGATGGCGCATAAAACCGGTCGATGGTCGCCGTCGACGTGGCAACCGAAACAAAATTTGTGCTTCGGGTCTGCCCCACACGAAACCGTAGGAACAACCGTCGATAAGGCCGAACGCGATGAAGCCGTTGGGCACGACACGCTACGATCGCAGGATGGGAATGGGCAATACTTGAGATTCTTGTTGCAGGCAACGTAATTGCGGACTAAGAGCTCGTCGTATCGTGCAGCAGTGTCTTCATCCTCACTGAGCACCTTGTGGACAAAGGGATCGAGTGCGATGACCCCGCAATTCTCCGCCATACATAATATCCGGTGTTCGCCTTCGTCGCGGATTTTACTGATAGTGTACATAGTCCAGCATCCTGTGCAGAAGGCGTGACCACAGGCCAACGCGAGCGTGTCGGCGGCAGTGTCATCAAAGCAAATGGGGCAGAGGAAAGGCTCAGAGAAAGGAGTGTGTTCGAGCTTCTTGGATGATTTGCTTGAGCGTGTGACGCGTTTCGAACGATCTGGGCCAGAATACGACGGTTTGAGCATAGGAGTTACACCGGCTGCCGTAGAAATTGATGAAGCATTGTCCATGTATTTCTCAGTGAGTCGATCTTTGTTCCAGTCCATATGTCGGAGAAGGAGCGCAGCTACGTCATTCTGTTCGACACGCAGATTATTGAAACGAGAAGACTGTACGGGGTTAAGTATAGGCTTACATCAACACCGAATATTGTCCTGATGTATTCGATATCGGCCACCATGAGGTCCTTGACGTCCTGGTGGGTCGAAGGTTTGTAGTCCACCTCATAAGCCTTCCTTGCTTCTGGAACAACTTTGATGTCGTCGTCGTAAGCGTCCATTTCCATGTCGCCCTCTGACGAGGCAGAACCTGCCATGTCCGCAGGAAATTAAATCGTAGCCAAATCATAAGATTGTGGAGATAAATAGGCCAGGGTGACATACCGCCCTCGACGTCCATGGCTTCCTCGTCATCATCGTATTCGTTGTAATCCTCATCATCAGAGAACTCGTAATCAGAAGACATGGCAGGGTGAATGCGTTATAAATCGTACGGAGGAGTGTGCGGGTGAGGGTGTGCAACAAGTTACAGAAGTGGCTGCGCCCTTTCCAGCCCAGAGTCACAAGAGTCACAAATGGTAGATTCGAACTCAGCGTCGGCCGATTCCGTTCTCTTCTTTCCGTTTCGAGTCATTTCTGATGCTCAGATTGGCACGGGTCACTCGATTGCGTTCGTTTGACTTCGCGTTCTCACCACTTCGCATACATCAACGTGTCTTTTCCTGCGCTGATACACACAAGATGGCGGCTGAGTCTACAGGCACGCATAAAGACCCTGTTACCGGGGAGATGATATCCAAGCAGCACGTTCTCGTCCAAATTACCTTTGCGTGTGCTCATCGATCTCTTTTGTGTAGGGAACTCAAGCGCCGCGAAAAGCACCGCGAAAAAGAGGCAAGGAGGGCGGCGAATGCTGCAAGTCAGCCTCCGGCGTCAACCAATGACGGCGCTGGGGATAATGTCGCGAATGAAGATAGTCTTTCGCCTAATGTGAGTCACGTCGATGTGTCCGCCGCCGCCGCCGCCGCCTCGGAGATGGCAGATGGACAAACGCTCTTTGGCCCCTGTTTATTTCTCAATACACTCATACTGATAAATCACTCTTGCAGCAATATTTTGAGCTTCGTTCACGACAAATTCAGAGGCTCCGGGAGACACAGTCCCCAAATCCCTACCCACACAAGTTCGAAGTGTCTCGTTCTCTTACTTCGTACATTGCCGAGTACGGCGCTGAAGGAGTCATCAAATCCGGAGAGAAGGCCGAGGGCGTCACCGAGGCACTCGCTGGTCGCATCCACAGCATTCGAAGTTCGAGCCAAAAGCTAAGGTTTTATGACCTGCACAGTGAAGGGAAGAAGGTTCAGGTAATGGCAATACTACAGTTAGTTCTCACGACATGTCTTCGCTCTGGTTGGTTAGGTTGATCAGATTCAAGAGACGCAGCCGACCAAAACTCATTCGTTGAGACGCATGATATATTCCGCCGTGGGGATGTCGTTGGTGTTATTGGGACGCCGTCACGCACCAAGAAAGGGGAACTCTCTATCTCGCCCTCGCAGATGATCCTCCTTGCTCCAAATTTGCACCAACTTCCCTCCGGCCACTTCGGCCTTAAGGACCAGGAGACGCGGTATCGCAAGCGCTACCTCGATCTTATTCTCTCCGAAGACACGCGCCGTATATTCTATACTCGCAGTCGTATCATCAACTACATCCGCCGCTTCTTTGACTCGTTGGGCTTTCTTGAGGTCGAAACTCCGATGACCAGTATGATCGCTGGTGGCGCAACCGCCAAACCGTTTGTTACCCACCATAATGACCTCAATCTCGACTTGTACCTCCGCATTGCACCAGAGCTGTATCTCAAGCAGCTCGTCGTTGGTGGTTTGGATCGAGTGTACGAGATTGGCCGCGTTTTTAGGAACGAGGGCATTGACCTCACGCATAACCCCGAATTCACCATCTGCGAGTTTTACATGGCCTATGCGGACATGTACGACGTCATGGATCTCACCGAGAGCCTGGTCGAGGGGTTGGTAAAGTACCTGACTGGTGGCGACACGACCCTCACCTACCAACCAGAAGGCAAGGACGGGAAGGAATGCACCCTTAACTTCGAGCGCCCATGGAAGCGGTACGACATGATCGAGACTCTCGAAGAGAAGCTCGGTGTCAAGTTCCCCCCTGGTGAAACCCTGCATACTACGGAAGCGAATGTGTTTCTGCGCGATCTGTGCAAGAAGGTACATATATCCTATGGGTCTTCGCCTTGGTGTCACTCGCTAATTTATGACTTTAGCACAACGTTGAGTGCAGCGAACCACGAACAAATGCACGTCTGCTTGATAAGCTCGTTGGAGAGTATATCGAGCCTTTGTGCATATCCCCCGCTTTCATTGGTGAGCTGACACCATCTCCCTCGTTATTCCTTTCTCAACATCTTGCTTCAGTCGGTCATCCGCAGGTCATGTCTCCTCTCGCTAAATGGCATCGCTCACGTCCTGGCCTTTGCGAACGTTTCGAGGGCTTTATGTGCGGAAAGGAATTCTGTAATGCATACACCGAGTTGAATGACCCGTTCGAGCAACGCGCGCGCTTTGAAGAGCAGGTAAGACAGAAGGACCAAGGCGATGAGGAGGCACAAGACATAGATGAGACCTTCGTCGATGCGTAAGTATTAAGTCTTACAGACTCATGGCTGTTCTCTCATGTGTTGTTGCTCCAGTCTTGAACATGGCCTTCCTCCGACGGGTGGTTGGGGCATAGGCATCGACCGCCTCGTGATGTTCCTTACCAATTCCACTAGTCAGTTCACCTTTCTGTGCTCATCTTCTTACCCACTTACATCGTGACTGCCGTAGACATCAAAGAAGTCTTACTCTTCCCTGCAATGAAACCGATAGAGTCCGCCGCCAATGCAAATGTGGCAAACCCCGGGCCAGGCGGTCAGGTTTAGACGAGATAATCGGCCCAAAACCCAAGCAAAATAGTTTTATTGCGAGCAGTAGTTATTAATGGTACATCACCCAGAGAAGCCGTTGTGGGGTGACTTGGCCCGTATAGAGATGAGGACGGAAAACCAAATGTAGGATAGATCGTTCCATGTGTGCCATGTTGCTCAGAATTCGTCACCGCATCGATGGTCACAGTCCGCGACAGCACAGGTCCCGCGCGATTTTGCTCCAGCTTCACCATAAAACCACTCCAGGATGTGCGCAGCATGTCCGCCATGCCTGCACGTCTGACAGAACACGATTGCATCGTCAACGCTATCTGCGATCGTCCCGCCGATTTAATCAGCTAAAAAAAAAAAAGCAAAATTTGCTTGGGTCGCACATACCCCGCGTCAGCGCGTTCTGGTGGGCCAGTTGTCCATTGCGTGCAGAGTCAGGTAAGATGCCCAGCGTCATCAGACACACCGAACAGCGCGGTAAGGGGCGATTGCAAAACGGACAAGCTGTAGCCTCCATGCGCAGAAACGTCAAGACTTCTGACACTCAACAAATGGAAACTGGGACGGACGTACCTTGTTTGCTGTGGCGATGCCCTGCGGCTCACTGATCACCTTGTTACAGTAGTTGCAGCGAATCAGAACCTGAGGTGGAACGAGC
>WNGR01016856.1_pt1 | contig 12787 bp, 10 predicted proteins | sample 5407581 | NCBI WGS metagenome assembly WNGR01 (sample SAMN13153383, study PRJNA577476) | soil metagenome | isolation source: 80 cm soil or saprolite under Garry oak tree replicate 2 | place: USA:California | collected 2016-06-15 | reverse complement strand
AGCGGTCCGAGCGAGATGCCATCGGCGTCCGCTGCGGGATCTGCGTCAGCCGGTAGTAGCCGGTAGCCCGTGGCCTGGTAGTAATTGTCGGACGGGGTGGCCTGGACCGTGATCCGCTGGATCCACTTCACGCTCCGCGCCCCGATGTACCCGGGTACGACCACCCGGACCGGCGCTCCGTGCACCCGTGGCAGCGGCTGCCCGTTCATCGCCCAGGCCAGCAGCACCTCTGTCCGCATCGCCTTGTCCAGCGGGATAGAGGCGCCGAACGGCTGTGGCGGGCACGCCTGGGCAGATACGTCGGGCGCCAGGAACGCCACATGTTCCGCGCCGACCGCCACGCCGGCGGCGGCCAGCACGTCCGCCAGCCGTATCCCGGTCCAACGGGCATTGCCGACCGCGCCGGGCCCCCACGGTGCCTCGCCGGGGATGTCACGTACCTGCATGAGCCCGGCCCGGCGGTTTCCGGCGCACTGCAGAGCCGCCACGACATCGTGTTGGGCGAAGTCCCCGCGCAGTGCGGCCAGCGACAGCTCCATCGGCCCGTTCACCAGGCCGTCGACACGCAGCCGCCATCCGGCCGCCCGCACCTCCGGCACCGGACCGTGATTGCGGACGTAGAACGCGTCGGCGCCAGTCAGCTCGTGCTCACCCAGAGCCGTGCGGGGTGGCTCGGCATTCAGCGGATCGATGCTGTGGACGATCATGTCCTCGCGCTTCCCCCATGCCATGTTCGGCCGTTACCCGGCGGGCGGTGCGCATACACCACTGCGGCCACAGTGGCTACGGGGTCGGCGACCCCGCGGCTGGCACGGTGCCGGGTGCGGACGGCGTCGCGGACAGTGAGCCGCCGGGTGTGGGCGAACCAGTCGGCGTAGGAGAACTGGTCGGCGTGGGCGAGTGGCTCGGCGTACGAGACGCGCTGGGTGACCGCGTCCGGCTGGAGAAAGATCGCGTGGGACTGGGCTTTGCGGGAGGACTCACGGCCGGCTGGGTCGCTCCCGCGGGCGCGGGCACCGGGCGCACCAGGATGTAGAGCGCCAGCACGGCCAGGAAGAGCCCGGTGATCACCATGGTCGAGGTGCGCGGCCGCCGGCTCATGAGGCGCCCCCGGTCGCGCGGCCGGTGTCGAGATCGGCCGACACGCTGATGCCCTCCTGGCGGAAGGCCGACGCCACTCGCGCCCGAAGTTCACGGCCCACGTCGAACTGAATGCCGGGCAGGGTCCGCGCCACCATGCGCACCGAGAACGTGTCGACTTCGATTTTTTCAACACCCATCACGGTGGGCGGGTCAAGCATCATCTTGCGCAGCCGGTCGTCGCCGTAGGCATCCTGGCCCACGCGCCGGAGTACCTCCGTGACATGGCTCACGTCGACGGCGGCCGGGACGGGCACGTCGAGGACCACCCGGGCCCAGTCACGCGACAGGTTGGTGACCTGGACGATCTGGCCGTTGGGCGTGGTGATGACCTCGCCGGTGATCGACCGCAGGCGCGTGACCCGGAGGGTGACATCTTCGACCGTGCCGGTGACCGGCTGCGACACGCCGGAGATCGCGATGCGGACGACGTCGCCGAAGCCGTACTGCCGCTCTCCCGTCATGAACAGCCCGGCGCCGATATCCTGGACGAACCGCTGCAGGCCGAACCCCAGCGCGGCGCTGAGCAAGGCGGCCGGCGCGACCAGGCCAGCCAGGGGCACGCCCAGATGCTGGATCACCAGCGTCGCGGTCACGATGTAGATGACAGCCAGCATCGCCCAGGTGACGACCTGCGCGACGACGTGACGATGCTTGGCGGCCTCGGAACGCACCAGCTCGTCGGCCTCGATCGCGCGAGCGTCGATGTGCATCGTGATCCGGCCGCGTGCCCACTCCGCCAGTCTGGTGAGCAGGATCGCCCCCAGCACCAGCAGCACGATCACCAGCAGGTCGCCGCGCGCCCACCCGCTCAGATCATTCAGCGAAGCGATTGCGTCAGTCAATATAGCCCTCCCGTCTAGCGACGACGATCTCATCGAGAACGCGCACCCAGGTCAGGTGCCGGGAGGACCACGAAGGGCGACAAGAGGCCGCGCCACCATGCCAGTTGCGGCCACCCGGCAGGTGCGCCAGCCCGCCGACGGCACACGGCCGACAGGCAGACTGATCATGCATACCCCCCAGATCGGCGGACTAAGCCGACCGGTACCCAGGGTTTCGGATACGGCACCGGGTCCCGCGGCAGATCACCCGCCTGCTCCGAGCAGCCAGCACGCCACTGCCTGTGAGATTGGCAGCCCGGCCGCGGACTCGTACCAGCAGAATCCGGGTGACGGATTCACCTCGAAGCAGATCACCCGCTGGTCGGCCGCCAGCTTGAGGTCGATCCCGGCGAACGGCAGATCCAGGGCTGCGGCCAGCGCCACGCAGCGCGCAGCGATGTCGTCGTCTAGCTGGTAGGCGCGCAACCGGGCGTCCTCACCCACCTGGGTTCGCGCGTACCGGTAGTCCACTGCGGCACTGTACACGATGGCCGCGAAGGTCTCGCCGCCCACTACGTGCACTCGCACATCAGGACCCACCACGCGTTCCTGGAACTGCACCGGACACCACCGCAGCCGCTGGAGCCGTTCTCGGTCGGCTATCGGGTCGAACGCGGTGACAATCGAGCGAACGCCGCTGCAGGACTTGTAGACCACCTGCTTATGCCTGGCCGCGAAGTCCAGCACCTCCTGCGGATCGGTGGAGATCAACGTGTCCGGGGTGGAGAATCCGTGCCGGACGATGAGCTGGGCCTGGTAGGGCTTCGAGCCGTTGGACGCCATCGCCGACAGCCGGTTGGCGACGCGGCAGCCATTGATTCGGGGCGCGGCCTCGGTGAATCCGGTGAGTATCTCCTGGAACCTGCGGGCGTGTGCCAGCTCCGGCGCCGTCTCTGGCCGCCCGTTCAATTCCGGGACCAGCTCCGGCTCGACCGGGCGGAGGTAGGCACCCGTGATGCTGGCCAGCTCGACCGGCCGGCCGCCAGCCCGGATCGTGCCGGCCAGCGTGACCGGCAGGTCATCCGCCGGGCCAGATCCGGTGCCGCAAGCGCCGATCGTGATGTCCGCCTGCTGCTCGACACCGCCAGGGCGGACTACGAGGACGTCGGCCCCGAGGGCCGCCAGCCGCCGGCCCACCATGGCCACCGGCGGCTCGCTGGGCACCCCCCACAGAAGGACGGTCATGACGGCACCATCCTTATCGCGGGCACGCGGCCCGGTGCCAGCAGAGACAGCAGCTGACGGCATAGCGTCTCGCCGCCGACCCGCAGGTCCGGTAGAGGAGATGCGCCGGCGAACCACCAGCCGCCGGCACCGGCGAAGAAGTCCAGGCCGAGCAGGGCCGCGTCGGCTCTCATCCGCGCGGCGAAAGCCGCTATCCCGGCCACCACTGGCTCCGGCGGCTCGCCGCCCGCCACCACACCGTCGAGGCAGGCCAGGTGAACCGGACGGGCCTGCGGTCCGGCGGCCCGCGCGGCGGCCAGCAGCAAAGCGTCGGCCGGACCGAGCGGTCCGGTGGTATCGAACGTAACTTCTGGACAGGGCAATCCAGCGGCATGCGCAGCGGCCACCGTGACGAAGGGGTGCCGCAGCGGTCCGGCCAGGCAGTCCGGTTCCGGCCGGTTACGCACCTGGCACGGCAGCGCGTGCAGCCAGCTGAGCGTGCACGCGTGCAGCTCCATGGTGGCGTAGTCTCGCTCGGCCGGCGCCGCCAGCTGCCAGGCCGCGACGGGCGCCTGGACGGCCCGGTTCAGGACGCCGCTGATCTCGCTGTCAACCAGCCTGGTGCCATCGGCCAATCGCACGGCGGTACGCACCTCACCACGGGCAAGCCGGTGCGAGACGTGCCGCGCGTACGACAGCGCCTCGGTGGTCACGATCTTGCAGTCCGCGCCGGACTGCGACGCCCGGCGCGCGAACCATAGCGCGCTTTCGTCGTCCAGCCCGCATACCACTAGCAGCATTGTCGACTCCGTTCAGCGCCGCCGGCATTAGGCGTTCGCTTTCGTGCCGGTGTGCCGAGAACCATCCGGCACGAAAGCGAACGCTCGGTAGCAGGGACCGGCCCTGCCGTCATCACGTGTAGGGCGTGTCAAGCTCCGCCTTCGCGGCGACCGCCTCGTCGACCTGCTTTTGCAGCTCAGCTCGCAGCTGCGTGACATCGACGTCGCTGAGCTGGGGCTCACCGGAGTAGGCCGAACCGGTCAGGTCGGGTCGCAGCTCTTGCCCGATGAAGCCGGTCAGCTGACCGAGCATGCTTTCCACTGAGGCCAGCCGCTGCTCGAGGGCCGCCTGGCCGCCGGGCTGCGTTTCCACCGGCCCAGGCCCACGGTTCTCCGCGACCGGCTTGATGATCCCGTCGCGCACATCCTTAAGGATCTTGTTGTCAGGCAGGAGGTCCTTGCGGATCTCCTTGATGTCCTTGATGAGCTCCTTGCGGATCTCCTTGTCCTTGATGAGGTCCTTGCGACCATCCTTGATGTCCTTGATGATCGACTTCCCGACGCACATCGAGATGTTCAGCTCCGACAGCACCGCGGCGATCTGGTTCGCGACCGTGCTCGTCCCGGCACCAGCGAACAGCAGCCCCACGACGAAGCCGGAGTCGTTCACGATCACCGACCCGGAGTCGCCGTGGTCGGAGAACAGCGGGTTGCGGGTGGTGTCGGCGGCGATGCTTATCTGGTTGGTGAGCGTCCTGACCCCGATGCCGTCGCCGTAGTCGATATTCACCGACAGGGCCAGCCCGTCCACCGAGCCGTAGGTGAGCAGGGTCGTCCGGCCTCGCTTGCGGACCGGCATGCCCAGCGTGGCCGTCGTGGTACCGCGGACCAGCCCGATGTCGGCGACCTGGCACTGGCTGGACCGGCCGGAGTCGATCGAGATCACCGCGCCGTCCACGTTGGCCGAGAGCGTCTCGCGTGCCAGGGAGCCGAATTCGTCCGTTGGCACCACCCCGGTGTCGATCCGGCTTGGCTGGACCATCCGGTCGCCGATGCTGAACGTGTTGTCTACGCAGGCAACGTGGAAGTTGGTCAGCGCGGCGTGCTGGTTCGTCGCGTTGTCGATCACGATGGCGCCCAGCGTGCCGGCGAAGATGAACCCGTTGATCGTTCGGCTCGGGCCCATGCTGATGCCACCTTGCAGGGTGGCGTAGTGCGTGGTGTCCGCCTGCGGCGCCACCGTGATTACCTGCTGCGCGAGTACCTGAGGCTCGTATCGGCGCTCAAGCACGTCCGTCGCGACGCCCTCGATCTCAGCGGGTACCCGCTGGTCGTCCGGGACGTTGTCGGTCTTCTGTGCTACGTGAACGCTCCTTAATGGCGATGACTTCGTCAACCGATGGCATGTATGCCCCCCTGGCTGATTTGGGCCGCCTTCGGTGGCAGGCCCAGTTACCTTTAGGGAGACCGCACGGCGGCCAACTGATACACACGCTCACGTATCGTGTCTCCTCCTCAGCCCATGGCGGCCGCGGCCGGGCTAGGCGAGACTGTGAGTATGACGACATACGACCAGGCGCTGGCCGTGCAGCGACGTCACGAGGAACGGATCCTGCGGCTGCCGGGAGTCACTGGGGTGGGCGTCAAGCTCCGCGAGGGCCAGCCGGTGCTTGAGGTCACCGTAGACCCGGCACGGGAGGTGCCCGCCGAGTTGAGAGTCGCCGAACTGGACGGCGTCCCGCTGGTAATAGAGCGCCGCCGCTACGAACCTCAGTAAGCTCGCGGCGGGTCAGTGGAGCTGCCACAGGACCTGGATGGCGATATCCGGGCGGCGGGGTAGTCTGCCGAGACTCGCGTGGCGTCAATCCCCGTGCAGGCGACCAGGACCCCGGGGCAGATCCCCCGGTGCTGCGTTAAGAGCTGCGGCCCGTGATTCGCCTGTAGTGGTGTGCGATCTGATCTCGTGTCTCTTGTGCTCCGAACGTTCCCGCGAACTCGTCCGTGCTGTTCTCCACCGCTGCGTCGAGCGGATTGTTGAGCCAGACGTTGAAGAGCCGGCGTTGGGCGGCAGTGACCGTGCGGGTATGCGTCGCGATGCGTTCAAGCAGGCTTTCTGTGGCCCCGGCGAGAAGGCCGGGCTCGGTGAGGACGCTGGCGATGCTGTGCGGCGGTAGCTGGTCGAGTCTGTAGGTATCACCGGTAAGGATCATTTCGCGTGCCTTGTTGAGGCCGACGAAGCCGGGAAGCAGGGCCCCGTCGATGACAGACGGCACGCCGACCTTGATCTCGGGCAGCCCGAAGGATGCCGTCGTGGTGACCACGCGGAGGTCGCAGGCAAGGGCCAGCTCGAACGCCGCGCCCAGGCAGTAACCGCTGACCGCGGCGACGGTGACGACCGGCGACCGCCGGATGACTTGCATGATTCCGGCGAGCTGGCCGATGAATGCTTTAGCGCCGACAGGGTCCATGCCGACGAACGTCTCGATGTTCATCCCCGCGCTGAACGCCGCCGACCCGGCTCCCGTGAAGACGAGACCCGTGACGCCTGGATCGAGATTCACGATGATGTCCCGGAGTCCAGGCAGGTCTTCGGCGTGCAGCACGTTCAGCTTGCCGGGACGGTTGAAGGTGACCCACAGATAAGGCCCGCGACGATCAACTGCGATATATCTCATGCGTTGCTCTGATCCGCCCGGGCAGCGCCGGCGTTCATGCCCGCGACCAACGCAGCCACGATCCGCCGCACCTGCCGCTGGAGGCCTGGCGCACCGCCCCGACGTGTGGAGCTAAGGGGACTCGAACCCCTGGCCTTCTGGATGCAAACCAGACGCTCTTCCAGCTGAGCTATAGCCCCGAGATGTCTTCCGAACAGGGTACCCGCTCGCGCGCGTCCCCGATAAGGCGAAGCTACTTGAGCAGGCGGGACAGGCGGCGGTCGGCCAGCGGCTTGCCGCCGGTCTGGCAGGTGGGGCAGTACTGGAGCGCGGAGTCGGCGAACGAGACCTCCCGGATGGTGTCGCCGCACACCTGGCACTCCTGGCCGGCCCGGCCGTGGACCCGCAGGCCGCTCTTCTTCTCGCCCTTCAGGTCCGCGGCGGCCAGGCCCGCCGAGCGCTCCACCGCCTCGGTCAGCGTGGTCTTGATCGCTTCGTACAGGGTGGCCACCTCCTCCAGCGTCATGCTGGCCGCGATCTTGAACGGTGACATCTTGGCCGCGTGCAGCACCTCGTCGGAATAGGCGTTGCCGATGCCGGCGATGATCCGCTGGTCGCGGAGCACGCCCTTGACCTGGGTACGGCGCCCGGCCAGCAGGCCGGCCAGGGTGTCCGCGGTGAAGCCGGCGGCCAGCGGGTCGGGCCCCAGGGTGGCCACCCCGGGCACCTCGGCCGGATCGCGGACCAGGTACACGGCGAGGCGCTTGCGGGTGCCCTGCTCGGTCAGGTCGAACCCGGAGCCGTCGTCGAGCCTCAGCCGGAAGGCCAGCGGGCTCTTGCCCGGCTTGGGCGGCGCCGTGGGCAGCGTGTCGCGCCAGCGCAGCCAGCCTGCCCGGGCCAGGTGCATGATCAGGTGCAGGCCCTGGCCGGTGCCGAGGTCCAGGAACTTGCCGTGCCGGCCGACCTCGGTGATCACCTGGCCGGTGAGGCTGGTCAGCGGCGGGTCGAACGTCTTCAGCACCGAGAACGAGGCCGCGTCGGCCCGCGCGACGGCGTGCCCCGTCGCGTGACCGCGCAGGAAGGCGGCCAGCGATTCTACTTCCGGCAGTTCCGGCATGCTTCACAGTCTGCCACGTGAGCGCCGAAGTCAGTCACGGCCCGTGGTCGTGCTGCCCGGCTTGCGCGGCCACCAGATCGGGCAGTTCCCCGATGTTGGCCAGCAGATGGGTCGCTCCGGCCCGGCGCAGCCTGCTCGCGTCGTCGACGTCGCTGAGCACGCCGACGATGAACCGGCACCCGGCCCGCTGGGCGGACAGCACCCCGCCTTCGCTGGCCGTGGCCACGGCCACGTCACGCACGTCGCGGATGCCCAGCCGCAGGACGGCGGTGAGGATGAGATCGGGCCAGGGGAAGCCCTGGCCCACGTCGTCGGCGCACAGCACCAGGTCCGCCCGCTGCGACCAGTCCAGGCGCTCCACGATCAGGTTCAGCGCGGGCCTGGACAAGGAGGACATGAGGCAGACCTTGATGCCCGCCGCGGAGAGCTTGGCCAGCGCCTCGTTGACGCCGGGGAGCGGCAGCACCCCGAACCGGTCCACAGCGGCCTGGAAGGACCGCTCGAAGGCGAGGTTAGCGACCTCGGCGCGGATCTCCTCCTCCGGGAACAGGCTCCGGATGACCTCGGCGGGCGGCCAGCCGCGCGTCCGGTCGAACTGCACCATCGACCGGACGTACGCGGCGGTGCCGACGACCACGCCCTGGGTGGCGATCGCCTCCGCGAACGCTCGCTCGAGGACGCTGCCGTCGACGGCGGCCGCTCCGAGCACGTCGCAGCAGACCAGCGATACGGGATAGGTATCGCTCATCTGCGTGCCTCCTCGCGCCGGATCGGGTCGGGCCGGCTGTCGGACACTGCCTCCGACCGCGGGTCAGTCCTCGTCGGCGGCGGTAGCCTCGGTCCACAAGTCGAGTTCGGCCCGGTCAGACTGGACCTTGCGCCAGACAGCGAACGCGCCGAGCCCCAGCGCGGCGAGCACGATGAGCTTCTTCACAGCGAGGAATCCTCCACCTTAAATGACATCGAAGCGGGCAGGCGGATCGAGATTCCGCCCTCCGCGGGTGTACGGCAGCTTAGCAAAGCCACCCTGCCAACCTACGCGGCCAGCGGACCCGCCACACCGGCCAGGTGGCCCGGCCATGAGCTGTTGTGGCTGATGAAGGAGTGTTTTGTGGGGTTACGTGGACTTGAACCACGGGCCTCGTCCTTATCAGGGACGCGCTCTAACCGACTGAGCTATAACCCCATACCATGGTCGCTGACCTGCGGAAACAGGAGCGACCAATATCCTACCGTACCGGGACGGCGGGTTGCGCCATGGTGGGCGGACCTTGCGCGTTACTCGGTTTCGCGGAGGGTTACCTCCACGCCGCCGACCAGCCGCGAGGTCAGGTTGTACACCACCGCGCCGATCGTCGACATCGCCGTGATCAGCACGATGTTGAGCGAGCCGAGCAGGGCCGTGTAGCCGAGCACCTTGGACGCGGAGAACCAGGCCTTCGCGTTCACGCCCGTCGAGCTCTGGCTTGACGTGACGCTCGACACGACGTGCTGGAGCGAGTCGAACACGCCAAGTGCCGACAGGACGCCGTAGAGCACGCTGACCGCCACGAACAAGATGACGAAGGCGACCAGGGAGACCACGAAGCTGAACTTCATCACCGACCAGGGCTCGACCCGGGCGATGGTCAGGTGCGCCTGCCGCGCCGACCGTTTCGCCTGCGCCTTCTGCGCCGCGGCGCGCGCGGCGGCCGGGCCCTCGCCCGCCGCGGCCTTATCCGGGGCGGCCTTATCCGGGGCGGTCTTGCCCAGGGCCGGGGCCGAGCCGGAAGTCGACGCGGCCTTGCGCGCGGCCGGGCCCTTGCCGGTCAAGCCCGACCGCAGGAACGTCCGGGCCGGAGACGACGGCGAGTTCGGCGGCGGGTCGGGCATCTCCCACGCGAACGCGGCCGGGGAGACCGACGGCGGCTCGGCCGGCGCCGGGCGGCTGCCCGCTGCCGTCCGCCCCGCCGGTGCGGCCCCGGACGGCGAAGCAGCCCGGGATGGCGCCGTACCCGCGCGCGCGCTGGCCGGCCGGTCGTCACCGGGCGGCACCGCGGCGGACTCCGCGGGATAGGCGATGGCCGGGTCTTCGACGGCCGGCTGGGCCGAGGCGGACCGCGGCGACCCGATGGTGTCGGCGGGCAGCGCCGGCACGCCGTCGACGATCGTGGCGTCCACCGCGGCCGGGCCGACCGGGTCCTTCGCGGCGCCGGCCGGGGCGCGGTTCGCCGCCGGGGCGCCGTTCGCCGCCGCCGTGACGCCGTTGGCCGGGGCATCCCTGCCGGGGACGTCCGCTTTCGCGCTCGCCGGCGTGCCGTTCGGCGAAACACCGGCGGCTGCCGTACCGTCAGATGCGGCATCGTCCCGCGATGCCGTCTTGGCGCGAGCGGACTTGGCTGCGGTCGGCTTGCGCGACGGCTGCCTGGGCGGTGCCATGATGTCGCTCGGCGGGATTTCGTCGTCGATCAGATCGTCACCGGTAGCTCGCGAGGTCACCACGGTAGGCGAGCCTCCGCCCGAGCCGTCGGGCCTATCCGTGCGCCTGTCCAAGCGGTCCTCCCTCTGATCCAGACCCTCACGAGGTTATCTCCGGACGAGACGCCCATATGACCACCTATGCGAAGAAGACGACATTCCGCCGGACTCCGCCTCACTCATGGGACGCTTCTGCCCCCGAAATCGTTGCCGTCACCTGAAAAGTCAGGCGTACTAGCCGACCTTACACAATCCCCCGGATTACTCCTCCTCGTCGTCGGCCGGATCCGGAACGCCGGCGTCGTCCGGCTGATCCGCCTCGTCCGCCAGGTCGGCCGGGTCCTCCGCGAGTTCCTGGTCTGCCGCCTCGTCCGAATCGGCCAGGGATTCCGCGTTGAGCGCCAGGCCCACCACGCTGTCCCCGGCGGCCAGGTTCATCAGCCGCACGCCCATGGTCTGGCGGCCCGACTGCTTGACCTCGGCCGCGGTGGTCCTGATCACGCCGCCCGCGGACGTTATGGCGAAGATCTCATCACCCTCGTGCACCATCAGCGCGCCCACCAGCTCACCGCGGGCCTCGACGATCTTGGCCGTGACGACGCCGCGGCCGCCGCGGCCCTGCACCGGGTAGGCGCCGGCCGGCGTGCGCTTGGCGTACCCGCCGCCGGTGGCCACGAGCACGTCGCCGCCGTCGCGGACCACGTACATGCCGAGCAGCTTGTCGCCGTCGTTGAAGCGCATCCCGATGACACCCGAGGTGGCCCGGCCCATCGGCCGCAGCGACTCGTCGCTGGCGTGGAACCTGATGGCCTGCGCGCCCTTGCTGACCAGCAGCAGGTCATCCTCGGGGGAGACCAGCCGGGCCGCGATGACCTCGTCGTCGTCGCGCAGATTGATCGCGATGATGCCGCCGGACCGCGGCGAGTCGAAGTCGGTCAGCCGGGACTTCTTCACCAGCCCGCTGCTGGTCGCCAGCACCAGGTAGGGAGCCACCTGGTAGTCGCGCAGCGCGAGTACCTCGGCGATCCGCTCGTCCGGCTGGAAGGCGAGCAGGTTCGCCACGTGCTGGCCGCGGGCGTCGCGGCCGGCGTCGGGCAGCTCGTAGGCCTTGGCCCGGTAGACCCGGCCCTTGTTGGTGAAGAACAGGATCCAGTGGTGGGTCGTGGTGATGAAGAAGTGGTCCACGATGTCGTCGGTGCGCAGCTGCGCACCGCGGACGCCCTTGCCGCCGCGCCGCTGCGCGCGGTACAGGTCGGTCTTCGTCCGCTTGGCGTACCCGCCGTAGGTGATGGTGACCGCGACGTCCTCTTCGGCAATCAGGTCCTCGTCGGCCACTTCGCCGTCATAGGCGATGATCTCGGTGCGCCGCTCGTCGCCGAACTTGGTGACGATCTCGCCCAGCTCGGTGCCGACGATCTGCCGCTGCCGCTCCGGCGAGGCCAGGATGTCCTCGTAGTCGGCGATCTTCGCTTCCAGGTCGTCCCGCTCGTTGACGAGTTCCTGCCGCTCCAGCGCGGCCAGCTTGCGCAGCTGCATGTCCAGGATCGCGCGGGACTGGATCTCGTCGATCTCCAGCAGCCCCATCAGGCCCTGCTGCGCCTCGGCCGCCGACGCGCTGGCCCTGATCAGCGCGATGACCTCGTCGATCCGGTCGATCGCCTTGAGCAGCGCGGCGACGATGTGCAGCCGTTCTGCGGCCTTGCGCAGCCGGTACTGGGTGCGCCGGACGATGACCTCGATCTGGTGCGTGACCCAGTACCTGATCATCTGGTCCAGGCGCAGGGTCCGCGGCACGCCGTCGACCAGGGCCAGCATGTTAGCGCCGAACGTGTCCTGAAGCTGGGTGTGCTTGTACAGGTTGTTCAGCACGACCTTCGCGACAGCGTCCCGCTTCAGCACGATGACCAGGCGCTGGCCCTTGCGATCGCTCGACTCGTCCCGGATATCGGCGATGCCGGTCAGGCGCCCGTCCTTGACCAGCTCGCCGATCTTCAGCGCCAGGTTGTCCCGGTTCACCTGGAATGGCAGCTCGGTGGCGACCAGGCAGATGCGGCCCCTGGCGTCCTCCTCGGCCTCCACCACGGCCCGCATGGTGATCGAGCCGCGTCCGGTGCGGTAGGCGTCGGCGATGCCACGGCGGCCGACGATCTGGCCACGGGTCGGGAAGTCCGGTCCCTTGACGCGCTGCATCAGCGCTTCGAGCAGCTCCTCATCGGAAGCCTCGAAGTTGTCCAGGTACCACTGCACGCCGGCCGCGACCTCGCGCAGGTTGTGCGGCGGGATCTTGGTGGCCATGCCGACCGCGATCCCCTCCGACCCGTTGATCAGCAGGTTAGGGAACCGGCTGGGCAGCACCACGGGCTCGGACGAGCGGCCGTCGTAGTTCTCCCGGAAGTCGACGGTGTCCTCATTGATGTCCCGCAGCATCTCCATCGCCAGCGGGGCGAGGCGGCACTCGGTGTACCGCATGGCCGCGGGCGGGTCGTTGCCCGGCGAGCCGAAGTTGCCCTGGCTGTCGATCAGCGGCATCCGCATCGACCAGGGCTGGGCCATCCGGACCAGCGCGTCGTAGATCGCGCTGTCGCCGTGCGG
>WNGR01006181.1_pt1 | contig 12787 bp, 16 predicted proteins | sample 5407581 | NCBI WGS metagenome assembly WNGR01 (sample SAMN13153383, study PRJNA577476) | soil metagenome | isolation source: 80 cm soil or saprolite under Garry oak tree replicate 2 | place: USA:California | collected 2016-06-15 | reverse complement strand
ACGCTCAATCCCGGTGGGCGCGCTGACGTACTTCTCAACGCTAATCCGGGGCTGACAGCCTGGCTACCGGGACCGCGTATCCGGCGCCGCCCATCCAGGTGGGCTCTATTCAACCGCAGGATACGTGGTCTCATCCAGACTCCAGATGCCCCCGAAGGAACCACTACCGATGGATGCCAACGTCGAGCGGCCCAAGCACCCGATGCACGCCCTGACCACCTTCGAGCTTCGCGACTACCGCCGCCAGCTGGAGGCCGCCATCGCGTTCTTCGACCAGCGGGACCCCGTCCCGCCCGCGCGGGCCCACCTGCAAGCCGCCCTCGACGGGGTGATAGCCGAGCAAGACGACCGCAAGAAGCTGGCCAATGCCTGACCCGGCACATGCCTTCGCCTGAGGCTCTCAGCTCTCGGCCACGTGGCTGCCCTTCGTCTGGGGCAACCAGGCCGGCCTGAGCTCGCCGCCGCCTGGAAAACCCCCGTCCAGGAGGAAAGGAACAATAATCCCGAACGGCTGCAGATACGCGGGTTTCGGTAAATGTCTGCAGTCATAGATCTGGACAATGCCACGAAAGGTGCCATCGCTTTTTCAGGCATCGCCATATGGGGTGGAGTTAAAGGCAAGCGGCTGCCGCGACATCGCCGACGCCTGCCTGGCCTAGCTGGCCACGCAGGCCCCTAGTCGGCCGCAGGTACCGAAGGAGGTGCGGGATGACCAAGCCAGATCAGAGTACAGATGGCTCGCAGACCAAGGCAGGGAGTAACGGGCTAATTGCGCTGCCGGTCAAACTCCCGCGCCACCCTGTGGTCCTGGAGGAACAGGAGCGGCGGGCCGCAGACATTCAGCTGCGGATCGCGGACTGGATCACCGGTTTCGCGGGGTCGATGAACTTCGTCTATCTGCACGTCGCGCTGTTCGCGGTCTGGATGCTGTTCATCGAGAAAAGCCCGTGGCCGACGCTGACGCTGATCGTGTCGCTGGAGGCGATCTTCCTGTCCACGTTCGTCATGATCGGCCAGAACCGGCAGGCTTCGTTCCAGCAGGCCAAGGCGGATCACGACTTCAACGAGCAGGAACTGGAGCTCAAGACCAACACAGAGCTGACCCGCGAGATCCACCGGCTCACGACCGAGCTGCACAGGCGGCTCATCGACCACCGCAGCCAGCAGAAGAAGTGACGATGGCGGTAGGTCCCCGGCTCCGCCCGGGCGCGGCCCGTGGATCGCGGCGAACTGCCCAGCCTCGCGATCTTCGGTCTTACAGCCAGTCCTTGCGTTTGAAGATGAGGTAGAGCACCAGCCCGGTCAGGACAATGGTGACAATGGAGGCAGCGAAGCCTGCTTTTCCGCCAAACCCGGGGTAGGGCACGTTCATTCCGAAGTAGCCGGTGATGAGCGTGGGGACGGCGATGATCGCGGCCCAGCCGGTGACCTTCTTGGTGGTGACGTTCAGCCGGTTGCCCTGGATAGTCAGGTTGGTCTCCAAGATGCTGGTCACCAGATCGCGCAGTCCGTCGGTCCACTCGGCGGCGCGCAGCACCTGATCGTAGACGTCCTGGTAGTAGGGCATCAGGTCGTCCCCCACAATGTGCAGGTCACGGCGCATCAGTTCGCTGACTACCTCGCTCATGGGGATTACGATCCGGCGGAGCAGCACCAGGCTCTTGCGCAGCTGGAAGCTCCGCCGCTGGACCTCCAGGCCCCGCGGAACGTTGTCGAACAGCCGGTCCTCCAGCTCCTCCATGCAGTCATCCAGGCTCTGGACCGCCTCGAACGGCCATCGACGATGTAGTCCAGCAGCCCGTACAGCAGGTAGCCGACCCCGAATTTGGCGAGGTCGGGGCTTTCGTCCCAGCGCTCGACCACCGCGTCGATGTCCAGCCCGTCGTCCTGGCGGACCGTGATCAGCGCCTTGCTGGTGATGAAGGCCGCGATCTCGCTGGTGGTCAGCTCGCCGGTGCCGGTGTCCAGCCGGGCCCCGTAGGCGGTCAGGAGCAGATGGCTGCGGTAGCGGTCGAGCTTGGGCCGCTGGCTGGGGCGCAGCGCGGCCTCGACCGCCAGCGGGTGCAGGCCGAACTCCTCGCTCAGAGGGCTTCGTCACTGCGGCTGGCCCCGGCTAGCGGTGGCCTCACCCCCCGGCGGCAGGACAGGCGTGCCGATAGGTGCCCGGGAATCCAGCTACTTGACCTTCGCGTCGGTACTCGACGCCCAGGCCGGGTCCGGCGAGGCGATACCGTCCGCGGCGTCGAAGAGGATTTGCTGGAGCGGGCGGGGCAGGTCACCGCTCCACACCAGGGCTGCCATCGCGGTCAGCGGATGGTCCTCGAGCCCGACCCGGACCATGTCATGGGCGACCATCAGCCGGGGCAGCCGGATCAGCCCGGGATGGCTTCCGGCGATGACGCTGGGACCGGTCAGCACCGCAGCGGGCCGGTCCGCGGTCGCGGCGAACGCGAGGTCCATCGGCAGCGAGTGCCGGAGCGGCGGATCGGTGAATTCAAAGCGCGGATCGACGGTCCGCAGGACCCGCGTCCAGGCATCGTAGGTTCCCGGCTCCGCCCGGCGCGGCCCGTGGATGACGTCCATCCGGGCCAGTTCGTCGAGGCTGATTGTGCCGGGCCGCGCCGCGGCATGCGACGAAGGGATCCATACATCGGGTTCGAACTCGCCGAGGCTCATGGCATCGAGCGGGGCGGGTAGTGCCTCGGGGCGGGCCGTCAGCCAGCCCAGGCCGGCGTCGGCCCGGCGCTGCTGGATCAGCGAGAACTCGGCGTCGAGGGCGGCTTCCATCCAGACGAGGTCCACGTCCGCAGCGGCTGCGGCCGAGCGCAGCGCAGAGGCGGCCTCGACCGCCAGGGCATCCGGTAGCCGTGGCGGCACGACTACCCGCAGTCGCTGCCGTCCTAGGCCCGCCGCCTGCCGGGTCCGGTTTACCTCGTGATCTACGAGCGACAGGACAGTGCGGGATGCATCCAGCAGCACGGTGCCGGCCTGGGTCAGTTGCAGGCCTTCACGGCGGCGCTGCAGCAACTGCGTGCCGACGAGCTCCTCGAGTCGCCGGATCTGCTGGCTCAGGGTCGGCTGGGCGATGAACATCTGCTCCGCGGCGTGGGTGAAACTGCCCGCGTCGGCGAGCGCTACGAAGTAACGCAGATGCCGCAGCTCAATTGCCAGCGGGGCCCCTGCTACCGCCTTCGGCAGCGTTACCGGCTCCGTCTGTCCTTGCTTCATGTCCATCTACCTATGCAGCGAATGGTGGTTTTGCTTCCTACATCTGAATCGTGCCTGGCGCGGTACCGGGATCGAATCCCGGAATTTCCTAGTCTTCGCATCAGGAACGAACGGTCCACGTCGAGGACTCAGCCGAGCGGCTGTGCTCGCAGGACAATGCCAGGCGATGGGTTCGTGACGAGCGGCCGATGGAAGAATGCGCGGCGACTTACGCTCGGCCGAAGGACCAAGACCATGAGCCACGACGCCGATACGATCAGGCCGGCCGTCCCGGCGCGAGCGTTCGCCAACCCCGGCTGAGCAGGCGACCAGCTGCTGCTACGCCGCGTGATGCAGTGTTCTTTCCGAACCGCTTGACTGCCTTGGGTCCATCGCCATGTCACTGATCGTGACGCTCATCTTGCTGGCCCATCTATCACGTGATCTGACGGGTACGCGGGCCGACTGGCTCGGTCAGATAAAACCGTTCCCCTTGACCACAACGAAGTCTTCGGGACGATGCAGCCAGCGAACCTCGTGGTCATTGCCGATCATTGCACCGAACGGGCTGGCGGTCGGCCGCACACGGATATGCGTCTCGCCAGCCTCTTCGACCCATGCCTCGTGAAGCTTCGGCTTACGGGCGCCGTCGGCCGTCACGTAGAAGACCCTGTCACCGATCGCGGCCATGATCCCGCGCCAGTCTCTCATAGCTGCTCCAGGTCACGGATCTGGATGTCGTTCCTGACGCGGCGGACACCGGTGAGCTCCGCGACCATCACTTCTGCTGCTTCCCGCTCAGTGACGGTACGCACGGATCCGGTGAGAGCGATGTCGCCGTCCTTCACCGTCGCCTCGACCTCTTCCGGTACGGCGCCCCCCAGGGTGAGCGCGTTGTTGGCCGTGGCGGCCAGGGTCAGGTCGTCGCGATGATCGCCCGGCGGCAGCGCCACCTGCAGGTAGTTGCGCACGTATCTGACGCCGACGGGACGAGCCGCCACCGCGGCCGCCTGGACGTATTGCGGATAGCTCGGGACGCTTCCGGTGAGCACCACTTCCCCGTCCATCTCCTCAACCCTGATATCTGACGCGTCGACGTCCGGATCGAACGTCAGATCGTCTATGACCGCGGCGCGAATGTCATCGGACTTGCCCATTTTCCTCATCAATTCCGATAGTGACCGGCAACTGCTTTTCGATCCGCCAGTCCATCCGACAGGCTGGCCATTGGGAAGGCGGTACTGGCTGTCGCGCCATAGGCCCGCGCTATCTGCGGCCCTCGGCAGGTGCCCGGAATGTGTAAGAATCCGCAGGTGGAGATAGATCGTCCCGCCCCGATGGTGGCTGGTTACATCGACCAGGATCCGCTACGCCGCCGGGCGTGCGAGCCGGTCGGTCTCGTCGTGGATGCCCACGGCGATCTTCGTCAGAGCGGACGAGTGCTGCCGGTTGTGATGCGCGCAGAACAGCAACTCCAGGCCGTTTGGGAGCAGGGCCCGGACGTAAGCCTGGGCGCCGCAGCGGTCACAGCGGTCCCCGGCGGTAAGCGCCCCGGAAAGGGCCCCGTCCGGCGTCTCGCTCCCCTGCTCCCTGTCTCGGCCTCTGGCCCAGAACTTGCTTCCGCTCAAGACGATCACCTTCCTCGGTCGCCGGGGTCCGCGTTACTCAAGTCCACCCCGGGCGACGCAAATAGGGAAAGCGATGGCACCTGTGGTGCCATCGCCGGGCGCTATGATCGCCGACGGATGAGGTCCCGCAGCCGCTGACCGTCCTGGATCGATTTATTCTCCGAACGGGCGGCGTATCTCGCCCGGCCCCACCAGCATCACGTCAGTCGGGCCGACGGTAAGCCGCAGACGCGGGACTTACCTCATCTGACGTAGGTGGCGTCGGTTGATCGGGGCCAGCCGGCGGCGTGGCGTCGGGAAGAACGGCGGTGTCGTCGTCGCGATACAGTTCCTCGTCGTCACGGAAGCGCGGCGACCAGCGGCGGGCGTCCACTAGCCGGAGCAACGGGAGGTGGGGTCCTTCCAAGGCGACGAGAACCAGGCCGGTCGCCAGCGCAGCTACCGCCAGGAGCCCGGCTCCGGCCAGGTTGCCGAGGACGGCAGATGCGGTGCCGATCAGGGAGAAGGTCCGGTCGCCGGCCGGTGAGCCCCGGAGCTCGCGCTCGTATCCCAGCACGTAGGTCAGTGCGAACGCCACGAGAACCCGAGCCAGCAGGCCCGCGGTGCTTGTGCTGTGTGTCACGGTTCCAGCCAAACGGGGAGGGAGCTCGCCGGCCAGAAGCCGATAGCTATCGAGCCATTGCCGCCAGATGTTGGCCAGCCTCCCCGGCCGTGCGCTGCACTGGCGCAGGGTGCGAGCACCGCCGCTCGTTCGGCCTATTGAATTTCAGCGGAGTACGGCGAGGAGGACCGGATGACTACCGTCGCCGCGAAACCGGCCAGGCCCGCGGCCGAGGAGGAGCGGCACCAGCTGACCGCGCTCGAAGGCGTGACCGCAACTGGGAGTCGGCCCATGACGGCCGAGCCCGGGCCGTGGTGGCTAGTCCTGCTGGGCGGCCTGGCCGGGCAGGCCACCCGGGTGGCCGAGGCCGACCGGGGGCGGGTGGCCCTGCTCGCGACGGTCAGCCACGACCTGCGCGCGCCGCTCGCCGCGGCCAAGGCGGCGGTCAGCGGCCTGCGCGCGGGCGACGCCCGCCTGACCACCGACGATCGCGAGGACCTGCTGGCCGCCGCCGAGGAGTCCCTGGACCGGCTCGCCCGCCTCGCGGGCGGCCTGCTGGACGTGAGCCGGCTGCAGGCCGGCGCACGGGCGGTGTTCCCCCGGCCCGCCGACCTGGGCGGGATCGTCGCGGCCGCGCTGGAGAACCTCGGCCCGCAGCCGCAGCCGGTGCTGGCGGACATCCCGTGCGGGCTACCTGAGGTTATGGCTGATCCGGCGATCGCCGAGCGGGTCATCGTGAACCTGGCCGGCAACGCCCTGCGCTACTCCCCTGCGACGGCACCGCCGCTGCTGACCGCCCGAACCGCCGGGAACGGGGTCGAGCTGCGCGTAGTCGATCACGGGCCGGGCATCCCGGCGGCCGAACGGAAGCGGGTGTTCCAGCCCTTCTTCCGGCTCGGCGACCCGGGCGACAGAACAGGCGTCGGGCTCGGCCTCGCGGTAGCCCGCGGCCTAGCCGAGACGATGGGCGGCATGGCCGATTGCGGCGATGATCTTCGGCCTTTACCACCGCCATAGCAGTGATCAATGCCGTGACAGTCATCCTCACTTTTACAACCACGGGCCAGTGAGATGAGCTGATGAAAGAGGAACGGTAATTCACCGTCAACCCATCGAAAGGATCCTGGAAATGACCAAAACGCAGGACATCCGCGACGCCGTGGAGCTGGAACTCAGCTACGATCCGCTCGTCGACATATCGGATATCACGGTGAAGAACATAAACGGGGAGGTGGCACTGAACGGAACCGTACCCAGTTTCCCGCAGTATCTGGAGGCGGCCGCAGCGGCTCGGCGCGTCGCGGGCGTCAAGAAGGTGCACAACCACCTGGAAGTGGTGCTGCCGCCCGGCGATTACCGGGACGACGCGACGCTGACCACGATGGCGAACAACGCGCTGACGCTAAGCATCGCCGTGCCGGACGGCGTCGAGGCCACGGCCAGGAACGGCAACCTGACGCTGACCGGCACGGTGAGCTATGGCACCGAGCGGACCGCGGCCGAGGACACGGTGGCCGGGTTGGTCGGCGTCCGTAACCTCAGCGACGACATCGAGATCAGCAACGACGCCGACCCGGTCGACGTCACCGTGTACGTACAAGACGCGCTAGACCGCTACGCGCTGATCCTTGACGACAGCGACGTGGCGGTGGACACCGACGGGAACACTGTGACCCTGTCCGGGCACGTCCGCACCTGGGCCGAGCACGACGCGGTGATCGACGCCGCGTGGATGGCTGTCGGCGTCTACGACGTCCGCGACAACCTGTACGTCACCGGCTGAGACAGCACCGGCTGACGGGTGGCATCAGCTGGAAAACCGGCCCCGGGCGGACTAGTCCGCCCGGGGCCGGCCACTGCCGTCGCCCACCCACGTAGGTAGAATCCCTCGCCTGAAGGCGGTGGAGGATGTCAAGGCCTGCGCTTGGACCACTGCGGTCCGACTCGGGACCAGGCCGTCTCCCAGGCGGCTAGGCGCCGCCTGCTCAGGAACGCGAGGGCGACCCGAAGGACGGCCAGCAGCGCCAGCGCCATGGCGGCCAGCGTCATCACCGCGGCCGGCACCCCACCGGTGCGAGCGGAGGAGTCGGTGCCCTCCCACCGGGCCCCGACGCGGCCCCCTTGGCCGACCCTGGGCAGCTCAGTGATGGTCGGGGCATGTTGGAGAGCGGCCGGCTTGACGCGGTGGGCCGACGCGGCCGGGATCCGGGCCGCGGTGATTCCCTCGTGGTAAGCCCAGTGTCCTGCGCCGAGGGCGGCCATCGGCGCGGCGATCAGGAAGACGGCGAGCAGCCCGACCCGGATCCAGGCCTCGGCCCGGTCGGTAGCCCGGCGCAGCGGATTGCGGTCCAGCCCGAGCGTACGGGCCAGCCGCGTGAGGCCACGCGGCCGGCCAGGCCTGGTTTTCATGATCTCACCGTCGCTCAGCCCCTAATGTAGGAAATGGCGAGGACGCAGAGAAGAATCAGCGAAGTGCTTGCCGACTTGAACATAAAAAATAATCCTTCCTCTGGCTGTACCAATACCACTGCACCAGAAATTGCGGTGTCTGGCCAGGATTCGATGGCTATCGGACTATTGGTGTCAGCGTTGGATAGGCGGTCCAGCTGTGGTCGGCAAAATGCTTCGCGCTCCGGGAAACACACATCGTTGGCAGAAATAATGCTCGGAATTCGGTCAGCCAGGCTGCGGCGACGCGGGCTTTCCTTTGCCTTTTCTTTTGCCGCTGGCATCGGGCCGCAGCCTGAGCCGGAGATAGGCGATGGCGCCGGGGATGAGCGGGAGCCAGTAGTTCACGATCCGGTAGCCGAGCACGGCCAGCACCGCCGTGGCCCGCGGCGCGCCGAAGCCGACGGTGATGGCCACCAGCGTGACCTCGATTACGCCCAGACCGCCGGGGGTCACCGGGATGGCGCTGGCGATGTTCGCCGCCGCGTAGGCGACGGCCAGTGGCCCGAAGCCGGGCTGATACCGCAGGGCAAGGAACACCAGATCGAGGGAGAGCAAGTCAAAGAGCAGGTCACCCGCTGCGAATCCGAAGCTGGCCAGGAAGGCCCGTCCGGTCAGTGCGGACCGGGCCTGCGACGCGAGCCGACGGCTCGTCTCGGCGACCTTCTCCGGATCGATGCCCGGCCGGACGTGCCGCGCCACGCTCGCGGCCCACCGCCCGGCCTGCCCGGCGACGGCGGGATGGGCACCGACGGCGAACACCGCGGCCAGCACCACCACGACCAGGAACAGAGCGATGCCCGCGATGAAGAGGTACTGGTGGGAGACGTGCCGCCCGGCCGTCGCCGCGAATCCGGTCCCGAACAGGACGATCAGGGCGATCGTGGACGTCAGGCTGGTTAGGGCGATGGCTTCGCCGGTGGTGGCCGCGGCGATGCCCTCGGTCTCCAGCGTGCTCGCGTTCACCACCGTGCCGGTGGCCGAACCGAACGGGGTGAGGTGGCTGACGAAGAAGGTGGCCAGGGTGACGTCCGCGGCCAGCCGGAACCGGATCCGCGCTCCGAGCGCGGCCAGGACCCGCCGGTAGAGCTGGGCGTAGCAGCCGAGCGACAGGGCCTGCGCCACGATCGCCGCGGCCAGGAAGGCCGGGCGGGCGTGCCGCAGCCCCGCCGCGTCGCGGGTCAGCCCGCCTAGCCGCGGCAGCAGGCCGAAAATGCCCACGGCCAGCGCCACGAACAGCACGCCGTGCGCGATCCAGCGCACGGCCGGGCGCCGCCGACCCCTGTGCAGCGGCGGCGCCCGGCCAGCCCGCGCGTCAGGCGAGGTGCCGGCGCTCTGGTCAGCCGTCATGCCGCCCCCTTCCCGAGATGGCCTGGTCAGCCGGTGATGTCGAGGTCGTGCCACAGGCCGCCGTTCAGGTTGAGCCCGTTGCCGTTGGCCTGTCCCGGAGCGCTGTCGCCGACGTAGGTGTACAGCGGATGCCCGCCGTAGGCGGCCTGGACCGACCCGTCCGAGCGGGTGAGCACGGAGAGCTTGCCGGTGACGCCGGCCCCGGCCGTCGCCGGTCCTTTCACCGGCGGCCAGTAGGCGGCGCACGACCCGTAGCATGCCGACCTGGCGGCGGTATCCGGGGCGAACCAGTACAGCGTGCGGCCGTTCGCGTCGGCCAGCACCGTCAGCCCGCCGACGCGGACGGCCTTCAGGGCGCCCGGGGCCGTCGTGGCCGGGCCTCCGGCCGTCGCCACGGAAGCGCCGAGCACCGCCAGCGCCACCATGGATACGACGGCGATGGAGGCGCCGACGACACCCGACCAGAGCCGGGCCAGCAGGCGACCCCCGACCCGGCCGCGTTCGGCGGGCATGGCGGCCAGTCCGGCCAGGGCCGCGAAGGCCGCCACCTCAACTACCCCGGCGGCGATCCCGGCCCTGGTGCGGACCTCCTTGAATCCGAACAGGCCGATCCACAAGGACAGCAGGTAGCCGCCCAGCGTGGCCAGGGAGAATACGGCACCGGCCGCCGCCGTGAGCCTTGCGGCCGAGGCCAGCACGGCCGCGCCGAGGACGAAAGCGGCGATGACCTGGAACAGGAACAGCCAGCCGATGGTCGGGATCGACCGGTAACCGGTCAGGTACAGGTCCAGGTGAATCGCGCCGGTCGCGATCAGCAGGCCGCCCCCCGCTAGCCGCAGGGCCAGCCGGACCCGGGCGCGTCGGGCCGGCCGCTGGCCCGGACCGCCGCTTCCTCGTCCGGCCAGCAGCACTGGCTCAGTATCCATACCCGCCGCCGGACGATGCGGTCCCGGACGGGCTGCTGGTCACCGGTTTGCCCGACCCATTCAGGACATACCACGTGCCGCCGAAACTGGTCAGCCCCTGGCCCTTGGCCACGCCCGGGCCCGAGTCACCGGAGAAGGTATAGAGCGGCCAGTGGTTGTAGGTGACCTCGAGGTTGCCGCTGGCGTCCTTGACCGTCCCCAGCAGCGAGGCCTGCACGCCACTCCCGGCCTTCGCCGTCGTCGCCCCGTTGGTAAGCAGCGTTTCCGGCCAGGCCTGGGTGCAACCGTTGGCCTGGGTGCAGGTGATCTTCCCGCCCTTGTCCGAGGTAAGCATGTACAGGGTCTGGCCCTGCCCGTTGACCAGGACGGTGCCCACTCTGGGGACGCTTTTCACGCTGATCGTAGCGGAGGCCGCCGATGAAGTGCCCGCTGGCGCGCTGCTGCCCGGGGAGCCGGCCGCGGTGCTCGAGGATGACGAGCCGCACGCCGCGACGATGGCGGCCATGCCCAGCGCCAGGCCGCCCGCCAGCAGCGAGCTCCTGACCGGACCACGGTGGTGCCTAACGCTGTTCTTGCCCATTGTGCTGTTAATATCCATTTTTCTTACACCTTTCCGCAGCGTTCAGGCAGCGGATTGCCTTCGTGTTTCTCTAATCCACCCGACCGGAGCGTGGTTTCCGAGGCCGATCGGCGGCGCTGGTACAGGCCTTCGGGCTTATCCCGCAGACTGTTTCTGGGTTCGCCGCTGGTGCCAGATGTAAGTCAGCAACGTGCCGTAGCCGGCCAGATGGCCGGCGACACGGCGAAGGTCACGCCGCCCAGCACCGTGCGCCTTGTTGCGAGCCTGCCGAAGCGCCTGGTCAGCCACCTTCTTGCTGACGACCAGAGCGAGAGCGTCCCGGAGGGTCCGCTCCAGGGCGCGATCGCGCTCCCGTGTCCCGTCCGCATTCCCAGGGCTGGATTCCGTAGTCTTCATTTCTTGCCTCCTTGATTGCCGAGCGGCGAATTGCTGCTCACCTATCAGTCCATCCGATAACCTTGCGAAAGGAAAAGTCAGCATAGCTCTCTTGCCATTGGCGCACGCTATAGCGAACGGGCTTGCTCGCCGGGTCCCGCGGGCCCCGGTTCGGCGGGCGGTTCGCTGTCGGGCGATACCGGCCACGCGGTGGCCTGCCAAAGTTCCCGGGCGATGACCTGGAGGGCACCCGCGACCGGGATGGAAAGCAACGCCGCGACAAAACTGCCGAAAAAGCCGCCGACCCAATCGCCGATCGACGTCCCGACGAGAAGTGACAGCAGGACGAGCAGTGGATTGACGTTGACCGTGCGGCTCATGACCACGGGGTTCAGCACGTGGTTTTCGATCTGCTGGTAGGCGATAAACGCGGTCGCAGTGACGATGCCCGCGGTCAGCGATTGGCTCAGCGCGAATAGGACGGTAGGGATACCGGCCAGGGCGCCGCCGACCATGGGCAGAAAATCGACCAGGGCCACCCATAGCGCCCAGAGCAGCGGGAACGGAACCCCGAGGACAGTAAGCGCGACGAAGACGACCACGCCGGCGATCAGCGACGTCAGGAGGTTGCCCAGCGCGTAACCGGTCGCCGACTGGCTGATCTCGCCCGCTACCCGCGTGTAGTACGCCGCGCGCTCGGGCCGCATCAGCTTGAGCAGTCCCTGGCGCATCTTGGGACCCTCGAGCAAGAAGAGCACGATCAAGACGAAGATCGTCCCCAGGGTCGCCAGCAACGACAGCGCGCCCTTGCCGACGGTCAACGCCGGCCTGGCCAGGGTGGCCCCGAGGCTTTGCAGCTTGGGTGCATTGCGGGTTATCCAGGCCTCCAGATGAAAATGCCGGACCAGGTGGCCTATCCAGCCCCGACCCTGCTCGGCGTTCTGCACGTAGGAGGGCAGCCGGTGCGAGAAATGGGTCAGCCCGTGCGCCAACGGGTAGCCGAACGCCGCCAGGAGGCCGGCGAAGACCAGCACCGCCCAGACGGACACGATGGCCACGGCCCAGCCGCGGCGCCGGATCCGCCACCGCTGCAGCGCCACCACCAGCGGATTCAGGATCACGGCGATGAACCCAGCCACCAAGAGCATCAGGAGGACATCACGAATCCGGTAGGCGAGTTTTCCCGCGAGGTAGGTGAGGACCACGACGGCGACGGTCACGAGGATCGTGGCCAGCGGGACGCCACGCGCGGCCGCGGCGGCCCGGAGACGTCCGTGCCGGGCCGGCTCGGCGGTCGCAGTGTCGCGGGGCGTCTCGGTTGATCTGCCTGGCCCGGCGGGCATAACACTCATGTGGTCTTCAGCCTCCTTCGGGCCCGGCGGCCGGGTGTATTCGAGATCACTGGCCGACGTCAGCGGGCACCCGTACCGGGCGGAAGCCGGTACGGGCGCCATGCCCCCGGACCAGGACGGTCAGGCTGCCTTGTGCAGCGGCGACAGCGACTGGACGGTCTTGCCCAGCTGACGGGCCTGGACGCCCGCCGTGATCTGCGAGAACCCGTAGATCATGCTGTACAGGCCGAACAGGAGCGCGAGGGTGACCGCGCCGACGTTGGGGCGGGCGAAGAGCACGATGCCGAACGCGACGGAAACCAGTCCCGCGATGATGAACA
>WNGR01012546.1_pt1 | contig 12798 bp, 11 predicted proteins | sample 5407581 | NCBI WGS metagenome assembly WNGR01 (sample SAMN13153383, study PRJNA577476) | soil metagenome | isolation source: 80 cm soil or saprolite under Garry oak tree replicate 2 | place: USA:California | collected 2016-06-15 | reverse complement strand
AAGGCACGGGTGAAAGCAGTATTCGTTGCATCAACTGTGGTACGGTCGTCAATCCTTTCGGCTTTGAGGAGGGCTATACCATCGTCTTCGACCACGACAGCCAGGTGGGCTTGACGGTAGATGCTGCCAATGCCCATGAGTTTGCCCAGCGCGCCCGCGAGGTAGCAGCCCTCCCGCCCAATGCGCGCCAGCATCCCATTCTCCTCTTCGAGCCGCACACCATCCCCGGCACCCTTGCCCGCCTGCGCCCGTTTATCGGGAACATCGGCACGACGCCGAGCGCCGACCTGCCCGACTCGCACAATGCCGGAGACTTCGGCAATTTCCTGGTTGGAGCGCGACACCCCTATGGTATGACGCTCGAAACACTCAATCGTGTGAAGACCGATGCGCACCTGGACACCAACGAAGTGCGCCCCGGCGCGGTCCTCATCTGCCCGGTCAAAATCGATGGCGCAGGCGTCTACATTGGCGATTGTCACGCCAATCAGGGCGATGGCGAACTGGGGTTGCATACCACAGATATCACTGCTGAAGCGCGTGTGCGCGTCAACGTCATCAAGAATCTGCCGCTGGATGGACCCATACTGTTACCCGTGGCCGAGGATTTGCCGTTCATCACACGTCCTTTCTCTAAAGAAGAGCTCGAAGCAGGTGAGCGACTTGCCCAGCGCTACCATATCCGGTTGCAGCGCAACGTCGGCCCTGTGCAGTTTATCGGGACGGGGCCGACCCTGAACGAGGCGACCGATAACGCGATGCAGCGAGCTTCCCAGGTGTTGCAGATGACACTCGCGGAAGTACGGAATCGCTGCACCATCACCGGGGGAGTGGAGATCGGTCGCTTGCCTGGCGTCGTGCAGTTGAATATGCTTGTCCCGCTGGACAAACTCGATGCAGTTGGCATTGGTTCCTACGTTCGTCAGCAATACCAGCTATAACGGGTAATCCGGTTTTGGATTTGTCTGGCTGCGCTGCTCCTCTCGTTTTTAACAGGTGAGAGGGCAGCGCTGCCCTTCTCGCATTTCACAGGTGTAAGGTATGCAGGTGAGTGTCGCCCTCTATGGCTCGGCGCGGGTCGTTATCGGCCAGCCACTGGTGGAAGTATCGTTCGATTCCTCCACCATTACACTGAGCCAGGTGCTACAGCATCTCATCGCTGTCTATCCTCGCGCTGCGCCCTACTTACTGAATAAAGCGGGAAGGCTGCCGTCCTTCATGCGTGTACTCATCAATAATGTTCGCCCCGATCCAGATGCAACGCTCGCTACAGTACTCCGCGACAAAGACCGGGTAGCCTTGCTGGTGGCTGTGGCCGGTGGGGAGCAATAACCGGAAAGAAGAGGAGATATCTATGCGTTATGGAGTCTACGTCCCCAATTTTGGTCCCTATGGAGATGCCCGGGCCCTTGCCGACCTGGCGTACGAGGCTGAGGAGGCGGGCTGGGACGGCTTCTTTCTCTGGGACCAGGTGTCGAAGACGACCCTGACGCCGACCTTCGATCCCATGGTCGACTCGTGGGTGGCGCTGGCCGCAATCGCGCTGCGCACGCATACCATTCGCCTGGGCACGCTCGTTACGCCCCTGCCACGTCGCAGACCGTGGGTGGTCGCGCGGGAAACCGTGTCGCTGGATCACCTGTCCGCCGGTCGGCTGGTCTTCGGTGTAGGCTCTGGGGGCGGCTATTTCGACTTCGAGGCGCTGGGCGAAGCCTCCGACCCCGCAACGCTGGCGGCGCTGCTGGACGAGGGCCTTGAGGTGCTCACGAAGCTCTGGAGCGGCGAGCCGTACCGCCACGACGGGACTGCTTATCATATCAAGGAAGCGCAGTTCCTACCGCGCCCGCTCCAGTCTCCGCGCATCCCCATCTGGGTAGCGGGCATGTGGCCCGCCAAAGCGCCGTTGCGCCGCGCCGCCCGCTTCGATGGCGTCATTCCCATCGGGCGCGACCTGCCCCTCATCGCGATGCTCACCCCAGCAGAGATGCAGGAAATTGTCCATTACGTCTCATCCCAGCCCGGATACACCTCCCCGTTCGAGGTCGTCCACTCAGGTATTACAGCAGGCACGGACACAGCCCACGACCGCGAGATCGTTGCCGCGTACCAGCAGGTGGGAGTCACCTGGTGGGTGGAAAAGATCCTGCCCGAACGCTGGGGCAGCTGGACCGACTGGCCCCTTGAGGCGATGCGCGCGCGGATTCGGCAAGGGCCGCCGGGGGAGCCGTAGCTAGCAGGATCTGTGAATTAGTGCCAGGGCGACCGCGAGGGTCGCCCTGGCACTAATTCACAGATCCTGCTAGCTACCCTCCTCCAGATTCCCTTCAAGCTCACGCGGCTGCGTGAGCTGCTTGCCGAAGAATGTGAGCAAGAGAGTGGGAGCCAGCAAAAGACAGAACGCCCCAAAGATAAAGGATGTGGAAAGACTGACGTTGGACTGCAACCAGCCACCAATCGAGGGACCAGTACTAAAACCGATACTCCATGTGACCGAATACAAGCCGGAAAGCGTTGCGCGATGGCGATCTGAAACCTGTTCCATCGCAAAGGCGGCGTAGACAGGTTCGATTAATGTACGCATCAATGAGCGGGCGTACTCGCCAGAGATTGCCAGAGGCAGCGTGGGGGCGAAACCGATCAGCACCATCAGGGGCGCTGAAAGATACTGCACAGAGGTAATGAGGCGCAACTTACTCCACCGTTTGACGAAGAGGGGGGCCGTGAGTGAGAAAATGCCACCGGCCAGGCCAGAAATGGTGAAGATGATACCCAGGGTGCCGGGCAAGAGGCCGAAACGCAAGATAAAAAACAATTGCATGAGCGCCACAACGGCTCCCTCGCCCATCGTAAAGAGCAGATCAGGCACGAGCAATTTCACGAACAAGGCAAATGGCAACCGTTCCCGCTTTTTATGTAGCACTGCTTCAGACAGAGGTCCGCTATTTCTCACGCTTTCCTCCAGGACCGCTTTTGTAGCTTCATCTGTTGCTTTGCTTGCTGTTGTTCGCTTCGGTTCGCGCAACAACCAGAGCGGAAGGCCAAAGACAAAGGTAAACAGAGCAGCAGAAAACACTCCCCAACGAAGCGATAGTGTACTGGCAGCGGAAATATGGAGGACGCCTCCCACAAACTCAGGAATGGCACCGCCTAAGAGATTGCCAAGTGCGCCGACTCCAAGCAAAAGAAAGCTATTCAGCGCAAACACACCAACGCGCTGTCTTTCGGTGGTGCTTTCGGTCAGCAAGGGCAAATTTGTGACCCAGTAGGCAGTGGAAACGACCCCCTGCATAAAAGCACAGAACAGCAACCAGAAAGGGGTTGTAACAAGTCCGCACAGCGCAAGAAAGAGAGGAGTGAGGATGGCAGTCAGTAGCAGCACCGGCTTGCGTCCGATACGGTCAGCGAGCATACCAACAGGGACGGCGCTGACAAGCGCACCAATGGCGGGCATGGCGTTGAAAATACCGATGAAGTCAGGATGGTAGCCCAGGCTATGCACATAGTAATTCAGAGTCAAGGCGCTGATACTAAGTTGAAAACCTTTACCTGTAGTGAAAATGAGGAGAAGATTGACGTTTCTCGGCAGAGGCAAGAAGGATGATACGAAGGAGCGTTTTTGCGATGAGACTCCTCCTTGGTTAGTTGACTCAGAGGTATCAGGCACTAAAGACATGAAAGATTTTCTCCAGGTTAGATAGACACATGCTCATAACGTACCATACGCCGTAGTCGCAAGGCAACGGACAAAAGGACAGGAAGAGGGTTCTTCAAGATTTTGTTTGTTCTGGCTGATTCTGCGACAATTTGATATACTTTAGCGTATAAGTTATCATGATGTGCTCTGTACCTGGCTGGGGCAAGCCCAGCTACTACTATACACAAATGCATCAGAGCCAGGATATAGTAGCGGCTGGGGCTCTGCACTTGCCATGACCTATTAACTATTCGATAGCTTTCTTATCAACAATATCGTACACTACAAGCAAACGCCAATTTTGTAATTGCTTATAGAAAAGAGCGTATATGGGGTCAAGTTTGATTGAGTCGCGTCCATCAAAGGGGACGGAGCATTCACAACAGTATGGGGTGCCACGACCAGAATTTCGACCTCCGCATCCTCAACATTCACCGGCAAAACTCGATACACACAAGATGCAGCATCGCTTGAGCCTGGAACCTGCTGAAGGCTGGTTTTCTATGCTTATGCTGGCAGTGGCTGTCTATTCGGTGGTGTACTCCATCATCGGTGCTCAATGGGTTGCCGATAGTACTATACTGCTCTATAGCACGGCATGTGGACTGCTCGTAGGTCTGCTGGTTGCCAAAATTCGACGTTTCCCCCAGGCTATTTTACACCTGGGCGCCTGTCTGGCCGGTCACTGGCTTTCGATCTGGTTGACCAGTGTGATCGCTGAACATGTTTCGTGGCTGCTCTTGCTCGAAAATTTGCGCGCAGTAATCAGCGGTGGCCTTGTCTCCTCTTCGGGTAATAGCGGCGAGATGGTTTTTCTATTCTATCTCACCTTCCTGAGTTTCTTCCTCGGCTATTTTGGCGCCTGGTTAATCTACCGCGCGCACCTACCCTGGCTGGTTGCGCTGGTCTATTGCTCGATTATGCTGGTGAATCTCCAGTATGCAAAAAGTGATCTTTCGTTGCTGACCGTGATATTGCTAGGCGCGTTGTTGATGCTGGTTGCGCGTATGCAGTTGAGCAACCAGTTGGCGCAGTGGATGCAGGAAGGCCTGCATACAGACCGCGAATGGCTGCGCAATATTACCGGGCGATTTATGCAGATCGCTACATTACTGACGGTAATCATCCTACCGTTGAGCCTGCTCTTGCCGGTTCTTGGTCAGCCGTCTGCCGGTGTGTCCTTCTGGAATACTCTTGATAATGCGTGGACAAATATTACGCACGGCCAATTTACGTTCACCAATCCAGGACTGTTTCAAGGGAACCAGGCTGCAACGAACTTTTTTGGCGATGAGCTTTCCATTACCGGCAGTGTCAACCTGCCTACCGGCCAGGTGCTGTATTATACCAGTACCGGCAATGTACCGGCGCAATACCTGGAAGGCTTCACCTATGACCGTTTTGATGGTCACACCTGGACATCACTTGCCTCTAATCAGAACCTGCAGCAGTATTCCGCGAATGCTACATTGCCGCTGGTTGACCTGAATAGCGTCAGCCAGGTGATAACCTCGATCACGATCGTTGTGCCGCCGGATGGCACCAAACACTATATTTTTGCGCCAGCGCAGCCCTACAGCTTTGATGTACCCACCGTGCTTTATAGTAATGGTAATGGTAATGGCAATGGCATGCCGGCGGCCTGGACGCAGCAAGGCCCGTTAACCGCGGGTGAACAATATCATGTCACTTCGCTCATTCCGACTCCTTCTCCCGAGGATTTATCGGCAATATCCTTTCCATCTGACTGGACGAGCAATCCAAACTATGCTGTTCTCAGCCAATATTACCTGCAAACACCTGCTGATTTGTCACCGAATGTGCTGCAAGTAGCGCAACAGTGGACAAATGGGGCGACGAATACCTATCAAGCGATGAAAATGTTGGAGTCGCATTTTACCGATCCGGCCCATTTCACCTATTCCATCAGTAATCCTCCGGTGCCTGGAAATATCGACGCGGTAAGCTGGTTGTTACAAACGCGTCGCGGCTTTTGCACCTATTATGCGACCGCTATGACCATGATGGCCCGCCTGCTGGGGGTTCCCGCTCGTATGGTGAATGGTTTCAGCCAGGGGCATTTTGATGCACACCGCAAAGTATGGGAAGTCGATGGAGACAACGCGCATAGCTGGGTGCAGGTCTATTTCCCCGGTCAAGGTTGGATCAGCTTTGACCCGACTCCCGGGTTTTCGCTGGATAATCCCGCGAATCCTCAGCCTACGCAGACGCCTGGACAAACGCCGACTCCCACCAGGCCAAAGCCTACAGCAACGGCTACGCATCCAACATCGGGGACGCATCCAACACCAACAACCGGCGTGGGCGGGACAGGTTCCAATACGTCCGCGTTGGGCGATACACAACGTCAAATGATCTTCCTGGGCCTCTCACTGACGATATTAGTGGTAGCTTTGCTGGTACTGGCGGTGGCTATTTACCGCTATAAATTCGGCAATCTTGACGCCAACTCCTCACTTGTCTCTGCTCTCTACTGGCGCGTATCACGCCTGGCAAGTTTATCAGGCGTCCCGCCGCGAGAATCGCAGACGCCCTACGAATATACGCGCGTATTATCCCAGCGTTTCCCCAAGGTCAAAGAGCCGTTATGGCGTATCACACACCTGTTTGTGCGCGAACGCTGGGGCGCGCAGCATCACTCCCCCGGCGCAGCCGAAGAAAAAGACATCGAGCAGCTCTGGCCTCGTATACGCGGCACATTCTTGCGCGCGCTCATCTTCCGTTTCCACAGGCGCGTAGGATAGGTGCCAATATACGGATGCATCGATGATGGTTACATCTCGTTAGCGTGTTCGTCTCATCACTATGGAACAGTAATTTTGTGGGATGGAAGGGTGGACAAGGCGCGCTCTGTCGCGGAATCGTCCCCCTGGGGTGGAGGATTAGTGAGATGGATAGTGGGCAAGCGATGGCAGTGTGTGCATATGGCTGGGGCAAAGAGTTCCGCCTCTATCATGAGTACCTCTCTATAGGCAGTAAACACTACCGCCTGTGTGACCTGACCGAGGTTCAAACCAGGTTTCGCACCGTGCTGGGTATTCCCTCGGCATCCCTTGAGCTAGAATTCGGGCGCGAGAAACTCGTCTTGCGGGGTATTGCTGCCATCGATGAGGTGCGTAGTATTGTGGAGTATCTTACCTCCTGGTGTCAAAAAGTAGATGCCTCAATGATGCCTGTAGTAGCCGTTCCGGTATGTCTAGTTCCTGGCGAGCAGGCTCATTACAGTACCAATGCTACGCTCTGTGGAGAGCGTATGCAAGAGGCTTTACATCCCGCCTATCCTACCTATCCGGCGCAAGATCACGGTTTGCTCATTCTCAGCAACAAACGCATCGTGTACCTTGGTCGCAAAAGCCAGATTGTGCTAGACTTTGCCCATCTCTTACATGTTTCGCGTTTGCGCGGGGCCGTCGCCTTTGAAGCTGATCATTGGCAGAAGCGCGTCATCTTTGCATTGTCCCGCCCGGAAGAGTGCGCTGCCTACGTTGAAGCCATTCTCCGCACCCATAATCTGAAGAGCGGGGAAACGCATGATGTGAACAGGAATGACTACGTACTGGCAATGGATACTTTCAAGCAGATATAACCAGATAGAGTAAGGGCGACCCTCGCGGCCGCCCTGGTACGTGAAGGTAGGGGGAAGGATAGGAGAGCGATGTTAGATACTTTGATGGCTTTATGGAATCGGGGATATCGTGGCAGGTTAATGGCCATCACATTGATATTTTGCTGCATGTGCATCAGTATATCCCTACTTTTCATCACTGTGGGAAGCACATGGGGATCAATCTTTCCTGGGGGGCGCACACGCGGCATGGCGCAGAATACTAATACCGCCTACGCCACAAATACAACGACTACACCTGGTTTGTATGCTTCTCCTACTACAGCTACGTCGGTAACGGTGCCCAGTCCGTGTATAACTACTGCAACTGGAAGGCCAGCAGAATCTCCACGAGCCAGCGCGACAACCCATGACGGTCGAAGTGGTGGCCCTGTTTATGGAAGGACTGTCACTCCGAAACCATCGCCTACCCATGCTCACCCCTCTCGAACACCCACGCCTGTCGTCACCATCACGCCTTCAATGCCTTCGCCCACTCCATCTCCCTCACCCACCCCATCTCCTTCACCAACGCCTTCGCCAACCCTACCGGCAAAGACGCCTACGGCAGGGGTGACACCCACTGCGACATCGACGCCTGCAGCCACTCCTATAGATACGCCTACGGCTGTCGTAACGCCTACAGATACATCCACGCCTGCAACGACGCCGACCACAACGGCATCGCCAACGGATACACCAACGCCCGGTATTTCTAGCACACCGACAGTTACGCCCGGCGGAAGCCCGACGACAGGAACAACCACGACACCTGGAAGCAGCGATACGCGAGCGAACGGTGGTAATCCTATTCCCCCTGGCACGCCAAATAGCGGAGTGGGAAATGGAGGAAATAGCCTGGGAGTAAACTGTTTGAGCGACAATCTCTCGGCTAGCGCCGCCATGCTAGCCAGCTTGCGACACGCTGCCTGGCTCATTGTGGGAGGCTCTCTGCTGGGAACACTGCTTTTTTGCGGCAAGATATATCTAATTTCTCGGAGGCGGGGGAAACGCCAGAGGTGATAAATCGTCTATTGCCGGGCATGGTAGTAAAGATACACTCCCAGGATGCACACGAAAGGACAGAGGATGTCGTGTGCATCCTGGGAACGTATGCTGTAGGGCCCGATTTATCGCGCCCCGTGCCCTTGGGAGGAATGCAAAGGCTAGAGGATGTATAATTTTACTGTTGGATGTTGTAGATTTCCTGCCGCAATTACTGGACCATTCGGCTTATTGGAGCTGAGCGATGGTCCTGGCTCTTCACTAACAGCCGCAAGCTCATACCCGGAAATATTGCCAGGGTAAGCTAGACTTGCGACGCCATTCTGAATGGTTAACATACCGATGCTGGTCGTTTTACCAGCATGAATCAGCCAGCCCTGGTACAGTTGTTTTCCTATGGGTTGTGGCAGCCCGCGCAGCACTAGCAAAGTAATATCTTTCTCCCATGCCTTTAATGGAATAGATTTGCGCGACCTCGCGTTGCAGCGACCTGATGGTCTCTTCCTGTGAATGCTTCGTTCCCTGGAGCGCAGTCACCTGCTGTCCAAGCCGGGTATTTTGTGATTGCAGTGTTGTGACCTGGTGAAGCAGGGAGACATTCCAGGCAGTCATACCGCCGACCAGCATCAATGCCACGATCGCCGCGACCGCCAGCAATCTCACTCCCCATCCCGGTCGTCTCCTGCGCGAGGCGCGAGCACCTGGCTCTATAGGAACAACGCCAGCCTGTTCCTGACGAATAGATGCGAGTACACGCTCCTTCAGCGCTGCCGGTGGTGCCACCTGGGTAACAGAGAGCGGCAAGAGATCTACGACCGCGCGCAGCTCTCTCTCAAGACGTGCGCATGACTCGCACGTCGCCAGGTGCTCTCGCACCGCCTGGCGTTCTTCCGGTGTGACAGCGCCAAGCACATATGCACCTGATAGTTCTTCAAATTCTTCATGGGTCATCAAGGATACTCCAATTCATCTACTTGACCTTTATTACGCCAGAAGAGGTCAATTAGATTACCTTGTCCAGAACATATATGCCCCTTTGGAGTGCAAAGAGACATACTCTGGCATATGCCGGGCGCTTCTCACGCTGGAGGTTATTCCATTATCAGGCTGGACTCAGTAAAGGCTCGGTTTATTGTGCCCACATAAGTATACTCACCTTTAATGTAATGTACGGCTTAACCTGTAGAAGGTTACTTTTAGGGGACTTATTTGTGGTGCCAGAACAGCTGTTGGATACCTGGGTCTACCATATTTTTGAGGGAGTAGATGTCCTCATTCTGACCTATGGCAGCTATCCCATGCCATTTTCTGAGATCACGCATAGCCCAGAACATAAAGCCGTGGGGCTTTTCAGTCCAGAGGAAGTCCCATCTCTTCGCATGCCAGAGGGATACAAAAAATCTATCCAAGCGTGGGTAGGTTCCCTTCTCTGATGTATGAATGAAGAAGCGGGTTTCTGGCTAGCACACCACCTAATTCCTTCGACACCAGGGGAACATAGTCCAGTACCCAGCGAGAGAAGTGAAAGGACAATCAGATGACTACACTTCATGCAGCACTCGTGACACCCCTAACAGGCCCACTCGGACTGTATGGAAAGACCTGTGCAACTGCACTCACCTTATGGGCGAAGAAGGCTACGCATCTCCCTGCCGACTTCACGGAGGTAGAACTTGATGTGCAAGACACCGGAGATAATCTTCACGAAGCTCTCCAAACAATCCTGGAAAGGCGACCAGATGTGGTGTTTGGCCCCTACGGAAGTGGTCCGATGCTCACGGTTGCGCGTTCCTGCACACGGCTCATCTGGAACCATGGTGGGGCGAGTTCTCGACTGGCTAGACCCTCCTTTCCCCAGGTGATCAATGTGCTCTCTCCGGCTTCGACCTATTTTGCAAGCGTTCTTCAAGCCATCCATTCTGCTGACCCAACGGCCAGAACTGTTTCGCTAGTTCATAGCACCACGGGGTTTGGTCGGGATGTGGCTACAGGCGCGACGCTAGAGGCCTCTCGACTGCAAATGACGATGCAAGCTGTTCCCTTTGAACCTTCTCAGGCTCTTGAAACCGTTAGTACGGTTCCAGAGCTGGGAACTTTGCCGACGAAAGTGCAGTCGCTCCTCTGTTAGTAGCTCGAAATTGGCGATTTACAGCATTTGTCGGAGCAGGGGTTGAGGAGGTGTTAGCTTCCCTGGGTGAGATGAGGGAAGGGCTCCTTGGACCTGCACAATGGGTGGCGCATACCTCGCTCAGGCCTGATGAGGGGCCTGACGCTGAGTGGTTTGTGACACACTATCGCGAGGAAGAAGGAAGAGATCCCCCGTATGCAGCAGCTCAAGCGTTTGCCGCTGGAATTCTGTATGCACGCTGTCTCCGAGAAACTGGAGATACTCGTGATGAAGTTATCCAGGCTGCTGCACAAAAGCTCGTGTGTCAAACACTCTTTGGCAAGTTCCAACTCGATCCTAAGAGTGGTCTGCAAATGGGCCATCAAGTGGTCATTGTGCAATGGCAGCAGGGACAACGGCACGTTGTGTGGCCACCAGAGCAAGCAGAGCGTCCTTTGGTTTTCTCTCATCCCAAATAATCGCTCAAGATTTCCAAGATGTCGAATACGCTTTTCTAGATGCTGAGAAGTATTAGGAGCCGTTGAGGAGTCTATTTGATGAGCAAGTATCTCATTCAGGGCGATTTCCCTCTCCGCGGGGAAGTCACGATTCAAGGGGCGAAAAATGCCGCGCAGAAGATCCTGCCTTCCACCATTGTTTTTCCCGGCACTTATATCCTTCACAACCTGCCACACATCCAGGACACCGCCGCGCTCATCGAGATCCTCCGCTTTCTTGGCGCAGAGGTCACGTTCCTCGCGCCGCACACAGTGCGCGTGAATACCGAACAGGTGGTTGCGAAAGAGATCCCGCCCGAGACACCGCGCTGTCAACAGGCACCTTCTTGTTTGCCGGAGCCCTGCTCAGCCGGTACGGCGAAGGCAAGCTCTGGCATCCGGGAGGCGACCGCATTGGCAAACGCCCGGTAACCTGGCATCTCGACGCTTTCCGGCGGTTAGGCGCATCGATCCATGAGGCGGAAGCCTACTAAGAGGTGCGCGCAAACGGGCTGGTGGGAACGACGATTCCCTTTCTCAGGCCAACCGCGAATGGGGCGGTCAACGCGATCATCGCAGCGGCACGCGCGGCAGGCGAGACCACCATTGAGAACGTCGCGCCGGAGCCGGAAAGTCGCAATGCCGTCGACTTTCTGCAAACCGTCGGAGCGCGGATCGAGTGGAGAGACACGCGCAGCCTGCTCGTGCATGGAGTTGACCGGGGAACGGGTTCTGGCAAGGTCGATATTATTCCAGATCGCAACGATGCCGCCACCTTTCTGATTGCCGGGGTGCTAGGACACGGGCCGGTCACGCTCCAGGATGTGCGTGCAGACCATCTCACTGCTCTCCTTGATACACTCACCTCGGTGGGCGCAGCACTCGAGCTACACACAGATCAAGGGCGCCAGTCCATTACCGTGCAGCGCGTGGCATGGAACTCAACCGGCCTCGAGATCACGAGTCGGCCCTATCCCGGCTTCTCGACCGACTGGGGACCCTTGATCCAGGTGCTCATGACACAGCTTCCCGCCGCCAGCATCTTTCACGAGACGATCTTCTCCCAGCGCTTTGTACATATCTCCGAACTGGTCAATATGGGCGCAACCATTCACTACCTCGATCTCCCGGCTGATGAGGACCTCTACAACTTTACCTCTGAAGTTCATGGACACCATGCCGTTGAGATACGAGGACTAAGTCCCTTGCATGGAACCGTGGTCCACGCCAACGATGTCAGAGCGGGCGCGGCGCTGGTTCTCGGCGGTCTCATCGCCTCCGGTGTGACAGAAGTGACGGAGATCGAGCAGGTGGAGCGAGGATATGAAGCCTTTGCGGAACGGTTGAATCAGTTGGGCGCTGCTATCCAGCAAGAACACTCGCATAAAAGAGTTCGTAGCAACTGCTCACTCCCTCCTATGTCCACTAGCACATGTTAAGAGGAGGCAGTTTCACTTGTGTGTGCTAGTGGACGTATGATGCGATCTTCCGTCGATTCAATCCCTCGCCTTCTCGATGAGAAGCTGCGTCCCCTGTGCCTTTTTGGAAGAGGCAAATACGTTATACTGTTTCACTTCGAAAATGTCCTGATATCGCTCGTGAACTGCCGCAGCTATAAATTACAAAATTGCGTGTTGTAGTTCTGACAATTCGATGTCATATAACAGACATTTCAGCGAATAGCAGAGTAGAAATAACGACCGTTTTTCGGACTCAGCTCTATCAAACGAGAGACATTCATTCATCTACTCTGCTGAGTTTAAAATGCTTTGTAACACTCTTGGCTTGAGGTGTTGGAAGGGTTGGTCGTTTCGGTCGGAGAACGGAACTCCCATTGTTGATAGATATCAAGATGGTTCTCCGGCCGGTT
>WNGR01011897.1_pt1 | contig 12800 bp, 10 predicted proteins | sample 5407581 | NCBI WGS metagenome assembly WNGR01 (sample SAMN13153383, study PRJNA577476) | soil metagenome | isolation source: 80 cm soil or saprolite under Garry oak tree replicate 2 | place: USA:California | collected 2016-06-15 | reverse complement strand
GGGGGACATTAAGCTTAGTGGGAGTATAATCGGGTTATACGCCCTGGCAGAATTTATCCTGGTGTTCCCTCCTGACAAGCACCGAGTTTCGCGGCGTGGGTTCCACGCATGCGAAGCTCGGTGCTTTTGTGGTTTTCCAGGTGGAGACAAATGTGAGGATTGTCTCCATTCATTGATAGCCTCCCCACGTTACAATATTTAACAAGATCAGGCAATCGAAAAACTAGAAGGAAGCACACATGACCGCAGCAGGCATACAACAGATACAATCATTCCAGTTTGCCACTCCTAAGACGATCAATAGAGACTACTTGCTCTATCTACCCAAAGAATACGATACGGATCAGTCAAGGCGCTGGCCGTTTATTCTTTTCTTGCACGGTGCAGGGGAACGAGGCAGCAACCTGGAGTTGGTCAAAAGCCAGGGATTGGCGAAGAGGTTGCAGAAGTGGGAGGATTTTCAGTTTGTGGTGGTCTCGCCACAATGTTCTGCTACTGCCAGGTGGTATAGCAACGTGCTCAATGAGGTGCTGGATGAGACGGTGGGCAAGTATCGAATTGATATTGATCGCATCTATGTCACTGGTTTGAGTATGGGAGGTTTTGGCACCTGGGCTTTGGCAATTGAGCACCCTCACAGGTTTGCCGCGATTGCCCCCATTTGTGGGGGAGGCGACCCAAACAGGGTATGTGCTATCAAACATTTGCCTGTCTGGACTTTTCATGGAGCCAGGGATAGGGTGGTGTCGATAGTGCAGACAGAGGTGATGGTGGACGCGCTCAAGAAATGTGAAGGGAATGTACGGTTTACAGTGTATCCGCGGGCCGGGCATGATTCCTGGACGAAGACATATGCCAATCCAGCGTTGTATGAGTGGTTTCTTGAACATAGTCGAACGGGCGCAGCATAGGGCCATGGCACCCACAAGGGGTGCCACTACTATGGACGGACTTGCCTCTGTGTGGCATAGTAGTGGCACCCCGCTTTATGTGCCCACTTGAGTTAAAGGCTCAAATGGGCTATACTGAAGCGGGTCAAGATTACGAAAGGATGGCTGGTCATGAATTTCGATCAGACGCTGCAGACGCTCCTGGAAGCGATACAGCATAGAGACCTGGATCAGTTCCTCGCGACGGTTTCTATTGGTGAGGATGTGAGCTTCATTTTGCCAAATGGGGCGCTTATCGAAGGGCGAGCAGCCTTTATCAATTTGAATACAGCCTGGTTCGCTGATCCAGATTGGCAAATGGATGTGAAAGTCCTGCGCACGATTGAGACACCCGAAATGGCGTTTGCGTTGATGCTCGCCGATTATAAAGATGCCACCATTGCAGCGGAGCCATATGCTAAGCAACACTATTTTAGCCTTGTTTTTACGAAGAAAGATGGCGGGTGGGTCCTCATTCACGATCAGACCAGCGTTGTCCAATAAGGGGACGCGGGCGACCACAAGGGTCCCCACCCCACTCCACTCCGCTCCCGCCCCTACGGGTTACGACTCCCCGCTCCGCACTAAGATTGCCTTCCCATCGTCTCCGTCACTACTGTGGCCAGCGCCTTGATAAAGAGCGGCGAGGTATTCAGCGATTCTGTGCGGGCAAAGGAAATGCCAGCCGCTTCTGCCTGTTCGCGAGCACCAATCTCGATATCATAGAGAATTTCGAGATGATCGGCCAGGAACTGTACGGGAGCTATCAGCACATGGGTATGACCAGCAGCTTTTAGCTCAGGCATGATATCAGCAAAGTCCGGCTTGAGCCATTCCTCAGGAGTATGGCCTGCACTCTGGTAGCAGAACTGCCAGCGCTCCGCTGAAAGGCCAGCTAGCTCGGCAACAGCAGCCGCTGTCTCCTTGAGGCTGTCGATATAGCCAGGCTCCTTCTCTACTACACGCTTCGGCATACTATGTGCTGTTAAGAGCACTGGTACGCGCTTTCGTACTTCGGGTGGAAAGCGCTTCAGGGCCTGTTGTACACGCTCGGTCAAGGCCTGTAGAAAATAAGGTTGGAGATGCCAGTCTCCTGCAACTTTTACTTCGAGATCATCACGGTGCAGGTCTGCAACGGCATCTTCCAGTGTGCGAACGTAGCCACCCATAATGATTGGTGAGTATTGTGGAGACATGATCACGCCAATCAACTGGTTGGCACCTGCCGCAACTTCCGGGAGCACGTCAGCGATGAATGGTGGGGCGAAACGCATGCCAGCTATAACGCGGAACATGGGACCATCAGGATGCTGGCGGGTCAATTCCTCTTGAAGAGCTGCTGCTTGCTCACGAGTGATACGTAGCAGTGGCGAGCCACCTATGAGATTGTAGCGCCGCCGGAACTCGGTGATGAGCGCTTCGTCAGCAGGCCGTCCGCCACGGATATTTTGGAGATAGGTGGGAACATCATCCAGTGTTGCAGGTGATCCGTAGGTCATCAGTATTACACCGATGTGAGTGTTGGCTGTCATTCTCATTTACTCTTTTCGTAATTATTCAGGTCACTTGCTTCTTGATTCCTCACTGCCTTGAAATGCGACCCTACAACGACGCTGGCGCGTCTAGCTTGCGCTCAGCAGGGTCGTAAGGTAGTGCCTCCGGCAGTTCGCAAGAGTTTTTTGTTGGTGGTGGGCTTTGTCGCCTGCGGCGACAAAGCCCACCACCAACAGATGGATGAATGAGTCGCCGCAGGCGGCGGGGCGCGATAAATCGTGCCCCTACAGCGTTGCATCCCAACGAGCACTGGCTTGGTGAACGGCATCGACCAGTCGACGCAACATATCTGGTGATGTCGGGGCCAGCACACCATGTCCAAGGTTAAAGATGTGTCCAGGGCGATTTGCTGCGCGTCGCAGGATTTCGTGCATCCCTTCCTCTACAACTTCCCAGGAGGCAAGCAGACGTGTGGGATCAAGATTGCCTTGAATACCATGGTCGTAACCAATACGAGCCCACGCCTCGTCAAGCTCAACGCGCCAATCCACGCTGATGACGTCACCACCAGCTTCGGCCATTAACTCTAACAGGCTGGCAGTGCCAGTACCAAAGTGGATAGACGGGGTGCCAGTCTGCTTGATAGCGGCGAATATGCGTCGAGTATAGGGTTGTACGAATTGCTGATAGGCACTGGGGCCAAGTGCACCAACCCAACTGTCAAACAACTGTACAACATCTACTCCAGCCTGAATTTGCGCGACCAAGTAGCGCGAAACAACCTCGGTCAGTTTGTCCATCAGTGCATGCCAGACCCCCGGCTGACCGTACATCAACCCTTTGGCGAGTGCGTACTCACGTGAGGGGCGACCTTCAATCAAGTAGCAGGCCAGGGTGAAGGGTGCGCCAGAGAAGCCGATAACCGCCTGTTTTCCTGCCAACTCGCGACGAACGATGCGAATGGCTTCCATAACGTAGGGTGTAGACTCTTCGGCTTCGGGAATGCGCAAAGCCATGACATCTTGCATCGTGCGAATAGGGTTGTGGATGATCGGGCCAATATCTGGCTGGATCTCCAGGGAGATGCCCATACCCTCCAGGGGGAGCATGATATCGGCATAGAGGACAGCACCATCCACACCGAATTTCTCAACGGGCAGTAGTGTCACCTGCGCACAGAGTTCGGGCGTCTTTGCCATGGTCAGAATATCGTAGCGTTGGCGTAGCTCACGATATTCTGCGATGCAGCGACCAGCCTGGCGCATAAACCAGACGGGTGTGGCATCGGGTTGTCGATGGTGGCAGGCATCAAGAAAACGTGCCGCTCCGCTCTGTGGTACAACTAATAACGATTGCTTAGTTTGCATATCTGCTCTTTAAATATCCTTCCTTCAACATTAGTGCATAATAAAAGGAGAATTTCGGGGGACGCCCCTGATCCCCCGGCAGGGGGCTTTGCCCCCTGCACCCCCATTCCTGAAATGGTTTTAAGCCCCGATCGCTTCCAGTATTTCATTCAATGGTTGGGCGACACAGGTAAACATGGGTGTATCCCGCAGGGTGTAGCGGCTGGCTTCAGTTTCACGCAACTCCTGCACGAGATCAAGGAAATCGCTGATGACATCGGTCTCAAAGGCAACGACAAACTCTTGATCGTCCAGGCCAAAGGAGTAGGTGGTGTTGAGTTTGACGGTTGGGTAGGTCAGCCCGACGCGGATATGTTCATTCATCATACGTTTGCGATCTTCCATTGGTAAAGCATACCAGGCACGAGTTTTCACAAACGGGTAGACGAATAGATACTTCTTATCCTCTGGAGTGATAACCAGGCGAGGATCATGCGCACCACGGGCATTTTTGCCAATGTATACAGAGCGTTTGGTCATTGAAAGAAAGGCATGAGTCTCGCTCAAGTATGGTCCCATGGTGCTACGACGTATGCGACTACTCAGGCTCTGCAGATCTTCAACGGCATAGGTGGCCTGCCAGAGCATAAAGTCGCAGTTAGAGCGCAGTCCATAGAGGGCATAGCTTCGGATGAGAGAGTGTTGCGTATACTCATCGAAGATACTTAAAAGTTCTTGTTTCCCCTGTTGGCGCGTTTCTGTTGGCAACCGCTGCCATTGAGGATCGAGTTTGTAGAAGCTGAAGCGTACCAATTGGCGCGGCTGTTTAGGTTTAGCTGGTGATGTCGCCTGTTGTGGTTGAGATTGTGCTATTATTGTTGAGTCAGTCATGACGCTCCCTCGTGTTGAACAATTGCCTCTACCAGACCATCGATGGTGAACTCCTTTGCCTCGATATGGACATCGAGACCAAGTTCACGAGCTGTCTGGGAGGTAATCGGGCCAATACAAGCAATTTTGAGTTGCGGATTATGGATTACGAGATCCGTTGGTGTTCCCTCCGTTTGTAATGAACAATCCATGAGCCATTGCATAAAATTGCGAACGGTGGAAGAACTGGTGAAAGTGAGAATATCGAGTTGATGAGTCTGCAGCAGGCGCAAGACTTCGCGTCCCTGTTCATCGTCACCTTGGGCAGTGACAGTACGATAAGCGGCCACTTCGTCTACAATTGCTCCTGCCTGTTGTAGTTCGGTGACGAGTACCTTGCGTGCCTCGGCAGCCCGTGCCAACAAGATGCGCCTCCCTACCAGTGGCTCTCCACGTCGGCGGGCATCTTCAATCAGGGCAGCGGCAACATGCTCGGCAACATACTGAGCCGGTACGAGATCAGCAGTTATGCCATAGCGTGCCAGGGCAGCAGCAGTAGCAGGGCCAATGGCTGCCGTGCGCACCTTACTGGCTCGCACAGTCTGGGCATCAAATCCGAGGGCTAACAGGCGATCGAAGCAACTTCTCACGCCATTCGCACTGGTAAACACGAGCCAGGTGTAGGGACGCTCCTCGTGGTTGCCCTGCCCCGGCATGCGGTTGCTCTGTTCTGTAGTGTTGGTTGCACAAAGCCGCCTCAAGGCATCGTCAAGTGGAGTCCAATCCAAGGGAGGAACAATTTGAATAGTGGGAAATTCCACAGGTATTGCGCCTAGTGTTCTCAAGCGATCAACCAGGGCATGAGCCTGCTCGTGGGTTCGTGTTACCAGGATACGTTTGCCTTGCAGGGGAGTTCTGGCTTTTTGAGAGAGAGGTTCTATGGTACTGATAATTTCGTCGGCTCCCTGAGCCAGGGCTTGCTCTGCCAGCTTGACTCCGAGTCGTTCGGCATGCGAAATGATGGTCTCGGGTGACCATGATATGCTTTGATGGACACGCACCTGGTGTTGTCCATCCGCGCTAATGATCAGTCCTGTGAGAGTAAGTTCCGCATCGACTAGCTGAGCATAGGCTGCTACAGGGAGATAGCAGCCAGCACCAAGTCGACGCATGAACATGCGCTCAGCACTGGTGGCAGCTTGCACCGCAGGATCGCTGAGAGGGGCAAGGAGTGCGTGCATTTCTAGCTCATCGCGTATCTCCATGGCTAATGCCCCTTGACCTGGGGCAGGCATCATTATTTCGATAGGGAGATAGGTGAGGCGATCTACAAGATGTTCTTGCAAACCCAGACGGTGTAACCCGGCAGCAGCCAGCACGATTGCATCGTAGTCACCTGCATCGAGCTTGCTGAGGCGGGTATTGACGTTTCCTCTTAACGGTAAAATCTCTGCATGGGGATAAAGGGCGCGTATTTGGGCTGTGCGTCGCAGGCTACAGGTACCGATACGTTTAGGGACTGAATGATAGTCAGAGTCCGGGCGGTCATCAGGGGCAAGGCGGTCGGGGGAACCAGGGTGATCATGTTTCGGGTTGGGTGGCGAACCTTTACGTGAAACCAATACATCATGCACATCCTCACGCGGGCCAGGGACAACAATGCACAAACCTTCTGGTTGAGCTGTGGGCAGGTCTTTGAGACTGTGTACCGCCAGGTCGATACGCCTCTCCTGGAGAGCACGCTCAATCTCGGACACAAAGACACCATCGCCACCTATCTGTGTTAAGGGGACGTCCGTAATGTGATCACCCCTGGTGCGAATTTGCTCGATGGTGATCGAGAGATTGGGCCAATGCTGTCGCAGCCGTTCGACTATCGTTTGTGTTTGGATCATCGCCAGTTTGCTGGCTCGCGTCCCTATCGTGATGTGCTTCATCAGACTGCACTTCCAGATCAAATAAATAGCGTAGAGCCTCGGCATATACATGCCCCTGACCGGCAGAGGCAGCGTGCTTGAGGCGTGACATAGGTTTATGCAAAAGCTTGTTCACCAGGCGAGTAGCCAGCTCTTGAACAGCAGCAGCCTCCCGTTCGGAGAGTGAGGGAGATAATTGCCGCATGGTGCGTGCTAACTCTTGCTGGCGCAAGGCATCAGCACTTTGGCGCAGGTCATTGATTGTATCCACAACACTGAGTGAACGTAACCAGCGCTCAAAGGCACTGACCTCCTGGGCAATAATCGATTGGACATGTTCCACTTCCTGTAAACGGAGACTAATACCTTCACTGACGGCAGCTTGCAGGTCATCCAGGTTATAGACATGTACGCCTGGCAAGGCTGCAACGGTCGGGTCAACGTCACGCGGCAGAGCAATGTCAATCAGGGGCAAGGAGCGACCGGCACGTTGCTTCATCACCCTTTGCATCAGTTCGAGGGTAATAATTGCGCGAGGAGCAGTCGTCGAGCTAATCACAACGTCTGCATCTACTAATGCCTCAGAAAGCTCGGTGAAGGAGCGATGGGTTGCTCCGAAGCGTTGCGCAAGATCAAGAGCATGTGCCTGCGTGCGATTGATGATAGTGAGTTGCTGTGCGCCATTATCACACAGATTACGGGCTGCAAGCTCACTCATCTGACCAGAGCCTATCAACAAGACAGATGCCTGATTGAGCCTGGGAAAGAGTTGCCGGGCTAACTGTACCGCGACATGGCTCACGGAGGCAGCATTGCGGCTGATGCCTGTCTCACTACGAGCACGTTTGCCTGCTACTAAGGCAGCTCGAAACAATGCTGAAGTGATAGGGCCAGCGTAACCCCCACCCTGGGCAAGTTCGAGGGCATCGGCAACCTGCCCTTGAATCTGTGGTTCACCTGGGACAAGTGAATGCAGCCCACAGGCAACTTCAAAGAGATGCGATACTGCTAACTCGCCAGTAAAATCATAGCAATACGTTTGGAGTTCAGTGAGTGCTACCTGCCGGGTCTCGCTCAGCACACGGAGGAGATTCGTTCGTCCTTCATCGATCTCCGGACAGACGGCGTAGAGCTCTATGCGGTTACAAGTCGAGAGAAGGACGCTCTCCTGTGCCACTTGTCGCGCTGCCCGAAGTACCTGTGGTATCTGACGTGCTGAGCAGGCCAGGCGCTCACGCAATGCTATAGGGGCAGTTGTTTGATCGACGCCAACGACGACAATATACATGCGGATACTTAAACCTCATAAATCTTGAAAATCATGAGCAATCTATAGGAGATTTTAACAGATTTTTTGGGAGAATCAAGGGCTATGATACCCCAGATTTCATCAGGAGAACGCCGTATATGCTTCTCAGGCGTTTACCTTATTTGTGCCGACTACCTCTTGTTGCTCTGTGGTCAGTATGTTAGTATCGCGTAGGAGCCGATTATGCTGTTGAACTATTCAATCCGAGCAGAGTCTTTCATTTGTTCATGTGCATTATCGTGCCAGATATGACGAGGAGCAGCAAATCAATGCAGGAACCAGGCCAGGCCGAAAATACCTTAGTGTCAGCAGATCAGGCAGATCAGACAGGTCAAGCAGGTCAGAAATCAGCTGATGCGACTCAGGAATCACCATCTGATGAACAGCAAGAAGGTGGGCCAACAGATCAGGCAGATCAAGCAGATCAGCCACCATCCGAAACAGATGAAGAGGCGACTGCAAAGACTGCGCAACCAACTGTAGCGGAACTTCCTTTCTCCTCTCACGTAGAAGAGAGAGGTTTTGATTGGTTTGCCATTGGTGTTGTGCTCGTGCTGGCCGGACTCTTTGCCTTCTCGGTACGGCTCAGTCCACAACCACCCGCATCACTCACCCCTGTTGCTGTACTTAGCGCCACTGGTTGTGGCTTACTGGTTACCGCACTTCGTAAACTGCGCACAATTCGACGCCCCGGTTTGCTCGAAGCAGCTTTGGGAGGGTTCGGGCTGGCAGTCCTTCAGTTTATAGCTGCTATCACCTATCCCGATGTCTTCAAAATTATTAGCACAGTCGAAGGCCAGAGAGTGGGATTTCTCTCCACCTGGGGGCTGGTCGCCTGCTTCTCGATCATCTTCAGCATAGCTGGGGCTACTTTGGGTCACCTGGCTTTCGCACCTCTTCGCCCTCTGCCAACTAAAGCGGAGAGTGTTACAGAGTCTATTCCTGAAGCAAGCGACCGGAGGGGGAGGACAGCACTGCGGCAGCAGAAGAGCGACCAGAGGGGGAGGACAGCACCAGGGTAACAGAAGAGCGACCGGAGGGGGAGGAAAACACTAATACGCCAGAAGAGCAATCGGACGAGGAGGGCGAACAACCAGGTGAGAAGGCTGATGAGAGTAGCGAGAGTAGTGAGACTTACCAGGAAGAACAAGTCACAGAACCAGCAACTGCCGCCACAGCTCCACGCTCATTGGTCAGTTATCTTATAACGGTGTTGTTGCTTGGGTTGGCCCCAACTGTGGTGGGTTATGTCTTCTCCGCCGCTTTTGATCTTATGCTGAACGTTAATCATTTTTTCCCTGGTCCTTTTCCTACACTACGATTGCTCAGTACCATGTTGCCCTGGCAGGTGCCTATTCCGATTAACCTGAGTGGAAGTCGTACACAATTTATCATTTTTCTGCTCTGGCGCATTCCTCTGTTTTTTGGCAATCCGACCCTGTTTGACATCCAGGCCCTTGAACCTTTTGTCTTCAATGGGGCAGCCTTAGGGATGCTCCTGCTGATTATGCACGGGAAGGATTCTGGTACACCAGGTCAGCTCGTCCCACTAAGCTGGCGCACCTATCTCCTGCTCGAAGCTGTTCTGGGGCTGGCACTGGTTCTGCCTGCCGACTTATGGATAGCACAGGGAGTGCAGGGGCTGCTACAAATTCAGGACATTATTGCCCCGATACCGGCGTTGCATCTCCTGGATCAACGTACATTCATACTCAACCTTATTAGCGGGCCACTGATGTGCATGGGGATTGGGGCTGCTATACGATGGCTGAGGAGAAAGCTCTAGCCAATAGTCCCAATATGTTGCCAGCTAAAGAAACTTATGCAACGATATAGGAAAGTGCAGACTAACTTCGCGGAACCTGGGAAAAGGTTGACCGCGCCAGTACCTTCGTGAGGATCGGTTATGAGTCAGTGTCCTGAGTGCAAGGCGGAACTTCCAGAGAAAGCTCGTTTTTGTGGTGTCTGTGGCTATCGTCTGAGGACTACTGAAATGGTAGCTCTTGCATCTACGCAGGCTAAAGAGGGAGTACCCAACACTCCTCAAACCGGGAGCACGGGGGTTCCGATTCCAAGTCGCACTGTTCGCCCAAATACCAGGAAGGTCCCCCCATCAGATCCTCCGAGTAGCAACATTTTACTACCTGCACCATCGACACTACCGACCACGCCTCTGCCATCCGATACCCCTGACCCCCAGGCGGGCGACGGTCAACCTGCACTATCGACGCTACCGACCACGCCTCTGCCACCTGGCATCACTGATTCCACCCTGCAGACTGACAAAGAGCATAATGAACAGAGTGTGGGGTCTGACCAGCCTATTCAGTCTGGTCAGGTTAGTCAGCCTAGTCAGGCTGAGCAGGTTGAACAGGCTGGACCGCCGAGGCAACCAGCATCGCCACCAGCGGGCCTGGTACGTCCCGTAGGGCCAAAGAGCAGCTCAACTCAGCGTTCCAGTAGCCCCCCAATACCAGGGCGACCGAGAACATCACCTCTACAGCCCTCACAACCACCGGCGACACCCTCAGCGTTTTCCGGGCCATCTGTGTCAGGGGCTACATTACCCCAAACACCCCCATCAGCACAACCGGGTACGCCTTCCGCTGTTCCGGCTACAGGTCATACACAAAACAGATCAGCATCTGCCGGACAACAGCCTCAGCAAGTGCCTGTACCACCTATGCAGCAGCTACAACCATCATGGTCTGAAACACCATCAGCACAGTCACGTGAGCAGATCGTAAGGACCTCTACTGCACCACTACGGCAGTCTTCTGATTCCCCCGTTAACAATTCAGCCTTTCCGGCAGGGGTCTCTACAGGACAACCCGGTAACACAGCAGCCGGGCAAAGCGCTGAAAGTTTCGTTGCGACCAGTAAAGCAGCCGAGCGCTGGCGTATAAGCTGGCGCAACCGCCAGCGCTCCGAGGCCGGGCCAGCCACTAATGTTTCACGCGGGCAAGCCTCTGTATCTGAGCCACTGCTGGCGATGCAACATAGTCTCGCACGTATGCGTGCTATCCTTCTGCCGAAAAAGGCACGGCAAGCCTGTATCAAGGACCTGAAATTCTGGGTGGCTATTGGCCTGATGGTCTGCCTGATTGTAGGATTGAGCGCGTATCTCATTTCAACTTACCTGCCCAACCCGTCGCTGGGAGCAATCAAATTGACTCATTCAGGAGATACACAACAGCCAACTCTGGCGATCTCGGGTGCACAGGGTACAGCTATCAAGCCTGGGCAGACAGTGTATCTGCATGGAGCACACTTCGGAGCAGGTGATTCCATCACTTTTCTGCTTGATACCACCACGCCTATCAATGATACACATGGCAAACCACTTGTTGCGCAAACCAATGGCCAGGGAAGTTTCGATGTAACGCTCACGATAGACCCATCCTGGTCATTTGGAAACCACCTGATCCAGGCGGAAGATGGACATACTGGTCAAAGCGCGTACTTGAGTATCCAGGTCGGTTTCGATGGCACCGCTACTACGACCAGCCCCAACCTTGCACTCACAATAGATGACCAAAGTGTGGATAAGTTGACATTTCAGGGAGTAGCCGGGCAGGCAAATCCAAATAATAAATCATTGCAACTGACTAATACCAGCCATATGAAGCTTGAATGGACGGCTACTGCAATAACCAACGACAATCTCAGCTGGCTAGTAGTCGACCGCGCTGCTGGCAGCTTAAATATCGCGCAGACAGATACCATCGGTGTTGGCGTTCTCATAGCCGGTTTGCAAAGCAGGACGGCACCTTATACCGGAGAGGTCGTGTTTACCATTAACCAGAAAGAGCAGTTGAGCTTACCTGTAACATTGAAGATAAATGACTCCAACGCTGAAATGGTCTTTACTCCTAATCCTATCATAGCCGCCGCAGCAGGAAATACGTGTCAGCCAACCACGCTGACGCTGATTAACATAGGGAGTGCTTACATAAGATGGGCCGTTGTTCCAGATGTGCCCATCCAGGACCACATCCACATCCAGGATAATGGAATACCTACTACGCAGGGGGACCTGGCACCATCGGGCCAGTCTGGAGATACTCAAAAATTAACACTGACATGCACGGACGTTCATCCAGGTGACAAGCCTTACCACATCACTGTGAGTGCCAATAATGCTCACTGGGATGCTTATGTTTACATTCAGTAAGGCTGAAAGTTATAATGGGGGTAGCAAGTAGATAGACCGGAAAGCAGGAGGTTTTCACCTAAGATGGATGCAAGTATTCTGATTATTTTCTGTGTTGTTTTCATCCTCCTGGGACTCTATAATGTGTACTCAGGTCTTCGACGTATGCGTGCTGCGCAAGCACAGGGACAGCAAATACGCTGGTACAAACAGATCAACCTGCTTACGGGCATCGAGTATATTCTGCTCTCATTGGTTTTCCTTACGAGCATCAGCATTAGAAGTAAGTTACTCCCCAGCAGCCTGAGCAGTATTGTTGTTCCATTCTACTTGATAACCCTGCTTGCGGCTGCCGTACTCGCGGGTCTTGTCATTCGCCAGGGGATCAGCAATGCTCGTCAACTTCGACGGTCGCAGGCGGAGGCACGAAGTAAGTCGGAGACAGGGGCAGTTGTCAGTAGCAAGACAAGCAGGACAGTAGCAGAGACAGATGACGAACTGACTCCAGAAGAGAGAGCAGAGCGCTTACGGCAGCGTCGTGAACGTCGGCAGAAAGCCGCGGCTGCACGAAGGCGACGTGCTGGGAAAGCATAATCACATCCCCTCAAGCACGAGCTGTAATTCATAAACGCTATGTTGGGCGTCATAGTGAGCATGCAGATGAACAATGCGACCGGGAGTGCTCTGCCCACTGCCTGCGGGAGCCATACTATCAGTGAGGGTGATACCATCGAGCATCTGCAAGGCCGGATTAAGTGGTATTGTGACCATGTACATGGCCTG
>WNGR01006173.1_pt1 | contig 12801 bp, 11 predicted proteins | sample 5407581 | NCBI WGS metagenome assembly WNGR01 (sample SAMN13153383, study PRJNA577476) | soil metagenome | isolation source: 80 cm soil or saprolite under Garry oak tree replicate 2 | place: USA:California | collected 2016-06-15 | reverse complement strand
CGGAACTAGTCAAAGCCCCAAGCCGGCGGAGCCTGGTGACGACGGCCGCCGCCGGAGTTCTCCTTGCCGGCATCGTGACCGGCTATGGCTTCATCAGCCGTGCGCAGAGCAAGCAGGAAGTCGTGCAATGGACCGACACGCAGGCGACCCCGACCGTTGCCCTCGCTCAGTCCATCCCCGGCGGCAGCCATCAAGCGCTGACGCTGCCGGGCAATATCCAGCCCTTTAACAGGGCGGCGATTTTCGCGCGGGTGAACGGATATGTGAAGGGCTGGGACCACGACATCGGGTCGGCGGTGAAGGCCGGACAGGTGTTGGCCACCATCGACGCTCCCGATCTCGATCAGCAGCTCGGTCAGGCCAAAGCGACGCTGGCGAGCGTCAAGGCCAATGAGCAAATTGCGACGCTGACCGCTAACCGCAACAATATCCTGGTGCAAAAGCAGATCGTTGCCCAGCAGCTTGCAGACCAGACCGCTGCGGACGCCACAGCAAAGCAGGCCGTCGTCGACGCCAACGAAGCCAACGTCCGCCAGCTCGAGGCCATGCAATCGTTCAAGACGCTCGCCGCGCCCTTTGACGGCGTCGTGACCGCCCGCAACGTCGAACTCGGCATGCTGATCAACTCGGGAGGCTCCGGTCAGCCGCTGTTCGAGGTGTCGGACCTGCATCGCGTTCGTATCTACGTGCAGGTGCCGCAATCGTTTACGGCCGGGCTGACCGTTGGCATGAAAGCGACGTTCGAAATGCCGCAATACCCCGGCGCGCAATTCGAGGCGACGTTGTCGCATGTCTCGAAATCGATAAATCAAAATTCCCACAGCATGCAGGTCGAGCTGCAGGCCGACAATGCCGCCGGAAAGTTCTTCGGCGGCAGCTACTGCAACGTGCATTTCGAGATTCCGACCGACGCGCATCTGGTCAAGGTTCCGTCGACCGCGCTGATCACCGGCAACCAGGCCACGCAGATTGCGACTCTCGACAGCAATGACAAGGTCGTCCTCAGAAGCGTGCAACTGGGTCGCGATCTCGGTGACAGCGTCGAGGTGGTTGCCGGATTGTCGCCGGCCGACCGAATCATCAACAACCCGCCGGAGACGCTGGCTGCCGGCGACGCGGTTCGGGTGGCGCAAGCGACATCGCCGGCCGCCGCTCCGGCATCGCCGCCGCCATCGTCCCGGAAATGAGGTACGCGCCATGCGGATTCATGCGGATATCCCCTTCGGCACACGCGACGTCAGGCTGGATTTATTTCGCGGCCTGGCGAACTGGGCGATCTTTCTGGATCATATCCCGCACGAGGTGCTGAACTGGACCACCAGCAGGAATTACGGCTTCAGCGATGCCGCCGATCTCTTCGTCTTCATCTCCGGCTACACCGCAGCCCTCGCGTTTGGACGCATTATGGTCGAGCGCGGCTATCTGGTGGCTGTGTCGCGGCTGTCAAAGCGCGCTTTCGAACTCTATGCCGCGCACATCCTGGTGGTCGCCGTCTATATCGCGGTGATTGCGTGCGCCTCCCGGGAATTTCTCGATCCGGACGATCTGAACCAGTTCAACGTCGCCATTTTCCTGCATATGCCGTTCCGGGAATCCATCCAGGCGCTGGCCCTGCGATACCGGCCCGTCAATCTCGACGTGCTGCCGCTTTATATCCTGCTACTGGGCGCGTTTGCGCCCGCCCTGTGGCTGATGGTTCGCAGGCCGAACTGGATATTGGCGGGCTCGATCCTCCTTTATCTAGGCGGCCGGCATTTTGGCTGGAATCTGGCCGCTTCTCCGTCGGGCTTCTGGTATTTCAACCCGTTCGCCTGGCAATTGCTGTTTGTTCTGGGCGCATGGACCGCGCTTGGCGGCGCCCGGGCCGTTGAGCCGATCCTTGCCACGAGGACCGCGTTCCGGCTCGCGATGGCCTACCTTCTGTTTGGTTTTGCCGTGACGACGGCCATTCGGTTTCCGGATCTCGGCGGCCTTGTTCCGCATTGGATCCTCATACCATTCGATCCCAACGATAAGACCAACCTCGCGCCCTACCGTGTCGTCCACTTCATCGCGCTTGCTGTGGTGGTGACCCGGTTCCTGCCCCTGGATTCGCCAATCCTGCAGTGGCGCGCGCTGGCGCCGCTGATCCAGTGTGGCCGAAAGTCGCTCCAGGTCTTTTGCACCGGCATCGTCCTCTCGTTTTGCGCCCATGCCGCGATCGAATTGAGCCTGAATTCGCTTTGGGTTCAAATTTTCGCGGGGACTGTCGGAATACTGCTTATGACCGCAAGCGCTCGCTGTTTGACGTGGTGGAGACAGCCAAGCCGAACAGTTCTTGCGCAGCATTTGCGGCCGTTGTTGAAACTGGAACACAGTGAACCTGTCGCGAACCAAAACGCCGGTTCCAGCAAAGGGGCCCGCCATGCCGTTTACTAATCCATGCGCGCGCAGCAGGCCGCGCGCGGTCTGGTCGTTTGCAGCGTTCATGATCGTCGCCACCATGGGCGCAGATGCGCGCAGCGCGGAGCAAAGCAGTGCGACGCTCTCGCCTCAGGCGCTGCAGGAGATTGCCGAACTCGAGGCCGAGATCGACCGCATCGAGGCAGGGTCGCTCGAGCGGCTTGCCGCGCCGCCGGATAATCAGGTCCAGCAAATCGAGTTGCTCGGCAAGTTGATGCTGTACGACAAGCAGCTCTCAGTAAATCGCAACGAAGCATGTGCCTTCTGCCACATGCCCGAGACCGGCTTTACCGGTCCGGTGTCGGAGCTGAATCGGACCACCGGCTCCTATCCCGGATCGGTGCGTACCCGCTTTGGCAATCGCAAGCCGCAATCGCATGCCTATGCGCCGCTCTCGCCGGTTCTGCATTACAACTCCGCGCAGGGCGATCTCGTCGGCGGCAATTTCTGGGACATGCGTGCGACCGGCCGCCGGCTCGGCAACCCGGCCGCGGAACAGGCCGAAGGGCCGCCGACCAACCCGGTGGAGATGGGCCTGCCCGATGTGGCCTGCGCGGTCTACCGCGCTTCGCAGCGGCCCTATCGCGCGCTGTTCGAAAGCGTATGGGGGCCGCAAGCCTTCGCGATCGCGTGGCCTGATAACGTCGAGCAGGCCTGCGAGCGGCCCGGGCCAGCGACCGCCGGCGATCCCTTGCCGGTTCACCTTAGCCCGATTGATCGCGGGCGGGTCGGCGCCACCTTCGATCAGATGGCACAATCCATCGCCGGCTATGAGGCATCTGCCGAGGTCACGGCGTTCACCTCGAAGTTCGACGCGGTGCTTGCGAAGAAAGCGCAGTTCACGCCACAGGAGCAGGCCGGGTATGATCTGTTCCGCGGCAAAGCACAATGCAACACCTGTCACCGTGACGGCGGGCCCGGCGAGGACCCGCTGCTCACCGACTTTACGGCCAGCAATATCGGAACCCCCGCCAATCCCAGACTTCCCTATTATGGGGAAAGTCGGCCCGATGCATTGGGCTATGTCGCCAATCCGGAAGGGCCATCATTCGTCGATGGCGGCGTCGGCAGTTTTCTCAGCGGCGGGCATCTGCTTAGCCAGCCCTCCCCGGTGGATGCCCGATGGCTCAAGCTCGCGCCAGACAATCAAGCGCGGATTCAGGTGCCGACGCTGCGCAATGTGGACAAGCGGCCTTATCCGGCCTTTGTGAAGGCTTACGGGCATAACGGATATTTCACGAGCCTGAAGATGATCACACACTTCTACAACACCCGCGATGTGCTGCCGCGCTGCCCGCCCCATGACGCCGGTGAAGGTACGACCTGCTGGCCGGCGCCCGAGTCGACCGCCAACATGAACGCCAGCCGGGTTGGACATCTGGGCCTGTCGGACGCAGAGGAGGATGCGCTCGTAAGCTTCATGCAGACCCTGACGGATGGCTATACACCTCTCAATCGGCAGTAAATCGATCTCGCATATTCAATCCACACTCCAACGAAATTGCGGACTCGCGGAGGCATCTCGTGGCAAGTAGTTTAGCGCTCATTTGGCCGGCCATGACGGCCGCGTTCCTGGCCTCGCTGGTCGAGGCGGTCGAAGCTCTGACGATCGTGCTGGCTGTGGCTACCGTGCGCGGCTGGCGGCCGGCCGGGCTTGGTGCGCTCGCCGGTCTTGCGGTGCTGGCACTCACCGTCGTGGCGCTCGGACCGCTGCTGGATCATGTTCCGCTGCACCTGCTGCAGCTCGTGATCGGGGTCCTGCTCCTGCTGTTCGGCATGCGGTGGCTGCGCAAGGCGATCCTGCGCGCGGCAGGGGTCATCCCGCTCCATGATGAGTCGTTGACGTTCGCGGCCGAGACGGCGGAATTGCGCGAGCAGGCTCGCCGCAACGAGGCGCGGCTCGATTGGCTCGCGGCCATCACGACCTTCAAGGCGGTTCTGCTCGAAGGGCTTGAAGTCGTGTTCATCGTAATTGCAGTGGGTGCCGGTCACGGAATGCTCGTTCCCGCGAGCGCCGGCGCTATTGCGGCGTGTCTCGGCGTTGCGGTTGTCGGCCTCGCCGTTCATCGGCCGCTGGCGCGGGTTCCGGAAAACACGCTCAAATTCGCCGTCGGCGTCATGCTGTCCGCGTTTGGCGTCTTTTGGACCGGCGAAGGCCTCGGCGTGGCCTGGCCGGGCGGGGACCTCGCGATCGTCGCATTTGCGGCAATGTTCCTGGCTACCGGCAGCGCGGCCATCGCGCTCGCACGCCGCCCCAAGGCGGAGGTCTTGTCATGACTGTGCTGACCAACGCGTTGCGCGAACTGGCCGGGCTGTTCATCGATGACGGCGCGCTGGCGCTTACGATCATTGCGATCGTTGTCCTCGCCGGCATGGTAGCCATGCTGATGTCGGAGGTTCCGCTGGCGGCGGGCGCCATCTTGCTGTTTGGTTGTCTCGCCGCGCTGGTTTCGAGCGTTGCGCGAACCGACAGGCATTGATGGCTCGCGCCACGCGCGTTCGCGGTATGGCGGGGTGGCGCTTGCTTTTCGGTGGCCAGGCCGAGAACGGAGAGTAACTGGTCAATAATGACGAATGTCCGCTAAGAAACAAACGCACTGCGACCAAGTCGCGGTGACAATTTGGGCGAGAAAGTCTGATTTCGATTCGGAAACCGTGATTTGATGGACTCGTCGATTGCTGACGCAGACCTTGTGTGCACGACAGGGGTTGCCACGATTGAAGGCGTGGCTCTCTTGCCGAACGTCCACTTCGCGCGGCCGGACGTTCCCATAAGGTCAGTTTCTGACCCTGACGGACATTGATTGCCGAAGTGCGAGCCAGGCAACGTGGTTCCGAGCACGGCTTGCGCGCGGGGGGCGCCGACCTAAATCGTTGTCACGTGCGGAGCGCGATAGGTTCCACGTGTTAGCTTTTCGGGTCAATATCGTGCTCCTCGGAAAGGAGATGGAGAAAACGCGAGGCCATTGCTATGTCGAACGACCAGAAAAAGATCGTTTCAGCTTCGACCGCCGAGCCACTCGGGGCCGAGCTCGAACGACTGCTTCAACCAACCCGCTATTTCCAGCACCCCCGTGACGTCGTCCGGGACGATACCCTGACCACCTCCGAAAAGCGGGCCATCCTGTCGTCATGAGCATCTGACGCCTCTGCCGTCGAATCGATGCCTGCGCTGCGGCAGATCCTCGGTTCCGGTCACATCGTCAAGTTTGATGAAGTGATCGACGCCTTGCAGGAACTTGACGGCAAGGCCAACGACATCGGCGGGACGGAGAAACCGCAACGCAGGCGCCGTGGCCCGGACCGCGGCGGTAATCCCGAGGAGGGGCCGGCGGGAAGCGGCTACTGGTACTGAGCCATCGGGATCATCGTTCCCCCCTCTTGACGGCAAAAGCAGGCCACCTAAATCGAGCTCGCTGATCGCCCATCCGGGGATCGGCACAGTCCAACGGGGCGGCCGCTCTTTGGGCGCCCCTTGTTTCCATGTTGCTCAAAGGAGGATGTGGTTATGAGAGACTTCGATCTCACCCCCATGTGGCGGTCGACCATCGGGTTCGATCGTCTGTTCGACCTCATCGATGATTCGCTTCGTTTGCAGGGCCAGGATACCTACCCGCCCTACAATATCGCACGCGTCGGTGAGGACCACTATCGCATCTCGCTCGCTCTGGCCGGCTTCAAGCCGGAGGAGATCACCGTCACGGCAGAGCAGAACATGCTGACCGTGGAAGGCCAAAGGGTAGAGAACGGTGATCACGAGTACCTGTTCCAGGGCATCGCGGGACGTCCGTTCCGGCGCCAGTTCAACCTCGCCGACTACGTCGAGGTGACAGGCGCATCGTTGGAAAACGGGCTCCTGCAGATCGAGCTGATGCGTAAGTTGCCGGAGGCCATGAAGCCGCGCCGGATTGCGATCGACGCCGGCGCTGGCAACGACCACCAGCAAATCGAGCACAGCCAGGCGGCCTGATCGGAGCGGCCCGGCCATCCGATCGGTCAACTTTGGGTTTCCCGTGCGCGGCCCAGCCGCGCCGGGGACTGCCCTTTGCCAAATCTAACCAGAAAGGAGAAATGACCATGACTATCAGGGATCTCATTCCGTGGAATCGTAGCCGCGACGTTGCGGTACACCGCGGCGAAAATGCAAATCCCTTGCTGACGCTGCACCGTGAAATGAACCGCGTATTCGATGACGTCTTCCGCGGTTTCGACGTGACGCCATTCGGCTCCGATCGCCTGTTCGATCGCACGTTTGGGTGGCCGCACATCGAGGTCAGCGAAACCGACAAGGAGGTCAAGGTCACGGCGGAATTGCCCGGCCTTGAGGAGAAAGATGTCGGGGTCGAACTCGCGAATGGTGTTCTCGCCATCAAAGGCGAGAAAAGGGCCGAGACCGAGGACAAGGACCGGCTCTTCAGCGAGCGCTACTATGGCCGGTTCGAGCGGCGCATCCCGGTCGACGATATCGAGGCGGACAATGTCGATGCCTCGTTCAAGAGCGGAGTGCTGACTGTGACCTTGCCGAAGTCGGCTAGGGCGCAGGCCAAGGTGAAGCGTATCGCGATCAACGGCAAGTAAGGTCAAGGGCGGGAGCCACGCGGCTTCCGCCCCGCCTTTCGATCCGGAGGTGACGATGCTGCAGGAGATGAAGAGCACACATGAATGCTGGGCGGAAAGGGATGGTGCACCTCGCAGGGCGCCGACCCGGTCTGTATTTCCCGATGATGCGCTGGCCGTGATTTACAAGCCGGCGCGCTCGGTCATGACTTCGGGAAAAGCGCGCACGCGCGATTGGAAGCTGCGTTTTGAGCCGCGTTCTCGTCCTCTGATCGAGCCGCTGATGGGATGGACGGGCTGCGACGACACATTATCGCAGGTCGAGTTGACATTCCCCTCGGCAGCCGCCGCCGTCGCCTACGCTCGGCGCCAGGGTTTGCGCTACATTCTGCAAGGTGCGGACAATCCCAACGCACGGCAGGGGTCAAAACCGAAGGTCGCCAACACGAATTCCTCTTCGCCAGACATACGGTCGTCGGACGTGTGGCCTTGGCGGCTGGAATGGGTCGAGCGGACGCTCGGGCTGAGGGGCGTTCAAAACAAGTCGGGACCGGTACGCGGTCCTGCCGCGTATTACGCGAGTCCCCAGGACGTGCTTGACGACCACGATCTTTCGCCGGCGCAGAAGCGGGACGTTCTCCGTCGGTGGGCGCTGGATGCATACCTGATCGAACTGGCTCTCTTCAAGGGCGAACCGCAATCCGAGCCCTCACGTTTGGACGAGGTGATCGACGCACTGTTCGATCTGGACGAGACGCAGGCCAGCACGTCAGCGCACCGGACGCGAGCGACGGTGCCAGATTGTGAAGGCCGCGCAGCATGAGGCAATTGGGGACCCGGAGGCCTGACCATGACAAATCAAACCCGCTTCAATGTCGGATACGCGATTGCTGCCATCTTTCTGGTGTTCATGATTCAGTACGCGGTCTCGGTTGCCAACCAGATCGCGCCGATCCCCTACAGCGACTTTCAACGTTTGTTGCACGAAGGCAAGATCGCCACCGTTGGCGTGTCAGACCGCTTCATGGAAGGATCCTTGAAAGAGCCGCTACCCGGCGGGCAAAAGCATTTCGTCACGACCAGGGTCGATCCGCAATTCGCAGGCGAGCTCGACAAGTATGGGGTCCGCTATACCGGCCAGATCGAAAGCACGTTCTTGCGCGACCTGTTGTCGTGGGTCATGCCCACCCTCTTGTTCGTCGGGCTCTGGTGGTATCTCGGCAGGCGGTTCGCGGAATCACAAGGCTTCGGTGGCGGGCTGATGTCGATCGGCAAGAGTAAGGCCAAGATCTATGTCGAAGCCGATACCGCCGTCACATTCGAAGACGTCGCCGGCGTAGACGAAGCAAAGGACGAATTGCGGGAGGTCGTGGATTTTCTGAAAAGTCCGGCAGACTACGGCCGGCTCGGTGGCCGCATGCCGAAAGGCGTGTTGCTGGTGGGGCCGCCCGGCACCGGCAAGACGCTGTTAGCCAAGGCGGTCGCCGGTGAAGCAAAGGTGCCATTCTTTTCGATCTCGGGTTCGGAATTCGTCGAAATGTTCGTCGGAGTAGGTGCCGCACGCGTGCGCGACCTGTTCCAGCAAGCGCACCAGAAGGCGCCCGCCATCATCTTTATCGACGAACTCGACGCGCTCGGCCGGGCGCGGGGCATCGGTCCCTATGCCGGAGGCCATGACGAAAAGGAGCAAACGCTCAATCAGCTGCTGGTGGAACTCGACGGCTTCGACTCGCGTTCGGGGCTCGTCATTCTGGCGGCCACCAACCGGCCGGAAATTCTCGACTCCGCACTGCTGCGCGCCGGCCGCTTCGACCGCCAGGTGCTGGTCGACCGGCCCGACAAGAAGGGCCGTGTGCAGATCCTGCAGGTTCACATGAAGAAGGTGAAAATTGCGGCCGACGTCGACGCCGACAAGGTGGCTGCACTGACGCCGGGTTTTACCGGAGCCGACCTCGCCAATCTCGTCAACGAAGCGGCGCTGCTGGCGACGAGGCGAGGCGCAGATGCCACATCGATGGCGGACTGCGGCAACGCTGTCGAACGGATCGTGGCGGGTCTGGAAAAGAGAAACAGGCTGCTCAACCCCAAGGAGCGGGAGATCGTCGCCTATCACGAGATGGGCCATGCGCTGGTAGCGCTTGCGCTGCCGGGTGTCGACCCCGTTCACAAGGTGTCGATCATCCCGCGCGGCATCGGCTCGCTCGGCTATACGATTCAGCGTCCGACGGAGGACCGATTCCTGATGACGCGCGAGGAACTGGAGAACAAGATGGCCGTGTCGCTCGGTGGTCGCGCCGCCGAACTGATTGTATTCGGTCATCTTTCGACAGGTGCTGCAGACGACCTGCGACGCGTCACCGACATCGCTCGCAGCATGGTGACCCGCTACGGAATGTCCGACAAACTCGGCAACGTCGCCTATGATCGTGATCCGCGCACATTCCTGACCGGCCCCGATCTTCCATCGCCTCCGCATGAACGGGATTATGCCGAGAAAACGGCAGCGACCGTTGATGAAGAGGTACGGGCCGTTGTGGAGAAAGCATTCCAGCGCGCCCTCGATCTTCTCAAGGAACGGCGCGCCGTTCTTGAGCGGACGGCCCAGCGCCTCCTTGAAAAGGAAACGCTGGACGAAGCAGAGCTAACTCAACTGGCCAATCATCCGGAGCCTCGATTGCCACAAGCCGCTGCCGAATAGAACGGCGCAATCGCGGACATATGGCCTCTGGTTCTTCATGCGCGGCTTCCCTGTGAATGGCGACCCCAAGCCGACGGAGCTTTCGAGCCGCCCAAAATGCCGCCTCCAGAGCTGGGCTATCGGTGAGCCCAAGGTCGTCGTCTGGATTTAGTCGACAACTGCTTCTGACAACGATTTGAGCGAGCGCCATGCGCTCGCTGTCAGCAGCTCGCGGCCGCTGGAATTAGAAAGTTGGTCGATCACATCCTCTTCAATCTTTCTGTTTCTACTTAACCGATAGTCCATAAAGAACTTGGAGAACGTCGGTTGATCGTGAAGCGCCTCGATCATGGAGGGCTTCTCAATGGCGGTTCTGCGTCGCTTCGGAACGCTGTTCCGAGGTGCTGCGAGCTGGACGGTGTTCCAGCAGGAGCAACGTCTCGAAAGCCACATAGGCAGCGAGATGCGCCGTCATTCCGTTAACGTCGTGCGGCGGGCTTACGGTGTTGATGTCGATCGCGACGATGTCGAGACCGGCGAGGCCGCGCAGCAACTGCAATCCCTCGCGCGCGCTGAATCCGCCCCAGGTCGGCGTACACACGCCGGGCGCCACCGATGGATCGAACGAATCCATGTCCCAGGAGAGATAGACCGGGCGGTCCTTCATGGCGTCATGCAACTCGGCCAATACGTCGGCCTCGCCGCGGCGCACGTAGTCGCGCATGGTGATCACGTTGTAACCGAGCGAGCGGGTGTGATCCATCACGCCCGGCCGGTAGGTCGGACCGCGGATGCCGACGTGATAGGATGCACTCGGCGAGATTCGCTGCTCGAGCGCGGTATGGCTGAACTGGCTCGCCGCGTCGTAAGGATGATCGGGATTGATCGGATGGCAGTCGGTGTGGCTGTCGATATGCAGCACGCACAGGTCGGGCCATTTGCGGGCGGCGGCGCGGACCAGCGGCACCGAGATTGAGCCGTCACCACCGAAGCCGACCGGCGTCGTGTCGGCATCGACGATCCGCCATGACGCTTCCTCGATGCGCGCGAAGGCGTCCTCGATCCGGCCCGGCGTCACCACCACGTCGCCGCAATCGACCATCCTGAGCTCTGTGCGGATGTCGTAGTCAGCGACCTCCGACTCGTAGGCGCGCACGAGCCTCGACTGCTCACGGATCGACGCGGGACCCTGGCGCGAGCCGATACGGAACGCATGAGTGCCGCAATCGAACGGGACGCCGAGGATTGCCGCCTTGGCACCGGCCACGGAGGCGGCCCACTGTACGTCCATGAATCCGGACGTCGTGGCGAGCAGTTGCGCTTCGGTAAGGGTACTGGCCTTGAGTGTCATGTCGTTCTTTCTTCAGAGTCGCTCAGAAATGCGAGCGCGGCCAGTGCATGCACCTGAGCCACCAGCACGAGATCATCAACCAGAATGTGCTCATCCGGTCCGCCCATGCTGAACGGTGTGCAGCCGAACACGACGCTGGGCACACCGAACATCCGATAGAGCCGCGCATCCGATGCGCCAACGCGCATATTGACGACGGGTGCGCGGCCGAGGATCTCAGTCGCGGCCGCGACCGTGTGACGCACGATCGCGTGGTCTGGTGGGGTGAATCGCGGCGGATACTTCTCGATGACGCGCCAGGTGACGCCGTCGATTGCGCCGAGTTCACGCTGCAACGCCGCCTCGACCTCATTCAGCGTGACGCCGACCGGCAGGCGGATATCCGCCGCGGCCCGCGCGTGGGACGGCACAAGGTTGGGCGAGACGCCGCCCGAGATCGTGCCGATGTTCACCGTCAAGCGTTGCAGGGTGTCGGCCTCGCCGGCCCCCGACAATGGTTCCGACACGGACTTTGCGGCCATGATCGCCGCGGTGACGGCGGGCGGCGCATTGACCGGAAGCGCCTCCAGCCGCTTCAGCCCGTCGAGCGCGGTGCGCAGCCGGTCGATTGCGTTGATGCCCTTGTGGACGTGCGCGCCGTGTGCAGGCTGGCCGGTTGCCTCGATCTCGATCCAGCACAGGCCCTTCTCGCCGAACCGGACAACGAGCGGGGAGCCGACGTCGCCGCTGATCATCGCGTCGCCCTTGGCGTGGGACATGTTCTCCAGCAGCCAACGCGATCCGAGCGAGCCCATGTTCTCCTCATCGCCCGCGAGCGTGACGACGACCTCGCCGCTCCAGGCGTTGCGATGCCGCGCAAGCACCTGTGCGGCAAGAAGCGAGGCGGCGATGCCGCCCTTCATGTCCGACACGCCGCGTCCGTAAAGTTTGCCATCGCGCAAAATTCCCCCGAGCGGCGGTACGGTCCAGCCCAGGTCTTCGCCTAGCGGGAACGTGTCGAGATGGCCGTTGAAGACGAGACGCGGGCCGGGACGTCCGCTGTCGATCATCGCCACTAGGTTGACGATGCCGGGTGCCGTCTCGAACCGCTCGACGCGCACGCCGTCGATCTCCGCCAGTAGCTTGGCGGCGACATCGGCGGCCTGGGTCACGTCGCCGGGCGGATTGGGCGAAGGCGCTGCGACGAGACGCTGCGTCATCGCAATCAACGCATCGCGGCTGGCGGCAATCTCGTTGGCGATGTCGTGGCGCGCGTCCAGAGTTGCCTCAGCGTTGCGCAAGGCGATGCTCCCAGATACGGATTGCCATCGACAGCGGCCAGCAGATGAAGAAATAGACGACCGCGATGAACGAGAAGATCTCAAGCGGCCGAAACGTCGAGGACGACAGCTCCATGCCCCGTCGTGTGATCTCGGTGACCGAGATCACCGCGCCGAGCGACGAGAACTTGATCAGTTGCACGAAATTCGAGGCGAGCGGCGGCAGCGTGAAGCGGATTGCCTGCGGTAGCACGATGCGTCGGAAGCTCTGGAACGGCGTTAAGCCGAGGACCTGCGCGGCCTCGCGATGGCCCTTCGGCACTGCCTGGATGCCGCTCCGATAGACCTCCGACATGAAGGCAGCCATGTAGACCGACAGGCCGATCAGGATCGCCGCGAGCGAGGAGATGCGGATGTTGAAGACGATCGGCAGCACGTAGTAGACCCACAGGAGCTGCACCAAGATCGGTGTATTGCGGATCACCTCGCCGATCGCCAGTCCGATCGCCCGTACC
>WNGR01006172.1_pt1 | contig 12801 bp, 9 predicted proteins | sample 5407581 | NCBI WGS metagenome assembly WNGR01 (sample SAMN13153383, study PRJNA577476) | soil metagenome | isolation source: 80 cm soil or saprolite under Garry oak tree replicate 2 | place: USA:California | collected 2016-06-15 | reverse complement strand
CGAGCAATGGGGGCAGACGAGTCTCTGGAAGCCGAGGAAGGTGCGTTTGGGTTGCGCGCGAAACGTCTTATGGCACGAGCGACAAATGGCTTCAATCTCGGTTAGAGCCATGAGATCCCTCCGATTCCGGCGAGATTCCTCGACAAAGTGGGCGCCTCTAACGGATGGCACTTAAAGCTGCGGGGCCATGCTTTCATGTTCACAAACGCAATTCTACCATAGATGAGGGGCGCCGGCAGCTTCAAGCGCTTGTTAGGCGCCAACGCCTCGCGAACTCGCCCGCCGCGCGTCCTCGGCGGCTTCCACCTTCTCCAGAGATCGATAATAGGTGACGACATTTTCCTTATCGAACAGATACCACCCCACCAGGATGAGCACCAAGAGCAATGAAGCGATTGCCGCGGCGACCCCGGCAATTCCTGATCCTGCCCAACCAAAGCCGATGGCCGCTGCCAATTGCGCCAGCCAAAAAGCGACGATGGCCCACCGACTCCAAGAGCGTTCTCGCCAGATCGCGTATGCAGCCGCAAGTGACGAACCTCCGATGGCCAGAAAATACATGCCCGCTCGCCTCAGAAACTCGACCCCACTCACCGTCTCACCATCGATCGTGTACGTTGCGGCGTTGAACGGCGCGAGCAGCACCAGCAATACGAACAGCCCGCCAAAGAAGGGGGCGACATACATGCCGATTGTCAGCAGGATGGGCCGATCGACCTTGGCGCGTTCGAGGGTTGCCTCAGCGGACAGGCGTAACGCCTCAGGCCAGGCCGCCTGGCAATTGGGGCAAACCGTGACCGGTGGCTTGTGAATCGTCGCCGGACTTCCACAAATCGGACAGATCAGGCTCACGCTCATAGCGCGTTGGGCGCCTAACGGGTATTCGACAGAACTGTATAAACCATTTCGTACTCCATCGCTCGCTGCCTAACGTGTGGTTCCAAGCACACAGAAATGAAATGGGCTGGTGTGTCTAAACACAATATCACAGCGTACCGCTACCTCGGCGCACGGACCTGCCGCTACCGGGACTCCGCCGCCTCCGGCTCGAGATACTCCTCGCGATACATCCGAATCAGCTCGAAGAAATAGCTCAGCGCGAGCGGGCCGATGAGCAGGCCAAGCAGCCCGAATTGTGCCACGCCACCGATCGCGCCGATCAGCGTGATGAGCGGGTGCACCGCGGAGAAGCGTCGATAAATGAGGGGCCGCACGAAGTTGTCCACGCTCCCAATAACGAGGACGCCCCAAATGACGAGGAGGATGGCCGGGACCGGTCGACCCTGCATATACAGCACAATGGCCGCCGGACCCCAGATCATGCCAGACCCGACGACCGGAAGAATCGCGAACGCCATCGTGACGACACCCCAGAACAGACTGTTCGGCAGACCGGCGACGGCGAACGCGAGGCCGAGCAACGTACCCTGGATCGCGGCGACCGCGCCCGTGCCGATCACGGTGGAGACCGTGACGTCTTTGAAACGCTTACCGAGCTTTTCCGTGTTCTCTTTCGAGAACGGAATGTAGGGGCGGGCATCGAGCCACACGTCGCCCGGATGCTTCAACACGTAGTAGAGACCAAAGAACGTAATCGTCAGATTCAGCGTCAGGCGCGTCGCGGTGCCGACGAGGCCGAATGCACTCGACCCGATGGCCGCCACAATGCGACCGCCCGCCTCGGCGATGCGCGGGCCGATGGGAATGCCCCGCACCTGCAAAGTGGAGAACCGCTCGATGATGGGGCTCTGCACCACGGTCTGCGCGATCTGCTGCGCCTCGCCGATCAGCAGCCCCGCGATCAGCATGCCAGGCACGACGAGGAGTACGATGCCGAGCAGCGTGACGCCGAGCGCGGCGACGCCGGACGGTGTGCCGCGCTTCACCAACCACGTGTACAGGGGAGAGAACAGCACCGCCAGAACCGGAATGCCGATGATTCCCGTGGCATAGTCCCAAATAGACCACAGCAGCGCCGCGCCCAACGCAAAGACGACGAACGCGGCGCGCTGATGCTTGGTATCGAGAAACGCCACGTCCTTAGCGACCGCCTCGCTCCACTCGAAGGACTCGGGTCAACGTCTTCCCGTCCACCGTAATAGTGACGAGATAGTCGCCTGTCGAGACCACGTTGGCGGCGCCACCAAATCCGCCAAACCCACCACCGCCGGCGGGCGCGCGGCCGAATGCCTGGGCCACGAAGCCGAGCGCTCCGAACCCACCGCCGCCGCCCCCTCCACCTCCCTGACCGGGTTTGCGGAGCAGGTTGCCCAGCGTCGTGAGGAACGTCGCGTCAGGTGGTGCGTCGCCCGATTCGCCGCCGCTCTCACTGCCGGCGGCCGGCAGGACAGGGCCAGCCGTCGCGGCGCGCGGCGCCGTTTCACCGGGCCGCTCGTTGAACCGGCCTGCTGCCGTGAAGGGCGATCCACCGCCCCCACCACCCCCGCCACCACCGCCACCACCGCCGCCTCCAAATCCGAAGCGCTGCGCCAATCCCTGAATGTCCCCGGACAGCAGCGCAGTCTTGATCGGGTCGAGCTGCTGCGCGTTGCCGCCGTTCTTCGCGAGCGAGTCGAACACGACGTTGATCCGGGAGACGAGCCACGCGCTGTCGCGCTTCTGCGACGGCGACAGGGCGACGGGGGGCGGCGTGCGGCCCTGGAAATTCCAGACCACCCGATGCAGACCCGCACCCGCCGGTCCCTGAATCGTGCGGACCGTGTCGCCGCGGACGTCGCGAATCACGATCTGGGTGCGTGCCCGGCGATCGGTGCTCCCCGTCGCGAGGCGGTACACGATTTCGGCGCCGTACTGCGGACTCGGCGCGCGGAACTGTTTCTGGCCGTTGTTGCCGCCACCGAGCGGCGACTGGCCGTACTGATAGGCCGTCGTAGGCTGGAAGAGATAGGCGCCGGCGGCGATCGCGCTGTCGTTGAGCTGCTCGAGCGGCGCGATGTTCACGATCCACAGCGAACGGCCGTGCGTCGCGGCGATGAGGTCGCGGTCGCGCGGATGAATGCGGAGATCGTGCACCGGCACGGTGGGGAAGCCGCTCATGAAGCGCTGCCACGAGCCACCGCGGTTGAACGAGACATAGAGACCGACGTCGCTGCCCAAAAAGAGCAGATCGCGGTTGGCGATGTCTTCGCGGATCACGTGCACGTAGCCTGGTCCGTCATCACCCTTCGGGAGATTGCTGGCGATCGAGCGGAACGACTTGCCGAAGTCGGTCGTGACGTACACGTAGGGCGCGTAGTCGCCGTTGCGATGATTGTCGAACGTGATGTAGAACGTCGCCGTATCGAAGCGCGAGGGCTCGATCCGGCTGACGTACGTGCCGGCGGGAACGCCGGGGAAGCGGCCCCCCCCGGTGATGTTCTCCCAGGTGCCGCCGTCGTTCTTCGTGATCCAGACGTTGCCGTCGTCCGTGCCCGCGTACAGCACACCCGGCCGGAGCGGCGACTCCGCCAGCGACACGATCGTGCAATACGTCTCGGCGCCGGTCACGTCGGGCGTGACGCCGCCCGTCGTGCGCGTGCTGACCCGGATCTTCATCGAGTCCTTGGTCGTCAGATCCGGTGAGATCGGATAGAGGTCTTCGCCGCGGCGCGTGGACTTCATCACCTTGCTCGCGCCGGCGTAGAAGATCTCGGGGTTGTGGGCCGAGATCAGGAAGGGCGTGTTCCAGTTCCAGCGGAGATCGGTCTCGTTCGAGTCGGCGCGCTGGCGCTGGCGTAGGTCCGCGATGCGGCGCCGCTGCTCCGCCGTCTCGGGCCGAGTGGTGTCGGGCCGCTCGATGACGATCGAATCCTCGAACTGCGTGTAGCGCGGCCGCCAGTTCGGTTTCTGGAGATTGGTGCGGTCGCCGGTCGCGAAGTTGAGCCGCGACATGTTGCCGCCCTGTGACTCGACGTAGATGGTATTCGGGTCGGTGGGATCCTGCGCCGTGTAGAAGCCGTCGCCGCCGCCGACCGTGGTCCAGTCGGCGTTGGTGATTTCGCCCTGGCGCCGGCGCGACGGCCCGCACCACGAGCCGTTGTCCTGGAAGCCCGCGCAGACGTCGTACGGGAAGGCCAGGTCGTAGCTGACGATGTAGGGCTGCCCGATGGCGAACGTGTTCAGGAAGTCCCAGTTGCCGCCCTTGTCCCAGGTCTGCGACACGCCGCCGTCGTCGCCGACGACGATGTGATTGGGATCGTTCGGATCGATCCACATCGCGTGATGGTCGACGTGAATGCCGACGGTCGCGTTGCCGATCGTCTTGCCGCCGTCATTCGAATAGTTCACTGGCGTGGACGACCAGTAGACGCGGTTAGCGTCTTTCGGATCGACGCGCACCTGGGAGTAATAGAAGGGGCGCACGTTGTTGCCGTTCATCTTTTCCCAGGTCGCGCCGCCATCGGCCGAGCGATACAGGCCGGAAGGACGCGTCTGCGCCGGCTTGCCGGCGCCACCCTGGGCATTGGCGTTCGTGTCGGCCTCGACCATCAGGTAGATCACTTTCGGATCCGAGGCTGCGATCGCGATGTCGATGCGCCCTTTGGTCGTCGTGGGGAGACCGCCGCCCTTCACTTCGGTCCACGTCTTGCCGCCGTCGGTCGTCTTCCAGAGGGCGCTGCCGGGTCCACCACTATTAAGGAAGTAGGGCCCGCGCATGCGCTGCCAGCTCGCGGCGAAGAGCACTTCGGGATTGGATGGATCCATCGCCACGTCGATGAAGCCGGCACGGTCGGAGACGAACTTGATGAGCTGCCACGTCTGCCCGCCGTCGGTCGTCTTGTAGAGGCCGCGCTCGGGGTTCGCCGACCACGGCTGACCGAGCGCCGCGACGTAGACGATGTTGGGATTCGTCGGATGCACGACGATGCGGCCGATCGCGCCCGACTTCTCCAGTCCGACGCGCTTCCACGTCAGCCCGCCATCGGTGGACTTGAAGATGCCGCACCCCGGCGAGATCGTGTTGCGCGAGTCCTCTTCGCCGGTCCCGGCCCACACCTGCATGGTGTCCGACGGGGCGATCGCCAATTCGCCCATCGAGACGCAGCGCTCGTTGTCGAACACCGGCCGGAACGTCGTGCCGGCGTTGGTCGTCTTCCAGATTCCTCCCGCTGCCGCCGCGACGAAGAACGTGCGCGACGGGCTCGGAATGCCGGCGACGCTCGACACGCGGCCGCCCATGTTCGCGGGGCCGATGTTGCGCCAGCGGAATCCGGCGAGCAGCGTCGAGTCCAGAGTGATGCCCCCACCGCTCGGCACGCCCGTTGTCACGGTGACGTTGCTGGGAGCAGGACGTTGGGGATGGGGGAGCGGGCGTTGCGCGGGTTGCGGCGGTGGTGCAGGGGGATTCTGCGTCAACACTGGTGCGGCGATGACGGTGAGGACGGCGGCAGCCGCCCACAGGCGCTGGGACATGACGGCCCTCAGTCGATGATTGTGAGTGCTGGAATCGTGCAGTGAAGGGAGTACGAATGGAAGGCTTGCGCCGTTGAATCCCGACAATTAAACTCGGCTTTCCTTCAACCAGATTGCTGGGGGCGCAATGCGGAGAAGTTTGTTTGGATCACTCGCTGTTATTGGCGTTCTCGTTACAGACCCTCTCACAGCACAAGAACGATTCGACATATCGGTCTACCCCTACGCCACCGCGCATCGTGGCGAATGGGAGTTGGAAGGGCATATCAACTACACGAGCCGCGGGACGAGCACCTTTGGTGGGACTGTAGCCCCGACCCAGGGCCAGTGGCGCTTTACCGCCGAGGTGTCGCGCGGGATCACGGATCACTGGGAGCTGGCCGGCTACCTCCTCGGCGCCCAGGTGCCGGGGATGGGGCTCGAGTACGCGGGATGGCGGCTGCGGTCGCGCATGCGTGCGCCGGAGTCCTGGCGCCTCCCGGTAGATGTCGGATTCAGCGCCGAGTACGAGACGGCGCGGCCGGCGTTCAGTGAGAGCGCCCGAACGGCGGAGCTGACGGCGGTGTTCGAGCGGCGGTTTGGGAGTTTGCAGCTGATCGCCGATCCCACGTTCGAACGCGATCTCGCGGGTCCCGAGCACGAGTGGGAGTTCGAGCCGCGGGCGCGGGTGGGCGTAGATGTCAGCAGCGTCGTGACGCTGGGGTTCGAGTGGTACGGCTCATTCAGCGAGGTGAGTCAGAAGCACCAGTACTATCCCACCGCCGATCTGCGGCTTGGCGATGACATGACACTGCATCTTGGCGTCGGCTTGGGCGGGACCTCGGCGGGTGACCGGCTTGTCTTCAAGACTCGCTTCGAGATGCCCCTCGGCGGCGAGAAAAACTAGCTAAGTGACATTTGGGGACTTCATGCGTCCCAGTGGACGCGTGATGTCGGTCACGTTGCGCTTTGCATATTCGATTCCTACATTGTTCGCGGCACTCATGCAGTCCCAGGCTGGGACCGCGCCCCCCCCGCCCTCACTGATTCATCTATACGTGCCCACGGACCCGCTGTCTGGAGCCCTCCTAACGGGGGGATCGGATCATGGCCGCCTGGACCATATTCGGTCGCGAAACGACCGCTGAGCAACTACCTGCCGAATTGCGCGCGATCCTCGCTGAAATGAAGCGTGAGCGCGTCGCCTTTGAGGCCCTGACCACCGCCGCCCGCGACTCCGGTCAGAGCCTGTCGCAGCTCATGCAGCCGCTCACCGAGGCGCAGAAGGTCGTGAGCGAACTGCAGGGGCGCGTCAAATCGTTGGAGCGGCTCGTGCCCGTACTCGCGACGCTCGACGAACAGACCGAGAACGTCTCGAAGTCGCAGCGGCGCACCGAGACGCAGCTCACCCAGAACTCCGACAGCGCCAAACAGCTGCGCACCGAGATCGACGAGCTGCGTGGCGTGCTCGAGCAGGCGCTGGCGCTGAAAAACGACGTGGCCGGCTTCCTCGAGCTGGGCGGCGGGTTCAAGGCGCTGCGGATGGATGCCGACACCTTGAGCGGCGCGGTCCGGGAACTCACGAACGGCTTCGATCAAGTGCGCGCGCGGCAGGAAGAGCTCCGCAAGTCGAGCGAGGCTGTTGCCGCGCGGTTCGGCGCGTTTGAGGAGCGGCAGGTGAATTCGCAGCGCACCGTTAGCGAAACCGAGTCGCGCGCCGCGACGGTCGGCCAGACGCTGAAGGATCTCTCGGCAGCCGCGGCCGAAGCGGTGCAAACCAAGCGGCAGCTCACCACGCTGAAGGCCTTGGCCGACGGCGTCTCTCAGAAGGTCACGGCCCTCGAGTCGCAGCGCGAGGTCGTCGAGCGCGCGACCAGCGAGGTCGGCAAGCTCCACGAGCTCATGCGCGACGTCGAAGCGAAGATCCGCCGTCACGAGGAAAGCGCGAAGGGGCTCAAGGACCTCGAGTCGAAAGTCGGGGAGCTCAAAGGGCTGCATGCCGAGGTGCTGGAGCGCACGACCGAGATCAACGCCAACCATGTCGCCGTAAAACACGCCGATGACGAGCTGCGTGCCCGTCTGACGGCGCTGCGTGACGACGTGCAACGCGCCGTGAAGCGGTTCGAGCTCGAGAACCAGGGGCTCGATGCCGTCGGACAGCGGATCGTCGATATGCGCGGCGGGCTGACGGCGATGGAAGGCCGGTTCAAGGTGTTGGAGGAGTCGAGCCGTTCCATCACCGACGTCAACTCCAAAGCGGACGGCCTGGCGACGCAGCTCGAGAGCATCGCCGAAAACGTGGCACTGCTCGGCTCCCAGGCCGAGCGCGTGCGCGTGATGGAAACGAACACCGGCCGGTTGGGCAGCACGGTCGAAGAAATGACGCAGCGGGTGGCGCAACTTGAGAAGTCAAGCCCGGGCGTGAAGGCGGCGCTGGAAGATGTCGCGATGCTCAGGGGCACACACGAATCGGTTCGAGGCGCGCTGGAGCAGGTGGAGGGTGCCGCCGACGAGATGGCGCGCGTGCTCGAGCAGCAGTCAGGCACCAAGGCGTGGCTCTCCGGCGTAACCGACCAAATCAAGGCACTCCGTGTCGAGCTGGCTGCAATCGAGGATCTGAAGCCCTCCGTCGAGTCGGTCCGTGGCGAAGCCGATCGCCTGTCACAGGCGATGGGACAGATCGACGCGCGCAGCCGCATGGTGGACGACTTGAACAAGCGGCTGACCGATCTCACCACCCTCGGCACGCAGCTCGACGAGCGGAGCCGTGAGCTGGTGACACGCATGGCGGGTGCCGATGAGCGCTTTGCCGCGCTGGCCGCCCGGGCGGAGGAAGCCGCGCGAATCGAAAAGCTCGTGCCGGCGGCGGTGGCGACGGTCGAGCGCGCGGAGCGACGCGTCGGAGAGATCGACACGACGGTGACGACGCTCGAATCACGCGCCCACAACCTCGAGAGCCTGGCCGAGCGCACACGCGCGCTGGGTCAGGAGCTCGAGCTCAAACAGTCGGCGCTCGACAAGGCGACGGAGCATCTGGACCGGGTGGCCCAGCTGCGCGAGCAAGCGGCTACTGCCGCCCAGCAGCTCGAAGAGCGCTCGTCACAGCTGGGCACCGCGGTCAACACGGCGGGCAATCGCCTGCTCGAGCTGACGGCCACGGTGGACGAGCTGGACAATCGCGCTGGCACTCTGCGCTTTGCCCAGAAGCGCATGGCGCAATTTGAGGAGCGGCTGGCCAAGTGGGAGGCGGTCGAATCGCAGCTGACGCGGGCGCTCGAGCAGATGAACCAGCGCCAGGCCACGGTCGACGCGATGCAGGCGGACATGCATCGCCTGTATGAAGTCGCCGAGAAGACCACCGATGACGTCCGGTCCATCGCGGGCGCGCGGGAGGAAGTCGGCCAGACGCGTACGATGCTCGAGACCGTGCTCAGCATGGTGAGCCACGTGCACGACGCCGCCAATGGCCTGGATCATCGCAAACGCCAGGTGGAGCAAGCCGAAGAGCGGCTCGCGCGCGCCGAAGCGATGCTGGCCGAGGTTCAGGCAGGCCTGGAGCGTCTCGGTAGCCAGAAGGCTCTATTGGATCAGGCGGTCACACAAGCGAGCGCGCTCGAGTTCCATACCAAGCAGGCGGAGACGGTGATTGCCGCGTTGCGTCAGGAGCGGGAGATCACGGACACCGTGCGCTCGGCGGTGACGCAGCTCCGCGAGGAGCGGCGGTCGGAGGAGCGGCCGACGAAGAAGACGGCGTAGGGGAGTTTTCTATCCCCCGACGATCGCCCCGACAACCAGGAACGGCTCTGCGCCTGTGGCGACCGGCTCCGGCAGTGGCGCGTCCGGCGGGTCGTGCGTCAGATCCCGCGCGCACGCGAAGAACCGCAGGAACGGCCGGCGCTGCGCCGTGACATGGTCGCGGATCGTCCCGCGCAGCATCGGATAGCGTGCCTCGAGCGCGTCGAGTACTGCCGCGCGCGTCAGCGGATGGCGGCGGACATCGAGCGCGACCTCGCCGCCGACCTGCGCCAGCGACTGAAGGTGCGGCGGCAACACGACGCGGATCATGGCAGCGTCTGCGCCTCGACCGACAGCACGGCCGGGAGGTCACGCACGATGGGCGCCCAGCTATCGCCGCCGTCGGCGGATCCGTACACCTGGCCGCCCGTTGTGCCGAAATACACGCCACACGGCTGTAATGAGTCGATCGACATCGCGTCGCGCAGGACGTTCACGTAGCAGTCCTGTTGCGGCAGGCCCTTGGTGAGCGGCTCCCATTCGTTGCCGCCACTCTTGCTGCGGTACACGCGCAACTTCCCGTCAGGCGGGTAATGCTCGGAGTCGCTCTTGATCGGAACGACGTAGATCGTCTCCGGCTCGTGGGCGTGCACGTCGATGACGAACCCGAAGTCGGTGGGCAGGTTGCCGCTCACCTCCCGCCAGGAGTCGCCGCCGTCGTCGGAGCGCATGACGTCCCAATGCTTCTGCATGAACAGCACGCCAGGGCGCGAGGGGTGCAGCGCGATCCGGTGGACGCAGTGGCCAACCTCGGCGGTGGGCTCCGGGATATACTGGGAATGCAGCCCGCGGTTGATCGGCCGCCACGTGTCGCCGCCGTCGTCGCTGCGGAACGCGCCCGCGGCCGAGATGGCGGTGTACAAGCGCCTCGGGTTCCGGGGATCGAGCAGGATCGTGTGGAGGCACATGCCGCCCGCGCCGGGTTGCCACCGCGGCCCGCTGCCGTGGCCGCGCAGGCCCGGCAGCTCCTGCCACGTCGTGCCACCGTCGCGCGAGCGAAACAACGCGGCGTCCTCGACGCCGGCGTAGACCGTCTCCGGATCGGTGAGCGACGGCTCGAGATGCCAGACGCGCTTGAACTCCCAGGGATGCTGTGTGCCGTCGTACCACTGGTGCGTGGTGAGCGGTTTCCCACTTGCCGGCGAGACGTCGTAGACGAACTTGTTGCTCTCGCCCCGCGGCATCTCGCCGGGCTCTTTCGTTACGCCGCCACCGGGCGTCTTCCAGGTCGCGCCGCCGTCGTCGGAGCGCTGGATCACCTGGCCGAACCAACCACTCGACTGCGACGCGTACAGCCGGTTGGGATCGGCAGGGGAACCCTTGACGTGATAAATCTCCCAGCCCGCGAAGTGCGGGCCGCTGACCGTCCACCGAGTGCGCTTGCCGTCGGCCGTGAGAATGAAGGCACCTTTGCGTGTGCCGACGAGGACCCGAACGCCGCTCATGACGCAATAATCAGCGCCGGTTCACTCCGACCGTCAACGTCAGGCTTTTGTCGGTTTCGCGGCGGTTGGCGTCGCGCACCACCGCTTGGTCGATGCCATAGGCCATGGCGAGCCAAAATGGCCGGAGTAGGGCGTCGGTCCTGACGCCGATCTCGCCACCGTGCGCGCTGCCCGAGCCCGATGGCAGGTTCACGTCGAGGGCCAGCGCGCGCCACAGGATCGCGTAGCCACGCACGCCCGAGCCGGGGATCGCGACATCCCCGCGAGCTCCGAGTCGCCACGTGACCCAGCGCTCCGCTCCGAGCGGTGTGTCGAAGCGCCGGGCGTGCGGCCCCAGCTGCATGCTGAGCCACGGCGTCGCCCGCACCCGCAGTGACAGGGCACCCTCCACCAGGCCGTTGCTGCCTTCGGCGTATCGCATGTGGAGCCCCAGGCGGCGGAGCCACACGCTGCCCTCGAAGCCCCCGGCGATGCCGGCGATGCTCCCGGTTCTGACGTTGGTGATCAGGGCCGCCACCGTGACGGTGACGCTCGTGGCCGATACGCCTGGTTCCGGTTGGGCCGGGGCGGTGTCGTGGACCGGGGCCGTGGCCACGGGCGGTGGGGGCGGGGCCGGGGCCGGGGGCGGGGGCGGGGGCGGGGGCGGGGGCGGAGGTGACGGCGCGAGCTGGACCGCAATGGGCGTCATGCTACTGCGGACTTGCTCGTACAGTCGCGTGATCTCGGGCGGAAAAATCAGCGTATCGGGCGCGTGATGCGGTGCGAGCTCCACGAGCCGGCGAAACGTCGCGATCGCAGAGTCGGCGTTTCCGCGATAGTGCTCGGCGGCGCCAAGGTAGGTAAGCGCCAGCGCGCGCGTCGAGTCGTCGAGCTCCTTTGCCAACGGCGCGGCGAGCACGCGCCGCAACAGGTTCGCGGCCACCTGGAATTCGAGATCCTGATAGGCACGGACGGCGCGCGTCATCACGTCGCTCGCGCCGCCGGTCTGCGCATGCAACGGCGCGGCGAACAGCAAGGCCAGCACTGCAAGTCGGATCTTCATCGCGTCACCACGGTGAGCGTGATGTCCGTCAGTCGCACGTTACCGCCGGCGGGCACGACGACCCACGCGCTGTGTGTCTGGAATCCCTCGCGCGCCAACAGCAGGTGATGGCGGCCTGGTGTCACGCGAATCTTGATCTGCGGCGTGTTTCCCACCACTCGCCCGTCAACCGAGACCTCGGCCCACGGGCGCGAATTGATGGAGAGGTAACCGGGCCTCACCTGCTGGACTCCTCTCGCTGCGGGAGGGGTCCCCTTCGCTGCGCTCAGGGTGGGCTCTTCGGGAGAGCGGGAACTAACGGGTGTGTCGATCCGCACCGGCGCGGCGCGGAACTCCGTATCCCGCGCCAGCGCCGCCGGCAAGAGGACGATGGGGTTCCACTCACGTTCATTCGCTGACTCCGACATGCGCTCGCGGCTGCGCAGCAGCCCGACGCCGGTCACGATGAGCGCCACGACGATCACCGCGGCGATTATCATGACGCGAGGCCGCTTGGGTCGCGCGTCCCACTCGTCGCCTAATAGAAGAGGAGGGAACCGAGGCGGCGACGGCTGCTGATTCATAGGCCGATCACGTTGAACGATGTGCTCGTCGCGCTCACCAGGCCCGGCGAGGTCGCGACCAGGGTGCATCCCGTGCAAACGCCGGTGACCTTGAGGTTGCTGAAGGTCGCGATCCCGTTGACCGCGTTCACGGTAGTCGTACCGCTCAAGCCACCACCGACGGCGATGGGTCCTTCGAGCGTGAGTGACACGACGCTGCCGAATCCCGTAGCTGTGCCCCCCTGCGAATCGCGCGCCGTCACTTCGACGGAGAACGAGCCGTTGAGCAACAGGGTGCCCGGCGGTTCCTGCGTGAACGCCAGACTCGTCGCCGGCGGCGGCGGTGGTGGTGGCGGTGGCGGCGGTGGCGGCGGCGGCGGTGCCGAGACCGTGACCGGTTGTGTCTTCGAGTCGGTCCCTCCAGCATCCGTGACCGTGAGGGTCACGTTGTAGGTCCCCGCCGCACCATAGGTGTGCGATGCCGTCTGGCCTGACCCCGAGGGAGTAGCGTCGCCCCAGGTCCAGCTGTACGTCGCCGTCGGCTGTGCCGTCGAGCTGCTCCCATCGAAGTTGCAGGTCAGCCCCG
>WNGR01006170.1_pt1 | contig 12802 bp, 11 predicted proteins | sample 5407581 | NCBI WGS metagenome assembly WNGR01 (sample SAMN13153383, study PRJNA577476) | soil metagenome | isolation source: 80 cm soil or saprolite under Garry oak tree replicate 2 | place: USA:California | collected 2016-06-15 | reverse complement strand
TGCGCAGTGCGTATTGCTGAATCAGGGCCGCGGCGGGGATGCAGACCATCACCGGGGGAGCCGGCTGGTTATGACGGTCTCTTAGATGGCCCGCCCGGCTTGAAGTGGCCCCACCGAGGGATGTAACCGCTCATGCCTCGGTGACGCTGAGTAACTTCGGTTGACCGATGGCACGCCTGGTGGTCTGCATATCTCGCACGGAACGCTATATGAGCGGCAAATCGGTCGATCTCCGGTTATGGCAGATCTACGGTGGCAGGGCTGGCCGGCCTGGCGGTAAGGGCCAGAGACCGGTTGTCCCGCGAGGGTACAAGAAGTGTCAGGAAGTAGACCCGGCCTGGCCGCCAGCCCCAAGTCCGCTGCGGAGCGCGGCCTGGACCCGCTGGCCGCCTGGCGGGCGCACCTGGAGGCCGACGTGACGCACCGGAAGGACAGGGGCCGAAGAGCAGGCCATTGCGCTGCTGCAGCGCGTGGTGGCCATGTCCGAGGCTGACCGGGATGCCCTTCCCGGCTCGGCGGTGAGGCATGTGAAGCTCGCCATCGCGATCATGCGGAAGCGGCGCAGGCAGGAAGCCCCGGGCGGCAGGCCGCCAGACCCAGCTGACGGCTGACCAGGAACCGCAGCGGGCTCGCCAGGCGGCCCGGTGCAGAGCTGCCCGCCCCGGTGAGGGACTGAGACTGCAGCGATCCGCGGCGCCGCCGCCATCGCCTCAATGCCGTTTACGACAGCGCCAAGAACCCCAAACCGACCCGGTACGCGGCATGACCGGGCGGTGGCCGGCCGTAGCGAGCGTCAGCTGCGGGCGACCGGGATTGATCGCATGCGGTGACAACAGCTGCTGCGGGCTAGAAGTCTCCGCCGCCGAAGTTGTCGTCTCCGCCGCCGAAATCACCGCCGCCGAAGTCGCCGCCGCCGTCTCCGCCGAAGTCCCCGCCGCCGAAGTTGTCCCCGCCGTCGTAATAGCCCGGGTCCCCGTAGCCGTACTCGTTGATGAAGATCGGCGGTGAGGCGAGTGCCTCGCCGAGCAGGAAACCGCCGAGCATGGCTCCGCCGTAGCCGAAGCCGCCCCAGTACGCCGGCGCGAAGCCGGAGTTGACGTACGCGACCCGCCCACCGGAACTGTCCTCCACCGTGCGCATGTCCGGCTGGATGCCCTGATCGATCTTGCGCGCGTCGTCTGCACAGACCGGGACCATCCGGCTCGGGCCGCCGTCCGGGGGCGCCCAGGACTCGTCGGTCACCGACATGCCGTGCCGCGGATCGAAGAAGCACATCGGGCGCCGCCCGGGTTTGGGCTGGCCGTTTGCGAGGGCTTCGGCGCAGGCCAGACGGTACCGGCCCTCGGCGATGTTCCGGCTGACGGCCCTCATGTCGCCGGGCCGCCGGGCCGCGTCCAGGGCCGCGGTGCCGCGCTCGTATGCGGCCAGCGCGGCGGCCTGCTCGGCCGCTGCCTCCGGGTTGCTCTGCACGGAAACGTCGTTCTCGTGATCGGTGATGCTGTTGCTGAGCGCGATCAGGTCGTCCTGGGCCGCGGCCTTGGCCTCGTTGAGTTCGCGCTGCTTGCGCAGGCGGCGGGGGCGCCAGATGAACAAGCCGCCGAGCATCACCACGAGGAGGATGACGCCGATGACGATCAGGACATTGCGCAGCGTATGAGAAGGCGGGCTGGCCGCGGCGGCCGAAGAACCGGGGGCCTGCGACTCCTGCTGCGCGACGCGGACGAAGTCCTGGAGCGCGGCGAAGACGTCCTGATCCGACTGGTGCTGCTGCACCACGGTTGTGGCGATGTTCGCGGCCGCGCCCGCTGGCAGCACGCCTCGGTTGTCGGCACCGAAATGCTTCAGCCGGCTGTCCAGGAAGCCGACCACGAACTCCTTCTTCTCAGCGCCCAGCGTGCTGATGATCTGGCGCATCGCGGCGTTATACCCCGCCGAGCCGGAAGCCGCGACCACCAGGTAGATGTCATCGTTGCCGATCTGCTGTTCAAGCTGGGCCTGCTGGCCCTGGGAGATGAGGCTGCGGCCTTCGCTGGTGACGCAGACGTGGTGCTTGGCGAGGCAATCCGACAGGGTGTCGGCCCTAGCCGGAGCGCCGGAAAGCAAGACCACCGCGAGCACGCCGATCACGAGGGCCAGGAGTCGTCGCACGCCGCAACCTCCCTTCACCGTTCACGTTCACCTTATGCGGTGCGCAACACGGCTCTCATCCGCCGGTTAAGATAACCAGGTCGCTAACAGCGCAACGCGCAGAAGCAATAGGCACGCCGACCGGCCGCCGCTGCCCTGATGGCCGAGGAGAGAAACGCTGCCGTGCTGACCTGCAATCACGCGACGGAGCCACCTGCCACTGGATAGCACGCCGGGCGCGAAGACGGATACGGCGCACTTGACACCCGCAGCCGCTTGCCCGTTATCCTGCCGCCATGGAAATTTCCCCGAATCGGGGAAATTTCCCGCGCATAGGGGTTCAAGTCTCGGACACGTTAAATCCCCATGATCGGCTGTTTCCCGGGCATGCGGGATCCTCACCCGGGTCCGGCCATGGCGGGTGCTTCAGCTGCTGTCCTGCCTCCTTTCGTGAGCTGTTGTCGTGGCGGTGTCAGCGGTCGCGGCCTGCGGTGACCGCGACGGGGTCGCTGCCGCCGGTACGGATGGTCTGCGTGTCCGGGTCGTGGGTGAGAGTGACGCCGTGGTCACGCAACTGGTCGATCAGGCCCCCGACCTCAGCGGGGGCAGTGATCTGCATGGTGGCGTCGCCGCCTTCCCCCTGGCCCCCGGCGAGGATGAGGGCCAGGGCGGCCAGGCGCGGGAGAATCTGGTCCTCGCGCACATAGGTGTTCTTGGGCCTGCCGGGTCCGGGGCTGGTAGCGCTGGTGTACCCGGGGCGGCACCGGTAGGCGGGCCTGTCGTTGGACCAGGCTGATTCCAGCCGCCCGTCCCGGGTATCCGCCAAAGATCCTCAACCAGCCCGCCGGGGTCGTTCCTGACCTGGGACAACGCAATCGCGTGTACCAGGTGACAGCAGTCTTAACGTACCCGTACCATGATGGAGCGTTAGGTCCCAGGTCAGAGGCCTAATCTCATCGCCGGGCGGTCACCGAGGAACTGGTCAACGTGTTCAAGAAGGTGATCGGCAAGGAGAACATCCTGTTCTCCATCGCGCTGGCCTCGCTGGACGCGCCAGATGAGCCAGTGCGGGCGGTCGTCTACCCGGCGGTCTCCGGCGGCGAGCAGACGCTGCGCGAGCTGGTGCACGGATACAAGACCAGAGGCCCGGCGTACCGGACGATCCAGGCACGGCCCGGCGGAGAACTCGCGACGGTTGAACACGCGACCTCACCAGTACCGGACCCCAGGCCGGCGGTGAAGGCGGACGGACCCCGGCCGGTCTCAGGCGGGCCGGTTCTGCTGTTCGATGTACTGGCGCAGGACCGTGATGGGCGCGCCGCCGACCGACCCGGCGAAGTACGACCCGGACCACAGCCGGCTGGCCCGCCAGTAGTGCCCGGCCAGTTCCGGGAACTCCTGCCGTATCCGCCGGCTGGACACGCCCTTGAGCGAGTTGACCAGCTTGGAGAGGGCGACCTTGGGCGGGAACTTCACCAGCAGGTGGACGTGGCTGGCTTCGCCGTTGAACTCGGCTAGCTCGGTTTCGAAGTCCGCGCATACCGCCCGCATGATCTCCTCCATCCGGGTCAGGTGCGCCGCGGTGAATACGGAATGCCGGTACTTAGTAACGAAAACCAAATGCGCATGCAATACGAAAACACAATGTCTGCCAGCGCGTATAGCCTCGTCGTCAACCATGAAACCAACTATACTGGGGTTGTGCAGCTCCGGTATAACTACCGCCTCTACCCCACACCAGGCCAGCGTCAGGCGCTGGCCCGGGCGTTCGGGTGCGCGCGGGTGGTGTTCAACGGCGGGCTGCGTACCCGGCAGGACGGGCACGCAGCCGGGCTGCCGTACATCACCGACGCCGAGTTGTCGGCCCGGCTGGCTGCCGCGAAGGCAAGCCCGGACCGGGCGTGGCTTAGCGAGGTGTCCGCGGTGGTCCCCCAGCAGTCCCTCGCGGACTTGAATGCGGCGTACCGGAACTTCTTCGCCTCGGCCACCGGCAAGCGCAAGGGGCCGAAGGTGGCGCCACCCCGGTTCCGGTCCCGTAAAGACCGCAGGCAGGCGATCCGGTTCACTCGCAACGAGGTTTACCATCACCATAGGCGGGAAGCTGCGGCTCCCGAAGATCGGCGACGTGCCTGTGCGCTGGTCCCGCGACCTGCCGTCAGAGCCATCATCGGTCACCGTGATCATGGACGCAGCGGGCCGGTACTTCGCAAGCTTCGTCGTGGAAACCGGTGAGAATCCGCTCCCCGACGCGGGCACTGAGGTTGGCATTGACCTGGGGCTGACTCACTTCGCGATCTTGTCCGATGGCCGGAAGGTTAACAACCCCCGATTCCTGCGCCGCGCCGAGCGCAGGCTCCGCAAGGCACAGCAGGCCCTCAGCCGTAAGGAGAAAGGCAGCCCGGATCAAGGCCGCGCTGGTACATGCCCGGGTAGCTGACACGCGCCGGGACTGGCTACACAAGGAATCCACTCGTATCATCCGCGACAGCCAAGCGGTGTACGTGGAGGACTTGCGCGTGGCCGGGCTCGGCCGCACCCGGCTGGCCAAGTCGGTGCATGACGCGGGCTGGTCGGCGTTCACCGGGATGCTGGAGTACAAAGCCCGCAGGCACGGGCGCACCTTCGCCAAGGTCGGACGGTTCGAGCCGACCTCGCAAGTGTGCTCAGCGTGCGGGGTGAAAGACGGCCCGAAGCCGCTGGACGTCCGGGAGTGGACGTGCGCGGCGTGCGGTGCGATGCACGACCGGGACGTGAACGCGGCCCAGAACATAGTCGCGGCTGGACGAGCCGGGACTCTAAATGCCTGCGGAGACGACGTAAGACCATCGCTTGCGGTGGCGGCTGTCAGTGAAACAGGAACCCTCCGAGGTGCCGCGTGAGCGGCACGGCAGGAATCCCCGCGCCTTCAGGCCGGGGAGGACGTCAATCGCTGTGCAGTTCGGCCCAGACGACCTTGCCGGGCCAGCCGGGGACGGTCTGCCAGTTCCAGCGATCGCACTGCGCCGCGACCAGCATCAGGCCGCGTCCGCTCTCGTCATCGGGGCCAGGGTGAGCGGCGGCCGGCGCGCCCGGTATGCCGTCCCAGACCTCGATCAGCAGCCTGATGCCATCGCTGGCCATCCGCAGGACCACGACCGGCATCCCGGTTCCGTCATAGCGGGGCCGGCCGTCTGGCCCCGTCGAGGCCCGGACGGCGTTGGTGACCAGTTCGCTGACGATGAGCTCGGCCGCCTCGGCCAGGTCGCCGAGACCCCATTCGGTGAGCACGGCGCGGGCGTGCAGGCGGGCGCACGGGGTGGCGCCCGGCAGGGCGCCCAGCGGCAGGAACGTCGACAACGGCCACGAAGCCGACATGCCGGGCGGGTCCGCGACGACGTCCGGCCAGGTCATGACGCTGCCCTCGCCCATGGTCCGGGGTTCCCCCCTTTCGCATTCCAGTGTGCCTGCTGACCGTCTGGCCCGGTGAGAGAATCGTTGGTTACGTCGCTCTTACGATTGCCACAAGGGCGATATCCAGGCAAAACGACACGCCGATAGGCGGAGAAATACCTGGCGGGGATCGCGCGCGGCATCAGCTGCGGAAGCGGCGGTGCAGCTCGCGGACCCGCTCGTCGAGGCCAGGTACCGGGCCCTGCACCGTCAGGCCGGGAGCGACCTCGCGGACCGCCAGCGCACGCACCGGCGACGGCGGCACCCCCAGCTCGGCCAGCCACGCCGTCAGCTGCTCGGACGAGCTCACGTACACGATGCGGCCGAGCCCGGTCCAGGCGTGCGCGGCCGAGCACATCGGGCAGTGCTCCCCCGAGGTGAAGACGGTGGCGGCGGCCCGGCCTGCTGCGGTCATGTTGGCCGCGGCCCAGCGGGCCAGCTCGAACTCCGGGTGCCTGGTCGCATCGCCCATGGTGTTCTCGCGGTTACGGTCCTCGGCCAGGACCTGGCCGTCGGCCGCGACCAGCACCGAGCCGAAGGGATAATCCCCGGCGTCCACGGCCTGCGCCGCCAGCTCGACGCAGCGGCGCAGGTACGGCAGGTCTTCCGGGGCGACGCCGCCAGGATTGCCCTCCGCGGGCGCGGTATGTGCCACCTCAGCTCCGTTCGGGATCAATGTCGGTTGATTCTTGCCGGTCCCAGAGCTCAGCCACGGCCGCGAGCGCCCGCCACGCCGTCTCCGGATGCGCCGTCTCGCGGTGATCGCCGTTGAACGGGTCGAGCACCACGGTGCCGGCGCCGAGCGCGCGTAGCTGGCCGAGGTCGCCGGCGATCTGGTCGATGGTGCCGTGGCCGGCCAGCCGGCCGCTGCCGGTGACCGGCGCGGCGGTCAGGCGCAGCGCGATCCGCGGCATCAGCGCGGGCAGCGGCCGCTGCTGTGCCGCGGCGCAGGCCGCCAGGCGGTCCGCTGCCCCGGCCATCCAGCCGGGGGTGAATCGCAGCGGATGCCAGGCGTCGCCCAGCCGGACGGCGCGGCGCAGCGCGGCGTCGCTGTTGCCGCCGATCCAGAACGGGATCTGCCCGCTCCGGTAGTCCTCCTCGTCACGCCAGGCGGCCCGGATCGCGAGCAGGTGCTCGTCGGTCAGCCTGCCGCGCTCGCGGAACGGGACCCCGAGCGCGTCGAACTCCTGCCGGGCCCAGCCCACCCCGGTGCCGAGGACCAGGCGGCCGCCGCTGAGGTCGTTGAGGTTGGCCGCCATCCTGGCGATCAGCAGCGGATGCCGGTAGGGCACGATGAGCACCGTGGTGCCGAGCCGGATCCGGCGGGTGAGGCCGGCCAGCCAGGACAGCGTGGTGAACGGCTCGTAGAACGGCGCGGCGTACTGCTGCGCGACGTCCGGTGTCACCACGATGTGGTCGGACACCATCAGCAGGTCGAATCCGAGGCCCTCCGCGGTCAGCGCCCAGCGCCGCAGCACATCCGGATTAGTGCCCGGACCGAAGTTCGGGACGTTCACGCCGAGTCGCACCAGCGCTATTTTACGGCGAGCGGCCCGGGCGGCCGGTCACCCCCTGGTCATCCCGGCCGGTGGCCTGAGAAGGGCGGTACCCTTAACGGGTGAACTGTTACGGACGAGAGGTCATGATGCCCCGCACGCGGGGCCGCTGACGCGTCCGGACACTGAAGTTTCCGAGGCCCTGCGACGGGGCCTCGATGTGGTCCACGCGCTCGGAGCCCCCTGAAGGAGGCTGCGATGACCGCGACCTACATCACCACGACCATCCCCTACGTGAACGCGCGCCCGCACATCGGGCACGCGCTCGAGCTCGTGCAGGCCGATGTGCTGGCCCGCTACCGCCGCGGACGGGGGGATGCCGTCCGGTTCCAGTCAGGTACCGACGACAACTCGCTGAAGAACGTGCTCGCCGCCGAGGCCGCCGGGGTCGAGGTGCGGCAGTTCGTCGACCGCAACGCCGAGGCGTTCCTGGCGCTCGGCGAGGCGCTGTCGCTGACCGTCGATGACTTCATCAGGATCGCGGCGTGGAGACCCCGGCCTTCAGGCCGGGGAGGAAACGCCGCGTCACCTCCCCAGGAATGTCGGCGGCACTCGCTAGTGTGTTCGCATGTCCCGGTACCGGCTGCTCCCCACCCCCGCCCAGCAGGCGGTGCTGCGGGACCACTGCGGGCACGCCCGGTACGTATGGAACCTGGCCGTCGAGCAGCACGCGCACTGGCGCCCCGGCCGCGCTAGCGCGCCGGGCTACCTGGAGCAGTGCCGCCAGCTCACCGCCGCGCGGGCGGAGCACCCGTGGCTGGCCGCCGGCTCCCAGACGGTCCAGCAGCAGGCGCTGCGCGACTTCGCCCAGGCGATGGCCGCGTTCTTCGACCCGGCGAACCCGGCCGGGCGGCCGTCGTGGCGCAAGGCCGGACGAGACGAGGGATTCCGCATTGTCGGGCGCGGGCGGCAGTGGGAGGTGCGCCGCCTCAGCCGGAAAACCGGTGAGGTCTGGGTGCCGAAGGCGGGGTGGGTGCGGTTCCGCTGGTCCCGCGCGGTGCCCGCGGGGGTGAAGTCCTACCGGGTCACGCTGGACCGCGCCGGGCGCTGGCATGTCGCCTTCGCGGCCGTTCCCGCTCCGGTCCCGGCACCGGGCACCGGCCAGGCGGTGGGGATCGACCGGGGGGTGGCGGTCTCCGCAGCGTTGTCCACGGGCGAGTTGCTGCGCTGCCCGGCCCTGACCGGGCGGGAGCGGGCCAGGCTGCGGCGGCTGCAGCGCACGCTGGCCCGCGCTGCGCGGGGCTCGAACCGCCGCGGCCGGGTGAAGTACGCGATCGCCCGGCTGCGGGCCCGGGAGACGGACCGGCGTAAGGACTGGGCGGAGAAGACCAGCACCGGCATCGCGCGGCGGTTCGACCTGATCCGGGTCGAGGACCTGCAGATCACGAAGATGACCCGGTCGGCGAGGGGCACGCGGGAGAGCCCAGGCCGGAACGTCCGGCAGAAGGCCGGGCTGAACCGGGGCATCCTGGGTTCGGGGTGGGGCCTGCTGGTCCGCCGCCTGGAGGACAAGGCCCCCGGCCGGGTGGAGAAGATCAGACCCGTGTTCACGAGCCAGCGGTGCTCGGCGTGCGGGCAGGTGGACCGGGACTCGCGTGAGAGCCAAGCGCGGTTCCGGTGCACGGCCTGCGGTTTCGCCTGCCACGCGGATGTGAACGCGGCCATCAACATCGCGGCGGGGCACGCCGTGACTGCGCGGGGAGGCGACGGGGTTACCCGGCCGGTGAACCGCGAACCTCACCTGCTGCTCCAATCGGCGCAGTAGCTGGAATCCCCCGCCTTCAGGCGGGGGAGGATGTCAACCGCACCAGCCGCGACCCCAGGCACCAGCCTGGCGTCGAGCGGTTCTGGCGGGCGTGCTCCCGCGACCTGTACCGCCGGGAATACGAGGGGCTGTACTGCACCGGCTGCGAGCAGTTCTACCCGCCGGCCGAACTGCGCGACGGCCGCTGCCCCGAGCACGAGACCGTGCCGCAGCAGGTCAGCGAAGAGAACTGGTTCTTCCGGCTGTCCCGGTACGCCGGACCGCTGCGGGACGCGATCACCACCGGCCGGCTGCACATCGAGCCCGCCGGACGGCGCCACGAGGTGCTCGCGTTCATCGACGGCGGCCTGGCGGACTTCTCGCGGCGCTTGACGCGTTCGATTTCCGGCAGGCCACCGCGGCGGTCTGGGCGATCGCGGACGAGGCGAACCGGTTCGTCAACCGCGCCCGGCCCTGGGACCTGGCCAGGGCGGAACGCGCCGGGCAGGCCCCGGCGCGGCTCGATGCCGTGCTGGGCCTGCTGGCGCGGGCGTGCTCGGCGCTGGGCCGGGAGCTTGTGCCGTTCCTGCCGGACGCGGCGGCGCGGATCAGCCGCCAGTGCACCCCTCGCGACATGCGGCTGCCGGCGCCGTCCCCGGTGTTCCGCCGGCTGGCCCCAGGCCCGGCCCCGGGCGGCTAGCCCGTCAGCTCGCGTTCCAGCGGGGTGCGGAAACGCGGGGTGATCCGGATCCGCGGGTCCTGCCCGATCCACTCGCGGAGCCGCTGCGCCTCGGCGGCGATGGCCGCCGAGGCCTCGGCGCCGATGTCCTCGAGCAGCCGGACCGCGATCCCGCCCTCCTTGCGCTGCGCCCAGCCGCCGACGATCCGGCCGTCCCACCAGGCCGTCGGGCCGATGTTCCCGGACCGGTCGAACAGCGCGGGCGCGTGCTCGCCGAGATACCAGGCCCGGTCGCGCCAGCCCATCGCGGTGGGATCCAGGGCAGGCAGCAGCGCCGCCCAGGGTTCGGCGGGAACCGGCTCGTCCTCGTCGGCGGCGAGCATGACGCCGGTCACCCCGCCGAGATCCACCTCGGTCACCTCCAGCTCGCCGAGCGCCTGCCTGACCTGCCCGGCCGTCCAGCCGGTCCACCACTGCAGGTCAGCGCGCGGGGCGGGGCCGAACGCGTGCAGCCAGCGGCGGGCCAGCTCGGCCCGGGCGGCGGCGGCCGGCGGCCGGGCCTGGTCGCCGGCGGCGAGCCAGGTGAACTGACTGGAGGTCCACCCTCCGCGCGGGCGGCCGCGGACGATGAGCCCTTCGGCCGACAGCAGCGTGAGCAGCCTGGTGGTGACGTTCACCGGGCCGCCGTAGCTCTTGTCCGCGGCGTAGACGATCTTGGCGCGCAGCCGCGGCTCGTCCTGGGCGAGTTCGGCGCCGGTCGCGGTGCCGCGGGCGGTCAGCGCCCGCACCGTGGCCTCGCCAGCCTCCTCGAGCCACTTCGCCCCGTCCGCGGCGATGCCGGAATCCTGCACCTGCCGGGCCAGGTCGCGGCGCATCCGCTCGGCGATCTGGTCGGTACAGGCCGCCTGGATCACCGGCACCAGGTCCGCCGGCACCACGAACACCGTCCGGCGCATGCCGAGCATCCGCACCAGGGCACGTTCGGTGTACAGCGCGTGCTCGACCGCCGCCTGATCGGCCCCGGTGCGGGCCCAGGCGGCCAGGTAGACCGAGGCGGGGTCGGTGCCGTGCAGCCCGATGATGTCCGCTACCGCGCCGGCCACCGTGACGGCCTTTCCTGCCGGGGCCAGGTGGTGCCGGACCGCCAGCCGCGCCCGCCGTTCGGCCATGGTGACCAGCCGGATGCCGCTTCCCATGGCGACGATCCTAGAGGGCGCATCAGAGCGGCTAGCCCGCGGACTTCCGCACCTGATCGAGGCCGCGCAGGATGACGTTGAGCTGGCCTGGGCTGTCAAGGTATCTAAGGACCGCGCCGTAGAAGGCGTTCTGCATCACCTCCGGCATGGAGTCAGACGCGTCGAAACGCACGTTGGCGGCTCGGGTGAGGGTGTCCGCCAGGTTCCGTGAAACGGGGTCCGGATAGTCGCCGAGCGGGACCAGCCGGTTCACGGAGATCGCCCCGCTGCCCGGCCGGCGGATCCACGCTTGCTGGGCCTGCGGCGTTGTCAGGTACGCGATCAGCTCGCGCGCGGCGGTGGTGTCACGGAACATCCCGAGCAGGTCGCCGGCGACCTCCTCGGCGCCCTGGCCCGCGGCTGCCAGCGCGGGGAACGGGATGAAGCGGAAGTCCGTCCCCGGCCGCGGATGCGCGCCGGAACCGGGAAGGCTGAGCTTGTCCTGCGTGTAGAAGGCGGTGATGAACGAGGCCTCGTGATCCAGGTAGCATCCCGGCGGGCTGCCGAACAAGGGCTGTCCGGCCTGCCTGTAGCTGGTGAGCAGTTCGGCCTCGGTGCCACCGCGGACCTGTCCCGGGGCGTTCGCGACCTGGCCGAATACCTGCCACGCCCGCACGACCAGCGGCGACGTCCAGGGCAGGGTGCCTGCCACCCACTGGTCGTAAACCTGCGGGCCGGACTGGTGCAGCAGGATGTCCTCAATCCAGTCGGTACCTGGCCATCCGGAGCTGGAACTGTCCTCCAGGCCCATGCACCACGGGGTCGTGCTGCCCGCCGCCATGCCGCCGGTCAGCCGCATCAGCTGCGCCCAGGTCAGGTGCGGTGCGGTCAGCTGGGCCAGGTCACTGGCAGGCAGGTTTCCCGGGTCATACCAGATGACGCTCTTGAGCGCCGCCTTGATGATGACCGCGTAGTAATGGCTGGTGCCGGACGGCCCGGCGGCCCGCATCAGCTTCCGCCAGCCGGGCCCGTACTGGCTGGTGAGCCCGGCCGAGGACAGGGCGGTGTCGAGGGAAACCAGCGTTCCGGCCGCCGCGTCCTGGCGAAGCTCCCCGGGCGTGGCCAGCACCGCCAGGTCCGGCGGATTCCCGTCCTTCAGGTCGCTCGCCAGGACCGCGCTGGCGTCACGCGTCCCCGTATAGTCCACCCGGACGCCGTACTTCTGCTCGAAGCCGCGGATCATGGCCAGGAATCCGCTCTGCTCATCTCCGGTCCACGAACCGAGGACGGTCACCGTGCGGGCGACCGCCGGGCCACCGCAGCCAGGCAGCGCGAACGCCGCCACCAGCATGAGCGCAACCGCTGCCGGTACGGTCCATGGTCTGGTCCGCGTCACCGCTACCCCCGGTATTCATTCAGGCGGAGCCAGAGCCCGAAATAGCCCAGCGCCGCGATCGCCACGACCAGCACGGGGATGGCGATGGGCAGGCCCTCAGTGCTTTCCGCCGCGGCCAGGTCGGCGTCCAGCGCGCTTCCCGCCTGCTGAGTAGCCGCCGCATCCAGGCCAGCCGACGCCGTTCCTGGGACACTGCCGGCGTTCGCCCGCAATGCGGCGGCCGCGCTGTCCGCCGCCCCGGTCTGGGCTTGCCAGAGCCCGGTAACCCTCGGGAGCGCCGTGGTCTTGGCGGCGGCGAAAGCTGCGTCGGCGTGGAGGGTCGCGATGGCCATCCATGCGGACAAGCCGCAGGCCAACAGGGCGGCCAGCAGCAGCGGCAGGCTCACGGCACGCCGGAACCTGCGCCGCAGAAAGGCTTGCGCGGCGGCGATGCCGGCCAGGGCAAGGAGAGCCGGCACCGCGAAAGCGATCAGCAGCGCGGGATCCGCCCATGTCGACGCCAGCCGGCCGCGGAGTGCCTGCTGATCGGGGCCGGCCAGCTGATCGATGCTGGCCAGCAGGCCGCCCCGAGGATCACGCAAGGCGCTGGACGCGTACGTGAGGTAAGCGAAACCCAGTTCGCCCTTGCTGCCGGCGCCGAGTGCGATGTCCGCGCGGTACGCGGCGTCCGCCTGCTCGACCAGGCCCTGATAGGTC
>WNGR01008764.1_pt1 | contig 12804 bp, 11 predicted proteins | sample 5407581 | NCBI WGS metagenome assembly WNGR01 (sample SAMN13153383, study PRJNA577476) | soil metagenome | isolation source: 80 cm soil or saprolite under Garry oak tree replicate 2 | place: USA:California | collected 2016-06-15 | reverse complement strand
CCTCTATCCCATTCCCCCTTGACGTCATCATGACGTATGACTCAGACCCAGACTCGAACCCTATCCTTCCTATGACATCATCGCTTACAGATCCCCTACGATAAGACCATTGCCCTTGACCCTGACCATACGTATGGCCATTCGCTATTGGCTCACTCCCCTTGCATGATGGACATTCCCCTTATCTCTGACGTACTGTACAATGCTATGACTCACCTTGGCTTACGCCGCTAACTGATATCCACCTTACCTATGACGACGTCGATGACTGACCCTCACTTATCATGACTCATTCCTAGGATCGTTCTATTAGGATATGTCATATGTTTGTGGCTCACAAACATCTCCATACGCTATATAAGTCATAGTATACCTAGCTTGTACAGTAGACTTGACTTCTTCCACAATCACAACATAGTCTCCACCAGATAGGGAACTCTTGGGTTGTTCCAAAGGAGGGCTTTCATCTTTAGCCTCTCACCGTCGTGGGCCTTCGTCTTTTGTCTCGCACCCACTAGTCGCAGAGTCGACTTGGCATTTCCACTCACATCAGTCTTGAGCGAGGCTCGACTTGATACTTGTGCATCACCGAACTGAAGCCCTGATATGGTTTCACTCTACGAAGAAGACCCCCGAACGCACGTTGCACGATAACGCCAGTCGTGGTGTTACAAGAAGTCACTGAAGAAATCAACCCTCACACTGGACACCGAAGGATCGCCAATATCGTAGATGATGAAGCAGCTCTCCGCCGAGCCACAGGACCAGACAGAGCCGATCCACCAAGTGGAGGACCCGAGATGTTACCAGAATTACCTCCCATACGATTACCCCAAGACGATCGACCCCAAAGGGGGTTCCCAAGAGGAGGATTTCCGGGCAGAGGAGGATTCCCTGGTGGAGGAGGAGGATTCCCTGGAGGAGGGGGATACCCCAGAGGAGGAGGAGTACCACCCAGGGGACCACCAGGAGGAGGATGGGGACCACCACCGGTTCCAGTGCAGCAACCGCAACAAGGAAAACTGGTAGGAGAGCCACCTACGATATACGATGGTGACCGGAAGAAAACAACCCTCTTCATCAATGAATGGGAACTTTATTGGGCCATCAACAGTGACAATGCCCTCATGATCAATCCGTATCGACAAGCTATGTTTTTCCTCACATATGTCAAAGGAATTCGTGTTAACGAATGGGTAATGGCCATCAACCGATGGCTAGCTTGACAAATACAAGGAGGGGTTGTCACCACCAACGAAAGGCTATGGAATGAAGTAGCCACCTCGTTCACAAGACGCTTTGCTGATAGCCTAGCCAAAGAAAACGCTCAGGCCATACTATGCGCAGGAGTCAAGATGAAAGGAGAAGACATAGATGCCTATATCATTGAAATCGAAGAACTTATACGATTAGCTGAGTACCGATTCGACGTTCCCCAAACCATCGAAACATTCACAGAGGGGCTACCTACGGGACTTTATCAAAAGATCCTGGAACTCGACCGACCTCGCTCATACGACCAATGGAAGCAAGCGGCCATAGACCGCCAACAAGATTATATTCACATGAAGGCCAGACTCAAAGCCCACCGAGGAGGAGTTACTACAACACGTCCACGAGGATGGATGCCCCAAAGGGTGCTACCTGATCCAAACGCAATGGATACATCAGCAGGAAGAACCCGAGGACGAATCGTGGGAAGTGAAGAAATGGACCCGGCAACCATGCCACGGGGAGGATACATTCCTCAAGGGGGTTTCATCCAACGAGGCAGAGGAGGAGGAAGGCCGAGAGACCTACGCAAAGTTGAGTGCTACACCTGCCATAAAAAGGGACATCTGAGCCGCAACTGCCCCCAGCATACCTGGAATAGGCCCAACAATAACCAGCACAGTTGGACCCCACGCCCCAGCCAGGGGCGTGATGCGGTAGTGGACGACAGGAGTATCTGCGACGAAGAACCGACAACGGTGGCACGATCAAACACCCAAACCCCACAGCAGCAAGCCAATACATGGCTCCGAGGTATAGCCATGGCTGGGGAAGACGTACAAGAAATGGTCCTAAGAGACCTTGTTGGAAGAGAGGGTTTTCAAAGCGCCTGAACCCATCGGCCTGGGTGAGGGCAGTCCATAAGTTCAATTCTGTAATAGTGACTATGCGATTCCGATCTATGCATATCCCCATCTCTATCAGAACTAGCAATGCAATGGCCGACATGAAAGCACTCGTAGACTCTGGAGCAACTGATTGCTTCATGAGTGAAACCTTCCTACAACAAATGACGTTAGGAAAACGACCCCTACAAAAACCACAAAAAATATGGAACATTGACAATACGCCAAACCAAGCGGGAGCAATAATGCACTATATAGACCTCAATGTTCAAACCGGCGGAATCAGAAAAACAATACAATTCCTTGTCACAAACATAGGAAACGAAGACATCGTATTAGGGTACCCATGGATGGCCGCCTTTGAACCAAAGTTCACGTGGAAGAATGGCGTCATCAATGAAAAAGAATTACCAATTGTTATTCGGTCAGTAAACCCCTCAGTTCCAGGACGAGACCCAGTAATAGCACAAGTACAAGGAGATGAGGACGACCATCGCCTACAAGCCACAACTTCAACCGAATTAGCTATCAAAGCACAACAGTACACAACAAAGGTCGAAGTCCCCGCAGACTACCAACACTTCCACAAAGTATTCAGCGAAGATGAATCAAAGCGATACCCACCAAAACGAGCTTGGGATCATGCAATCAAGTTCAATAAGGATGCACCTGAAGCAATAGACTGCAAGGTATATCCTATGAATCGAATAGAAGACGAAGCCGTATGGAAATTCCTCAATGACAAGCTTGAAAAAGGGTATATTTGTGAGTCAAAATCGCCCTACACATCATCATTCTTCTTCATTCGCAAAAAGGACGGCAAACTACAACCAGTACAAGACTACCGAAAGATCAACACCGTCACAATCCGAAATCAGTACCCCCTTCCGTTAATCGCGGACCTTATCCGCGATCTCAGTAATGCACACATCTATACAAAGCTCGATATTCGATGGGGGTACAACAATGTACGCATCCGCGAAGGAGACGAACACAAAGCAGCGTTTAAAACACAATACGGACTTTTTGAACCCACTGTCATGTACTTCGGACTCACCAATTTGCCAGCAATGTTTCAGACAATGATGAACTACATCTACCGCAATGTTATCCTCAAGCACAAACCTCTTGGAACGACAATCCAAGTCTACATGGACGACATCGGCATAGCAACACGCACCAATCTGCAAGATCACAAACACACCGTCTACGATGTTCTCAAAGTTGCACAACTTCACGACCTCTATTTCAAACCGGAGAAATGCCTGTTCCATGCGCCTTCTATGGATTACCTGGGGGTAATCCTTGAAAAGGGGGTGACACGCATGGACCCTGCAAAAATCGTGGGTGTCGACACATGGCCAACACCACATAACGCAACAGACGTATGAAGAGCACTTGGATTTTTCAATTTCTATCATCCCTTCATCAAAGACTTTGCATTCATTGCAAGGCCGCTACACAAACTCACGAGAAAAGATCAAGAATGGAAATGGGAAACAGAAGAACAAGAAGCCTTCGACAACCTGAAGAAATGCGTAACAACAGAGCCCGTGTTAGCACATGCCAAATTAGATGACCCATTCGAGCTAGAAGTAGATGCTTCGGGATACGTGGTAGGCACCACACTCCTGCAGAAAAAGGAGGACGGTAAAAAGCACCCCATAGGATACTATTCGGCGACACTCAATGAAGCACAACGAAACTACGATATCTACGACCTCAAACTTTTGGCCATCGTAATGGCGCTCAAAAACTGGAGGCCGCTACTAGCAGGGTCTCCCCACAAGATCATCATATTCTCCGACCATCTCAATCTGCAATATTGGAGACTGCCGCAATGAATATCAAGAAGGGTGGCAAGAGAAGTATTAGAACTGTCAGAATACGACTTTGAGATATGTCACCTCCCAGGACGGTTAAATGGATGAGCTGATGCACTATCAAGACGACCAGGATACAATCAGGGAGAAAACGACAACAAAGATGTGGTTGTGTTGCCAGACCGCGTCTTCGTACGAGCAGGAAGAACAGAATGCGCACCCCCTATGCGAAGGGTCTTGGCTCAAGAAGAAATGGAACCCGCAGACCCAATATACGCACAAGATGAAGAAATGATAAAGCCGTGGATCGATGCGCACCAACTCAAAAGGATCAAAGGGGTATGGTATAAGGATGGACGATGTGTGGTGACCGGTAAAACAGAACACAAGCGGACCTTCATACAAAACCATCACGACATGCCCACATACGGACATCCAGGGATCAACAAAACGTACCAACTAACAAGTCGAAGATATTGGTGGCCAAACATGCGACTAGATGTAATGGATTACGTCCGAGGATGTGCGGAATGCCAGCGGCATAAGATCAACACGCGGCCAATGAAAGCATCGCTATCACCGATATTCCCCACGCACGAAGCTATGCCCTTTGAAACCGTCACGCTGGATTTCATTACTAAGCTACCAGTTTCACAGGGATACGATTCGATACTCATGGTGACGGATCACGACTGCACAAAAGCGGCAGTATTCATCCCGTGCAGAGAAAGCATGACGGCGGAAGAAACGGCTGGGCTGATTGTCCAACATATCTTTCCACGCTTTGGACTCCCATTGAAGTTCATCAGCAACAGAGACCCAAAATTCGCCTTGAGATTTGTAAGAGGGCTGTGCAAAGCTACGGGAACCACACAAAATATCTCTACGGCCTACCATCCCTGAACAGATGGACAATCGGAACGAACCAACCAGTGGCTAGAACAATACTTACAGTTCTGGGTCAATGAGCGGCAAGATAACTGGCATGCTTATCTGCCTCTGGCAGAATTCACGCACAACAACTGGCCGAGCAAGACCACCAGAGAGTCCCCTTTCTTCACATTGTATGGGTTTAACCCACGTGCTGATTGGATGGATAAGCCATCCCCGATACCACAGGTGGCGCTAAGACTAGACCAATTCAAAAGGGCTAGACAACGCACCCAAGAATTAATGATCAAGGCACAACAGTCATGGGTCAAACACAGAGATACGCCCAAACACAAAGAAGGAGACCTTGTGTGGCTAGAAGGACGCCACTTGCATACCAATCAACCAACCGCAAAGCTTGCACCGAAGAGACACAGCCCCTTTCCCATCATTCAGGTGATGTCTCCTGTCAACTATCGATTAAAACTTCCCACGCAGTGGAGCATTCATGACGTTTTTCACATCAATCTTCTCACGCCCTATCGAGAAACCGACATTCACGGATCAAACTATTCGAGGCCAACCCCAGACCTCATCGATAACGAAGAGGAATACGAAATCGAGAAGATTCTAGACTCTCGGCGACACAGCAGAGGACGCGTGTTACGTTGCCACGAACGTTAGCCTTGACTTAGGCTCTTGGAAGACGCGCGATACGACTTAGCGAGGATAGACACGGACTTCTACGTCATGTGCTATAGGGTCACAAGGTCCGATGACACTTGGACGCAAGACAATGGTCAAGGGTTCGAGTAGAGAAGGGGAAGAGCCCTTAGATCTCGCAAGGTAGAAGAGAAGACAAGTGGCGATTCAAGAAGACCAAGCTGGAGACTTGGTCTTCAACGACTACAGCTTAAGTATACATCTTAGAGGGCTTTGAAGCGCCTCTGGAATACGAAACCCTACTACCGCTATCCTAGGATTCAGTCATCCTATCGTACATGTGATTGCTCCGCTGACTGATGATGAGTCCGTGACTAATTACCGCTTACCCATGTAGTCACAACCTATGAGTAAGTGTCTTTGGGAACGGGAACGTAACATCACCCCCTTTTCAGGGACAACGCCCACGTTGGGCCTCTCCCATCCTCAACGCGTCATCCACTAAACTGTCGTCCTGATCCTGGATCCTCCGCAGTGTGTCCACCATCTCCAACCTCCGTATGGTCTTGCAATGCATGGCCGCGAGCTCGCCCCATCGATCTTCGCCCTCCACAATAGCCTCTTCGAGGCGCTCCAACTCTTGAGCCATCATGCGGAAGCGGTGTATCTCTGCTGCCAGCGAGGGGTCACCGAGCCGGGCGATCATTCGATCTGTCCACTCCCTGTCTTCAGCCCCTATCTTGAGCCTTTCCAGTTGCTCCGCGTGGTACACCGCCTTTCCGTCGTAATGGAAGACAGGCGTGGCGTACAAGGGTTTGGTATACACCTTGTCGCTGTCGTCGCGCAGTCCAACGACAATGGGGTTCGGGTGGAGTATGACTTGTACATACTCCGCCTGCCGGACTTCTCCCTCGGGGTTCGTGATGGGGAACGCAATGAAATGGTCTCCCAGGTTCTGCTTGAAACCCGGCGGGATCTTGCTACGGCTGGTGCGGTAACTTCCCTTGTACAGAGGGAAGCCAGTGGTGGTGGCGGTGTATGGCGTTTCATTCGGGTTGTTAGAGTCCGTGAGCGTGCGTATGAACATATGCTCAGCTGGGTAAATCTCCTCCTCGCTCATATAGCTCGTCGTGCGGCTCCACGGGCCTCGCGTTGCCGGTGTACTGACCAGCGCAGTGCTTCCCGTGCTGCCATCTTTGCGTTTCTCTTGGCGGCGGCTTTTGTGAACTGTTCGTCCCTCCACAGTGAGCAGACTTTTCTGATCGCTGCTTGCGATGCGCTTTGGTTCTTTGAAGGGGACTGGCAGCGGGATCTCGCCTGGATGGCCGTCTTTAGGTCCCCAAATGTCATCGTCGACTTCTTCTGTGTCGGCTTGATGGGTAGGGGTTGCCCCCATTCCATCTGGGTCTGACACTCGTCGCACCATGGGTGATAGTGGACGCGGGGGCATTGGGCTCGTGTCGAGGTCTGGAAAGACGAGTAGGACTGATGCCAGCTCTTGGTCGGTGAGTGGAGCGACGAGGAGGTTTTCATCGGTGACATGGGGTCGGATATACTTTTTAGCGCAGAGCTCTCGCGCCTCGGGGAATGTGATGAGCCCGTGTTCAAGTTCCGTTGCAAAGATTCGCTCCGGTGATCCGAGGTAATAGTTGTTGACATCCGTCATGAAAGAGATGAGTGTGTGTATGTGAGGCGTATGAGGGATGGAAGAGGGAATGCAATACTTGCTTGTGTATCCTTGGTTTATATGTGACGCGGAAGCGGGGTTTCGATGTTCGAACTCCCTTATCGCTTCAGGGGCATGTACATTCCTCTTGTCCACCCATTCGTTATCGGAGTCAGGGTACCCCTTCCATTTGATGAGATATTGCCTTTTATGTCCTCTGCCGAACTGCCGGACGTCTAGAATCTTCTCGACCTTGTATTCTTCCTTGTTATCGACTAAGTCTGGAGCTGGCCTCGAATAGTTTGATCTGTGGAGGTCAGTTTCGCGATAAGGTGTGAGAAGATCAATGTGAAACACGTCATGGATACTCCACTGCGTGGGAAGTTTTAATCGATAGTTGACAGGGGACATCACCTGAACAATTGGGAATGGGCCGTGCCTTCTGGGCGCAAGCTTGGCAGTTGGCTGATTTGTGCGTAGGTGGCGTCCCTCCAGCCACACGAGGTCTCCTTCTCGGTATTTGGGCATATCTCTGTTCTTGACCCATGACTGCTGCGCTTTGATCATCAGTTCCTGGGCACGTTGTCTTGCCCGTTTGAATTGATCTATTCTCAGCGCTACTTGCAGTATTGGAGATGGCTTATCGATCCAATCAGCGCGTGGGTTGAATCCATACAACATGAAGAAAGGGGACTCTCCCGTCGTTTCGCTAGGCCAGTTATTGTGTGCGAATTCCGCCAGTGGCAAGTACATATGCCAGTTGTCTTGTCGCTCGTTGACCCAAAACCGTAGGTATTGTTCGAGCCATTGATTTGTTCTTTCGGATTGGCCGTCCATACGGGGGTGGTACGCGGTTGATATGTTTTGCGTCGTTCCCGTCCCTTTGCAAAGGCCCCTGATGAACCTCAAGGCGAACTTTGGGTCCCTATCACTGATGAATTTTAGCGGGAGTCCAAATCGTGAGAACACGTGTTGGATGATCAATCCCGCAGTCTCTTCCGCTGTCATGCTTTCTTTGCATGGAATGAAGAGTGCCGCCTTGGTACAATCGTGGTCGGTTACGGTGAGTATCGTGTCGAATCCCTGCGAGACTGGCAGTTTAGTGATGAAATCCAGTGCAACTGTTTCAAAGGGCATAGCTTCGTGTATAGGGAAGATTGGTGACAACGATGCTTTGGTTGGTCGCATGTTAATTTTGTGTCTCTGACATTCTGCGCATCCTCGAACGTAGTCCATTACATCTTGTCGCATGTTCGGCCACCAGTACCTTCTGCTTGTTAATTGGTACATTTTGTTGATTCCTGGGTGTCCGTATACTGGTGCGTCATGATGAGCTTGCAAGAAGATCCGCTTGCTTTCCAGCTTGCCCGTTACCACGCGCCGTCCATCCTTGTACCACACCCCGTCGATCTTCTTCAGCTGGTGTGCATCAATCCACGACTTCAGCAGTTCTTCATCTTGTTCGTATATAGGATTCGTGGATTCCATCTCTTCTTGACCTAAGATTCGTCGCATCGGTGGAGCGCGTTCTATCCTTCCGGCTTTTGCGAAGACATGATCGGGTAATACGACTATGTCTTTATTGTCGTCTTCTCCCTGGTCGTATCCTGGTCTCCTTGACAGCACGTCAGCTTGTCCGTTTAGTCTTCCTGGAAGGTGACGTATCTCGAAGTCGTATTCTGATAGCTCCAGCACTTCCCTTGCCACTCTTCTCGATATTCTCTGTGGTAACCTCCAATATTGCAGATTGAGGTGGTCCGAGTATATGATGATTTTGTGGGGGGATCCCACTAACAGAGGTCTCCAATTCTTAAGCGCCATTACTATGGCTAGTAATTCGAGGTCGTAGATGTCATAGTTTCGTTGTGCTTCGTTCAGTGTGGCGGAGTAATACCCTATGGGGTGCTTTTTACCGTCCTTTTTGCGCTGTAGAAGTACTGCACCCACCGCGTATCCCGATGCGTCCACCTCTAACTCGAATTGGTCGTCCAGTTTGGCGTGTGCTAGTACTGGCTCTGACGTTACGCGTCTCTTTAGCAAGTCGAAGGCTTTCTGTTCTTCGGTTCCCCATTGCCATTCTTGATCTTTTCATGTGAGTTTGTGTAGTGGCCTTGCAATGGATGCGAAGTCTTTGATGAATGGGCGGTAAAAATTGAAGAATCCAAGCGCCTTTCGTACTTCCGTTACAGTTTTTGGTGTTGGCCATGCGTCGACACCCGCGATTTTTGCAGGGTCCATTCGTGTCACCCCCTTTTCAAGGATTACCCCCAGGTAATCCATGGAGGCAGCGTTGAAGAGACATTTTTCGGGTTTGAAGTAGAGGTCGTGGAGTTGGGCGACTTTGAGGACATCGTAAACTGCATTCTGGTGGTCAGCGAGGTTGGTCCGAGTAGCGATGCCGATGTCGTCCATATAAACGCGGATCGTAGTTCCTAGAGGCTCGTGTTTGAGGATGACATCCCGATAGATGAAGTTCATCATAGTCTGAAACGTTGCCGGCGAATTTGTTAGTCCAAAGTACATGACGGTGGGTTCGAAGAGGCCGTATCTGGTCTTGAAGGCCGCTTTAGCTTCGTCACCTTCGCGTATGCGCACGTTGTTATATCCCCATCGAACGTTGAGTTTTGTATAGATGTGCGCGTTGCTAAGGTCGCAGATGAGGTCCGCGATGAGCGGAAGGGGATATTGATTCCGTATGGTGACCGCGTTGATTTTTCGATAGTCTTGTACTGGTCGTAGTTTGCCATCCTTTTTGCAAATGAAGAAAAATGATGACGCGTATGGTGATTTAGACTCACGAATGTATCCTTTTTCGAGTTCGTTTTTGAGGAACTCTTGTACCACGTTGTCCTCAATTCGGTTCATCGGGTACACCTTGCAGTCTATTGCTTCTGGTGCGTCCTTTTTGAATTCGATCGCGTGATCCCAGGCTCATTTTGGCGGGTAGCATTTCGACTCTTCTTCACTGAATACCTTGGCGAATTGTTGGTATTCCCTGGGGACTTCAACCTTTTTCACGTATTGTTGTGCCTTGATGGCTAGTTCGGTAGAAGTCGTTGCGCGTAGGTGGTGACCTGTCACTCGGGTTCGTGCTATCACCGGTCCTCTTCTGGGAATGGTGGGGTTTACTGACCGGATGACTACGGGTAGTGCCTTTTCATTAATTACTCCTTTTCCCCATGTGAATTGAGGTTCGAAGGTGGCCATCCACGGATATCCTAGTACTATGTCTTCACCCCCTATGTTTGTAATGAGGAACTGTATCGTTTTTTGTTTCCCGTTAGTTTGCACATTGAGGTCAATGTAGTGCGTGATGGCGCCTGCTTGGTTCGGTGTATTGTCGATGTTCCATATCTTTCGTGGTTTTTGTAAGGGTCTCTTTCCCAATTTCATTCTTCGTATGAAGGTTTCACTCATGAAGCATGATGTCGGCCATTTCGTTACTGGTTCTGATAGAGACAGGGATATGCATGGATCGGAATCGCGTAGTCACTATTACAGAATTGAATTTATGGACTGCCCTCACCCAGGCCGATGGGTTCAGGTGTTCTGAAAACCCTCTTTTCCTACTAAGTCCCGGAGGATCAGTTCTTGTACTTCTTCTCCTGCGGTTGACACCCCTCGTAACCACGTATTTGCTTGCTGCTGCGGAGTTTGGGTAGAGGACCGTGCGACGGTGGTCTGTTCTTCTTCATAAATGCTTCGGTCGTCGACTATGGCATCGCGTCCTTGAACAGGGCGCGGGGTCCAACTTTGTTGATTGTTGGGCCGATTCCACGTATGCTGGGAGCAGTTGCGACTAAGATGCCCTTTTTTGTGACAGGTGTAACACTCAACTTCGCGTAGGTCTCTTGCTCTTCCTCCTCCCCTGCATTGCATATTTCCTCCACGAGGAACATAACCTCCTCTTGGCATGGTTGCCGGATTCATATCTTCACTTCCCACGATCCTTCCTCGGGTTCTTCCAGCCGAGGTGTCCATCGCGTTTGGATCGGTCAGTATCCTCTGTGGTGGCATCCACCCGCGAGGCCTTGATGACGCTATTCCTCCTCGATGGGCTTTAAGTCGGGCTTTCATATGGATGTAGTCTTGTTGGCGGTTTACAGCCGCGTGCTTCCACTGGTCATAGGTGACTGGTCGGTCGAGCTCCAGAATTTTCTGATACAATCCGGTGGGCAACCCATCGGTGAATGTCTCGATAGTTTGGGGAACGTCGAAGCGGTACTCAGCTAGTCGGATGAGTTCTTCAATTTCGACTATGTAGGCGTTGATATCTTCTCCTTTCATTTTTACGCCGGTTCGGAGCATTGCCTGGGCGTTTTCTTTGGCCAAACTATCGGCGAATCGCTGAGTGAAGGAAGTGGCCACTTCATTCCAAAGCCGTTCATCGGCGGTGGCTACTCCTCCTCGTATCTGTCGCGTCAACCATCGGTTGACTGCCATTACCCATTTGTTAATGCGAGTCCCTTTGACATATGTGAGGAAGAACATAGCTCGTCGATAAGGGTTGACCATGAGGGCATTGTCGTTATTAACTGCCCAGTATAACTCCCATTCATTGATGAAGAGGGTTGCTCTCTTTCTGTCTCCGTCAAATATGGTGGGTGGTTCGCCTACTAGCTTCCCGTTATTTGCTTGTGGTATGGCGAGTGGGGGTGGTCCCCATCCTCCTCCTGGTGGTCCTCCGCCTGGCGGGCCTCCTCCTCCGGGATATCCTCCTCCTCCAGGGTATCCGTGTCCTCCTCCTGGGAATCCTCCACCTCCGGGGAATCCTCCAGGGAATCCTCCTCTTGGATGCCTTCGAGGTTCGTCGTCTTGGGGTAGTCGAATCGGTGGTAGTTCTGGGAGTTTTTCGGGTCCTCCACTTGGTGGGTCCAGTTGGTCGGGTTGTTGGGCCCTTCGTAAGGCTGCTTCATCATTTGCCGTGTTGGCAATTGACTCCATTCTATGTCCAGTACGGGAATTGATTTCGCTTGTAATCTCCCTCCTGATGAATATTGGTTCTTCCACTATTGTCTGCGTTTGTTCTGTCGTTGTAGCCATGATTGGCGGATTGATGTGAATGGACTCAGCTAGTTCAGCCAATCTCTCTTCTTCGGTAGTATTTCCAGGTGCTCCTGATTCAACGGTATTGTCCGATCGTTCGCTCCCTTCGTACTCGTCGTCTGTAGATGGAGCTGGTGTTCTTGGTGCGTGAGGTGGTTGTCCGTCTATAGGTCCCACCTGTCCCGCTGTTTGTACTTCGTCTTCGAAGATGTCGCAACGATAATCTGGTCCGGTTGGTTGGTCGACGTCCCACCTGTTTTGAGGTGCGTTCCAAGTAATTTCTGTCCAACAGACAAAGTTGTGGTTGAACTCCACGGGGTAGTATTGCGATGGTCTTGTTGGGATGTTGACGAAATATCCCGTGCTTCCTCGGACCGTCCTCCACCTTGCTTCTTTGAGATATATGAGTGGTACGTCTCGCTCTCCTCGTTCTTCGATTGAGTAGGGTGCAAAGACCCAGCGATCTTTGGTGGTAAGGCATGCCACTGTGGTAGCTTGGTCTTAATGTTACGTTGCCACGAACGTTAGCCTTGACTTAGGCTCTTGGAAGACGCGCGATACGACTTAGCGAGGATAGACACGGACTTCTACGTCACGTGCTATAGGGTCACAAGGTCCG
>WNGR01006169.1_pt1 | contig 12804 bp, 14 predicted proteins | sample 5407581 | NCBI WGS metagenome assembly WNGR01 (sample SAMN13153383, study PRJNA577476) | soil metagenome | isolation source: 80 cm soil or saprolite under Garry oak tree replicate 2 | place: USA:California | collected 2016-06-15 | reverse complement strand
AAGCACTTCTCTGCACCTAGTTGCTGGTGCGCTAAGTCTTCAGCGGAGTGTGGCGTTGTTATAGTACAACTGCAAAGACTTCGATGGGAGGGTTCGGCTCTAGAAGAACCTGAGGGAGATGGTTCACAAGGAGAGGGTAGGACGTTCGCACACTCAAGGATTCTGAGGCAAGTTTGCTAGATTACAAACGAAGCCAAGTCTGGCTTCGTACTATGTGTACACAGGGTTTATATACTACGGTGATCACAAAGCTGACACCACAAGGCGGGACACAACCAAACACAGTCGAGACAGGTCGAGCGGTGTGTTATCATAGATAAGACCGGAATGGGGTAATAGTACAGAAGGGGGAACAAGGGGAACAGTTGAAAACGATACGAGGTGATAACATACTGTGGTGGTACAAGTCCCATGACCCGAAGCGTCCGGATCATGACACATAGTCACAACCGATGAGTAAGTGTCTTCGTGAGCCGTGATGTAACACCGTTTGATGTTGGGGGTTATAGCTGGCAACCACAACTCAGTCTACCACTGTGAAGGCCAAAGTTGTCCTCACAGGCCCGCAAGACTCTTCACCTCCTGCTGCCCCAGTGCCCTCTCGTCCGTCGACTGGCTGGGGTCAGTATGCTCTGACTCGTGTGAAGGTGAGGTTGATGTAATTCTAACATCGAGGATTTTTGCTTAGACTTCCACAAGCCTACTGCAATCAGGCCCATCACACACAACAGCGATGGTGAAGAATTTGAGCTTCCCATCATTGATAGCGACAGTCCCCAGGATGAGCCAGCAACTGATCACTCAAAAGGTTTTCTCACTCCACAATTCAACACTCTTGCCACCTTGGACTCTGACACTTGTCCTCCAGTCAGCGATATGGAGGTCTTTTTTGATGAGTTTTATAATGAGGATGGCATGAAGATGAGGTGGTGCAATGTGTGTTTGTAAGTTATCACATATTATTCATGCTGTGTTTCTGACAAAGCATCAGGAAGGAAGGCCTTAGTGAAGAGAATGCACATTGCTATGGTCTGAAGACTGGTAGTAGTAACCTTCAGAATCACCTGGTCATGAAGCATTTGACCTTGTACAAGGATGCTGCCAAGCCTCACAAGTGGAAGCACAAGTCTTTAGATGCACAAGATAAGCCTGCTGTGCAGGAGGGCTTGCCTGGGCATGGGCTTCCTGAGTACAGTTATGATGTATTCATCCAATTTCTTGTTTGCTTCATCATCATGGATGACCAGGTGAACATTACCCTACTTGACTTGTACTTATCTTATCCTCTTGAACTCAGTCATGTAGTCGATTGCCCTGAATTTCGTGATATCTGTTGGCTTCTCTGACCCGAACTTGAACACATCCCACATCATGACACAATACATGAACTGATTACCATTGAATGGGGGAAAGCCTTCACGGAATTGCATGACGAATTCGCCATAAGTCATCTCCTTGGTGCCAAGAGCATTGATGACGTTGTATTGACCCATAATTACAAGAAATTGTGTGGTCAGATAAGTTTCACCATGGATATCTGGTCAAGTGCATCCTTATCCCTGTATCTCACTGTAACATCACACTGGATTGCTCAGGATGATGACGCTAATAACAATCTCTCTCTGAAAGCCACTCTAATTGGCTTTCACCACTTCACGGGTCCATATATAGGTAAAAGCATTGCTAGTGTCATCTTGTCTCTCATGGATCATGCAAATATCACCTCAAAGGTATGTAACTGTGTGTCAATACCAAGAACCTTACTGAAAACCATAGATTAGCCATTTCACTCTTGACAATGCTGCAAATAATGTGGTTGCTATGAAAGAGTTGCAGGCATTACTCGTCAAGCGTGAGGTTGTGTTCCATCATCTCAACAACCGTATTATGTGCTACCCACACGTCATCAACATCTGCACCGCCCACATCATTGCTGCCAGCACTTGAGTTAGCTAGAAATACCTGGACAGCAATGGTTTGGATGGTGACAATGATGACGACTTTGACCCTATTTCCCCTTGTCATCAAACAGGGGCCAAACTCAACGAGGAGTTCATCGCATTGCAGCCACCAGGGCATCAGGCATTGTAAGGGCTGTGCGGCCCTTAGCTGTGAAATCGGCCGTTCTCACTTGTTTTGGTCATCTCAGAGCCATCGGACCGCCACGTGCCACTGCTACCCATCTCGGACATTGCTACCACGCCACCGACTCATTATCTGTTTACACCACCTTGTTTCGCCTCATGTTTCTTTCTTCATCCTTCCCTCCATCTCACAATTCATCGTTCCTTGCCTTGTCATATTCTCGATCCTTCCACCATTGTTGGACGTCCCTCGTTGCTCAAGCCATTCCGATTTTGGAGTGACAACATTCCAAGATCATCTTTCAGCTGTCTCCAACTGCGACACTGACAGCCTCAAGCCTTCACTCCTAGCCTCATGTTTCCTTCACCATCCCTCCACCATTCATTCCTTCTGTCACCTCTGTTGTGTCCTCCAGACACTGCTCGTATTCCGTCTTGGCCGATCAACATCGTGCCTCTTGTGATCGTCTCATGTCACGCTCTCTGTCTTGGGCATAGGCGCACCGATGTTTCTTTTATTTTCTTTACTACTTTCTAACAACTCATTTGTACTGTTAGTGCGCGTTGTTCGTATCGTCGGCGCTGTTCTTCAGCCATGCGTTCTTGTTCACCAACTCCCCTACTTCTCACTTTCGACTCGTGTTACTTACCTTGCGTACCCCACATGTTTTCATTCATCGACTCCCCTTCCATCCTTGACTTTTCATTTACCTTTCCCCCCACTTGGACTTTATCCCTCACAGATTTCGACTTCAACGATTTCGACTTCGCTAGACCTTAGATATGGACCGCTGAGTATATAAGGGCTTCAGATTCATGCTCAATAGATTGTCGATTTCCCCCGTTTATTCTTCACTTCTCCTGTGTGATTCAAAGCTACTTTCGTTTGGGTTTGGTTGAATTCGAAGACACCCGATGTGTAGTTCACTTTGCGCACCCTTCTCTCCCGCTTCAAGATTGACCCTTTTCTCTAAGTTCGCGCTTCATGTCCTACTGATTTCTTCTGCCCGTTTTCTAGATTTTCTGCTTTGTGTTAGTCAAATTGGCTTTCATGAAGAGTTTCCGAACTCGAACGAGTTCCGCAATCACCTTCCCTCCCTCCCAACTCACTCCCTCTTCATCAAATCGACTCTCAACCCTTCAATCTTCTGCTGCTTTCCTTTCTGCTTGTATCTCGGCCAGTCTGCATCGTGAATGTGTGTCGAGCGCTTCATAACACATTCGGGTCGGATTCCACCTGCCTTCCGCATCACCTTTCGAACTTTGGTGTCTTGTTTTCCTGGACTTAGTCTCTCGCGTTCACTCTTGGGTTCCTGGCTGTTCTCTAAACCCTACTCACCTTCTTCATCCACTCTCAGCCCACGTTTACTCACGCATGCACTTTTGAGCACATTCAGCGTGGCTTAGGAGTTTGAAAAGCAATCCCATCAAACGTGTTGTGGATATTGTCCACCACATATGTGCATCAGATGCCGGAAAGCAGACATTTGCAGGGATCATCCAGCTCTATACCAAGGATGACCCTGAGCTATGCGGTGCTCTGCCACTCCAACTCATTCAGCACATCAAGACTCAATGGGATTCGGTATACCTCATGCTCCAACGTTTTCATCTTCTTTGAAAGGTAAGCCTAGATGTCCTAATGAACTGTCCCTACTAATTCTAGACATTAAGGCCGTAGATATGTACTTCACTAATGAACCGTCCATTGAGTCTATGAGATTAAGTGCTATGGACTGGGAGCTCCTGGAGAGCATAGAGTGTGTACTAGAGGTATGTTCTCTGAATGCCTTCATGTCACATTAACCTGATTACAATCACAAGGTTGCACATATGGTCCTGCAAACTATGTCATCTGAATCAATGCCTGTCTTGTGTGGTGCCATCACTAGTTTCGAACTTCTCATGACTAAGTGGGAACGACTGGGTGAGGAGCACCAGGAACTGCAATATTGGACACAGATCGGTTTGGCCTGGGCACAAAAGTATCACAAGTGGATGGACGACACCGATGCATACGTCATCACTATGTGTGAGTTTCTTTTTTCTAGATTACACAGTTGCTGAATCGTGCAATATAAAGTTCTCAACCCTTCCATATGCTTCTTGTGGATCCAGCAGGAGTGGGATTCAGAATACATCGAGAGGTCTAAACAGATCTTGCAAGACCTTGTAAGTACTTGACCTATTCTCACGTTCATACATTAACTATCTACCCTAGATGTGCAAGTATCACAAGCAAGACCTGTCTATTGTGCAACCCACACAAACCAAAGCCCCCACCAAGCTTCCACCATATGGAAAGACATCAATGCACTTCCAACTCAAGGATCACCCCATTTACCCTGGACTCAATAGTTCAGACCCAATGGGAGGTGTCGAAGACAAATTTGCAAAGTACACCTTAGGTCCATTGACGTCGTGCAAGACTGACATCCTGGTCTACTGGGAGGTAAGCCCTGTGTCCCACTTAATTAGGTTAGCGGTGCTATTACAACTTGCGCTACCAATAGGCCCACAAGTTGGAATTCCCTACCCTGTTTGCTATTGCCATGGACTACCTTCCGATCCAAGCGTCTTCTGTCCCATGTGAACACATCTTCTCATCAGCTGGGGAGACCAATACCAAGAAATGAAATCAGATCAGCCCAGCCTTAATGGAGGCTCTACAAATGCTCAAGTTCCTGCTGAAGAAGAAGCATCTAGATTTCACGACTGGTTGGAAGACCTCAGAAGCTGCAATGCTGGGAGGGACCAGGATGGAGGAAGACTCTCAGCTGGCAATCATGCTCAATTCTTTGTTGGGTGAGGACGTTGAAACAGCAAGGGATGAACTACTTGGCAACGATATGAAGAACTACAACATTGAACTCTAGGTATTCGGTTTTATTTTATCAGACACTTTACATGTTCCTGATACTTCCATGTACCTCAATACACTCTGAAATGCCCATTATACACTCATTGTTATTGGAAAAACTGTGGGAATGTCCCATCGGAGTTCTAACTAGCAGTTGTTCTCTCGAGTCTTGCTTTTTCACCCCCACTGTACTTACTGTAGTCCCTGTCTTTTTTATTTATTTATACTTTTGGGATATACTTGGTCAAATCCCTGTGTCTATTTCAGATCCAGACGAACTCCTCAGGACACATCTAAATAGGCAGCAGCCTGGCGTAGTTTGCATACATGAAAGGTATAGAGTGGGGACGTCGCTGGGCTCTGGCACTTCCGGTGAGCCATTCTGATTCTGGCCCTTCAATTTTTCTTAACCCTCTAGGGGATGTCTATCTGGGATGGGATATCAAAACTGGGCAGGACATTGCCCTAAAACTTGAACCTATTCAAACACAAACTCCTAGGCTCTCTCATGAGCATACCATCTACAAGGCCCTCTCTGGCATGCCAGGAATCCCTACCATGCATTGGTATGGCAGAGAGGTCCCCTACCATGTGTTGGTACTTGATCGCCTTGACCTTACATTAGAAGAGGTGATATCCAAGTGCCACGACATCAACTTGGTATTCTCGTATGCCGATCAAATGTGTTACGTTGCCACTGAACATGAGCCATGACTTAGGCCCGAGCGAGGTGCGTGATACAACTTAGCAGTGATAGACATGGACTCTTCCAATAGTATGTGCTATGATGAGTAGTGTTTAAAAGTCCGACTCAGTCTGGTTTTTTGCCCTAATCTGGAAGAACCAGACCACAACTGGTTCCCTCTATCCCATCCTTTGCCCCAAACCGGACCGAGCCAACATAAACTGGTCCCCTGTGGTTGCAGGAACACACAAAGACCGGCTCATTCGGTCTGAACTGGTCCATCTCGAGTCAGTCACAACCTCTCAAAGGCCGACTGCAACTGAGTCATAACCATGTTAAAAATCTATGTACAATAGTTTACTACAGATTAATACAAGGGTCTACTATCTAATGTATGGAACTACAATGCAGGGCACCCCCTGCTGTCACCGCCATTGCCATCATCATCTGTCATAGTTGTTGTATCGCAGAGTCAGGGGTCGTAACTGCGGGAGTCGTCGTCGCCGCAATTGTCCCCACTAGAGTCATTGCGGGCGTCATCTTCACGATCATCATTGCAGGAGTTGTTGTCATTGCTGCATTGTCGCGGTTGTGTCATAGTCGGCATCGCAGTGGCCATGGTTTGCACATGCAGCTTGAAGCTGCATTGGCCAAGCCACCGTGGTTGGTGGGTCACGCACCGGCAGCTAGGGTCTGTGTCTGCGTTGTCGGCGTGGTGCTGGAGGTGGTTGGCTCGGAGCTGCATTGACTGAGCCACCGTGGTAGGTGGGTCATGCAATTAGGGTCTGCATCAGCGGCGTGCCCCCTGTCGTCGGTGTCATTGGCGTGGTGCTGGTGGTGGTCATCGAGGTCAATATGTTCCAAATGGTAGTTCCAGAAATGACAGGCTTACAACAGGGTTGGTGAAGTTGGCAGCGCATGCAGCTCAGAGCTGCGTTGGCTGACTGCCTTCCGCTGCCATGGCTGGTGAGCCACGCAGCTAGGGTCTGCGTCAGTGTCATCGACGTGGTGCTGGGGGTTGTCAGCTCGGAGCTATGTCAGCTGAGCCGCCGTGGTTGGTGGGTCACGCAGCTAGGGTCTGTGTTGGCGGCGTGCCCCCCATCATCGGCAGCACCGGCATGGTGCTAGTAATCATCGTAATCAATATGTTCTGAATGGTCGTTCCAGAAACGACAGGCTTACAACAGGGCGGGAGGAGTTGGCAGCGCACGCAGCTCAGAGCTGCGTTGGCTAACTGCCTTCCGCTGCCATGGTTGGTGGGCCATGCGGCTCGGGTCTGCATTGGTGGCGAGCCCCCGTCATCGTTGCTGTCACCGGTGGAGGAGGTGGTGGTGGTTGGTGGCGCACACAGCTTGGAGTTGCATTGCTGACTGCCTGCCGCCGCTGTTGTTGGTGGGTCACACAGCTTGGGTCTGCGTGGGTGGCATGCCCCCCATCATTGTCGCCATCGCCATGGTTGGATGCTTTGTCTTGACAGCTTTAAAGTGGTAAGTGATGAAGGTGACTTGGAGACCATGCGATCCGACAAGGACAGAATGGCGATGGACAAATAGGGCACGAGACGAGGGGACAGCGCACGGCCCAAGGCACGGCCTGTCTACAAATGGCCTATGAGCCATTTGCAAGGGGGCTAGTGGCATCCATCCATGTGCGAAAATGGTGATCTGAATGTGTGTATGAGGGGGGGAAAGATGGGGGAAAGGGGGAAACCGATGCGAACTTGAAGCGATGCAGACTTGGATGCGTTCTGAATCGTGCTGAAAAAGGGCTCAGCACTCGGGCTGGCTGTACAGCACCTGTCATGGTTGTCCTTGTCGCAGTTGCCATTGGCATCGGTGTGATGGCGATTGTGGTTGGCAGAGCATTGGGGAGTGGTGACCTGTACCTGCTAAAGGCCAGTTGAGACCAACCCAAACCGGTCCTGTGGCGGTTCCCACAGCATCGGATTCCAGGTGAACCACAACCGGTCCACCTCTGAATTCCATAGGACCGCAACCGAAGGTCTGGTTGCAACTAGTTGCAGTCTGGTCTGGTTGCGGTTTTTTCCGGTTCATGTGACTGGACTTTTAAACACTAATGATGAGTCACAAGGTCCGATGACACTTGGACGTGAGACAATGGTCGTTCTATGTTTCACAAGTAGAGAAAGGGGTAGAGCCCTTAGATCTTGCAGAGTAGAAGAGGAATGCAGGTGGCGATTCAAGAAGACCAAGCTGGGGACTTGGTCTTCTACGACTACATCTTAAGTACTACATGGCAAGGGCTTTAAAGCGCCTCATGAATCCAGAACCCTAGTACTACTATCCTAGGATCAAGTCATACTATCGTACATGTGATACTCGTGCTGACTGAGAGGAGGTCCATGACTAAATACCGCTTACCCATGTAGTCATAACCATTAGGTAAGTGTCTTTGATACAAAACGTAACATCACCCCCTTTTCAGGCTCAACGCCCATGTTGGGCGCTCTCTCCTACTGACTGCAGAATATCGTCCACAAGTCCGTCATCTTGATCCTTGATCCGAAGCAGGGCATCGGCCATCTCCAACCTCCGAATGGTCTTGAGCTGCATTGCCGCAAGCTCGCCCCACCTGTCTTCACTGTTGACCATGGCCTCTTCAAGGTGGTCAATCTCCTGTGACACCATGCAGAAGTGGTGTACTTCTGCTGTGAGCGAGGGATCGTGGAGTCAGTGGATCATACAATTGGTCTGCTCCTCTCCCTCAGCATCCTTCTTGAGTAGCTCCAGCTCCTGTGCCTTATACATGGGCTTCCCAGTGTAGTGGAAGATTGGTGCGGCGTTGATACCCTAAACTTTCCCTGATCGCTAGGGAACGCGTCTAAGGTGCACAGGATTTGTGGGGGTGTGAAGTGGCGCAAGCGGTCTTGCAGGCCTCCGCGGGGCGCGAGGTGTTATATATAGGGCCGGCGCGATCGCCGGCGTGTCGCTATCAAATGGCTAAGGCCGCGCGCGAGTGCGGCGCGCTCGGGAATGGAAACGGTGGGCTACACAGAGCCCTGCTGGGTTGGGTGGTCGAAAGCGGTCGTAAACGGTCGCGCACGCTTCCGCGCGGCGCGTAACTTCGCAAGAGTGGCCGCAGAGGTCGGGAACACGTCGCGCTTGAGTCGCTAAGGCCGCGCGCGAGTGCGGCACGCTCGGGAATGCGAGGGATGAGCTGCACTGAGCTCTCTGAGATCTGAAACGTGAGGGGAGAAGTCTATTCTTTTTCCAAGTTGTAAAAGTTGTAAATACAGGGAATATATAGTAAGGAGAGGGAGCTAAGGAACTAGGGTGCATTTGCTAAGCTAGGGGCCAGGGGTCATACACAGGAATGGCCTAGAACAGGCAGAAGAGCCGAGCGCTCACAGTGTGGGAAAGCGGCGAAGCGTGGGAATGCGGACCGGGGAGTGCGCAGAGCATGGGAATGCAGGAGAGCATGGGCAAGTGCAGGAGGGTGCAGGCAAGCACAGGAAACTGTGAAAATCACCTTTTCATTAGCCAGGGAGAGAGCAGGTGTATCAGTGTACAGCGGCTTGGTGTACACCTTGTCACTGTCGTCTTGCAGCCTGATGACGATGGGGTTCAGGTGAAGTATGACTTGTACATACTCTGCCTGCTTGACGTCGCCATCCGGTCCCTTGATGGGGAAGGAAATGAAATTGTCCCCATCATTTCACTTGAACCCCACCAGTACCGTGTTGGATTGTGTGCAGTAACTCCCCTTGTACAGGGGGTAGCCCGAAGTAGTGGCCATGTATGGGGTTTCATCTGGATCGTCAGAGTCTTTCAGGTTGTGAATGAACGGGTGCTCAGCTGGGTAAATGTCCTCGCTCATGTGACTGGTGGTGTGGCTCCACGGGCTGCATGTTGCTGGTGTACTGCCCGGCGCAGTGCTTCCCGTGCTGCCAGCTTCACACTTCTCTTCACGACGGCTCTTGCGAACTGCTCTTCCCTCCACGTCGAGCATACCTTCTGGATTGCACTTTGTGTTGAGATACCAGCGCGCGCAAGGCATTGTGGCCTGCATGCACGATCATACCTGCACATTTGACTGATGCTTCTGATGCCTGATCAACTTACTGTGTGCCCAGTCTCGTTACTATACATTTTTGTCCTCATTCCACAGAATCATGCTCAGTACACGTACCATGTGAATACGGTACAATATCTCACGGCTCGAGACTCTCGTACATAAATAGTTCACTAGTTTACCTTGTACGCCTCAGCAATCGCTTCTGCCTGCAATTCCTGAGGTAAGAATACCCCCTACTTTACTTCTCGTACAGCACGCTTATGCCTGGATAGATCTTTGTTTCTATCTAGGTAAATACATACGAGCAATCGCTTCTGCCCATGATTCCTAAGATCTTTGTTTCTATCTAGTGTGACTTATTCCCCCGCTTGCCTTCGCACGTGACCGCTCCTGTCCTTCGTGGCTCCCTTAACCTGTAATAGGTTATGGGCCCTGGTGAGTGTCGCTAAACCAGCTTGTACCTACTGCTGCTGTTTTTCCCATCATGTCTACTGTCCCTCCTGCTGCACCCCCTTCCGGATCTAATCCGCTGCCGACTGGGTCGAGTGTCCCTGCTGCCCCTCCCGCTGGATTGTCTACCACCTCTGCACCACCTCCACCACCCACGCCTACCCCTGCTATCGAACAACTACCTGCCAATATCCCACGTCTCGAACCTGATGGAACGAACTGGGCGATTTTCACTGTGTGCTTCTGCGAAGCAATGCAGGCGAATCGACATTGGGGATTCTTCGATGGCTCCACCCCCCGACCTACGCCGGTTGACCCTCAGAATGTCACACCTGCTGAGACAGAGGCCATTGCAAAATGGGACTATGATGACCTTGTCACGCATTATCTACTTTCGCAACGACTCCCTGATTCCACAGCAGTCTGTATGGGCACCATTTCGACCACGCAGCTACATTGGTACCGAGTGACTGATGAGTTCACCGCGAAGAGTGTCTACGTGCAGAACGATCTTGAGTCTTCCTTCTATGAGATGCGTTGCATGAAGGGAGGTGATATCCATGCTTTCCTTGGCAGTCTGCGTTACAAACGCGAGGAGCTTGCGGCTGTGGGAGTTCACATCACTAACAAGGAGTACCAATGCACCGTTCTCAAGGGTATCTCAGAGGAGCTCGCCCGTTTCGCTTCAGGGCTCCTGTCATCGGCACACCTTGTTCACCACGCTTTGTCTATCGACACCAAAACGCTGATCAACCACATTTGCAAGGAGGCCGACAGGTTGAGGAACCGTTGGGCCGATTGGGGCAAGTCGCAAACTAGTCAGTCCAGGGCCAGGGGTCAGGCCGCTGGAGACGATGCCCTTGCAGCTAGGGGGTCTGAGGGCAACAAAAAGAAACGCCACAAGGGCAAGTGCCACAATTGCGGCAAGCCTGGTCACTGGGCGAGGGAGTGCAGGTCACCCAAGAAGGAGGAGAAGCCAGCTGAAGACTCACCAAAGTCTGACAAGGCACAGAAGTCCGACACAAAGCCTGTCGGGTCAGTGAACGCTGTCATGACCCTGGACGAGGACGTGGATGGGTGCTGGGCAATGGTTCTTGCTTCTGGAGGGTCTGACCTGGAGGAGTTCGATCTCATCGACGAGAGCGACTGGCTGTCGGAGGAGGAGGAGGTTGCGGTGGCCATTATTACCCCTGTCAGCAACGACCGTGGTGAGCACGTTGAGTTATATGACTCGGGTGCAACTTGTCATATCTCACCTTACAAGTTGGCTTTCTTGTCATACACCACTCTCGACCCTCCCATTTACCTTAACGCCACCAATCAGCAGAAGTTTCCTGCGATTGGGGTCAGCAGCCTTGCCATACACGCGCTGAATGGTGGCTCACAGTCCACCATCATCCTCTCGGAAGTTCTCCATGCACCGACAGTTGGGTATACTCTTGTGTCCCTTGGTGCACTGGATCAAAAGGGCTATTGCACCTCCATTGGGAGCGGGCACCTTGACTTGTTTGGACCAGGTGGGCATCATGTCGCACGCATTCTGTGGACCGTGCGGGGGCTGTACTGCATCACGCATCCAGGAGAGTCAGCTCACGCTGTAGAGACGATCTCCGTCATGGAGCTACACTGTCGCTTGGGGCACATTGCACCCACCAGCGCACGCGCTCTTGTCAAGAAGGGTTTGGTCACTGGAGTCAAGCTTGACCCTGACTCACGAGAGGCACAGTGCGACGCCTGTCTTTTCACTCGTGTGACCCGTAAGCCAGTGCCAAAGGTGTGTGTCGGTCCTCAAGCTCAATGCTTTGGAGAGGAGGTACACTCGGACGTCTGGGGCCCGTCACCTGTCGCCACTAAGTGCGGGTGTCATTATTTTGTCACCTTCACTGACGACGCCACCCGCTACACAGTGACCTACATCCTCAGAACGAAAGCTAAGGCCCTCGGTGCATACAAGGCATTCGAGGCATGGGCATTGGCACAACAGCACTATGCGACCATCAAAGTCCTTCGCTCAGACCACGGAGGGGAGTACCTCAGTGAGGCTTTCAACCACCATCTCCAGTCGGCCGGCATGGTGTGACGTCTGACAGTGCATGACATGCCCCAGCTAAACGGCATGGCTGAGCGTTTGAACCGCACGCTGGTGGAGCGCATTCGCGCTTTCACTCACTCAAGCAGCCTCCCCAAATTCCTCTGGGGAGAGGCTCTGTGTCATGATCTGGACGCTTCAGGTCATAAGACTTGTATTACCACAGTATGTCTTCTTTTCTGGACTTTCTCATATGTTCCCCTTGTTCTGTTTTTGTCTGTGCATCGCCCCAGTCACCTTATCTATGATAACACATTGCTTGACCCGTTTCGACTGTGTTTACCAGTGTCTTGATCTGTGTTTGGGTCTTTGTCTCGCCTGAGTATATAAACCCTGTGTACACGTAGTACGAAGCCAGACTTGGCTTCGTTTGTAATCTAGCAAACTTGCCTCGAAACTCTCGAGTGTGTGAACGTCTTAATCCTCTTCTTGTGAACCACCTCCCTCAGGTTCTTCTAGGACTGAACCCTCCCATCGAAGTCTTTGCAGTTGTACTATAACAACGCCACACTCCGCTGAAGACTTAGCGCACCAGCAACTAGGTGCAGAGAAGTGCTTCGGCACCTCGGACGAAAAGTCCTCATCACTAAGTCGTTGTGCA
>WNGR01006168.1_pt1 | contig 12806 bp, 8 predicted proteins | sample 5407581 | NCBI WGS metagenome assembly WNGR01 (sample SAMN13153383, study PRJNA577476) | soil metagenome | isolation source: 80 cm soil or saprolite under Garry oak tree replicate 2 | place: USA:California | collected 2016-06-15 | reverse complement strand
GGTCAGGGCACCGTTGCGCTGCTCTCTGAACTCTCCCAGGAACGGCCGGTAGCCCATGCCGATCGACCCCATCAGACCGTTGCCCGCCGTGAGCGTCAAAAACGTGTTGCGAAACCCGATCAATCCACGTGTTGGAATCAGATATTCGAGCCGGACGCCGCCCTTGCGGTCGTAGATGATCTCGAGCATCTCACCGCGCCGCTTACCGAGAGCCTCGGTCACCGGACCGAGGTTGTCCTCTCGGACGTCGACCGTGAGGTGCTCGACCGGTTCCATGAGCTGGCCGTTGATCCTCTTCACGATGGCCTCGGGACGTGATACCTCGAACTCGTAGCCCTCCCGGCGCATCGTCTCGATCAGCACCGCGAGGTGCAGCTCACCGCGACCGCTGACAAGAAATCGCTCCGCGGCCTGGGTGTCTTCGACGTGCAGACCCAGATTCGTGTCGAGCTCTTTGTAGATCCGCGCCCGCAGCTGCCGCGTGGTCGAAAACCTCCCTTCCCGGCCGGTGAACGGCGAGGTGTTGACCCCGAACGTCATGCGCACGGTCGGCTCATCGATCGCGATCCTTGGCAACGCGTCAGGCGCATCGGGGTCCGCGAGCGTGTCGCCGATCGCGACCTCTTCGAGCCCGGTGAGCAGCACGATGTCGCCGGCGCTGGCGCTCGGCACGGCCACGCGGTCAAGACCCCTGTACATGAGCACCTGGACGACACGGGCCTGCCTCGCCGCCGCTTCCGCTCCGAGCACCGCGATCACATCGCCCGGCGCAACGCGGCCTCTCGAGATGCGGCCGATGGAGATGGTGCCTGTGTAGTCGTCGTGGGCGCGGTTGGCGACCAGCATCTGAAAGCCGCCTTGCTCAGCGATCGGGGCCGGGATGCTGGCGATGATCGTCTGGAACAGGGGCTCGAGGTCGGCGGCCAGGTCGTCGGGCCGGAGCCCGGCGCGGCCCTCCTTGGCGATCGCGTAGACGACGGGGGCCTCGAGTTGATCGGCATCTTCGGCGAGTTCGAGGAAGAGGTCATGCACGCGGTTGAGCGCTCGCTCGGGATCCGCGTTCTTGCGGTCGACCTTGTTGATCACCACGACGATGCGCAGGCCGACCTCGAATGCCTTGCGCAGGACGAATCGCGTCTGCGGCATCGGGCCTTCGGCCGCATCGACGAGCAAGAGGCACCCGTCGGCCATGTTGAGCACCCGTTCCACCTCACCCCCGAAGTCGGCATGCCCGGGCGTGTCGATGATGTTGATCGTCACGCCGCCGTGGCGGATCGAGGTGTTCTTGGCGAGGATCGTGATCCCCTTCTCGCGCTCGAGGTCGTTCGTGTCCATGATGAGCGAGCCGACCTCCTGGTTCTCGCGAAACGTGTGGCTCTGCTTCAGCAGCGCGTCGACGAGCGTGGTCTTGCCGTGGTCGACGTGCGCGATGATCGCCACGTTCCGGATGTCGTGCCGGAGGTTGGTCATGGTCATATACAGCCACACGGCAATATACGGGCTGCGACATGAGGGCCGACCGAGACATTCGGCGATCCAGGCGGCGTAGATGCTAGGCGCCGACGAGCACCGCAGCGAGCGCATCCGTTGATGCGTGAGCGAGGAGCGCAGGAGGCAACGACGCAGATGCGTCGCATGGGCGCCGAAGGTCCGGTCGACATCTCAGGTCGCAGCCCGGAGGGCTGCCGATGACGATCCGATTCGCGAAGCTGGCGCTCGCCGCAACCCTCTGTACCTTCGCGATCGGGGTCTCAGGACGCACCGCCGGCGCCGACGAGGGCTGGGTCATCAAGTCATTTCAGTCGACGATCCACATCAACCCAGATTCCACGATCGCCGTCGAGGAGGACATCCGGGTCGACTTCGGCGACCTCCAGAGGCACGGGATCTTCCGGACCATCCCGGTCCGCTACCAGTACGACAAGTCACAGGACCGCTACTACAACCTCTATGTCAAGTCGGTCACGGACGGCCAGCGCCCGGTGCGGTTCGACACCAACGTCTACGGGGCCAGCCTCGTGATCAAGATCGGCGACCCCAACCGTCCGGTGAGCGGCGTGAACCACTACGTCATCAGCTACACCGTCCAGGGCGTCATGAACAGGTTCGAGGACCACGACGAGCTCTTCTGGAATGTCGATGGCGACCAATGGCAGGTACCCAAGGAGTCGGTCATCGCGAACATCTACGTGCCTACAGGATCGTTCCGGGAAGCCGCCTGCTATGAGGGTCCGGAGGGCACCCGAGAAGGGTGCACGGTTACCGGCCTGAACAACTTCTTTACGTACACATCGACGCGTCAACTGGGCTCAGGGGAGCAAATGTCGGTAGCGGTGAGCATCGACAAGGGAGCCGTTAATGTTCCGCCGCCCCTGCTCACCCCGCGTGAACGACAGTTTCCCCAGGACGCTTTCGACGTGAACCCGCTCACGATCGCGCTCGCGCTTCTCATTCTTGTCGGTGGCGTGGCCGCGATCGCCTGGAACTGGTGGCGCCACGGCCGCGATCGCGCGTACCTGGGCCATTACTACGCAGCGCCCGGCGACGCTGCGGAGCACACGGAGCCGCTGTTTCAGCACGAGCCCGTGGTCGTGGAGTTCGGACCGCCTCAAGACCTGAGACCGGCGCAGCTCGGACTCATCCTCGACGAGAGCGCCGACCCCAAGGACGTCACCGCGTCCATCGTCGACCTCGCCGTGCACGGCTACCTGACGATCACCGACATCCCGGAGTTGTTCGGGCGCCACGACTGGCAGCTCACCCAGAAGTCGGGCGACGTCAGCAAGCTGCTGCCGTACGAGAACACCCTGCTCGATGGGCTCTTCGCCGGCCGCGAGCAGGTCAAGGTCTCCGAGCTGAAAGGGAAATTCCGCTCCACGCTGCAGCAGGCGGAAAGGCAGATCGTCTCCGACGCGATGGCTCGCCGGCTCTTCACCACCAACCCAACGTCAGCTCGCGCCGGATGGGGCTGTCTCGGCACGGCGATCCTCATACTCGGCGCGTTCGCCACCTACCAGCTGGGCGTCCACTTCGGCTGGGGCGTCGTCGGGCTAGCGATCGTGCTCGTCGGGATGGTGCTGATCGCAACCTCGAAGAATATGTCGCAGCGCACCGCCGTCGGGCGCGATCTGCTGCAGCACACGCTCGGCTTTCGGCTGTACATGGACACGGCCGAGAAGTACCGCCAGCAGTTCGCGGAGAAGGCGGAGATCTTCACACAGCTCCTCCCCTACGCGATCGTCTTCGGGGTCGTCAACCGCTAGGCGAAGGCGTTCGAGGGCATCGACACCAGTGCGTCGAACGGCTGGTATGTCGGAAACGCGCCGTTCCAGGCTGCGCTGCTGTCGAGCAGCCTGCAGTCCATGAACGACAGCATCTCGAGCGCCATCTCGTCCGCCCCGCCGAGCTCGGGCAGCGGGAGCGGGTTCGGTGGCGGCGGTTCGTCAGGTGGCGGCGGAGGCGGGGGCGGCGGCGGAAGCTGGTAGCCGGCCGGGTGCAGAGTTGCAAAGCGGCCCGAATTCAGATTGAATTAATCCTGGCTTCATAACGCCTTTTTTGGGGGGTGGGCGCGATGGGCGTGCTTTTGGCGTTCCATCAGGTTTATCAGCCGGTGGTGGACAGCATCTTGCTGTCGGCCCTAGTGGCAGGACTTCCGCTCTACGTCCTGTTCGTCCTCCTCGCGATACTCCGCCTGCCGGCGTGGATCTGCGCCCTGGCGGCGATGCTCACGGCCTTCGTCCTCGGGTGGCTGGTGTGGGGCATGCCGTTCGGCATCAGTGTCGGAACCGCCACCGAGGGCATGGCGTTCGGCCTCTGGCCGATCAGCTGGATCGTCCTCAACGCCGTCTTCTTCCATAACCTGACCGTCGCGAGCGGCGACTTCGACGTCATCAAGCGCTCGCTCACGCGCCTTACGACCGACCGCCGCCTTCAGGTTCTGCTGGTCGCGTTCTCGTTCGGCGCGCTGCTCGAGGGGATCGCAGGCTTTGGAGCGCCGGTCGCCATCACCGCGTCCATCCTCGCCAGCCTTGGATTCGAACCGGTGACAGCAGCCGTGCTGGCGCTGCTGGCCAATACCGCTCCCGTCGCGTTCGGCTCGATCGGCATCCCGGTCGTCACCCTCGGGGGGCTCGTCGCGCCGATCATCGGCCACCCGGTCACCAACACCACGCTGGCGCTGTCGGCGATGGTCGGACGCCAGCTGCCGCTGTTCTCGATTCTGATCCCGGCCTACCTGATCGTCGTCCTGGCGGGCTTCCGGCGCATGACCGAGATCCTGCCCGCCGTGCTCGTGACCGGCGTCTCGTTCGCCGTCGTGCAGTTCCTCGTCTCGAACTTCGTCGGCCCCGAGCTGACCGACATCATCGCGGCGCTGGTGTCGATGGGATGTCTTGCCCTGCTGCTGCGCGTGTGGCGGCCCCGCGACACATGGCAATTCGAAGGCGAGCCGGCGACGGCGGTACCATCGGCCGAGCCGCGTCGAGTGATGGGCGGATCGGACCTGCCCGCACGCGGCGTTGCCGACACGCCCGACACGCGTGCTTCGCGCGACGTCATCGACTCGCCCAGCCGCATCGCTCGCGCGTACGCGATGTACCTGGTGCTGGTCATCGTGATCCTCATCGGCCAGATGGGCAACCTGCCCTGGTGGTCGGGCCATCCGGTCGGCGACGTCAAGACCGCGTTGCCCGCGCCGGCCAACATCACGGCTGACCTCAAGTGCGGCACGCCCGCGTTTGCGCTCTGCAAGCTGCCATGGATCGGGCCGGACCCGGCCAAGGACCGCCAGGCGTTCAAGTTTCCCGACTGGAACTTCTTGTGGCCTGGGACCTATGACATCCAGAAGGGCCAGCCCGTCTCCCTGATCAACCGCGAGAAGCCGATCGTCTCGAAGTCCACCCCCTACCCCCTGGCCTTCGACTGGAACTTCCTTGCCGCGGCCGGATCCCTCGTCCTCTATGCGTGCATCGTCGCGTTCCTGCTGATGCTGCTGGCCGGGGCGCGTCTGAACTTCCTCACCGTCTACGCGCGGACGATCCGCCAGCTCGCTCTGCCGATTGCGACGATCGCGCTTATCCTCGCCATCGCCCAGCTCATGAACTACTCGGGCATGACCGCGAGCATGGCGATCGCGCTCTCCAAGACTGGGTTCATATTCCCGTTCGTCGCCGCATTCCTGGGCTGGCTGGGTGTCTTCCTGACCGGCAGCGACACCTCGTCCAACACCTTGTTCGGGCCGCTACAGGCGCAGACCGCGCAGCAATTGGGCAATGTGAGCCCGATCCTCACCGCCGGCACGAACTCGTCAGGCGGCGTGATGGGCAAGATGATCAGCCCGCAGAACCTGTCGGTCGGTGCCGCAGGCGTGAACAAGGTCGGCGCGGAGGGAGACATCTTCCGCCGGGTGATCGGCTACAGCCTGATTCTCACCTCAGCGGTCGGCATCGTGGCCATGATCGAGGCCTACGTGATCCCGGGAATCGTGCCGACTCCCTAGCCGTCAAGGCCGACAGCGCCGCATCGGAAGCAGCGCGGACCCGCTGCATAGGATCGTCCAGCAACGCGACCAGAATGGGTTCGGCCACCGCGACTTCGCGACGCCGCGCCACCTTGGCCGACATCTCGCGCACCCGCCAGGCCCCGTCGTGAAGACCTGACAGGACCGCGCTCGTTGCACTCGCGCTCCACACGTACAGCAGTCCGCGTCCCGCCCACACCCGCGGCCAATAGTTCTGCTCACCCCACGCGGCCCCGTGCTTGAGCTGAAGCGCGGCCGCGTGCCTGCCGCCCAGCCAGGTGATCGGGGGTCGGCGCGGATCGTCGTACGTGATCGAGCCGTCCAGCAGCCCCGCGCACCAGGCCGCCATCTCCGCTTCACCGATGAGCGCGGTCAGCTCGAGAATGCGCTCTGCCGGCGATCGTGCGATATCGACCGGATGCAACCTAATGACTGTCCAACCCGTTTCATACCGGCGTGGTGCCGAGAGCGGGAGTCGAACCCGCACGTCCTTGCGGACATCGGTTTTTGAGACCGACGCGTCTGCCTGTTCCGCCACCTCGGCGCTGCCCAGCGTGGGCTCGACCATACTATCGGCCCGTGAGATGGGGCCTGTTCGCCGTTTTGACTTTGGTTTTGACCGCCTGCGGGCCTGAGCTCGCCCCGAGCGCGGCGGTCAGCCCCGCCAGTACGCCAGGCCACGTCTACGCCTCCGGCCCCCGCATCTCTCCCCCGCCGGTCACGCCCCCGACCGCGCCCGGCACGAATCTCCCCGCCTTCGCATGCGCGGACGCGTCGGGCGGCAAGACCGGCGTCGCCAATGCCATCACCGCACGCGCCGCCGAGCAGGACGGCTACGACCGCTTCGTCCTGCAGTTCGACTCGATCGTTCCGACCTACACCGTGAAAAGGCAGACCAAGCCGGTCTTCACGCTCGGCGGGAGCGGCCAGTCGGTGACGCTGAGCGGCACCGCCGGCATCCTGGTCACGGTCCACTCGGCGACCGGCGCCACCACGTTTTCGGGCTCGACCGACCTGGTCCACAGCGATTTCCAGGTCCTGAAGGAAGCTCGCCAGACACAGGATTTCGAGGGCTACGTGTCCTGGGGTCTTGGCATCAGCCGCCCGACATGCATGCGCGTCTTCATGCTGAGCGATCCGGCGCGCTTAGTTATCGATTTGCAGATTCCCAGCAGCTAATGTTCCCGGGCGATGGCAGTTCAGCCACCGCCTGCCGCAACAGTCCCCCAGCAAGCCGTTCCCCCGAACTCTCAGAAGAGCTCCGGCTGCTTCGGCCGGGGATGCGGATGCAGCCTTTTGGGCTGCGCCGGGGCGGTAGTGCTGGCGATATTGCTCGTGCTTGGCAGCGGGTACTGGTTTCTGGTCGTCCAGGCCTCGGCCGCGGTGACGGCGCCGGCGACGCTGGTCATCTACAACCAGCCGGTCACTGTGGACCACAAGGGCGCCATCCCGGGCCAGGCGCTGAACGCCGGCAACGAGGTCGCGACCCAGGCCAAAGGACACGCCGCGATCCAGTTCCCCGATGGCTCGTTCGTCCGGATGTCGCCTGACACCACTGTCCAGATCACGACCGTCCAGCTTCAGAAGAACGGCAGCCTGCAGTCGGCCGAGGTCGCGCAGAAGATCGGGCGCACATTCGTCAACGTGCAGCACCTCGTCAGCGGGGCGACCTTCAAGGTCGGTGGCCATTCCGTCAGCGCGTCGGTGCGCGGCACTCAGTTCGAGATGGTCGTCCGCCAGGACCACTCGAACCTGATCAAGGTCTTCGAGGGAACGGTCGGCGTCAACGGCAAGACGACCGCTTCCGTCAGCGGTGGGCAGGAGATTTCGGCTGACGCCAACGGCACGCTGTCCGCGGTGCGGGCGATCCAGCGCGACCTGCAGGACCCGTACGCTCTCACAGCGCAGTGCAGCCGCGCCGTCTCCAACGGCACCACCGCGGGGACGCTGCAGACATCGGCTGGCGATCCCATCTCGACGGGCCAGATCACCACGTTCGACTACAACTCACCCGGCGGCACCATCAGCGTCGCGCTCTGCTACCCCGGCAGCTTCATGACGCTCTCGATCGTCGACCCCAACAACGTCGAGCACGCCTCGCGCAGCGGAGCCTCGCCGGTCCAGGGCAACCTGAGTGGACCCGCCGGCAAGTACCGAGCCATCGTCCATGCGATCAACGTGTCTCCCGCGGAGGCGTTCGTGGTCGCCTTCGCCACCAACGCACCGTGCACCGCGGGCAACTCGGATGACCGCGGCGCGGTCGTCCGCCAGACCCTCAGCAACTCGCAGATCGCCAAGAGCATGGCCGACGCCGGCGTGACGGGCGTGACCCTCAAGGTGCAGGGCACCTCGCCAACCTCGGCTCGCATCTACTACTACTCCGACCTCGGCGGCACGACTGTCTCATGGACGGTCGTCTTCTACGCCGCGAGCCCGAACCTCGGCGCCGTCGTGACCCAGGTCAGCGTGCGCGGGGTCAACGTCACGACGCAGGTGCTCAACTATCTCGGCCCCGCGGGCAAGCAGTCGATCAGCACGATTCCGCAGGACTTCACGGTCGACCGCGTCTATTCGTGTGCGGCCGGCGGCGACACGATCATGGTTGTTGAAGGCCACCGATAAAAGGCATTCGGTGAGCTATCTTTCCCGGGCAACATGGCATCTGTAGCCGCCACCCCCAAACGTCGCCGCGGCGGCCGACGGATCGTCGTCGCGCTCGTGATCCTGGTCCTAATCGTGGTGGGGATCGTGGTCTGGCTGAATGTCGCCGCCCAGGCCCAGGTCAACGCCTCGGGCACCTTGACCGTCTACCAGGCCGCGGCGTCCGTCTCCCACAACGGAACCGACTTCGCCTCGGCACTGACGGGTTCGGTCGTCCAGCCCGGCGACTCGGTCAAGACCGACACCAAGGGCCGCGCCGCGATCACATTGCCTGACGGCACGCTCACGCGCCTCGCCAGCGACACCACGATCAAGGTCGACGCGGCGCATTTCACGAAGAGCGGCAACCTGCACGACGTCACGCTGACGCAGCAGATCGGGCGCACGTTCACCAACGTGCAGCACCTTGTGACCGGCGCGACCTTCAACGTCAAGGGCAAGTCGGCGACCGCGAGCGTGCGCGGCACGAAGTTCGAGGTCTACATCAAGACGGACGGCACGATGATCATCAAGCTCTTCGAAGGCCATATGGTGGTGACGTCCGGCAATCAGGTCGTCGCCATGTCCGCTCCCTCCCAGGTGACGGTCGATCCCAGCGGCCACATCGGCGACCCCGGCCCCATCGTGCCCGACCCCAACGATCCATTCGGTCCCGCGCTCGACGCGCAGAACGCGGTCGCGGTCGGCACGACTCCGGGCACCGAGCAGGATTTCGTCGGCGCGCCTCTGCACAACGGTGAGCAGCAAACGTACTCGTACAGCTACGCAGGCGGCAGCGCCGTCAAAGCGTCGCTGGGATATCCGGGCAGCGCGATGAAGCTGACGGTGAAGGCACCGGACGGCCAGTCGTACGTGGCGACCGGCAAGCTGCCCACGGTGACTGTCAAAAACGGGCCGGCCGGGATCTACACGATCATCGTCGGCGGAGTCAGTGGACTCGGCACCCAGGGTGAAGAGCCCTTTGTCGCGGTCGCGTCGGCCGAGTCCTGTGTGAGCGCGGATATCGCGCAGAACCACGCCGTGCACCGGGGTTACACGGCTCACGACTTGATCCACGCCTTGAATCAATCCGGTGGCGTCCCCGGACTTTCCAACCTGACCCTGACCATCAGTGAAAACTCTGTCGCTGGCGCGATCATCACCGGCAAGGGCACCTACAACGGATTCGGCTGGAGCGGCTCGGTCGTGCTGGTCGCGCACAACGGTGTCTTCGAGATCATGCCGACCAGCGGAACAGTGTTCGGCATGAACGTCCCGGCGGCGCAGGTCGTGCAGCAGATCGCGGCCGCGATCGGGCAGGACCCCTCGAACGTGAACCCTGGGTTCCGAGTCGACCGCCTCTTCACCTGCAACTCGGTGATGATGGTCGACGGCCGGGTCGGCTAGCCTCCCCCGAACCAGCCCCGCAGCGTGTGCTGCACAAGCGTCAATCCGGAGCCTTCGAACAGCCACACAACCTCGGCCGCGCCGACGATCACGACCAGGGCCGCACCGACACCGATCCCGCGGACGCGCTTGACCGGCTCGAGCCAGTCTTTCCGCGCCACGCTTCCGTTGGGCGAGATGATGGCTGACTCGAGGCGCTGCAACAGCTCACCTGCGGTCGCCGGCCGGCGCCCGGGGTCGCGGTCCATCGCCTGCTGAAGGACGGCCGCGAAGGACGCGGGAAGGTCGGGATCGACCTCGCGGACGTTGGGCGGTGGCTCGTAAAGCCGGCGGCTCAAGGTCTCGATCCAGCTCTTCGACGAGAAGGGGCGGCGCCCCGTCGTCGCTTCGAAAATCACGGCGGCGAGCGAATAGACATCGGCGCGCCCATCGACCTCGCGGCCGACCAGCCGCTCTGGCGCGACGTAGTCCGGCGCCACCGGCCCGCTGGAACCGGGACCGCTGTTGAAGGACGCGACCGCGCCCAGGCCGAATCCGGTCAGCAGGGTCCGCCCGTCGTCCGCGAGCAGGATGTTCGCGGGCTTGACGTCGCGATGGACCGTCGCGCGCAAGTGCGCGTAGTCGAGCGCGCTGGCGATCGGCCGCAGCAGGTCGATGATTCCAAGCGGCTCGTAGCGCTGCCCATCGGCAAGCATCCCGTCGAAGGTGGAGCCGGCAACCAGCTCTGTGACGAGATAGGGCGAGTCACCCTCATAGGCCAGTTCATAGAGGCGCGGGATCGCCTCGTGCTCTAGAGCGGTGTAGGAGCGCAGCTCGAGCAGGAAGCGACGCGAGAAGCTGACGTCGCGCGCGACGCCGGTGCCGATGGTGCGAAGCGCGACGCGACGGTGCAGCCGCGGGTGTTCGGCCTCGTAGACCGAGCCGAGGCTGTCGGTGTCGAGCTCGCGTAGCAGGCGGTATCCGCCTATGTTCTGGTGACCGTTGCTCTCAGGCTTGGTTTCGCTTTTCGGCCGCGAGCCATTCTGGTGCGGGGCGTCTTGTCCCACGAAACCTGAACTTTAGGCCACAACGTGGCGTCCGGTACCTGACCCGAACACTATTTCGACAGGGAATCCCAGTTTGGGCCTATCGTTGCAGGGCGTCGGCGTGGCGGAATGGCAGACGCGCCAGCCTTAGGAGCTGGTGCCCGAAAGGGCGTGGAGGTTCAAATCCTCTCGCCGACACCACGACGTGGCGAAGGGCTGAAGTTCTCGATCTCCACGGGCTCGATCTCATCGGCGGGCTCGAACCCGAAGATGCGCGACAGGAAGTAGAGCTCGCCTTCGGCCGCGCGGCGGATGTTCTTGTCCTGGCGAAAGCCGTGCTGCTCGCCCTCGAACGGCACGTACGCGCAAGGTAGCTTCTTCTCCTGGCACGCGGCGACGAAGGTCTCGGCCTGGTCTGGTGGAACCACCTTGTCCTCCAGGCCCTGGAAGAGGATCACCGGCGCGTGCATCTGGTCCGCGAAGTGGATCGCCGAACGCTCGCGGTACAGGTCGGCACGCTCTGGATATGGACCGACCAGCCTGTCGCAATAACGGGACTCGAACTTATGCGTCTCCTTGACGAACAGCTCCAGGTCGCCGATCCCGTAGTGACTGGCGCCGGCGCTGTAGTAGTCGCGCTTGGTCAGGGAGAGGAGCACTGTGAAACCCCCCGCGGATCCTCCTGTGATCGCGATGCGATCGGGATCGACCAGTCCCTGCTTCACTAGGTGGCGGGCCGCGCTGATGCAGTCGTCGACGTCGACCACGCCCCAGTTGCCGTTGAGCCGCTGCCGGTACGCACGCCCGTAACCAGACGAACCTCCGTAGTTCACATCGACGAGTGCGAAGCCGCGGCTCGTCCAGTACTGGTACTGGAACGGATACGTCGGACCGCCGCCGCTGGTCGGACCGCCGTGGCAGTGGACGACGAGCGGCGGCTTCTCGCCCGCGGGCGCGGTGAAGTCTTGGTTGCGCGGCGAGTAGTAGAACGCGTGCGAAGTCAACCCGTTTTCGGTGGGAAAATCGATGGGCTTCGGCGCACTGAAGTAGCCGCCGTCGATGTGCGCCGCGTTGCCGACCTTGACGACCTGCTGAGCGAGCGTGTCGAGGTCGAGGACGAGAACGCGCTCGGCGAGCGTGGACGAGCTCGCGTACATCGCGACCTTGTGACCCGAAACCTGGACGTTGGCCAGCGTCGTGTAGAAGAGCTCGAGCTGCTCCAGATGGCCGGAGTTGAGGTCGATGCGGCCGAGCCTGGTGCCAACCGGGTCCGAGTAAATGCAGATGATCTCGTCCGGTCCGTGAAAGTCATAGAAGCGCTGGCCGAACACCCACTGCGGCGCACCGAACTCCGCGGCACGGCGGCTCACCGGCTCGTCGCCCTCGCCACGTGCGCGGTAGAGGTTCCACCAGTCGTTGCGGTCGGAGACGAAGTAGAGCTCGCCGCTGGGCGACCACTCCGGCTCGAGCACCGACTCGTTTTCGCCACCCGCGACCTTGCGCTTGGAGGTGACGTGTCCGTCGCGGTCGAGCTCGCCGACCCACACTTCGCTTCCGTCCCACGGCATGTTGGGGTGATTCCACGTCTGCCACGCCAGGCGCACGCCATCGGGGCTTAGCTTCGGCGAAGAGTAGAAGTCGTTGCCGGAGGCCAGGGTGATGGGGTCGCGCTCGCCGAGCGCGTCGACCGCGACGATGGTGTTGACAGGCTCCGAGGCGCCGGTGCTGTGGTCCTCACGCACCGTGATGACGCGGCCGCGCCGATCGTCGACCACCATATCGGCGTGCCGGATATCGGAGTCCGGCGTAATCGCGCGCGGAACCTTGCCGGGATCCTGTCGATAGAGGCGCTGGTCCTTGTAGTTGGTGAAGAAAACCGTTCCAGCCCTCACGGCGTAGTGCCCGCCGCCGTACTCGTGGACCCGGCTGCGGGCGTTGAATCCCTGGGGCGTGACGTCGCTCATCGCGCCGTCCGCCGCGCGCCGGCAGACGACGATGCGCCCGCCTTCGTTGGGCCGCAGCTCCGACCAGTAGAGGTCGTCGCCGTCCCATCGCACCATCTGGTTGCGCATCTGGACGCGGCCCTTGAGCACGACGTCGTTGCTGATCGGTGAGTCCCAGGAGCCGTAGGGGGCCGTTTTCTTCAACGCGCGCCCGCTACTATCGGAGGCCATCGAGCCAATGAAAGCATGAGGAACGCGCTGCTCGTGGTCGAC
>WNGR01009587.1_pt1 | contig 12807 bp, 11 predicted proteins | sample 5407581 | NCBI WGS metagenome assembly WNGR01 (sample SAMN13153383, study PRJNA577476) | soil metagenome | isolation source: 80 cm soil or saprolite under Garry oak tree replicate 2 | place: USA:California | collected 2016-06-15 | reverse complement strand
TGCGGGCCATCTGCCGTGATCTCCTTTACTGCTGTCGCTGGCCGGCGGGCGCTGGCCGGCTGTCGATGCCCGGCGGCACCGGCCGACGGTTGGTTGTCAGGACCCGGCCATGGCCGAGCGCAGGTTCTCGTCCAGCGCTGCGAGGAACTCCTGCGTCGTCAGGAACGGGGCGCCGGCGCCGACCAGGAGCGCGAGGTCCTTGGTCATCTTGCCGCTCTGCACGGTCTCGACGCACACCCGCTCCAGCGTCTCGGCGAACGCGCTGACCTGCCCGGTGCCGTCCAGCTTGCCACGGTGGGCCAGGCCGCGGGTCCACGCGAAGATGGAGGCGATCGGGTTCGTCGAGGTCGGCTTGCCCTGCTGATGCTGGCGGTAGTGCCTGGTGACGGTGCCGTGGGCGGCCTCCGCCTCGACCGTGGACCCGTCCGGGGTCATCAGCACGCTCGTCATCAGGCCGAGCGAGCCGAATCCCTGCGCGACGATGTCGGACTCGACGTCTCCGTCGTAGTTCTTGCACGCCCAGACGATGCCGCCGTCTCCCTTGATCACCTGGGCGACCATGTCATCGATCAGCCGGTGCTCGTAGGTGACTCCGGCGGCCTCGAACTCGGCCTTGAACTCCGCCTCGAATACCTCGGCGAAGATGTCCTTGAACCGCCCGTCGTAGGCCTTCAGGATCGTGTTCTTGGTGGACAGGTAGAGCGGGTAGCCGCGGTCCAGCGCGTAGCGCATGGTGGCGCGGGCGAAGTCGCCGATGGAGTCGTCGTAGTTGTACATGCCCATGGCGACGCCGCCGCCGGGGAACTTCGCGACCTCACGCTCGATCCTGGCCGTCGATCCGTCGGCCGGCGTATAGGAGATGGTCACCGTGCCAGGCCCGGGAACCACGAAGTCGGTTGCCCGGTACTGGTCGCCGTGCGCGTGCCGCCCGATGATGATCGGCTTGGTCCAGCCGGGAACGAACCGCGGAATGCTGGACATGACGATCGGCTCGCGGAACACTACCCCGCCGAGGATGTTGCGGATGGTGCCGTTCGGCGACCGCCACATCCGCTTCAGCCCGAACTCCGTGACGCGGTCCTCGTCCGGCGTGATGGTGGCGCACTTGACGCCCACGCCGAACTCCTTGATCGCGTTCGCCGCGTCCACGGTTACCTGGTCGTTGGTGGCATCTCGGTGCTGGATCGACAGGTCGTAGTACTTCAGCTCGATATCCAGGTAGGGCAGGATCAGCTGCTCCTTGATGAACTGCCAGATGATCCGCGTCATCTCGTCGCCGTCGAGTTCGACGACGGGATTCATTACCTTGATCTTGGCCATGCGTCGCTTCCTTCCTCACGCACGCGTCATTGCGGTGGTGAAAAGGCCGGACGCGAGGCCACCGGCGTCGCGCCAGGCCCAGATCAGTTCTGGGCGGGAAACACCAGGCCAGCGACCAGCAGCGCAACGCCAAGCACGGTAAACGCCGCGACGTCGGGCAGCCGCCGACGAGAAGCTAGCATGCCCGCGCGGCGCTCGGGCAGGACCAGCCTGGCCACGGCGGCCGCGAGGAGCAAGCCGGCCACGGCCAACGTGCCTCCCCTGACATTCTGCGGGCCCCGCCATATGTAGGACAAACTCAGGGCAACGCCGCAGATGATGGCGAGGTACGCGGCGCCGAGCCGCTGCCTGCCGGCTAGCCCGGCCCGGCGGCGCCCAGCCCGCGTCGCGCCGGCCCGCGCCTTGCCAGCCCGCGCCGCGCCGGCGCGCGCTGCGCCAGCGCGCATGGCCCGTGCCGCTGCGGCCCGTCCTCTCAGCGCAGCGGATGGCAGGCTGGACTCCAGGCCGTCGGCCGGCCCGGCGCGCTCGTGCCGCCGCTGCCTGCCTGCCCGCCTCGACGGGGCTGTCAGCCGGACGGATCCGCTGGCCGCATGCCTCACCGCTGGTCCAGCGAAGTCCAGGTCAGGCCCCGCTCGCCGACGTACTCGCTATCGGGACGGATGAGCCGGTTGTCCGCGTGCTGCTCCATCACGTGCGAAGTCCAGCCGGCCATCCGGCTCACCGAGAAGACCGAGGTGAACAGGTCGGTCGGGATGCGCAAGTAGTGGTACACAGTGGCAGCGTAGAAGTCCACGTTGGGGAAGAGGCCCTTCTCCGCGAAGACGACCTCGGCCATTTTCTGGGACATGCGGTAGTAAGTGTCGTCGCCGGATGCAGCGCCGAGTTCCGCCGACATCGCGCGCAGGTGCGCCGCACGCGGATCCCCGGTCTTGTAGACACGGTGGCCGAAGCCCATGATTTTCTCGCCCCGCCGCAGCCGGGCGAGCACCTGCGTCGCCGTGGCCTTGACCGGGTCGGCGCCGCCGCTGTTCCTGATCACCTCCAGGCCCCGCATGACTTGCTCGTTCGCGCCGCCGTGCAGTGGTCCCTTGAGCGTGCCGAGCGCGGCGACCACCGCCGAGTGCATGTCGGACAGCGTCGCCGCGCAGACCCGGGCGGCGAACGTCGAGGCGTTCATCGTGTGGTCGGCGTGCAGCACCAGGCAGGTATCGAGGATCTGCGCTTCGCGGTCGGACGGCGGCGTCCCGCTGATCTGCAGCAGGAAGTTGGCCGCGACGCTGGCCTCGGGATCGGCCGGCGGGCTTTCCCGGCCTCGCCGGGCAGCCTCCGTGAGCCTGGCTGCCTTGCGGGTGTTCGCCTCGGGCTCGTTGGAGTCCTTGTCCGGGTCGTCGGCGCTGGCCAGCGACACCAGCGAGCGCAGCGCCTCCATCGGCTCCTGGCTGCGGGCAATCTCCGGCAGGCTGGTGGTCACCAGCTTGCCGAGCGCCCGGCCGGCCGCGATCTCGCCGCGGTAGCCGGCCAGTTCGCCGCGGCTGGGCGGCGATCCGCGCTGCAGAAGGTAAGCCGTCTCCTCGAAGGTCGCGGATCCGGCCAGCTCGTTGATGTCGTAGCCGCGGTAGAAGAGGCGGCCTGCCGAGCCGTCGATGTCGCTCAGCGCGGTAGACGCGGCGACGACATCCGCCAGTCCCTTGGACGGCTTTCCCGCCATTTATCCTCCTGGACGGCTCGCTCGGCAGTGTACTTGCTGTTGAGGCACCGCTCTCCCGGTCCGCCCCGTGCGCCCCGTGCGTTCCGCTCGCCGGCAGTCCAGGGCCGTCACGATCCCGGATCCCCCGAACACGTCGCGCCAAACACGGTAGGAATCCCCGCCGGGAGGGTAGCTGGACCGTAAGACATCGGTTACTACTCCGACAGGCAGGAGGAACGGGTCATGGAGGACCCATTCATCCGCATTGAGGAAAGCGGCGCGATCGTGCCGCTACGTGAGGATGTCACCACTATCGGGCGCGGCTGCGCCGTCGATGTCCGCCTCAGCGACCCGAGCGTCTCCCGGCTGCACGCGGAGATCATCCGCCGCGGGCCCTACGCCTACGTGAGCGACCTCGGGTTATCCAGGAACGGCACGAGGGTTAACGGACGACTCGTGGCCCGCCGGGTGCTGGAAGACGGTGACGTGCTCACCTTCGGGTCGGCACGCTGCCGGGTAGGCGGCATCGCCCGAGAGGACTTCACCGCCGAGGTAGAGCTGCGCCGGTCAGCCGCGCCCGAGCTGACCCGCCGCGAGCTAGACGTGCTCACCTCGCTGTGCCGGCCCGCACTATCCGACGAGGCGTTCGTCGCTCCGGCCACGGCGCGCGAGATCGCTTCTGACCTCGTGGTGACTGAGGCCGCGGTAAAGCAGCATCTGTTGCGCCTTTACCAGAAGTTCCGCATCCCGGAGGGCACCAACCGGCGGGTCCGGCTGGCCAACGAGGTCGTCGCGCTCGGCCTCGTCCGGCCGCTGCCGCCGACCGGGCGGCCGGAGCCGTCAGCAGCACCGCCGCCGACGCCGGGAAGCCTGCCGGCCAACGCGACGATCGGCGCCGAGGTGCACGACCGGCGCGCCAGCTAGCAGCGCGCCGCGCCACCCTCCCGGCAGGACCCCAGGCACCCTCCCCCGGCCAGGACGCCAGGCACGCCGCGGAACCGCGTGAAAGGGAATCTGCTGTCGCTGTTACCACAGCAAAGTGCCATCGACGCTGTTGGCGCTCCGGTCGAGCTGGCCATCTGGCGTGCCCGCGGCCCGGGTCGGCGCATAAAGGATCAGTGTCCGCTGGGCGAACGCCGGGGCCGCCGGCCGGCGCTGCGCGCCGGGCGGTTCTCAGCCGACGACGCGGCCGGCCAGGTTGATGATGGCGACCCTCGCGTCGTGCGCCGCGATCCGCAGCGCATGCAGGTTGCCGTTCGGCGAGTAGAGATGATGCAGCGGCCAGTAAAACGCCGGCTGCGAGGCGGCCGTCACCATGACGGCCAGGGCCAGCGCCGAGGCGCCGACCAGCGTCACGACCGCGGCGCTTGGCGTGCGGGCCACCACATCAAAGAGCTTTCCCAGCTGTCGGCGGGCGCCCGCCGACCCCGGGCCGAGACCGTAACAGGCGACCAGTGCCCCGGCCCCGTACGCGACGGCGCGCGGGAACGGGTCCACCGGCACGACGACGATCGTGACGGCGGCCGCGATCCCGGCGGCCGCCAGGGCCAGCGGTGCGAGCAGCAGGCCGCCGACCGCGGCCCAGGCCACCATGAGCGGGTAGGTCAGCGCCGTCACCGCCCGGTCGCTCGGCCGGGGGCCGTGCGCCGCCCGCCGCCGGGTCAGGCGCACTTGCGTCAGGTCGGCGGCCCGGAGCGAGACGAGCACGGCGAGCGCAGCCAGCGTTCCCGCGACCGGCAGGATCACGCTGGCACTTACCCCCACAAGCACCATGGCCAGCACGAACAGCGCGCGCGTCCGCCGATGCGCGGGCCTGCCGTCGGCACGGCCCGCCCGCGGGTAAGCGCCGCCGACGGCCGCCTGGCCGTTGCCGGCCGGCATCCCGGGCGGGCCGTATCGCACCGCGGGAAGCAGGTCGCCGACGGACGGGCCGGCCGGGTTGCCGACGGCTAGCGGCTGGGTGACGTGCGGCCCGGCCGGGGCCGGCGGCGCGGTTCCCGGCCTGGCGCTGCCCGGTGGCCAGCCTTCCGGCTCTCCGCCGCCAGGCCACCCGCTCGCATCCGGCCCCGAAAGCCCAGTCCACGGCACCGCAGCACCCAGCATCCCGGCACCGGGCATCCCGGCACCGGACATCCCGGCACCGGACATCCCGGCACCGGGCGTCCTGGCACCCGACATTCCGTGACTCGGCAGCCCGGAGCCCGGTACTCCGGCAGCCGACAGCCCGGCGGCCTGCGCCGCGGTACCCAGCATCCCGGCGCCAGCCGCGGCGCTGCCCGGCGCCGCTGTGGCCGGAGCTGAACTGCCCACCACCCCGGCACCCGGCGCTGCCGCATCGCTTGCCGAGGCACCGTCCGGCACGGCAGTGCCCGGAGCCCAAGCACCCGCCATGGCGGCGGCCGGTGCTGCGGCGCTGTCTGCCTCAGCCGACCCGGTGCCGGCCGGCCCGGCACTGGCCGCAGCGGGGCTGGCCGAGCCGCCGGGCTGAGCGCTGGCGCCGTTACCGCTGCCTGCCGAAGCCGCCCAGTCGCCGACCGTCGGCGCCGCCGCGACCACGGCGCCAGCTGAGCCGGCCGCTGCCGCCAGGCCGACCGCTGCGGCCAGCCGGGGCCAGCCGCCGACGGGCACCGCGCCAGGGCCGGTCGCCGGCACCGGGCCGGCCACCAGCGTCGCGGGATCGAGCGCGGCCACCCGCCTGTTCAGCTCGGCCGCGGCAGGCCTGCGGGCCGGATTCCTGGCCAGGGCGGCGGCCACGACGGGCAGCAGCAGCGGCGGGCAGCCGTCTAGGTCCGGCTGCCCGTGCACGATCCGGTAGAAGATCGTCTCGAACGTGCCGGAACCGAACGGCGGCCGGCCGGTGGCGGCGAACGCCATGGTCGCGCCCCAGGAATGCACGTCCGAGGCCTGCCCGGAGTCCGCGCCCTCGATCACCTCGGGCGCGAGATAGCCGGGGGTGCCCATGAACATTCCGGTCTGGGTGATCCGGGTGGAGTCCGGCAGGTGCGCGATGCCGAAGTCGATCACGATGGGCTCACCGTCGGCGAGCATGACGTTCCCTGGCTTCAGGTCCCGGTGCACGACACCCGCCGCGTGCACGGCGGCGAGGGCGGCGGCGAGCCCGCGGCCCACGGCGGCAAGCTCCTGGCCGCGCAGCGGGCCGTGCTCGGCGACGACCTCCTCAAGCGTGCGTCCGCGCACGTATCTGGTGACGATGTAGGGCGGGTCACAGGTCACGTCCGCATCGATCACCTCGGCGACGAACGGGCTGCGCACGCGCCGCATCGTCGCCACCTCGCGAGCGAGGCGGCGCCGCGCGTTCGGGTCGCCGGCCACCGCCGGCCGCAGGGCCTTCACGGCGACTGCGCGCTCCTGCGGGTCGGCGGCCAGGTAGACAACGCCCATCCCGCCCTCGCCGATGCGCTCGCGCACGCGGTAGGGCCCGAACCTGTCCGGCGTCCGGTCCTGCTCAGTCATGTCCGCACCAGCCTACGGACTCGGCGGGCGTTCCGCTCTCGGGCCGGCACTCCGATTCAGTACCTGCGCAGTGCATTTCCGGCGAAACGGAGTATGCGTCGCGGGGCAGCCCTGGCGAGCGGGACAACTGCCTTGTACTGCGCCCCTGGCACCGCGACCGGTCGTCCCGCCGCGACGGCGTCGAGGCCGGCCCGGGCCACTCGGCCGGCCTCGAGCCAGGCGAATGCCGGGGCCGTCGTACTCCGCTGCTGGCCGTCGGCGTGGAACTCGGTTCTGGTCAGGCCCGGGCACAGAGCAGTAACGTGCACGCCGCGGCCGGACACCTCCGCATGCAGGCTCTCGCTGAAGGAGGTCACGAACGCCTTCGTCGCCGCGTAGGTGGCGCCGCCGGGCGAGATGAGCACGCCGGCTACCGACGAGACGTTGAGCACGCCGCCGTAGCCGCGCTGCAGCATCCCTGGCAGGGCGGCATGCGTCAGCCGGACCAGGGCAAGCACATTGAGCCGGATCTGCGCCTCGGCGCCGTCGGCGGAAATCTCGGCGAACCGCCCTGGCAGGCCGAAGCCAGCGTTGTTCACCAGCAACTCCACCGGCCGGCTGGCGTCGGCCAGCCGGTTCTCGGCCGCCAGCAGGCCGGCAGGCGTGATCAGATCGGCGGCAAGCACCTCGACCGGCACGTGATGCGCCTCGCGCAGCTCGTCGGCTAGCTGGGCCAGCCGCCCGGCACGGCGGGCCACCACGATCAGGCTGCAGCCGTCGGCGGCGAGCAGCCTGGCCAGCCGCTCGCCGATGCCGCTGGATGCCCCGGTGACCAGCGCCGTGCGATACGCGTGGTGCATCGGCACTCCCGCGGTGCTAATCCTCGCCGCCGGCCACCAGCCTACGCAGCGCCTGCGCGGTCTGCGCGTTCTCCTCCGCATGCGCGACCAGCGCCCTGGCCAGTTCTTCGGCCCACGCGCCGATCGGGACCGGCTGGCGGGACAGCACTACCCCGCGGACTTCACGGCAGATCTCCGCGACCGGGGCGCCGCGCTGCACGCCGAGCGTCATGACCTGCTCACCCATCCGGACAGTTATCTTGGAAACCTGGCCGGGGCGTCCTCGCATCCGGTCCGACACGGTCCGTTCCCTGTCGATCGTGACCCATCCGGGCGGCAGCGCATCGCCGAGTGACTCGGTGAGGACCCGCGCGTAGACGGCCACGTCAGCGCTGTCTGCGCGGAGCGCGGCGGTGACCATGTCCAGCGAGAGGCTGTCGCCAGGCTCGATCAATGAGCCACCTTCCCCTGTTCGCGGTACCGCTCGGCTGCCCTGTCAACGGCCGGCGAACGTTGCCTTCCCTGGCCCATTCTCGATGAAACTGCGCATTCCTGTCCGCTGGTCATCGGTGGTGAACAGCCCGGCGAAGTTCAGCCGCTCGATCTCCAGCCCGGTGCGGAGATCGACGTCGAGGCCCTCGTCGATGGCCTGCTTGGCGGCGCGCAGGGCCATGGCGGGCCCGCTGGCGTAGCGCCGCGCCATGGCCTGCGCCGCCTGGTAGACCTCCGGGTCGGGAACGACCTTGTCCACCAGGCCGATGGCGAGCGCCTCGGCCGCGCCGACGAATCGGCCGGTGTACACGATGTCCTTGGCCCTGGCCGGCCCGACCAGGCGGGGCAGCCGCTGGGTCCCGCCGGCGCCTGGGATGACGCCGAGCAGGATCTCCGGCTGGCCCACCCGGGCGCTCTCGCCGGCCACCCTGAAGTCGGCGCACAGCGCGAGCTCAAGTCCGCCGCCGAGCGCGTACCCGGTAACGGCGGCCACCACCGGCTTGGGGATCTTCGCTACCGCGGTGAACGCGTCCTGCAGCCGCCGGGCGCTCGCGGCCATCTGGCTGTACCCGGCCTCCGCCATCTCCTTGATGTCCGCCCCGGCCGCGAACACCTTCTCGCCGCCGTAGATGACGGCGGCGCGGATGGCCTGATCGGCGGTCACCTGCGCGGCCGCGGCCGCTATCTCGTCCTGCACCTGGGCGTTCAGCGCGTTCATCGGCGGCCGGTCCAGCCGGATCACGGCCACGGCCTGATCGATCTCCAGCCGAACGAACTCACTCATGCCTGACCTCCATGCCGAGCCACGATCCTATGGAGGCATTCTGCCGGGTCGCCGCCCGGGGCTGCTGCCGCCGCACGAGACCGCGCCGCCGACCGCGGCGGGCCGGCGCCAGCTGGCCAGCACGGCCCTGGCCATGCGGCTCAGGTGCCGGCCCGGGCGGCCATCGGCGGCATACCGCGGGCGGCCCGCCGCGGCGGCCCGGCCGGCCGGGCCGTCACCGTTGCGTACGTGCTGGCCCTGGTGACGGCCCGGTGCGGGCACCGGCCTGTCCAGGGAAAGCATCACTCCCATTTCTCATTTCTCCCCCCTCGGATGTGGCATGGACGCCAGGCACCCGGGTCGCGCCGGGGACGCAAGCACCCGCCACGGGCGCCAACGTAGCCGGAACGCTCGCGGCGCACGGTGAAACGGCACTCCCGGCGTGTCGGCCGGGAGTACCGGCATGGCGCGGGCCGCTGCGCGGCACGAGCAAACTGCGCGGCACGGTGCGGGTCGCTGCGCGGCGCGGACGTGCGTAGCGCGAGCACGTTGCGCAGCACAAGCACGTTGCGCGGCGCGAGCACGTTGCGCGGCACGGCCCGGTGCGCGGCGCAGCCGCAGTGCACGGCGGATCGATGAGCACGCCAGAGCGCAGGCGCGGCAGGAGTCATCCTCCGGGAGCGGCGGATGACTGCCCGCCGGGAAAAGGCCGACCTCCCCGCCCGGCCCTGTCCCTAGCCCGCTTCGGTGCCTGCCCCGGCATCGCCCGGGGCAGGCACCGGAGGAGTCACTCGCCTGACGCGCGGGGCATCGACACCCGCTGCCAGCCGTTCAGGAAGCCGCGCACTTCGCTCTCGCTGTAGCGGCGGTGACCGCCCGGCGTGCGGATCGACGACAGCTTTCCGCCGCGCGCCCACCGCGTCACGGTCTTCGGATCCACTCGGAGCATGGCTGCGACCTCGGCAGGGGTGAGCAGGCGGTTCTCCGGCTTGATCTTGGTTCTCACGAAGCAGGTCCTCTCACGCTTGGGGGTAGTGGGCAAGTAACAGAACGTAGCTGGGCATCAGTGTTACTCACCGAGAGCGTTCTATCACAGGATGTCATGGCCACCTGGCTTTTGCAGGCGTTCTGCCTGGCACGGGGATAAATTTCCCGTGCCCACCCTTGATGTCCTCGTTAGGAGGACGTCACGGCCGACCCGCTGGTTTACTCGCATGGCGTGACCTGTTCGGCACACTATGTCGCGTTAACGTCGCATAGCGACTCACCTGCGCGTCAGCGAAGATCCCCGTTCGTCATCCCGGCCGGAGCGGCCGGGACCGCCACGAGGCCGAGTTCGGCGGGGTGCGCGAGCAGCCGGTGCCGCGGCAGGACCCGGACGGTGTAGCCGAACGGGCCGGGGCCGCCGAGCTCTATCTCGCCGGCGTACCTGGCGACCGGCTGGATGCCCGGCTCCCCCTCCAGCGCCAGGTCAGCGTACTGCGGGCCGGTGATCTCATCCTCGTCGCCGGCCCGGCCGTAGACCACCTGGACCGCGACATCCTCCGGGGTGAGCTCGCCGAGCGCGACCATCGCCCGGACCGCTAGCCGCGCGCCGGGCCGCTGCTCCCCCTCGGCCGCCTCGACGTGGTCGATCCTGATCGCGTGCCATGCCTTGGCCACCCGGTCCTGCCAGGCTGCCAGCTCGCGGGCAGCGGCGAATTCCGGCTGCGCGGCGCCGCCCGCCTCGGCACCCGCCGCACCCTCGGCACCCGCCGCGGCCGTGGCGCCGGCCGTGCCTGCTGCCGCCTCCGCGCCGCCCGCCAGCGCCCGGGACGAGCGCGCGGCGGGCAGGTACAGTTCCCCGACGTACTCGCGCACCATCCGGGTGGCCTCGGCCTTGGGGCCCAGCGTCTGCAGGGTATGCGTCACCATTTCCAGCCACCGGCGTGGCGGGCCGCCGTCCGCTGACTCGTAGAACAGCGGCGTGACCGACTGGCTGATGAGGTCGTACAGCGCCGCGGCCTCGACCTCGTCCCGCCGGGCCGGGTCGGCGACGCCGTCGGCGGACGGGATGGCCCAGCCGTTGGCGCCGTCGTACCACTCGTCCCACCAGCCGTCCCGCACGGACAGGTTCAGGCCGCCGTTCAGCGCCGACTTCATCCCGGACGTGCCGCACGCCTCCAGCGGCCGCAGCGGGTTGTTCAGCCACACGTCGCAGCCCTGCACCAGCGCCCGGGCGAGCGCCATGTCGCAGCCCGGCAGGAACACGATGCGGTGCCGGACCCTGGGGTCATCGGTGAACCGCACCATCTGCTGGATCAGCAGCTTGCCGCTGTCATCCGCGGGGTGCGCCTTCCCGGCGATCACTATCTGCACCGGCCGGTCCGGGTCAAGCAGCAGCGCCGTCAGCCGGTCCGGGTCGGTCAGCATCAGCGTGAGCCGCTTGTAGGAGGGCACCCGGCGGGCGAAGCCGATCGTCAGCACGTCCTCGTCCAGCGCGTCGCCGATCCAGGCCAGCTCGGCATCGGAAGCCCCGCGCTGGCGCCAGGAGGCATGCAGCCGCCGCCGCGCCTCCGCCACCAGCCGGGAGCGCAGCACCCGCCGGATCTGGAAGATCCGGTCGGGCGACGCGGCGGCGACGGCGTCCCATGCGGGGCCGGCCTGCCCGGCCCGGCCGCCGCCGAGCTCCAGGATCTCGGTGGCGACCCAGGTGGGGACGTGCACGCCGTTCGTCACCGAGCCGATCGGCACCTCGGCGGCGTCGAATCCCGGCCACAGGCCGGTGAACATCTGCCTGCTGACTTGGCCGTGCAGCTTGCTCACGCCGTTGACCCGCTGGGCGAGCCGCATTCCCATCACTGCCATGTTGAACACACCGGGGTCGCCGCCGGGAAAGGTCTCCGCGCCCAGTGCGAGCACCCGGTCGCAGGGCAGCGCGGGATCCTCCGAGTCACCGCCGAACTGGCTCTCGATCATGTCCCGGGCGAACCGGTCGATGCCGGCCGACACCGGGGTGTGCGTGGTGAACACGGTGCCGGCCCGGCAGGCGGCGAGCGCCTCAGCGAAGCTGAGGCCACGCCGGGCGTACTCGCGGATGCGCTCGAGGCCGAGGAAGCCCGCGTGGCCCTCGTTGGTGTGGAAGACCTCGGGCTGCGGGTGCCCGGTGATCTCGCAGAACCGCCTGACCGCGCGGACGCCGCCGATGCCGAGCAGCAGTTCCTGGCGCAGCCGGTGATCACTGCCGCCGCCGTACAGCCGGTCGGTGACCTCGCGCAGGGCCGGCTCGTTGCCCTCTACGTAGGAATCAAGGAGCAGCAGCGGCACCCGGCCCACATGGGCGAGCCAGACCTGCGCAGCGAGCTGCACGCCGCCTGCCAGCCCGACCGTGACCAGCACGGGGGCGCCCTGGCCGTCGCGCAGCAGGGCGAGCGGCTGCCCGTTCGGGTCTCCCGCCGGGTAGCGCTCGGCCTGCCAGCCGGGCTCGGACAGCGACTGGGTGAAGTAGCCATGCCGGTACAGCAGCCCGACGCCGATCAGCGGCACGCCGAGGTCGCTGCCGGCCTTCAGGTGATCTCCGGCCAGGATGCCGAGGCCGCCGGAGTACTGCGGGAGCGCGGCCGTGATGCCGAACTCCGGCGAGAAGTAGGCCACCGCGGCCGGCCCGCCGGCGTTCTCGGGGCTGGCCTGGTACCAGAGCGGCCCGGACCGGTACTCCCGCAGCTCGTCGACGGCATCGCCGAGCCTGCGCAGGAACCGCCGGTCGGCCGCCAGGCTGGCGAGCCGCTCCTGCGGCACCTGGGCCAGCAGCGCCACCGGGTCGTGCCCGGCTCGCTGCCACCCGTCCGGGTCGATCGCGGCAAACAGGTCAAGCGCGTCGGAATGCCATGACCAGCGGAGATTCAGCATGAGCTCGCGCAGCGGCGATAGTGGTGCTGGCAGCACGGGGTAGATCGTGAACCTGCGGATCGCTCTCACGCAGAGCGACCTTAACGGGTGCCGGGGCCTGACGGTAACCAGGACGCTTGCACTCGGAAGCCGATGGATAGCGTTGCAGGGTGATAGGCCGCATTCCGATCCTCGACGTGCAGCCGGTGCTCGATTGCGGGCGGCGCCCGGCCAAGGCCGTCAGCGGGGAATCCTTTCCTGTCAGCGCCACGGTCATCCGTGAGGGGCACGAGATGCTCGGCGCCGGCGCCGTGCTGCGCTGCCCGGACGGCGGCCGAGGGCCGCTGGCCGCCATGCACGAGCTCGCCGCGGGCACCGACCGGTAC
>WNGR01006165.1_pt1 | contig 12807 bp, 19 predicted proteins | sample 5407581 | NCBI WGS metagenome assembly WNGR01 (sample SAMN13153383, study PRJNA577476) | soil metagenome | isolation source: 80 cm soil or saprolite under Garry oak tree replicate 2 | place: USA:California | collected 2016-06-15 | reverse complement strand
GCTTACAACTGGACTGTAGTTACCTAAGATTCTCACAGCTGAATTTGATTGGATGGTCAGCCTTATGACCAAGTTACAAGCACTTAAAGACCTTCTACAATCAGATAACAATTCTCATGGCCATATTTCAAGCCCAGGACAAGCACTTGTAATTTTGATACCCACTTGAGACTAGATAACAATTCTTGCAGCCATATTTTAGCCATGTCTCAAGCACTTACAATTTCAGTTCCATTCTACAATTAGATGACAATGCTTGCAGCCACATTTTAAGCATGTCACAAGCACTTACAATTTTGGTTCTAGTTTACAATTGGATAACAATTCTTGCAGCCATATTTTAGCCACAATATAAGCACTTACAATTTCAGTTCCACTTTACAATTAAATAGCAATTCTTGTGGTCATATTTTAACCATTTCTCAAGCACTCACAACTTCAGTTCCACTTTACAATCAGATAACAATTCTTGCAGCCATATTTTAGCCACAATACAGCACTTACAATTTCAGTTCCACTTTACAATCAGATAACAATTCTTGCATCCATATTTTAGCCACAATACAAGCACTTACAATTTCAGTTCCAGTTTACAATTAAATAGCAATTCTTATGGCCATATTTTAACCATTCCTCAAGCACTCACAACTTCAGTTCCAGTTTACAATCAGATAACAATTCTTGCAGCCATATTTTAGTCATTTCTCAAGCACTCACAATTTCAGTTCCATTCTACAATTAAATAGCAATTCTTGTGGTCATATTTTAACCATTTCTCAAGCACTCACAATTTTAGTTCTAGTTTACAATCAAATAGCAATTCTTGCAGCCACATTTTAGCCATATCTCAAGCACTCACAACTTCAGTTCCATTCTACAATTAAATAACAATTCTTGCAGCCACATTTTAGCCATTTCTCAAGCACTTACAATTTCAGTTCTATTCTACAATTAAATAACAATTCTTGCAGCCATATTTTAGCCACAATACAAGCACTTACAATTTCAGTTCCACTTTACAATTAAATAGCAATTCTTGTGGTCATATTTTAACCATTTCTCAAGCACTCACAATTTTAGTTCCACTTTACAATCAAATAGCAATTCTAGTAGCCATATTTTAGCCATTTCTCAAGCACTTACAATTTCAGTTCCAGTTTACAATTAAATAGCAATTCTTGCGGCCACATTTTAGCCATTTCTTAAGCACTCACAATTTCAGTTCCAGTTTACAATTAAATAACAATTCTTGCAGCCATATTTTAGCCATGTCTCAAGCACTTACAATTTCGGTTCCAGTTCACAATTAAATAGTAATTCTAGTAGCCACATTTTAGCCATGTCTTAAGCACTTACAATTTCAGTTCCAGTTTACAATTAAATAGCAATTCTTGCAGCCACATTTTAGCCATGTCTCAAGCATACACAATTTTGGTTCTAGTTTACAATTAAATAACAATCCTTGCAGCCATATTTTAGCCATATCTTAAGCACTCACAATTTCAGTTTCATTCTATAATTAGATGATAATTCTTGCAGCCATATTTTAACCATGTCTCAAGCACTCACAATTTCAGTTCCAGTTTACAATCAGATAACAACTCTTGCTAGTGTTGCAGCAGCTTAAGCTAATGTTTTTTGCTACCTTGCCAAAATCTTGGGAAATAAAATAGCTAAAATGAACTTGCATGCTTTAAGCACATTCCCTGGCAATCAGGGGTGGTTTAGGGTATCAATGTTGAGATGACATCATATTGCAAGAAAGATGAGCCAGCATGGGTAAGAGATAATGGTGTGGATGAGATAGGTAAACAAAGAAAGGACTGTTGTTACATTACCACTGAATGTCTGCCTAACTTAGGCAATTTGCTGTTCAACTACCTTTCACACAAGTCGATAATGTGGATGATAAGGCACACCAATACTTGAATAATGGCACCAATGATGTAGAATAGAGTCCACTCAAGAGATGAGAGATGATAAGCCACACTGGATAGGAAAGGGGATAAGGCTTCTGCTATAGGCTCTAGTACTTCGCTGTGGTGAATACAAGAAGTCAAGCTGGGAAACTACCAGTGACTACACTACGGCTTATAGGGACTTCTACTGGCATACAGTAAGCACAGTGAGTCATGCTCAATAAGTGATCAGTAAGCAAGAGTAAGCATCAATGAGTCACAATAAGTAAGGTCCACATATCCATAAAGGGAAGTGAAACAACAATGAGGCTAGATAAGAGACATGAGGCATACAGTCACTCAGTCATCCAGGCACAAACTCTGATAACACAAGTCCAGAATGATCCAGTACCTTCCATGACCTTCCATGCCTTTCCATGGGCAGTGTACCTCTTCAACAGTCTTCCATCCATCAGCATTCTCCACGATAGCCTATTGATTATGTAGTTAGCACCTGATACACTAGTGTTGCCACAAGTTGATGCGGTCCAAGTCGAGTTGGCAACTCGATGCCAACTCTAACTCAAGAGTTCACACTGGTGCAACTTAGAAGTTCAGCTGCAGACGTGAACCAATGGGAGGCCTTCAATTCTGAAAGTTCTCATGCCCCTTTGCCCAGTCTTTTGACAGAACGTGCTGTATTCAAGGAATATTTTTCAGCTTGGGAAGCTCAGAAATATATTTTGATTTTGTTTCTCCTGTGGCATCTATTCCCTATTCTATGTGGGAGAGAAGAATCATGGAGCCTATGACTGTTTTTTTTTCAACTTTCCAAGCCTTCGCCACTTTTTGTTCATCAAGAGCATGACAGCCTTTGCCACATTACATTTGTCAATGCAGGCTTTAGTCCACTTCATCTAATCCATTCTGAGCAAGTGGAGGAGGTGCCGCATGCCCACGCAAATGTGCATGTTCCCACAAGAGTGTCATGATCCCATGACGTACTGTACTATATTCTTTCTTTCTTTCCCATGCGACTCATACCATGACTCGTTCCACTTGACTCACCCTTCTCATGACTCACCTAGCTTGTACGGTGACTCATCGTTGACTACCTCTTGCTGACTCTGCATGACTCATCTAGCACGTACGATGACTCATCCCTAGTATCAGTACTATCAGTCATGGTTGTATCCCTTCACTATATAAACCCCCATAAACTCAGTAGTACTTTCCTTAGACTTGTCTTCGTTTGTCTACTAGCGAATACCACTGTCTTGTCTCCTCATCCTTGTGTGATCCCTCTGCCTCTACCATCCACATTGAATGTCCTTAATCTTGGACGATCACCTTGAAGCCTTTGAGTATTGAGCTATATCAATACTCCGCACACCCAGAACCTTGTCCACCAAGTCACAGTTGACTTGGCAGTATTCTGTCTTTGCACACGTCGCGCACAGTGCCCCCACTAGGGCATAACAAAGAGGATGACCTGAAGCACATCATCAGCACGCTGCTCGTGCTCAAAAACAACAGCTGGCTCCCCGTCGCTAAGCAGCAGCAACAGCAGCACTGCGTGCCACACATGAGTTGCTCCTAGTCATTGATGGTGCCGACTGAGCCGCCAGATCATCGTTGTTGCCATCAGGGGTACACAGCACACAGAGAGTCACGGCATGCTGTGGCAGAGCAACTGTCCCCCTCAGTGCACTGGTGTCATTGTCATCTGCGTGAGGGGTGCACAGGGGTAGTAGCATGTTATCCCCGACTCTGTGACGCTGGCAGCGCCTGGATGTGGGGCTTGCGTTGGGAGCAAACTCCCTAAACATGCTGCAATCGTCGACACCTCATTGTCGTGGCTTCTGTTGCAAGAAGGTGACGGCTCACGTGGGGGTAATCACCAGCCAGTCTGTCGTCCTCATCATCACAGAGGTTGTCAACCATGAAAGAGCATGGCGGAGTAGCCTGCAGGTGAGTTCGACCATGGGAGAACAGGAAGGATAGGAAATGAGTTATACGCACCAGGGCTGGAAACATGCACAGAAATAATGGAGCACGCTGCAGTCATGACGTCGACCCATCGCCTGTACAACTGGTGGAAAAGACTGACGACACATTCCACAAACCCTAACCTAGGTACTACTATCCATGCCACACAATGAATCCAGAAGCTTATCCGTTTTCCCTAGCAAAGCATTCACTATTTTGATATGGAGTTGATAGGCGAAGACATGTGTTGGCCTTACTCGGTAGAGGAATGGAGCAAAGGGAGGATAGGTCAAGAATACGATGGAGGAAAGAGATTTTAGAGAGTAGGTAAGGCATTTTTGGAGACAACTCCCAAGTTGCACCAGTGTGGACTCTCTCATTCGAGCTGGTCTGAGTTGTCAAAGTTCGGTCTGAGTTCGAGTTCACACCAGTGTGGACTCTAACTTGTGGCAACACTACAATACACACTAGGGGCTGGGCTTATAACTTAGCTAAGGATCTAGTTGTCCTGTGACCATCCAATAGAGGTGTCTTTGATCCTCAGGGTCTTCTTTGGCTTCTTCTGGTTCCTTGGCATCTTCCGGTTCCTTGGCATCTTCTGGTAGGTCTAGCATCCTATGTACTATTGCATTGTCTTTGTTGTCTCTGTGCATCCAATAGTGAATGTCTTCTGCACTTGGCATGTCTTGTGGCAGGTCTTTTATGTCAAGGATGGCTCCCGCACATATTGCTAAGCATGGTAGAGGGGCTGAAGGCTGAAACACAACAACTGTGTTCACAATTGTAACAAAGACCAAGATGATATAGATAGATATTTTTACACTACAGAGCCATAAACCCAGCCACCATAGCAATCTCCTCATCATTTATAGCATCTCCAAGTGCCTCCTCATCCACATCTTCCCATTCATCATCATTGTCTATCTCTTCACCTTCATCTTCTTCCTCTTCACTTTCACTTTTATCTATGGCAATGTCCTGGCTATCACTGGTGACATCTGGCATCTCCTGAACTATCTTGTGTTTGTCTGCTAGAAGAATGCCATCACAGTGCCGAGTTGCAAGGTGGCCAATTCCTCCACCTCGGTACCGCATAAATAAGTCATGGTCAGAAAACCTAAGATAATAAGAAAAGAGACCTTATAATTAGTTGCACACTTACATTCCAACATAGTATGCTTCAAACTCCCCATCTTCATGGCCATGAGACTGATCTGCTATAGATGGTGTCTGCAATAATTTCCTAGTATGGCCTAAAGAATATGCTGGTATCAGATGCACCATGCGAATAACTGCATTAGGATCCAAAAATCCAAAAGGAGGTCCTTGAGAGTTGTTGTCAGGTAAAAAGCCAACAGTGTGCATCCTCTGTGCACCCCATCCACTCTGTCCATTAGGTGAATCAAGGCCTAACCAGCGAACAAATAGCACATCCATTCGCTCTAGGTTAGTAATTGATCCTGCTTTCTTTTGGCAAACCATAACATGATAGATCCCAATGATGCGGGCATGCCAGTATGGGAATGGTGGCTTTCCAGTTTCATTGTCCTCATGTGATAAGACAATGATATCTGCATGGGTGCAAGGGTTGGCAGATTCTTCCATACGATGGGCATCATAGGTTGTAGATATGAATTGAATGGTCTGGTGTTCATATAACCGGTTGCAGTCAATTATAATGTTGTCACGATCCTTATCTGTGTAGTTGTGCTCATCACCACTCCATGGGATACCCTGTATCCGGGCCAAGAGGTGATCAATGAGATTAGGATAGAATCCCTAATATTATAAGTTTATTATTATCTTTAAGTAAAAATAAGTACTCACCTCTAGAGCAGGATCATTGTGATTTTTATAGAGCCACTGAGACAGGATTTGAAATTTTTTGGTTGACTTAGGCATTGAGTAGTGGTTCTTTGGGTCTACCAAGGCCTCTTCTTCATCTGTCTGTGCAGGGTTTATGTGTTGGTTTTCTTCTTGAGAGCTATTGATCAGGCTCTTCTGGTACTCAGCTATGCGCCTGTCTAGTTCCATATAAAGGCGTGTTCGACTCTCTTTGTTGACAATTTGTCGTATAAAAGTTTGATTTTTGTTGGACATCTTATACCATGTCTTTGAAAGTTTATGGGTAAGTTCACTCTGTGGCTATATAAATTATAGGCCCCTGAAAATACTTATAATGACTTACTGTTTGTGTGCTATATGAGTCTGTGGTTCCAAAGAGACGAATAGCTGAAGGATAGTCTGGAATGCAATGAATCTTGTATGTTGCCAGATTAAACTTCTTCAGCCGGGTTCCACTGCCACCTCTCTGTTTTCCTTTGCCTTGTTCTTGTCTTACACGGGCAGCCAACTCTTTTGGTAGCTCTTTGGTTTTATATTTGGGTGAAGTCACAGTTGCAAAGTGCCTTAGTGCATTGCAGAGATTGTGGCCCACTGTCTCAAACATCTGCAGGGTGCAATCAGTCTGTAGCCGGAGTTTGGCATAGCCATGCCAAGTTGCTAGTAAAAACAAGAGATCAAAGATGGTGCTGTTGTCCTCATCAGTTGCAAATAGCCCATCAAACACCGGCATAGCACACTATGTGATTCTCATCAATATGTATTTTCCTAAGTATTATAGAGTATCTAACATACCTGAAGAATGTCTTCATAGTCCTGTGCAGCAAGTTTGTTCATTGTAGACATATCTCCTTTAAAGCGACGAATGGTATCTCGGCCAAATGTTGGAGTGCTGTGAAATCTATGACATAGTTAATATCATATGCTTGATCATATGTATAAACTGGTCAGAACATACCGTGCATCTAACAGTGCAATGCGATCTCTACCATGTGGTGATGCATGAAGAATCCTGATTAGCTGAAGGAATACTGACTTCCAGATACCAATCTCAAATTCATGTAATAGGTCAACCACAAAGAACTGGTGATAATCTTGTCCAAGCTTAAAGAGCTTTGAAGAAAATGCATTCTAAGAGCATCAAATAAGCCTGAGCTTCATGGACATTTAACATCTGTCTGTGGCCCAAGCACTCACATGTGTTGGTACCATAGACTGATCACCAAGGATTCGTTCTACTTGTTTGCTTGTAACTGCTGCACTACTGTTAAACATCAATGATCGTGCCTTCTCAACTTTGGCCTGCCTATGTTGACTATCAACTCGGAGTTTTCTACGCAGACTCATGTCTGCCTTTGTCCCAACACTGGGGATCTGATCCTTCTTGATCAGACAACGGGGACAAGGAGATCGCCCAAGATTTTTGATTGTCGCAAGTAGCACCCTGTCCATGGGTGAGCATCTAGCCATGAGTTGAAAGACTGTCTATCTATCTCACTTTTCTGGGTAGTCTGCTGAATAAGTCATCATACGAATATAAAACACACGCTCTATGCCATCAGAGCAGTGGATTATGATGCCATTCTTGCACCCATCAACAAATCTCTCATCCATCAGTTGGTCCCATATGGCATGCATCAGTTCACGCTTGCAATGGGTTTGCACAGTGGGGGATGGTGCTTTCCCTGTTTTCTCTTGGTAGCGTCTTGAAAAGTCATCCCCGAGCTGTGTGACATGTTCAGACAGTTTGTAAAGAGATCATGTATAGACGTACTGTCGGAACATATGCCAAGTGGTGCACGGCATGGCAGGAGGGTTTCACCCTCTCTCTCTTGGGCTGATTTGCAAACATTAGATACACAGGCCACACTGACGCAGACCCAAAGTTCGTGAGATGGGCAGAGTCAGACGCCAACATGAGGCCAATGACCACACGCTCTTTGTTGTCGCCATCAACACGAGGGAGTGAGTCCACTTGTGTTTGTGCCTGGATCATAGCGTCTGACATGTACATGTCTGAGTAGACCCGCTCGAGCTTGTCTGGTTGGTTGAGATCTGGGACCCAGTGCATAGTATATGGTGTGAAGTGGAATGTTGCTGCTGCTTCTGACTTGCAAACATTGGTGACAATGTCAAAGATGTTGCGATAGAATAATCCGGTGATCTTCAGTAGCAGTGCATCGGCTTCTGAGGTCACTGGCTGACCCTCAACTGGCAGTTTAATATTGACTGTTGCCTCGTGCCAGCCGTCCTGCATACGAAAGGGGTGTGTTCCTTGTGCGAGGTACTTGTCCAGCCGTGCATTTTCTGTCTCGAAGTTGAATCCTTGAAACTCATCCAAACGGAACAGGTCGTTCTTTATTACTCTGGCAAGCGTGTTTGCATGTGCCGCTGACTTAGTTTCCGGACCAGACGAGTATGCCGACATGAACAAGGCACTACTGATGTTACTAAACGGTTCGAAGGGCTCTGGAGGATTGTAGTTGATCTCGTGGATGCCACTGCCAGTGGCATTGGGATGTAGAGACTTCATGGTGGAGAACTCGCAGATGAGTTCGGTGCGCTCGTCTTCCATGGGACGCCATGTCGGCGCATGTGAGTATCTTCTGAATATCCCCAGTTTGTTCGTCAGTGTTTGGAACGGATGCGGTTGCGAAACTGGAGGGGCCCGGGGGTTCTCTATGGCTTCTGACCCTGCACGGTCATCTCGTTCAGGTGAGAATGGCGGGTGGTGAGGCACGTGAGACATGGACATGTCCCCGTGTGGCACGTAGTCTATCAGACGTCTGGGCAGTCGTATGGTTCGCCCCGATCGTGCTGAACGTGTGGGGGGGGGTGTTGGGGAGTTTATCTGCATGGGGCTTGGGGACGTCTCTACGGTAGATCGTTGATTCTGTTCGGTACAATGAGTATTATCCTACAGAATAACAATTAGCAAGTAGCGTACATTATGCAAAGGAAGAGCACTCGGCCCTGCCTCCGTTTCTTCGTCGTGGCTTTCCTCGTCGAATGCGTTGTTGCCGGGCTCTGGGGACTTGATGCGGGGTCGTTTTCTCGCCCGGGAAGAGTTGCCTCCGTCTTGCTGGCTGTGTCGACTAGCTGAATCTGACTTCTCTGGCTGGTTGTACGGGCTCTCTCTGCACGAGCGTGCATGCTTGTCTAGCGAGGTGATTTTCGCATAGGAATTGTGACAATGGGGACACTCAAACTCAGGCTGGACGTCACTCAGTTGATTTGTGGGCGATCACGGTGTGAAACACATATGGAGCCTAACTCACCATCTTGATCCCTGTCAGCTATCCGCGTGCTCTGTTTATTCCGTATGGTGGTCCAGCCGTCAACTATGATCTGCGACCTCTTCTTGAATTAGAAGAAGAGTTAAACCTCCCGGATTTATAAGGGGGGAGCACCAGTTCCGATTCCAATGGAGCCCGTCCTCCACTAACCTTGATCACAATATGAGCCTTGAGCTTGAACCGGTCCCACCTCAGGCCACTACAGTCACTGTGACGATGCACCCGCTGGCTGGAACAAGGAGAGTGGTAAGTGTATTGCCTGTGCCCTGCGTAGTGATGATCTTACCAAGGATCTTACTTTGTAATTCGTTAGACTGTTTTTGTCGATTTCGAGCCAGATAACTCGGAACCTATATCCGTTCGCTCTGATCGCAATGTGAATGTGAATATCTTGAAACGCAATGGGGAAGAGATACGTCGTTCTAGTCAGTCAAGTCAGTCTCCAGCAAAGCGTTCCAAGGCAATCGCGGGACCGTCTGTGCGATCAAGGACGACTCGGATCGGCGGTGGGGCATCTGCATCTTCCAAGACAAGCGCGGGGCCGTCGGCACCTTCCAAGACAAGCGCGATGCAATCCGCAGCCTCCAAAGGCAAACAACCCATAAGGACCGTACCTGTCACCGAGGTGGACGAGTAAGTCGTTTTGATCACTAAGACTTCCAAGTCATCATACTCACCCATTTCTTCACTGCCATTTTTAGTTCTCTTACGGAGCCAGAGACATCAGACATCGAGTTCCAAGTTCGAAAATAAACGCGATCATGTATTGACTTAGTGAAATAAAAAATACATGCTGAACGGTAGCACTACGAGACTATGGGTGTGGGATGGAATGGCGTGCCATTAGACGCAGGACAACATCTTGGCATAAGTTAGTCTCCATCACAGCGTTTTGCAGTGCACTGCGGCACACTCACCGCGGTGTGTCGCCCCGGGTGTATGGACTGTGGCCTTGAGCCCGCTCCATTTCTGATGGAGTCTATGGCTGCTCCAGTATTTCCAACCTTCGTCGGGCAGTGAATTCCAATCGATGGCGCCTTCAGACTCGACATCCAACGAAGCTACCCTGTGAGGGCAATTAGCTTGAATGATACCAATCTCGGACTGTACGTACTTTTGGACAAGAATGAACGTGTCCTGAGGATCCCAGCAGAGAGCCTTACCTCCATTCTGCAGCCTAGGGCTCAAGGTGTCAGTCCTGGGTGGATCATGTTCAGCGAATATCGTTCGCTATACACGAGGATCTTACCACTTCTCTCGGCATTGCTTGGCCGTGCGCGTGTTGTCCATGCGTCGAGCGACTTCTTTCCAGAAGTTCCCCATCGTCTTGTTCGTCTTTCCTTCAAGGCTAAAGTCTTGCATGATCCGGATGACACGAGCTTCTTCGTCTGACGACCAGCGACCTGCGCGAATTCCGTACCCTTTTCGGTAATGCAGTAGCAGTGTATGTACCTTGATTTATTGTACCCCGGTGAATGATCTGCTTGTGGTACCTGTCGCGACATTCCGACGGTGGGCGTGACATCGCATCGCCAATCTCAGTCCAATCAATTCCATATATGTCAATATATCTGGGAGCTGTCAGTAACGTGATCCCGTGTGGAGGTAGGAGCGACTTACGTCTTCATCTGCGCATCATCTCCGTCGGTCCACGGCCCTTGCTTCCTGAGTGGGTGTCTGGAGCGTTGTACGTAGTCGTACACTGAACGGACACGCCTCACGGGGACGGCGCGCGCTGATAGCGATGTGAGCCTTCAATGTGTGCGCGACACCAAGAGTGGTCGTACTGATCTGGGCCCAGAACCCGGGCTGCTTATTCTCCCCGAATACTAGATCTTCCATTTGGTCATCATCCAGTTGTTGAGTCTGTAGACAATGACTAGGATAAACAGTGAGAAGTATGACCAGTACTCACTTCTTGGTATCCGCGGAGGGTCGCTTCGACCTGTGCTACCTCGGTTTGCGTGAACGGACCTTCACGACATTGCACGCCTGATTGCCGTATAAGTGAGGGATATTTCAGGGATACAAAATCACTAGATCACTTACCGTGTTGCCGGAATTCCCGTACGGGCCACCATTTCGTAGCGAGAAGTTCTGCGTGGTCCTCCATTGACACGGTTACCTCAGAGGTTCCAACGTCAGTCATGGTATTCACGGATGCTAGCGCTGCGTGTGCTCCCTTGTTATTTGGCTTGGTTTACTCCGAGACGGACGGTCTCTGATCTCTAATACACAATTGAGACAAGTAATTGTAGACTAGCGTGTATGTACAGAACGTGGTGGACGAAAAGAAAACATCCAAACCGTAAGGTGCGGCCTATATAGTAGCCTACTTCGCGACCGCTTTCTGTGTGGCACGTGAGACTTTTACCGGTCAAGTTAGACCCGGACCGTTCGGTCGTTTGCGATCGTAACTACACTTCCCAAACTCACGCGCCACCAGGAACCGGTCGCGGAGTGCTTGGGTTTATGTATGCATCGGAAACAGCCGATAACTCTTTTCTCTCTTTCCTCGCGCCCTCTATCTCGAGCAGTGATAGGAAGGCGGTCCGTGGCTTCGCACCTCATTACACGACGCCTTAGTTACATGGTACTTGTAGATTGAACAGTTATACTGCATAAAATAAAATAAGACGTAGATATATGACAGTCGACGGTAGACTCTCCGAGACGACTGGCGACGTCCGGGACGTCAGCAAGATGACCCCGCACACCCGGTGCCGTTACGTGACAGGCGAGTACCACTGTAGGCATATATCCAGAGACGCAACGTGGGACGCGCATGTCCTTTGAGGTAAGCTGTCGTCTTGCTATAACTTGAAGCTGACGTCCCCTGTTTCGTTCGAACAACCCACCATCTTCATGCCCGAATACTCTGTAAGTCACTCCTGAGCGTCATGTAGTACTGCACTGATGTGTATGAGACTTTTGTAGGTACAGGAATTTCTGGATATCGAGGCTCTCGTAAATGACAGTGGCGACGAATCGGAGGAGATGGACGAAGAATTATTAGGTACGCCCATCTCTCACCATCTCATTTCGCCTACTAACGCCATCATATCGACAGAGGAGTTCTTAGCGAACGATACCGATGAGAGCGACTTCGATCCCGACGTACGACCCTTGGTCCGTAGAGGGGATCAAGCGGCGGAGAGAGAAGCCGCCGAGCTGCGCGTGTATGCGCTAGACATTGCAAGGAAATCGGGTCACGGGCATTGGTCGCTCGGAGACCATGTACCCCAACATCTCCTTGGACCAACGCCGCGTGACCCAGAGATATGGGCGTTCCGCGTGAAAGTAAGTACATTACTTGTCTAATTCAATGTAAAGCTTATGACCGTCCCTAGGTAGGTTTCGAGACAAGTCTGACCATGCAGATATTCCGCAAAGTGACGCATGCGGGACTAGACGTATCAGCCGCTTTCGCCAGGGATGGGATTGTAGGACACGTTTTCGTCGAAGGGACCGAATCAGCCGCAAGGGAGGCAGTGAAGGGACTCGTCACAGTCCGCCCTCACAAACCTCGACTTGTACCATTGGAACAACGCAAGGCCCTGTTGACAAGTCGGAACCCTCTCTCTCGCTCAATCGAAACAGGCCAATGGGTTCACTGCCTTCACGGGACGTATCGGGGCGACATTGGTTTCGTCTATGGGATAGATAGTTCCCGAGATGCCGGAGTCGGCGTCGTTTTCGTGCCGAGAATCCCCCCCAAGATCGTCAAGTATCGTATTGGGAAGCGGAAGAAGGTACTCCGCCCCGATCCTCGTATCTGGTCT
>WNGR01006164.1_pt1 | contig 12807 bp, 7 predicted proteins | sample 5407581 | NCBI WGS metagenome assembly WNGR01 (sample SAMN13153383, study PRJNA577476) | soil metagenome | isolation source: 80 cm soil or saprolite under Garry oak tree replicate 2 | place: USA:California | collected 2016-06-15 | reverse complement strand
AAATCTGAAGTTCGGGATTAGAGGGTAAACGTTGGAAGAGGGCGGCCAAGAGGCCGCCTTCTTTTCTTGTTGAAAGTTTATTTGCCATGCGACGGATCCGTGGAATTGGCGGAGTTGATGTCGAGGAACCAGGAGCGGGCGGTGTCTCCAGGAGCGTAACAATTTCCATCCACATGATAAGTCGCGGCACACCGGGACGTGAATTCTTTGCGGCGCGGCGATTGCGCGAATTGCCAAATCTGCGCGTAGGGGATACCGCTTTTCGAAGGTGGCGGAGGATTTTGCGGGACAACACATCCGGGCGACGGAGGGCACGAGTCGTTATAGACCCAGTAAACGAGGTCGCGGCTGCCGATGTTGTTGCGGATGTCGTCGGCAGTGACGATAGTAGCTCCACGGCCTTCGCTGACGGGCATGCCCGAGCAATAAACGCCCGCGCGATAACCGGCCCGTGCCAGTTGGTCAACCCAGGCGCGCAGGTAAGAGTGATATACGGCCGGCAAGCGGCCGCCTTCTTCAATATCCAGAAAAATTACGGTGTGAGAAGGAAAGCCTTCTTTCTTTGCGGCGGCTGCGGCGTCGCGCGCATCTCCGGTTCCCCTTTTCCCGGCCTGAGCTTTGAGGCGATCGGAGCGGTTGAAGCGCGACTCCGACCATGTCTGCTGGAGTTCGCTGATTTGCGGACCGCGATAGAGAACCAAGAAACCGAAGCCCAGCGAGCGGAGGAGCTCGCGTTTGCCGGACCAAGAATTGGAATTTTCACCAGGGGGCGAACTGAGCCAATAGCCGGTGAAGGAAAAGGATTTGCGCAGAATGGGCAGCGCGGCGTCACCTGGGTAGTCGTTCCGGTCAAAGCCGAGATAGGCCCCGGCGGCGGAGGTTTGCGGGAAAGAAGCGGGTGCCGCAAAAAGGAGACAGAAGAGAAAGAGAATTGCTGCACACAGGGATTGGGTCCCGGAGGATCTTAGAACAGGAAATGCGGCGAGTGACGAGCGGCCCTGAGGCACCACTCGGGCTTTCACAATGGGAGACGCACCCCTGTGTACCTCCCCCCACCCCGGGTGTTTTTGCCAAAGAGTGCGGTAATGCTTGAAAAGACAGGAGTTAGCATTTCGCTGAGTGCAAAAGAGTGCGTAAGAGTATGCAAACAAAGGACGGCTAAATAGCGCAGAATGATAGAGATGCGCACTCTTTGTAACAGTGGCAAACAAAGGACTTAGGGGCGCGTTTTGTTTATAAAAAGGTAACCATCTCGGAAGTGCGGATTCCAAAGGAGTTAGAAGAACCGCGCGGCGGGAGAGCATAGTTGGCGAGGCACGGAGGAACAGTGCCAAATTCCAGCAAACATTATAACATGCCAGTATATATTGTCAAGTGATTACTCATAAAAGGTTTGTTTACTGTAGGATAGGGAGTGTGTCGTCGAATTCGCACCGGGAAAAACGGAAGAGAGCACGCTTTGCGGGATGCGCGAAAGCAGGCGGCCCTTGCTTTTTCACCGCCAATGTTCAGTCAGCGGAAGGGCGAAGTAAGCGCTTCGCGCTCCTTGATCTCTGTCGAGACTCTTGATCTGTGTCAAAGAAAAGACTGGTGCCCGGGGTGGGAGTCGAACCCCTTAGGGGGATTGATTCTACGTAAGTTATTGATTCTATGAAATAGCAAAATGGAGAAAAACGATGAAAACGGCGAAGTGAGGTACACGGCGGGTACACGGAATGATCAGAGAACTCTGGTGGAACAGCACGGAACGTGAGAACACCTATGAGCGTACAGGAAGAACTAAGACCGGTTGAGAGACGCGCACCGACGCACGGCGTTGCTGCCCAATTCCAGGCTACACCAGCTCACGTGAGTACTCTGTCCTAGCTTAGGAAACCGGATTCACCGTTTTCGACTCTGAAGGATCACCTGAAGCAGACTACCTAGTTCAACATTCACCCAAATCATACACGTAATCCCGCCAGCGGAACTTGGAACGGCCGCGGAAACCCTGTGCCACTCGAAGGGCCTCACAGGCATTAGAATTGAGTCCGGTGTTCCCAATGCGCCCAAGTTCAACAGCGGTAGCAATCACGTTTCTTCTGGCCACAGCGTTGGCCTTCCCACTGCGCCCGGACGAATTCTCACTGACCTCAAAGCTGCAACGCGAAGTCGATCGAGCCATGGGAAAACTGCCCGGAGCTTTCGTAGTCATCGATGTAACGTCTCGAACTATCCTGGCTGCACATCGCATGGATCTTGCGAGCCTTCGCTTGGAAGCTCCGGGATCGACGCTGAAACCATTCCTGCTGATGACGCTCCTCGAAACCGGCAAACTCGATCCAAAGCAGCAGCTCATTTGCCGGCGACCGCTACAGATTGGCTCCGCTCGGATGGACTGCACACACGCTGCCGCGGTAGCAGAACTGGATACCGCGGACGCCATCGCGTATTCCTGCAATTCCTACGTAGCGGAAATTGCGCCACGCTTGAATGGAACTGAGCTCGTCGCGCTTCTTCGGCGAGCAGGATTCGAATCGCCCACTGGCCTTGTAGCGCACGAAGCCCGCGGTCACATCAAACTGCCTCCCAATCACGAGGAACTCCAGCTCGAAGCACTCGGCTACCACGGCATCGAGGTCACGCCGCTTGAATTGCTCGAAGCGTACCGCAAGCTGGCGCTTCGCAAGCGGGAAACAGTTCTGGGCGTTGACGAACCCGTGTTCAACGGGCTGGAAGGCTCCGTCACCTTTGGCATGGCACATGCTGCGTTCGTGACGGGCATGACCATCGCCGGGAAAACGGGCACTTCCGTCGCGCGCAACAGGCAACAGACGCACGGATTCTTCGTCGGCTACGCACCGGCGGAGAAGCCGGAGATCGCTGTCGTGGTATTTCTTGCGCAGGGCCGCGGGATGGATGCCGCCGCCGTTGCTCAGCCGGTTTTCCATGCGTTTGCGAGATTCAGGGAGCAGCCGTGAGGCTCGCGCGCCATTTGATCTTTCTGTTGCTTGTCCTGCCTGCCCGTCCGGCGGGCGCACAGGACTTGCGCGTGCGCCTTTACACGCTCCATCCTCCCAGCGAAATAACCATCAAAGCCGCCTCGGGAAAACTGCAATGGCGGAGCTGCGCGGGCTGCGCTAAAAACTCGGCAACTATTCTCTTGCTCCAGGCGGCCGAGTCTGAGCTGCGCATTCGCGATGCCGGCGTGAGCCGCGAAATGTTCATTTCCGGCGCCATTCGAATCGAGTCTTCCGGCCAGCCGTCCATCGCTGCCAGTTTCCCGCTGCAAATTCAGGCCAGCGCCGGCCATCTGCTTCTCACGGCCGCGATCGCTATCGAAGACTATGTCGCAGCTGTTCTCGCTGGGGAGAGCGGCAACTTCCGCAACGACGAGTCGCTCAAAGCCATGGCCGTCGTCGTCCGCACATACGCCACGCGCTTCCGCGGGCAGCACGCAAGCGAAGGCTACGACTTTTGCGACACCACGCATTGTCAGGTTCCCTCGTGGAACAGCGTTTCTCCGCGCATCAGCGCGGCGGTGGAGTTTACAAGCGGAGAAATTCTCTTGTTCCAGGGCGCCCCCGTCTCCGCTTATTACCATCAGAACTGCGGTGGCTCGCTCGCCGCCAGCAATGAGGCTTGGCCCTCTGTCGCGGAATCTTACCTCCGAAGTCATCCCGATCCTTACTGTGTCACCGCTTCGCCGCTGAAATGGGAATCCAGCATTTCAGTCGCCGACCTTGACGCTGCTCTTCGCACCGCAGGTCTGTCGTCGCCCGCAGGCTGGACTTCCATCGAAATCGTTTCCCGCTCGGAAAGCGGCCGCGCTCAACGCCTGCGCCTCAAAGGCGGCACCTTACTAGATACCCTGATTTCTGCTTCTTCCTTTCGCTTTGCAGTCGATCGCGCACTCGGTTGGAACAAGATTCGCAGCGATCTCTATGACCTTCGCAACGATGGGGACCACATTCTCTTTTCAGGCCGCGGCTCGGGCCATGGAGTCGGCCTCTGCCAGGCTGGCGCGGAAGAGATGGCGCGTCAGGGAAAAGACTATCGCCAGATTCTCAATTTCTACTTTCCGGGAACCCACCTCTCGAAGACTTCCGCGGATGATTGGCAGAAACGCACTTCCGAGCGATTCGAGCTGATTAGTACGTCTCCGGAAGAAGACTCTGCGCTCTTGCCCATTGCCGAGAAAATCTTGAAGGAAGATGAAGCATCAGTTGGCTGGAAACTCTCATTTACCGCCCGCTTACAGGTTTTCTCCACGCTAGACCGCTATCGTGACGCTACTGGCCAACCCGGCTGGGTGGCTGCCACAACTCGGGGCCAGACGGTCCGGCTGCAACCCATCGATCAGCTCCGCAAACGCTCCATTCTGGAGTCCACGCTGCGTCACGAGTTCTTTCATCTGCTAATTGAGCCGCGCGCCCGAGCAAACACTCCACTCTGGTTTCGCGAAGGACTGGTGCTCTACTTGTCCGAGCCGGACAAACGGAACTCCCCAGCGTCACCACTGTCCGGTAAAGAGATGGAGGAAATCCTGCGAAATCCGGGCACCCGCGAAAAACAAGAGAAGGCTTATGCTGCGGCTCGTGATCGAGTGGCGCTTATGATCCAACAGAATGGGAAGGACACGGTACTCAATTGGCTAAGCGGCGGAATTCCCGGCGACGCTTTGGGCAGAAGCGCTGCGTCGCCCGATCAGGGAACAAGCCACCATCCATGAGTAGAGTCCCAAGACGTAAGCGAGAGACAGCCGGAGAACAAGGTTCGCGGTCTCCCCGGCAAATGTCGGGTTCTCAGTGTTAGGCCTCCAACTTATGAGCATGGTGGTCCCATATACGCCAAGGAATTCGGCGACAGCAAGAATCAACCAATAGTGTAAGCTCGCAACTGCGGTCCTCCACGCTTGCCATCCTTCACGTCGAAAGCCGCGAAATCCCTGGTCCGCTGCCCGCAGTACCAGAGGCAGGAAAAGCCCTGGAACCACTACCCACTGCAACAGGAAGTCCAGAAAGCCGAAAATTGCTGTCAGCGCGCCGAGCGGGATGTGTCCGCGAACGGAAGCAGGCAGCATCGAGCGAAAATACGTTGGAATAGTTTCGTGGTATGCGTCCAACCCGCCCGCGAGTGCCCAAACCACGTAGAAGACGATCGCGCATACGGCGATAGCTGCAAAGTGACGCAGCGCCCGCCCGAACGCCGTTGTTACCGCCGCGGGCTGTTCCCGGAACTGATCGTTGAAGTAGTTCAATGTTCCTGCATGGAGCACGAGCGCCGCTGCCGCGATAAGCACCACAAGAAGAACACTCAATGCAAGCTGCCAGATCTTTGCCTCTGGGATGAGCAGCCACGCTGCAAACAGTCCAAACAAGATCGGATTCAAAAGGAACTGCAAAAGCCATAGCCGGCCGCTTCGGAAACTGCCAGCGAGAATTTGGCGTGGTTCCTCAAAGTGTGACATCACTTCACCTCAATCGTTGCTGCATCGCTCGTTGCCAGAAGCGATGGCTGGTACATCGGCTGCGCGATGGCCGGGCTCACTTGAAACTTTCCAGGGTTCACAATTTTCAGCAGATAAACGTATTCGTGATTGCGAGTAAAATACGTCTGGAAAAAGACAGCGCGATCATCGTGGAATTCACGCCGCGTCCACCAATATTCCCACCATGTAGGCTTTTGCCGAAATGCGTACAGATCATCCCGGGCGCTGAACTCGGCTCCCGCTGGAATCGGGTCTTCTACCATTAGATAGCGCCATTCGTTCCCGCCCACGGTTACGCGCACCGCTAGAAGGTCACCGACCTGAAGCTCGCCCGAGAGCGGCTGCAGATTGTAAGTGATCTTGCCACCAGTGGAATCCGCCACCATCCGGTAATAATCCCGGGTGATGTTGAGCGCGTACTTGCCGCTCTGAATGAGGTGCTTCTCTGCCGAGTAGTAAGTGCCGCTCGCTGACCAGTACAAACGCCCGATCCCCGCTTTATGAATACGGATCTCATTCTTGCCAGGCAAGAGCTGCGAAGCATTCAGATGTACTTGGGGCTGCACGGGATTGAATCCGTCTGCCGCAGTAAACGGCCGCGCCAAAACCTGCCTGCCGTTCACAAACACTTCCGCCTTGAAGCTGGCCTCCAGCTCGTGGCTCGCCTTCACGTATTCCGTCAGGCCAAAAATCACCATCGCCGTTTGCTTCGTGCTGTCCCAGTAGTAGCCGCCGTTGCGATGATTCACCAGCCAGAACGCGGCCTTCGGCAGCACTGGGCTGTCCGGCTTCGTCAGGCTGAGCAGCCGCACCGCATGCGCCGTAGCCTCCGCTCCACTTTCGCTTTCGAATTCCATGAAGTAGTCGTAGGTCGCGGACCAATACGCTTCGAAATCATTCACCGTGGCCAACGCTTCCACCTTGCCGGCGATTTCCTTGGCCCGTGCGTCGTCGCCGGTCGCTTGCAGCGCTAGTCCCAGCATCGACAGACCCTGCGTGCTCATGGAATCGCGCGCATCCCAGGCCTTCTGAAGATATCCCGGCCTCGAGGCGCTATTTAGCGCCAGCGCATATACGACATACGCGCGGAGATCCGGTCTCATGTTTGGATTATTGTCCAGCGATCTGCGCAGCCAATCCTGCGCGCGCGACATGGACCCCGCATCAAGGTCGTATCCCGCGGAGTGTGCTTGCCCGAATCCGCTGACGACATACGCTGTCATGAACACAACGCTCTCATCCTCCTTCCACCAGCCCCAGCCTCCGTCATCATGCTGGAAGCCTTTCAGCCGCTCGATGCCGGCTTGAATCTTTTTCTCCAGCTCCGGCGTGTTCACCGTCGTGGTGAGGTGCAGGTCCTTCATGGCCTTGGCCACAATAATGTTTGGCAGAAAACTCGACATGGTTTGCTCGGTGCAGCCATAAGGGTAGTGAGTCAGATAGTCGAGTCCACCAAAAATCCCTCCCGCAATCGACGAGCTCAGCGTGATGTCCAGCGTCGGGGCCGCCTGGTCGGGATTCCCCGGCAGAATCACAAACGAATCTTCCTGCTGTTCTGGTGCCCCGAGAGAGCCAGACTTGGCGTCGTGCAATTTCACTCCAAAAGGAATGACTGGCAGCGTCAATTCCATTGCGTCCGACTCTTCATTCGTCAACGCTTTTGCGAGCAGCACGGCCTCGCTGGTGGACTTGGCCTTGACGCGCCAATCCAGTTTCGCTTCACCTCTGCTCGGCACATTCAGCTCGCGCACGGAGCCCTCAATCACGTCGAGGCTTTTCAGGTCGAGCGAGACGCGCACGGTTTTCGTCGTCGCAAGATAGTTGTGTACGATGGCCGATACCGTCACCTCGTCTCCTTGCCGGAAGAATCGCGGCACCGCCAGCCGCACCATCAGGTTTTTCCTGACAATGACGCGATCGATCGTGCTGCCGACTCGCGTATCTGTCGTGATTCCGCGCACCGTCGCCCGCCACGTTGTCAGCGAGTCGGGGAACGTCAGTTGTGCCTCAGCGCGCCCGCGTGAATCCGTTCGGATGTCCGCCAGCCACAAAGCCGTATCTGGAAAAACTTTTCGCACCTTGGCCTCGACCATGGTGTCCGATGGCTTCAACTGCGCCAGTGCGCGCCCATTCCCGAAACCGCTGTTCTTGGTGAGAAACATTTCGCGCTTCCCGGCGTGCCCGCTGAAGTAAAAATTCAACGACGATTCCGTTCCAACGCGGTCGTAAACGGGCCCATAGAAATAGTCGTGAATGTCCGGCGTCGATTCCGGACGAATCGCATACAGCGCCTCATCGACGATTCCGAAACTCAGCTCGCCTTCCACCGGTTTTCCGTTGGCATCTCGCGCCACGAGGGTGTAAGTGGCTTTGTCGCCCGGCTGAAACTGTTTCTTCGACGGTTGAATTTCAATTTGCAGTTTCTGCTGCACCGCCGACACTTTCAGGCTTTTTCTGGCCTGATACAACTTGTCGTCGTGCAGGAAGACAGCGGAAACAAAGACGTTCGGCTGATTGCTGCTCTGTACTGGAATCTCTACGGTCACCGTTGGCGCCATGGCGTGTACGACTTTCTTGCTCTGCACGGTTCGCCCTTCCGTCGTAACCAGCAGATAGGCATCCGGCACACCCGTCATCACCAGCACGCGCGCCTTGTCTCCCACTTTGTAGGATTTCTTATCCACCACGATTCGAATCTGGCGTTCCTGCCCCCCACCCCACCAGTTTTCTCCAGCGCCTGAAACCCAGATCCACGAAACCTCATTCACCTCGCGCTTCTCCGGTGTTTCTGCCGTGACTCGCAGATGAAAACTCCCTGCTTCTTTCGCCTGAAAAGTTACTCGCGCGGTCCCATCAGCCTGCGTTCGAACGTCTTGCGATTCGATCACGTCCTCTTGAGACCTGGCCGTATTCCCATAGCCGTGCCAGTGCCACCGTACCAGCTCCGCATGCAGCGCCGTCTCAACGGGGCGCCCGTCATAGTCCTTGGCTACTGCCGTCGCATGGATCGTCTCCTCTTTCTGATAAACGTAGCTATCTGCAGAAATTCCCACGAGGAAAGTTCCATAGGTGGCGATGACCGCGTTCGTCCCGGAGATTTCGCGGTTTGCGGCGTCCGTCACGCGCGCTTCGATGCGATAGCGCACGTCGCGATGCTGCCCGTTGAGCTGCGTCGGAACGTGAATCTCCAATTTCCCGTCGGCGCTCAATGTCCCGCTCTCTTCGGAGATCTGCTCCCCCGCAAAGTACCGGTCAGAATTGCCGCCGCCTTCGGAGTCATCCCCTTCCCCATTCCCACCGTTAACGCCAGCATCTTCTTCATCCCGTTCGATAAACGGCGACCAGTATTGCGAAGTGTGCACCACCCATTTCACCGCCGCGCCCGCCACCGGTTCCCCGAAGTAATACTTCGCCTCGATCGTCGCCGTAATCGAATCGCCCTGCAACACCCGCGCCCCGCTCGGCGTCACTTTCACTTCGTATTCCGGCTTCTTGTACTCCTCGACGTGGAATCCACCGGTCATGTTGTAATGCCGCTGCCCATCGGTATTCACCGAAATCGAGTAGTAGCCGAGTGCCGCCGTATCAGCCAGCTTCAATTCACCGTGAACCGTGCCGAACGAAGAGACCGGGAAGTTGGACTGCAACATCTGCTTGCTCGTGGGATCTTCGATGGTGATCTGCACGGATTGCCCCGCCGGTACCGTATACCGCTCCCCGCTCCTCGTCCGCAAAATCACTTTGAACTGCACGGTGTGCCCGGGGCGGTATACCGGCCGGTCCGTATACACATAGCCCGTCCAATCTTCTTCCGGATTGCTGCTCAGGTTGTACGCGGAGGGCGATACGACCGCGACATCGTCGCCATGCATAGCGAGCACGCGCACGTCTTCATATTTTTCTTGCGGCACCGTGGTCTCGGCCAGTCCGTCCTCGCCGCTCTTCATCTGCGCCAATTCTTTTTTGTCCGACCACAACAGAATATTTGCCTTGGCCACCGGTGCGCCGCTCCGGCGGTCCGCGACAAACGTCACCACCTGTCCCCTCGCACTCTTGGTCACCAGCCCCATCTCCGTCACAACCACAACTGTGTACGCGCGCAGCTCGCCGTTGGTGGCTTCAACCAGGTACACACCCTTCGCCAGCGCCGAAACCGGCACCTGCTCCGTCTGCGCATAATAGTGCGGCGGCATTTTCTGCTGCCAACGCGCCACGAGTTGCTGGCTATTCAGGATGGGCGTCTGCGCAAAAACCGTAGCTTCCACTTCCTTGTTCTTCTTTGCGTCTCCCCGCTCTTCGCGAATCTTGGCTCGCACCTCGCTCGAGTATTGGTGCCGGAAAAAATTCCTGATCCCGCTCCATAACTCCCGCTTCCAATCGTGGAACCGCTCTAGCAATGTCCGTGTTTCCACCTGTTCTTTCTGCACGAAGTGCCCGAAGTTGTGCACGTTATCCAGCTTCTCGAAGAAGCGCACCGGGTTGTTGACCTTATAAACGCGGAACTCCAGCGCATCCACGCCGTTGGCATACAGGTGCAGGTTGATCTTTTCCCCCGGCAAAAAGGTCTTGTTGGTAGTCAGGGAGAAAAACACACTTCCATACTGACTCCCGGCAGGAATCGCTATCAGGAGCACAGCGAGCATCAGAAAAATCGTCTTGTTACGCACTAGTTGGCCTCTTTCAAAATATTCCAGCGGTACACGCCGAGAAAATTGCTGTTGCCTTCGACCGGCCGCCAGCGCGGCGAAGGATGGTGCAGTAACTCTTCCACTCTCACGCGCCGCATCTTCCCCGGCTTCTTCCCGACCGGGCCGGTGTGATACACCGCGATGTCATCCACTTGCGGCGACTCGCCCTCCACCGGCCATTGGCTCCGCCCGATAAAAATCATCGAATGAAACGGCGAGCCCTGCTCCAATTGGAAATAGAAAAGCAAATCTCCAGGCCGCGCCTGCCGGATATCGCGCGAGACAAAAAACGTGTTCAAACTCTTCAGCGTCTTAGCATCCGCAAACTCCGCGTAGGCGCCGTTCCTCACATCTTCCGGCGCGTAAACTCCGGGCTTCACCCGAAACAGTGCCGCCTCCAGCGGAGTGTGCGGATACCCATACTTCGCCACCGACGGCAACGCCTCCGGGGGACGCATCTGCGTTTCCTGAAACCAGGCCTCGTCATGCACGTGCAGGGCATTCCGATACGCATAGCGAATCAGCGCCGCGCAATCATTGATCTCAGATGGGAGTTCTTTGTCAGGGCGAAGCGCCTGATAGTCGGCGATAACCGCGAACCAACGTCGAAAAGAATCGCGGTCCTCCGGCGAATCAAGGCGAAGAAAATCAGGCGTACCATCTCCAAAACGGTCGGTTGGCTGATTCCCGGGGCTGGGAGCAGCTTCAGCCAGGTGAACGACGCCGGGCTCGACCTTCGAGGTCTCTGGCGCCGCCCAATGGAACAATGCGGCAGCGCCTATCGCGATGGACATGCCTAGAATGGCCAGCATCTGCGGCCCCGATTTCTGAAAACCCTTCACCATGGGGACTCATCGAACACTGCGGCCAGACGATTCAATCTGTGCGGTCTGCCCAGAGTCTCCTTCCACGTGTCCAGCAATTCGACCCCCAACCGCTAGCTTGCAGGAGAATGAACAAAATTCGGAGGAAAGTACAAGTTGTATTAGCTTTATAGCTAACAGAAGTGTGTCAGAGACTAAACGCTATGTCTTATCTCGAACACGCGCAGATCAAGCGAGGAAAACTCCAGGAACACTGCAATGAAGCTAAACATTCATTGGCGGGCGAGCCTGTAAGCCGGATTCTCCGGACGAATTTCCCATCTCCCGGCCCTTCTGTAAGTTACTGAAATACAAGCGGTGGCAACAAGCATTGAATGTCAATTATGGCAATCGTGGCAACCCCGAAATAATTTTGGGCACAGTGTGGGCACAGTCGACGACGAAACAGCTACCGTAAGGCTTTCCGTGAAAGTTGGGGAGAAACCGACACAAAATCTTCTCGCCATTCATCCACTGACATATGCTTCAGCCGTCCTTCGCCATCAAATAGGGCGCGAGAAAGTCCCACGTATTCTCTCTTTTTGTCCCCGACCTTTCGCGTCCAAAACATAAAGCGCTCGTTCACCGCATGGTCTAGCTCTTGGGCGGCCACTTTTTGGAACCCGAAATAAGGAAGGAGCTTCTCCGCTTCTTCGAGCGTCTCGAAAAATACCCTTGCTTCGATACCAAGTCGGCCCTGAAGTTCTCGGAACAAAGAATGCCTCGTAAACAGGATTTCCCGAATGATTCCTTGACTGGCCACTTTCTCCCGCTGCAAAAAATTGACGATCTCGCTCAGGTCTTCAGTCGCTTTGATGAGACGGTCCACGCGTGACTCGTACGTAGTTCTAGACTTTCTTTGCAGCAAAGTCTGAAATAGACCGGCTAGCTGCTCTCGCAAGAGCTGTACGATCTCCTGTGACGTTTCAAATGGGAAGATGACATTAGTCAACTGAAAGCCTTTTAGCTCATTTATGAACTGAAATACGGCCACGTTGTCAACATGACTCCACTGAATGTCTTTCGCCAGCTCCGGATTTCTCTCCCACGTCGAATATTCGGCATACACATTCTTTTCTATAAAACACAGGATGTGCCTCCCCATCTCGTGGGCCTTGCGAACTTCCATCTGCGAGATCGAGGCATGAGCATCTGTCTTCGCTTTCGTTCCAGATCGCCCACCAATGATTGAAATCATCAAATCACAGTGTTCGATCTCTCGGAAGCACGATTCTTCCATTTCCCTGTCTGCTTCGTAAGCGACGTGTCCACGTTCGAATAAAACCGGTTCCAATCCGAACTGCTCGCCGAACTCCATCAAGTCTGCCCGCACGTACTTGAGATCATAATACGTGGAGCTGACGAACATTCGAGGGCGGGCCATTGGCTACCTATCTTTTGAGGTCGTGGTACTTTTGCGCGATTTTAAGCATGTTCAGGAAAAGTGATCGTCTGGTTTCTAAGTGATGGAGCTCTTCGCCTGCTCCTTCTAGCTCCGCCGGTTGCGCGTGATGGTATAGCTCGTGACACATGCCGGCGATTAGCTCCAGGGTCTCTTTATTGTTTGTCGCCAACGCTTGAGAATGTATATTGCGGATTTCTTTGGACAAGTCGTTGTAACCGTCTACGGGCCTTGCGCTGTCGTGCTCGAACTTCGCCGCTGCCCACTTGCCAGTTGTCTCTGCGGGAAGGTTTCCGCCGATGCGGGCCTGGACGTATCGCTCTAGTTCGTCCAACGCGACGGCAACGCTCTCTTGATGTGCCTCTCGCAATCGTTCATCCCCAC
>WNGR01012484.1_pt1 | contig 12808 bp, 18 predicted proteins | sample 5407581 | NCBI WGS metagenome assembly WNGR01 (sample SAMN13153383, study PRJNA577476) | soil metagenome | isolation source: 80 cm soil or saprolite under Garry oak tree replicate 2 | place: USA:California | collected 2016-06-15 | reverse complement strand
TGAGACACGATCTTGTGGGCCGTCGCGATCGGCAGATGAGTTGCCGCGCCAGGCACACCCTTCTCCCGCCGCACACCCAGAACGATGAGGTCGGTTTCTCGCTGGTTGGCGAATTCCAGAATCTTCTCCGCGGGATCGCCACGTTCCACGAAATACTCAGCTTTGCACCAGGCTCCGGCTTCCGGCGGGACGAGCTTGCGCAACAGCTTCTCCGAGGACGCCGTGACGTCAGCGGCGGAAACGAGATCACCGGCCGTCTGCTTCGGAACGACGTGCAGGAGAATCAAGCGCGACTGGAATTCCTGGGCGAGAGACACGGCATAAGCGGCAGCGCCTCGCGATTCAGGGCTGAAATCTGTGGCGTACAGGATTTCACGGAACTGGCCGCCCGCCCCACGGGACGCATTCGAATGCGGTCCAACGGTGAGCACAGGGCAGGATGCGTTCCGGAAAATCTCTTCGGCCACCGAGCCCAGGAGCAGCTTTCCGAGACCGGTGCGTCCCCGGGTACCGATCACCACCAAGTCTGTGCTGTTCTTCTCGATGGCTTCGTTGAGGCACAACTGGATGCTGCCTTCTCCGTTCAGGACCTCTGTACGAATTCCGGCAAATGTACCAAGAACTTCTTCGCGGTGCTTGTCATCCTCAACTTTTGCCGCTTCGATGTCGGCAGGCCAAGTGCCTGGCGCGGTCATGGGGTTCACAACTGGGGAGCGAACGTGGAGGGTTACGAGGTCGGCGTCGTAGTGTTTGGCAATGCTCTTGACGTACGGGATGGCTTGAGCGGCGGCGGGGGAAAAATCCGTCGCAAATAGGATGTTGCGGAATCGGACTGCGATTCTTGCGGTGGCGGTTGTCATGGTTTTGCTCCTCCTGTCGAGCATTGTTGCTTCGAGGCGGAACAAGTTGCTGTGACGCGTGTCACTCAGCAAGGTGATGCAGCTCGCATTCGGTCATGCATTCTTCTTTCGCATTTTACGGATGTTTCTCCGCTCCGTGCCTATTGTGATAACGCGCACGCAGGGTTGTGACGACCGTCACAGCATCTCTCTCTGCCAACTCGTACCCTAGTCGTGTAGCGCTGTATGTGACGAGCGGGTCGGAAGCGTAACGGGAGTGTGAATGAGCGCTTGGTGGAAGTTCCATCCGTCCGTAATTCTTCTGTTTATAGCTGGCTTCCTTTGCGCGATCCTGTCCGCTGTTCCCAGCTTGGCCCAACAGGACAAGAACAAAACAAAGCCCACAAGCCAAGCGAAAGCTTACCAACGTCCTACCGACCCTGCGCTTTACGTCGGGTCAGAAACCTGCAAGACCTGCCACGAGGACATGCCATCCAAAGGCTTCTTCAAGGGCTATGAAGATTCGCCACACTACGTCACGACTTTGGACACGAAGAAAGGTCCCGAGTGGCATGGCTGCGAAGCCTGTCACGGGCCAGGGAAGGCCCACGTCGACGGCGGAGGCGACAAATCGCAAATCTTCAGTTTTAAGAACGCCTCCGCGAAGGACATCAGCGAGCGTTGTCTTGGCTGTCATAGCTACGGCGAGGAACACAGTAATTTTGCCCGCTCCGCGCATCTCCAGAACAACGTCAGCTGCACGGACTGCCACTCACCTCACTATCCGAAGGAAAGCCAGTTTCTGATGAAAGAGAAGCAGCCACAGCTTTGCTACGGTTGCCATCTCGAAACAAAGCAGCAATTCACGCGCTCCTTCCATCATCGCGTCAACGAAGGGCTCGTGCAGTGTAGCGATTGCCATAATCCGCATGGCGGATTCCTGACGCGCCAGCTGCGGGCCACTTCAACGCAGGATACGGTGTGCTTTAAGTGCCACACAGAAAAGGCCGGGCCGTTTGTGTACGAGCATCCGGTGGTCAAGACGGAGGGCTGCGTTGCCTGCCACACTCCGCATGGATCGTCGAATCCGCGATTGCTGAAGCGCAGCCAGGTGAACCTGATGTGCCTGGAATGCCATTCATTGACGATCGATGCCGGAGCACCGGCGACACCGACTTTTCATAACCAAGCGCAGAAATACCAAGCTTGCACGCTGTGTCACGTTGCCATTCATGGCTCGAATTCCGATGCATTCTTCTTCAAACCTTGAAGGTGCAATGATGGGCAAAAGAAAACAGCTCATGCGGAAGTTTACCGGGGCTGGGTCAAAGAGAGTCGTCGCTCTTCTCGCCGTGGTTCTGGCGCTGGTGCCGTGGAACCGGACTCGCGCGCAACAAGAAACCGAGCAGGCGGGCATTGAGCAAGGAAATTACAACATCAGACAGTCGATCGAGTTTGGATATCGGTTCACGAATACCAACGGAAACGAAGATGCGTACAACACGTTCGTGAACCTGCAGCAGGGCGCGCGGTTGCTGGATTTCAGCACGGGAATGCGGTCGATCGATCACCGCGGAGTGCTGTTCGACCGCCTGTACTTCAGCAATTTCGGATACGGTGGCGATCCGAATGACGTGTCGCGGCTGCGCATCAGCAAGAATAAATGGTACGACTTTAACGCGCTGTTCCGTCGTGACGAAAATACCTGGGATTATTCGCTGCTGGCGAACCCATTGAATCCCACGACGCCCGCATTTGCCAATGCCCCGGCGGGATTCAGTCCGATTATTGGTGTTTCTCCCCACCTGTTCAACACGCGGAGGCGCATGGGAGATTACGATTTACTGCTGCTCCCGGAAGCGAAGATACGATTCCGAATCGGCTATTCGAGAAACGTATGGGAAGGCCCGGGTTTAAGCACAGTCCACCAGGGAACGGAGCAGTTGCTGTTTCAGGTATACAAGTCCACGGTCAATGCATACCGGTTCGGAGTGGATATACGGGTACTGCCAAAGACCAGCATCAGTTACGACCAGATTTTTAACTTTTACAAAGGCGACACCGGCAGCAGCGACCAGAACCAACTGTTTCGGATTGCGAACGGCACTCCGGTGGACATTGGTGTCTCCTTAAATGCCGGCGCGAACCAGCCTTGCGCGAATACATTCCTGGCTTCGGGATTCGTCAACCCGACGTGCAGCGCATATTTTAATTATCTGCGGCATGGATTGACGCGCACGAACAACCCGACGGAACAATTAAGCCTGCAATCGAATTATTTCCCCAATTTGGATCTTTCAGCCAAGATCAGCTATACCAGCGGAAGCATGAACGTCTTTAACTGGTTCGAAGATTGGTCCGGGCGGGAGGCGCGAACCAACACCAGAAACCAGAACAATGGCGGAGGAGCTTTTGGAGAGCGAGTGGCGGCCACAGCGGACTTTGGCGCAACGTGGCGTCTGACCGAAAAACTAAGTTTCATCGATTCGTTCCATTATTCCAATTTTCATAATCCCGGAGAGTTCGATACTTCAAGCTGCTCTTTTTTCAGCGCGAATCTTTTGACGCCCTCGAATTCCTTCTCGCCGGGAGGCGGAACAGTGTTGCCGGTAGCGTGCGCGCCGCCTGCGGACAGTTCGGCAGGGACGCCGGTGCACAACGCAAGTTCGGGACCGGATGTATCGTTCGCAGTGTCGAGTTTATTTCTGAAGCAGGATGAGAAAACGAATTTGACCGAACTGGAATGTCAATTTTCGCGGCGTTTCGGCATACGAGGCGGATTTCGTTACCGACACCGTTCGATCGATGACAAAGATTTTGAATCCGTGACGCAGCTGTTTTTCCCAAACAACGCCAACCGCGGTGCGTGTGCGCTTGTGAGTGGCGCGCTGCCGGAAGGTTGCACGCCGAACGGAGACGGCTCGTTCACATTTACAACGCCGCTGCCGAATGAAATCGACACCGGCGAAACGCTGATCAACGAATACTCGGGAGTGTTTGGAGTGTGGGCCAAGCCGCTCGCCAACTGGCGAATCAGTTTCGACACGGAACTGATGAGCGCGGACAACGCATTTACGCGGATCAGCCCGCGCCAGACACAGGAATATCGGGTGCGAACCACGTATAAACCTGCGCCGTGGTTGAATCTGAGTGGTTCGCTGATAACCTGCAGCACAATCGGTTCTACGGGATCTCTGCTGCGATTCAACCACGCGAATCGTTCGGATTCGAGCTTGGATACGACTACAACGACGTGTTTTCGCAAATTCTGATCTGCTACACAAGTAGCGCTGCCCCGCCAGGACTCGACAAATGCCCGGGCTCGACCCTGGTACAACAGTTGTCGACTTATACGAATACTTCGCACTATGGCTATTTCAATGCAAACTGGACGCCTTGGCACCGGCTCACGGCGCGAATTGGTGCAAGCCTGACCGGGATGAGCGGCTCTGTTCTGATCATCACGCCGAACGCTCCGTCCGGGCCTCTCAACTCGACTTACTACCAGCCTTTCGGCGGAATTGACTACCGTTTCGCAAAGGGATGGACCGGCAAAGCGTATTGGGGTTATTACGGTTATCACGAAGATTCGAGCGCGGTGCCGCAGGACCTTTTTGTGCCACGAAATTTCCAGAGCAATCTCGTGACGCTGTCCTTACGCTATGCTTTTTAACGACGCAGCAAACCTTGAACCGGAGGATCCTATGAATCGGCACCTGCAATGGATAGGAAAGAGCAGCACCGGCGTTCTCGGACTGGCGTTCGTTAGTCTCCTCCCGATTCCCGTCTCAGGACAGGCGCCGGGCGAATCGCTATATAAAACGAAATGCGCGGTCTGTCATGGTCCCGATGGCAAAGGCGAAACGGCGGTCGGCAAGGCAAACAAATTGCGAGATTTGGGGGCGGCGGACGTTCAGAAGCAGAGTGATGATGAGCTCAGCGGTATCATCACCAGCGGCAAAGGCAAAATGCCGGCCTACGGAAAGAGTCTGAAACCGGAACAAATCAAGGAGCTGGTCGCCTACATCCGCTCGTTTAAGAAGTGAGTAGCTCGATTCCGGTCTCCCTATGCCGACAGTTGCCATCCTGATATTGATTCTTTTCAGTGCCTTGCTCGCGGGAGTCTTGGCATTCCGCCCCTCAATCACGATTCATCCTGGTGGAAAGGTTCTTGCGTTTGGGGTGTTATTTTTCTTGCCGGTCTTTTGCCTTGTGGCAGGAGTGGATAGCGAGATGGATCGGTCCAAGAGCACGGGGTTTTGTCTTTCGTGTCACATCATGGAACCTTATGGCAAAAGCCTTCACGTGGATGACCCGACGTATCTTGCCGCCGCCCATTTTCAAAACCATCGCGTCGCTCCCGACCAGGCCTGCTACACGTGTCACACCAACTACGCTATGTTTGGAACGTTCAAGGCAAAACTTGGCGGACTCCGGCATCTTTATGTCCACTACCTACGCAAAGAACCCGCTCCCGAAGACATCCAATTGCATGAGCCATATAACAACCGGGAGTGTCTGCACTGCCACCTTGGAGCGCGTTCGTTTGAGCAAGGTGCAGTTCACAATGCGGATCCAGACACGCTTCCAGCAGTGAAGGCGAACAAGGTCTCTTGCATTTCAAGCGGCTGCCACGATGTCGTGCACAATCTGCGCCAACTCGACAAAGTGAAATTCTGGAACGAGGCGAATTGATGTTGCGTAGCGGCCCCATGGATCGTCGGCTACAGACTTCAGGGCTGCTCCTGATTTTGGGATTGCTGGTTGAAGGTTTTTGTCTGCTCTGGGCGCGCCCTATCGCGTTTGTGGTGCTTCTTGGTTTAGGCGGCGGCATGATTGCCTCAGGAGTATTGTTTTTCTTGTACTCGCTTCTATTCGTTGCCCACTCAAGCAAGGACGAGAAGCCAAACGATCCTCGAGGGCCATGATTCTTGTTAACGCCAGCAATGGAAACCAGAAAATGATTGCGCGGTTTACAGTAGGTTTGATGATCCTCGTCGCAGAAATGAATCTGGCTGAACCTGCACTCTGATCCTCAAGATTGGTTTACCTTAGGCTATTGGTAGAGACTCGCGCCCTTCTTTCGGTTCATTTGCAATATACTCGCCCATCGCTCCGCGCTTCCATGGCCGATCCACAATAAGTTCCGGATGTTCGCGCCGAAATGTCTCTGCGATATGGCAGCCCCAGCAAACGGGCAAATGTGTCTCAAATACCTCTGGAAGTTTCTCGGCGGGAATCTCGCTCCACTGCACGGTTTTCTTCTCAGGGCTTAGCAACGCGGGTCGGTGATCATGCCAATGAATCTTCTCGATAGGTTCATGGCAATACGCACATGCTCTGCCGCGATACCATTGCTGAGCGATACCCCACACTGAGCATCCTTGTGGATCATTTTCAATTTGGCTGAGACATTCCTGTCCGCAGGCCTTGCGCTCTGGCCAGCAGGAACACTGGTCGAGATGAATCCTCACGTGCTTGCCCTCCAGAACATCGCGCGCAGCTTTTCCCGCATTCACGTGGACGGCCGCAGGGTCTCGCGTTTCTGGACAAGTCACGAGCCTCTTGCCGCGATATTTCAAGTACGTGCGGGCAGCCATAATCAGGCTAATGAATGTGCCTGCAACTAAGACCACGCTCGCAATTACTAACAAAATCGTCGAAGTCGGAATCATAAATGCCTCCTCGCTTCCTATCTCGGAAAAACCAATTTGCCTCGATTCGTCCGATGAGTAAAAGTACAGCGGCCCGGAACTGCTGCAGTTCCGGGCCGTCTGCGTCCTCCACTTACGCCGCGATTTGCTTTGTCAACGGCACAGTGGTCTTGATTTCAATCTTACGCGGCAGGGCAGCCGCGGCTACCGGCGCTGTGATTTCCAGAACCCCGTTCACATATTCCGCCATCAGCTTTTCGACATTCACGCCTTCGGGCAGAGTAAGAGTCCGCTCAAAGACGCCGTAAGTGATCTCCCCTTCGAAAAGCTCGGCTTCTTTCACGCGATGAGTGACTTTCCTTTCGCCACGAATCGTGAGCAGGTTGCCTTGTGCATGGATCTGTACTTCCTTCGGCTCGATCCCCGGCAGCGTTACGCGGCAAACATACTTCTTGGCTTCTTTGTCGACAAACGCTTCCACCGCCGGATAAATGCCGAAGGTCTTCCTGAACTCAGGCAGTTCCAGCCCCCAGGGCTGGCCCACCAAAATGCGATTGAACATCTCGTCGAATTCACGACGAACGCCAAACAGGTCTTCGAATAGCCTTTCAGTTGTATATAGGTGTTTCATTTCATCCTCCTCAATTGAATTCCACCTCACCAGAGGCGGTCCCTTCACCGGGTTGGAGGCAGCGGTGCGCTGAAGCATTTTCCGGCCTGATTGGCCGGCGCGCCGTGAACTGCTGGCGCTCCAGGGTTGACTTCGCGACTCACCGCTGCCTCGGAGCGAAGGACAGAAGGTCTGCCAAGTCTAGCCTCTTCGTCCAGCGAGATGACTTGCCAGCGAGGCAGAGCCACAGGCTTTGCCGTTTCTCTACGTTCCCGGCAGCCTCGCCAGCTCGTTTCCATGGCAGCTTGTATCCTTTCGCGCTTCCTTTTTACCCCCACCGGCAATACGAAATCAGTGACCAGAGGCACGCCTCGATGTGACGCATGCCACATGCACTCAACGGCGAGATATATCGACGAGCGCATTAAGTGATTCGCCAGATGACCGTCACGATTCGGTTCCAACTGCGACACCAATGAAGAATCTTGGCGCAGCAAAAGAGGGACTTGCACTAGCGGATGGATGCGAAGTTCAGAGTTCCGCTTATTTCACTTAGAGCCATAAACGCCGTTATCGAACAAATGAAATTGTGCTCGGCCCTTGGCCGATTCGCGACAAGTCAGGAAGAATGTCGCGGTATTCCTGATTTCTCGCGTGTATCAGGAGAAGCGCGGAGACCCGTCATTTCCTCGATCTGAATACAGTAGAACACGGGCACGACAGGTTTTTGCTTGCCACGAACCTGTACTGCTGTATAGCCGCTCTGCCACCACAACCGTCTCTTTTGGATCAGCGAGCGCACGTACTGCCGGCCTTTCGCGTCCTTGTGAGAGTTGGAAAACTCCAGGTAGTGTCCGAGAGCAACGACGCTCACCCAGTTGTCGTGAGCAACGATTTCGTCAACCTCCACGCAAACCAGAGGATTCTCGCGCATCCACTCGATCTTCCGTCCCAGGGTCGAAAAGCAGTACAAGCAGTCAGCGTCATAGGAAAAATAAATCGGAACGATGTAGGGTCGATTGTTGGAGACACAAGCAAGCCGGCCAAAGCCGGGGCGGGTGACCAGTTCGCGACATTCGCGGCTGCGCATTTTAGTGATAAGCATAAAAACTCCGCGACGGCAGCGATAGGAACGGGCCGTCTACTTTTGCCAAATTCATGCCAAACTTATCATGCTCCCGCGAATGTCCATGCCTTAGAAATAGTCAGTGGCACTTCGACGTGTTCGGGAAGTGTAATGGCGGGCTGAAGAAATCCACCTGTTTTTCCACACCGTCTCTAAGCTGCGGCCCGATTTTTGGCTGCGAAACTTAGCAATCGCTTATTTCACCTGAATCGATCGGATGTAAGCGACGACGTCGTCGATGTGCTGTTGGCCCGTCGGGTCGTGAACCGGATCGATTATCTTAAAACGGGATCCCCAGACGGGCATGTCTTCTGAACCATGTGAAGCGAAACTCTGGCCGAAGATCAGCACAGAGGAAACATAGCCCGCGGGAAACTTATCCTCATGTCGCTTTGAGAGCGTTGTTAGATCTGGCGGCGCCGTTCTCAGCACGAAGGCGGCCGGCCCGTCACCTTTGGCAGTCTTTCCATGGCACGAAGCGCAATACTTTAGAAACGTTTCCTGGCCAGCCGCGGCGCTGGGTGGCTTCGCAGCTGATTTGCGTTCATTTTTGCTCTGCGGTTCAGCGACGCTAAGAACTGCTAACAATGATGCGCCCAAGAGAATCACTCTAATCTGCCACATGTGTTCTTTCGCTCCGACGGGCTGCGCTTGAGGTATCGCTAGTGCTCTGCGGGGCGATACTACCACGGTGATTTGCTCACGCCTTCAGCGGTTTTTCACTTCGACGGTGTCATAGAACACCCGTAAAGGTGACCGTGCTCACATGCTGGAGCGTGCATAAGACTCTAGAATCCAACATGACGGATTCAACTAAAGGAAGCACCGTGAACACAGTCGACACTAACGACAGCAGAATGGTCTACTGGCACCGCGAATTGCCTCCCTTCGATGCCAATGCCGTGGCCGAACATATTATCGAAGCGACGAGCAGCCGTGTTCCCGGAACACTGGTCCATCGAGACGAGTTGTGGGGGCAGTGTTACGAGAGTCTAATGGCTTCGACCGCCGCTCGGTTGGAACAGGAAGTCGCTCGCCTCGGACGCCACTACGCGCACGTGCTCGATGAATCGATCGATAGTCGGCATGACGGAGCTACCGGCGAAGCCTGGTTGCACGGTCGCTTCACCTACATGTTGTACCGTCGGCCTGCGAAAAATATTCGTGTGCAACAGGTGTGACGAAGACGCACAAATTGCCGAACGTCCGGCGAATTGAATTGGAAGTAGAAGTACTGCACGGAGGTGAATCGTGGTCATGTCGCGTATTGTTTGGTTTGGTGCTCTTATTTTGGTTGTCTCGACTGCGGGCGCCCAGGAGAAGCCGTCGGCGAACAAGATGCCGACGCGACGCACAATTGCGGCGTCCGGCAAGCAGACGTTTACGCATTATTGCGCGTCCTGCCACGGTGTAGACGCCCGCGGCAATGGACCGGCTGCATTCGTGCTAAAGACAACGCCGCCTGATCTAACAACGCTGGCAAAGCGGCACGGCGGTAAATTCCCATACGAATACGTTTCCGATGTGCTGCGTTTTGGCACTCGTATGCTGTCGCATGGCTCTTCCGACATGCCAATATGGGGACCTATCTTTGGCTCCCTGGACAATTATGACGAAGCTGCGGTGCGAAAACGGATCAAGGATCTCAGCGACTACTTGGCGTCGCTGCAACAAAAGGAGTCGTAGAGGCAAGCGTTGACCGTTTAAGACGCCGTAGGCGACTCCTAGCATGAAATGTGTTGACTCAGCTTTCCAACCGAGCGTGGCGGAGCGCGGAGCCAGGTTCCACGCCTATCGCGTTCCGTCGTTGTTTGCTCAAGAAAGAATCTGGAAAATGGACTGCACTCTTGAAATGAGACAGCCAGGATGGGCACACTTTGCAGGGAAAGGGCTGCAAAGTGAAGCGAAAGCGATACTCACGGAAGTTCCAGCGGATGGCTGTTGAACGTCTAAGAACTTGTGATGATGTCGACGAGTTGGCGCAAGAGCTGGGGGTGACCCGGCGATGTCTGTACAAGTGGCGCGTTAAACTCGAGACCATCGAGCCGGGAGAAGATGCCTCGCGGCCCAGCACGCACACGTCGTCCTACCGTAAGCAAATCCGCCAGTTGAAGCGAATGCTCGCCGAGAAGGCGATGGTGGTGGATTTTTTCAAAGGTGCCTTGCAAAAAATCGAGGCTCGACGCCAGAAGAAAGACGGAACTGGCGGGATGGCATCTACGACCAAATGCGAGAAGTGATGTCATTGCAAGGCAGCTTGAGTATCGAGCGCATGTGTGAGTTGACGCGAGTGAGCCGGGCAAGCTTCTACCGTTCTTTTCGGGAGAAGCACTCGGTCGAAGAGGAGATGGAAGTACGATCGGCGATTCAGCAGATTGCTGTCGAACATCGTCGGCGCTACGGTTACCGCCGCATTGCAGCAGAGTTGCGGCGGCGAGGCATGCCGGTGAATCACAAACGGGTCATGCGGATCATGGCCGAGGACAACCTACTGGCAGTGCGGGCCCGGGCATTTGTTGTGACCACGAATAGCCAACACGAATTCGAGGTCCATCGAATCTGGCTGGCCGCATGAAACTGACAGGGATTAACCAGCTGTGGGTAGCGGACATCACCTACATTCGATTGAAGTGGGAATTTGTGTACTTGGCGGTGATTCTCGACGCCTTTTCTCGGAAAGTGATGGGCTGGGAGCTAGGCAAGACGTTGGCGGTGCGTTTAGCACTGGCAGCGCTGCACAAAGCTCTGGTAGAGAGGAACCCAGGGCCAGGCTTGGTGCACCATTCCGATCGCGGGCTGCAATACGCGTCCAGCGAGTATGTAAACGTGCTAAGGGAGCACCAGATGATCCCGAGCATGAGTCGGCCGGCGAATCCGTACGACCATGCGAGTTGCGAGAGCTTCATGAAAACCTTGAAACGAGAAGAAATCTACGCGAACCGATACGAAGACCTTGGGCACATGCGTGCGAACATCGAAGAATTCATCGAGCAGTATTACAATCGGCAGCGGCTGCACTCGGCGTTGGGCTACCGTCCTCCGGAAGAATTCGAACAGCAAACTGAACTTCCGGGAACGGCGGCGAGCTCAGCAAGTGCAACCCCAATGTTTTTCAGGCCATGACGAACACACGCGACAAATTTTTTGGGGGAGGGGCGACGTCGCCCCCTCCCCCAAATCCCCGTCCCTTGGGAGACGGGAAGAAAACTCAAAGAACTGCAAGTGTGCCCATCGAAAACTGTCTCACTGAAGGGGTGCAGTCGGACAAATCGAGAACAAACTGGGAACAGATTGGGAACAGATAGGGTGAAACACCCGTAAATTAGCGAGATCAGGCGGTACGTAAGTTGTTGAAAAGCAAAGACGGGCTAATTGATTTTTCGACTCATAACCCGAAGGTCGTCAGTTCAAATCTGACCCCCGCAACCATTCAGGAAGTTGAAACACAAAGGGTTGCTCGCTCCAGAGCAACCCTTTTTTCTCGCAAAGCTGCCTCGTGCGACGAACAAGAATGAATGGGGGATTCCCGCCCGGGTCGACCGCCGCTAAAGAATCAAATATACTTCGGACCGCGACATCGGAGACGTATTCGAGAAATGCATCCAAGAAAAACGCTGAGACTTTTTTTCTTTAGGAGTTCGCTCTTTCTCATATTGGCAGGGTCTTCGACTTGTCGTTTGAAACAGCCTTCCAATGTGGAGGTTCTTGTCGAGCATGTTGAAAGAATCAGTGGCGACGAAGCCCAATTCCGAGTGAGGATCACAAACCGGTCTGAAGAGGCGGTTTTCTTGACTGGCATCGTATATGAATCCAGTTCACAGCTTTATCCCACATATCTTGAACAGCAGCGGGCAGCAAGAAACTGGAAGATTGTGGTTCCTTGCATGGATACACCACCACCCCACGTCATCAAGCTTGAACCAGCCAAGACAATGATTGAAAACCTGGTTCTTAAGGTTCCTCTCGAAGGGGTCTGTAAGGAACGCGACATTCAGCTCGAAGGCAATTTTCGATTTCGCCTTCCGTATTTCGACAGCGAAAAGAATGCAAGAGCCTACCTGAAGAAGTTGTTCTCCGCGGACTGGCAAGACACGCGGTCCGCCGTCGCACTGTCGGAACCATTCAAGATTCCACAACGCCGCGATCTACATGGATCCCACATTGAATCACTTCACGGCGAGCCCGTTGGCCTTGGCGAATCAGCTGCGCCGCCGATTTATCGATGCGGGCCCGTCGCCGTGGGCGAGCCCGTTCCTTCTTGTGGGCGTCGATTTTTTGGAGGTCAATCCTAGGGCGAGATATTCCCAAAGCCATTATCAGCCCGCTTGAGGCGGGAAAGATTTTGCAGGGACGCCTTGCCCCGGAGTTCAAAATCCGCTTTCAGGGCTTGGAGTAGATGGATGCAGTAACAGCTTGAACCTCCGTTTGATTTAAGCGTCCTTGACACAGCATAGCTCATGGGCTATATTCCTTCTATGGAATGAGAGGTCGAATTTACCGACGAATTTTCGAATTGGTGGAATGGCCTCACCGAGGCTGAACAAGTGGACGTGAACGCCAAGGTGATCTTGCTTCAGAA
>WNGR01006516.1_pt1 | contig 12810 bp, 13 predicted proteins | sample 5407581 | NCBI WGS metagenome assembly WNGR01 (sample SAMN13153383, study PRJNA577476) | soil metagenome | isolation source: 80 cm soil or saprolite under Garry oak tree replicate 2 | place: USA:California | collected 2016-06-15 | reverse complement strand
GCCACACGGCTCATTATGTAGAGCTACGCTCGAAAACTGTGCTGACGGCGGTAGGAAAGGCGAAATGCCTGCGTCGTGTATGTGGAGATGGATGTTGCAGGGCTTGGGCGAGCTCACGCTGTTGCCGCCTTTCAATATCGGCTCCGATGGCTTCCGCGGTGCGCTCCACGGCCTTCGTGGTGACGGATAAACCCGCCAGCAGCTCCATCTGCTGCCGCCCCTGGTCAAAAGCCGCTTGCTGGCCGACCGTGGCCAGCATGCGCCGCACCCCGGGCGAAAGTTCCGTGTTCTCTACATCCAGTTCGACATCGATGGGGAACTGGCCGCGATGGCAGCGGTCACACGCCGGCATTTCGCCTTTCCTACCGCCGTCAGCACAGTTTTCGAGCGTAGCTCTACATAATGAGCCGTGTGGCCGCACGCGCAGGGCAGTTGGCGCTGTTCCAGGCTGGGTGGATCAAATTTCAGCAGTTCGGTAAGCGCCGCTGCTCCCGCCTGGTGCATGGACGAACGCATGGCCATCTCTATCGCTTCCAAATCCAGACGACCCGTCTTGCCGTGTTCGGAGAAAATCAGCTGCAAGAGATGTTCTAGTTTGCGGGTGATTTCCTGTTGGATGAGGCGCGCCGTTTTTTTTTCTCTGGAGATTGCTGCGGCGTAGCGAACGGACGCAACCGACAAATCTTTTGGTTGATCTGGATCAATTCCTGAGACAGTTTCTGGAAACGGCGAAACTCAGCGATTTCCTTTTCCGCTTTACGGACCGCCTCCGGGGAAGACAAAGTCTGCGTGACGGTTTTGCCATCAATTTTTTGAGTGAGTTGCCGATGCGGTCCGTGTCCGGGATCGCTAGGCTTAGCGCAATGGCAGTTTGGCTTTCCGCACCGCCGTGTCGCGTTGGTGATCGAGCCCGGCTGGAAATCGCTGAGTTGCGAGAGTTCCTCCAGGAGGTGGCTTCGGTCGTCGAGTAGATTGGGCAACGAGTCCGTCATGGGAGCTCCTTGGATAGTATAAACAGCAGAATCTTGAAGTATTATAGACTTTAAGAACTACGCGACAAAAAAAGAAAACAGCCTCTTAACACCTATAATGTCGCGCACCTTCCTGTCACCCGGGCATTGTGTACGGAATGGCTCCGGTGTATGTTAACGCATACGCCGTTTGATTGAACCAAGAGCACGACAGTATGCCTGGCATGCGGAACCCGGCTCACCTGCAGGCGAACCCTACGCTGGCGGAAATGTGGCCAGCTAAGGGATACCATTACAGGAGAGACCACTTCTATGAAAGCTGTTGCTTCCAAGCTGCGCTTTCCAGGTTTTGCTCTGTTCGCCGCACTGTTCGCCCTTTTGTTGAGCCCTTTACTGGCCCCCGCGTTCAAAAAGACCGCGGGTTTCCTGTTAGCGCGAGGACAAGCGCCCGCGCCGAGTTCGATTAAGGTTGTCGACCTGATTCCAGCGAGCCTGAGCGGGGAAAGCAACCAAGATAGTGAGCCGTTTCTGGCGATTCAAAAGGACAATCCGCAAGTGATGGTGGCGTCGGCATTCACGCCCAACCCCTTTTCGATGACCGGGAATGCGCCGGTGTACGTTTCGCAGGACGGCGGGGTAAGCTGGGCGCTGAACGCGATTACGCCGGTGCCGCGAATGACCTGCGACATCACGCACGCGATGGCCACAGGTGAGAGTCATCCGCGCGGCGATTTGCATGCCGGTACGCTCGATTGCTCGTCTGGCGTGATGCTCGACGAGTCGGAATCGGTCGATGTCGCCTCGAGCGCCACGATGAACGTGCAATCCATGCGCGGTAATGTGGACCAGCCGTTCGTGCGCGCGCTGGGTGTTTCGAGCGGCGACCGCATCTATGTCGGCGTGAACGATTTCAATCAGTCGAACGGGCAGACCGCGACCATCGATGTATCGGTAGACGGGGGCGCGACGTACAAATCGGTTCGCATTGAGAGGCGCAAAACCGCGGGGCAGGACGGTCCGTCGGTGCGGCCGGCGGTGGCGAACGACGGTACCGTGTACGCGGCGTTTTTCGGCTGGCGCAAATTTGACGGCAAGACGGCGACCAGCGACGTGGTGGTGGTACGGGATGATGCCGCGGCGACCGGCGCGAGTCCTTTTCAAGCGCTGACGGATCCTTCGGATAAGCTGCCGGGGCGAGTGGTTGTGAAGAACGCTTCCATTCCATGGTCCAACGCGCCGGCGCTGGGGCAGGAACGGATTGGCTCGACGCTTTCGATTGCAGTGGACCCGAACAAAAGCTCGATTGTGTATGTCGGCTGGGCAGACAAAGGCAGCAAGGGTGACATTTATACGCTGCATGTGAGGAATTCCACCGATCGCGGGGTGACGTGGTCGAAAGCGGACTTGCCGGGCACGACGATTCACAATGCGACGAATGTCGCGCTGGCCATCGCCAACAATGGCGTGGTGGGATTTCTGTACCAGCAATTGAGCGGCGGACGCTGGGTCACGCACCTGGTGCAATCGCACGATGGGTTCACCACGTCGCAGGACACCGTGCTGGCCACCGTTCCGGCCGATCAGCCGGCGGAGCAATTCCTGCCCTATTTGGGCGACTACGATTATTTGCTTTCGGCGGGGAACGAGTTTCGTGGGGTCTTTTGCGCGAACAACACCCCGAATTTTGCGGATTTCCCGCACGGCGTGACGTTTCAGCGGGCCGCGGATTTCGGCGCCAGGACGCTCAACGACGGCGCAGGCAACCTCGTGCCCATTTCCATCGATCCATTTTATTTTAGCGTTCCGGTGATCCCGTGAGCGCGTTTGCGCAAAAGGCGCGCGGGAATTGCTCGAAAGCGCGGGAGAAGGAGGCATCTATGAAGATTTCGTCAGTGCTCATGCGAAGCAGTCTGTGGGGAGCCGGTGTGTTGCTGGCTTTGTGCGGCTCGACGAATGCCGCAACGTCGCAGGCCACGGACAACCAAGCCACGTTGATGGGCAAAGCAAGCATCGTTTTCTCGGGAACGGTGAGTCAGCTCGCCGCCACTTCGTTTGCGGACGTGCCCAAGTCGGCGCAGACGATTGTCGTGCGCGTGGATGCGATCCTGAAAAAGCCCGCGGCGGTGTCGTTGAAGAGGGGCGATAGCGTCACGGTGGACGCAAAAGATGCCTCCGCGTTCCAGGAAGGAACGCGCGCAACTTTCTATACCGACGGTTGGATTTTTGGCTCGGGCGTCGCGGTAAAAGAGCTGGGCCATGTGCTGGGTAACACAAATGAGCCGGTTCCGCCGCCGGGAGCGGGAAAGAATCGACCGGGACAGGCACCGGGCCAACTCAGCGATCAAGAATTGAAAGAGCGCATGAACGAATCGGATTTTGTCGTGGTCGGGCGCGTCACGGATGTTCATAAATGGAATGCTCCCAAGGCCAAGTCAGGCGCGCCTTTGCACGTGACGGAACATGACCCTGATTGGCATGAAGCGGTGGTGGAGATTCAATCGGTCCTGAAGGGTGGCCAAGTCAAAGGAAACAAAGTTGTGGTGAGGTATCCCAATCAGAACGATGTGGCCTGGGCCCATTCGCCGAGGTTCACGAAAAATCAAAGAGGCATTTTCTGCCTGAATCGCGATAAAACCACGGGCGCGCCCTTGACGAAGCTGGGAAGCAAGGAAGTGTCCGTGTACACTTGCCTGGGACACGGGGACGCGCTGCCGCTGTCGGAAGAAGCGCGCGTGCGAGCGCTGCTGAAGAACCAATAAAGCTCAAAATCACTTCCCTTCCCTGGGCCGAGAAAACTTGCATGCGCAAATTCGCCGTGCTCGGGGCGCTACTCACCTTAGTTCTTGCTTGCGGAAGCTTTCGCCTACGCGTCCCGGCTTACGCCACTCCACCAGAGGAACATCTGGACTTGCTGCTTGCAGGCGGACAGGTTGTCGATGGGAGCGGCTCGCCTGCTCGCCTAGAGGACGTCGGCATTGGCAACGACCGCATTGCGTTCCTCGGGAACGCGTCCAAGGAGAAATTCACCGCCGAGCGTACCCTGGATGTCCACGGGCTGATGGTTTGTCCCGGCTTCATCGATCCGCACACGCATACGATCGGGGATCTCTCGAGCCCCAAACTGAACGGCAACGTGAGTTATCTGCTGCAAGGAGTCACCACCGTCGTCGTCGGCAACGACGGTGGAGGCTCGCCGCAGGTCGCGAAAACTCTCGATTTGTGGCGGCGGCAGGGCATCGGCACGAACGCTCTCCTTTTGGTGGGTCATGGCGCGGTGCGCGCCGAGGTTCTAGGCAACGGCGACGTCCAGCCCACGCCCGAACAACTCAAGAACATGAAAGAGCTCGTGCGCAGCGCCATCGAAGAAGGTGCCTTCGGCTTGTCCACGGGCCTGTTTTACGTTCCCGGGAGTTTCGCAAAGACGGAGGAGGTCATTGAGTTGTCGAAAGTCGTCCGAGCGATGGGCGGTTATTACGATTCGCACATGCGCGATGAGGATTCCTATTCCATTGGCCTGCTCGGCGCGATCGCGGAGACGATTCGCATCGGCCGCGAAGCGAGGATTCCGGTGCACATCTCGCACATCAAGGCCCTCGGTCCGCAAGCGTGGGGCCGGAGCGTCGCGGCCATTCAGATGATCGAGAAGGCACGGGCGGAAGGCGTGGACGTCACCGCGGACCAATACCCGTACGCTGCTTCGGGTTCGAGCCTGGTTGCCAGCCTGCTCCCCGCGTGGGCCCAGGCAGGCAAAGCCGAGGAAGTCCTTGCGCGCCTCGATGATTCCGGTGTTCGTCCACGCTTGTTGGAGGAAATGACACAGAATCTCAAACGGCGCGGCGGCGCAGATTCACTGCTGTTTACCTCCTCCGACGCTCCAGAGCTACTCGGCAAGCGGCTTTCCGAGGTGGCCAGGGAAAAGAACCTGCCGCCGGTGGAAGCCGCGCTGGCCATCATGCGCGAGCGCAAACTCGAAGGCTTGGCCGTCGCCTCGTTCAACATGCGCGAAGACGATGTGGTGCGCTTCATGAAGCGGCCCTGGGTGATGACCGGCTCCGACGGATCGCACGGCCATCCACGCATGTTCGGCACTTTCCCGCGCAAGCTGCGCGTCTATGTGTACCAGAAAAAGGTGATCACCCTGCCCTTCATGATCCACGCGAGCAGCGATTTTCCGGCACGGACCATCGGCATCCCGGAGCGCGGCTTGTTGCGCACGGGTTATTTCGCCGATGTGATCGCCTTCGATCCCGCTACCGTCGCAGATCAGTCCACTTACGAGCATCCCAACGAACTCGCCGTCGGCATGAAGTATGTCATTGTCAACGGAAAGCTCGCCGTGGAAGACGGCAAGTACAACGGCGCGCTGGTCGGCCGCCCCCTTCGCAAAGAGCTAGCCGCAAAATAACGAGGATAAAACTGGAGGCGCGGGGCGGAATCGAACCGCCGATAAAGGTTTTGCAGACCTTCGCCTTACCACTTGGCTACCGCGCCCTCGAAGAGTTGAAGGTTATCGGATCATCCGTCCTCGATCACACTGCGTTAGTGGGCCGTGGCAGCGACGCCTGGTTGCGCGGAGCGCGATTCGTTCACGATCGGCGCGCCAACCAAATTGCCCCATTCGGTCCACGAGCCGTCGTAATTCCGCACCTTGGCAAAGCCCAGCAAATACTTGAGCACAAACCAGGTGTGCGAGCTGCGCTCGCCAATGCGGCAATAAGCGATGACTTCATCTTTGCCGTTGATGCCCTTGGCTTCATACAGTTTCTTCAAATCGTCGAACGTTTTGAACGTCCCGTCCTCGTTTGCGGCCTGCGCCCAGGGAATATTGGCGGCTTTGGGGATGTGCCCGGCGCGCTGAGCGGTTTCGCTCATGCCCGGAGGCGCGATGATTTTGCCCGTGAACTCGTCAACAGAGCGAACGTCGACCAGTTGGCCGGACTGGCGACCTTCGACCACGGCGGAAACATCTTCTTTGAACGCGCGGATGCTTGCATCGGTCGCCGAAACGCGATACGTGGTTGGGCTGACATTCGGGGCATCTTTGGTGAGCGGGCGCTTTTCTTCGAGCCATTTCTTGCGGCCGCCGTTCATCAGGCGCACGTCCTTGTGGTCGTAAAGCTTTAATTGCCAAAAAGCGTAAGCCGCAAACCAGTTGTTGTTGTCGCCGTAGAGGATGATGGAGGTGTCGTTGGAAATGCCCGAGGCGCCAAGCAGCTTTTCGAGCGCGGCTTTGTCGATCAAGTCGCGGCGGATGCCGTCTTGAAGCTGCGTTTGCCAGTTCCAGCCGACAGCGCCGGGGATGTGGCCCTGATCGTAGGCGGTGGTGTCTACGTCCACTTCAACAAAGCGTGTGTTTGGCGCATTGAGATTCTGCGCGGCCCACTCGGTAGAGACCAGAACTTCCGGATGCTTGTACTCTGTCATTTTCATTTCTCCTCGTTCCCTTAGATGACTAGCTCTGGAATTCGTTTGATCGGCTTCCAACCAGAAAAACAAAAACCCACCGGCCATTTTTCCCTCTGGCGGTGGGCTCAAAAAACTTGAGGCGGGAGAAATCCTAAATGCTCAGCCTCCCCGCGCCAGAACTCACACGCATACAACAGATGCATATTGCGGCGTTGTTCCGGCTGCGAAGTTTCATATTTTCATGCTACATGGATGGGCCGGCCTTGGCAATAGTACTCGGTTGCGATCGCGCGGCTGCAGCCGGGTGCACGCCAGGACTCCCGGAGGTGCCAGATGCCCAAGCCGGGGCAAAAAAGCGCTTGCGCATGCCGGAACCCATGCCAGGTCCGGGTCCATCGAAAAGTGCGGAAAAAAGGGAATGGGCTGGCCATGTGCCCTGCCGTCAATGGGTTAGAGGTTATTTTGTACAGCAACCCCCCCGGAAAGCCTTGCATCGGAAATAAACGGCTGTGTGTTTAGCTCCTGGCCCTGCCCCGCCAGCTTGGATGTGCAAGGCCCTCGATCCAAGCAATCCAAAAAATAGCTAGCGTGGAGAAAGGTCATCTTTATGGGCAAATTAGTGTCCATCGCAGAGTTGTTTGTTCTTGCAAGCCTGTCCGCATTCGCGCAGGAGAGGGGATCGAAGGATGTCTCCGTGGAGTACTCCTACGTTCGTGCCAATCCCGCAACCACTGGTTTTCCGGACTTCAATGCCAATGGAGGCTCCGCCTCTTTTGCCTTTAATCCGCGTAACTGGTATGGGATCGCCGGTGAATTCAGCGGTTATCACATTGGGCAGGTCGGCCGCGTAAACGTCGGCACGGATTTGTTCACCTTCATGTTCGGCCCGCAGCTCTATTTCCATCACTACCGCCGCTTTTCGCCTTTTGCCCACGAGCTTCTCGGCGTCGCCCATAGCGGCAACGAGTTCGGAATCACCGGATCCCACAATTCCTTCACGATGGCGCTTGGGGGAGGCGTGGACGTTCCGTTCTGGGGCCACTTGTCCTTGCGCGTCGGGCCGATCGACTATCTCTTGACGCAATTCCCCGAAACTCGCTCAAGCCGAATGACGCAGAATAACTTGCGCGTCTCGGGAGGAGTGCGCTGGCGGTTCTAACCGCAAGTCAGTGTCATGGCAGACAAGCGCCGGGCCTCGCGCCCGGCTCCTTTGTTTTTGGGGCATGCCGAGGTTAGGTGAGGCGCGCAACCCTCCAAAATAAAACGCTCCCTTTCAACGGTGGAGTAGAATGCGGGCATGAAACTCCCATTGAGATTCATTGCGCTGGTTTTCCTTGTCCTCTCCCCGTCAACTCGTTCTTCTCCGCAAACTGCACCGTCAGAAGGAGCACAACAATTTGCCGAGCTTGGCGACTTCCGATTGGAGGATGGCAGCGTCATCCGCGATTTCCGTCTGGGCTATCGCACGCTCGGGAAGCTCAACGCGGAGAAGTCCAATGCCATCCTCTGGCCCAGTTGGCTCGGCGGAAAATCGCAAGACCTGTTGCAGTTCGTGGGAGCAGGTAACGTAGCGGATACCGCCCGCTATTTCGTGATTCTCGTGGATGCCATTGGCGATGGCGTATCCAGCTCACCGTCGAACAGCACTAAGCAGCCGCTCCTGAAGTTTCCCGAATTCAGCATTCGAGATATGGTCGAATCCGAACACCGCCTGGCCACCGAGGTTCTGCACCTGTCTCATCTGCGTGCCCTCATGGGCCTCTCTATGGGTGGCATGCAGGCCTTTGAATGGGGCGTGGCCTATCCCGACTTCATGGATCTGCTGATCCCCATGGTTGGCTCGCCGCAATCCACTTCCTATGACAAGCTGCTGTGGAGGGCGCAAATCGACGCCATGGAACTCGACCCGGCCTGGAATCATGGCCATCCCACCGGGCCAATGGATCGAAGTCTCGGGCTCGTGGAGGAAATCGGCTCTATGAATCTCACCTCGCCGGCCTATCGCGTGGCGCACACCAAGCCCGATGGGATTAACGAGCTTCTCGCAGAAATAAGGAATGGCGCCAAGGGAAACGGCGGAGTCGTGTGCGACCGGATTCGCCAACGGCAGGCGATTATGGCGCTCGATATTCCCGGAAAGCTCGGTGTGAACCTCGAGCAAGCTGCGGCAAAGGTGCACGCGAAGCTCCTGGTCATTGTTTCCCCCGAAGATCACATGGTGAACCCGGAACCGGCAATACAGTTCGCGGCCGCCGTCCATGCTCCCGTTGTGAAATTGGACTCTCCTTGCGGTCACCTCAGCCCGGGATGCATTTCGGTGGGGCCAACGGTCGCGCGTTTTCTAGCCGATCCCGCATCAGTTCAGAGTGAAACATTGCGGGAGCCTGCGAAGCGGGAGTAGTTACTCGCCATACTCTCAACTTCAAATCTCACATTGAGCCAAGCATCTTGAGGGCTGTAGCGGCATGAGACGATTCCTTCCGTTTTTCGGCAGCGGATTGGGAATCGCCTCGACCGCGTAGTGCCTAGATGGTAACGCAGCTCGCAACTCTGAGGAAAAAGGGGAAACCGCCCGCGATCATTGATAAAAAAGAAGATGCCTGCGCCCGGCGGGCCCGGGCGACTGCCGGCAGGGGATTCTTCTCGAGCCCTTACGAGAGATAGGTGCGGCTGACGCTTCTGGCATGCGCAATGCATATCCTCCCGTAGGTCCGCGCACGCGACGGTTGGGAACTGAGAGATCCGGTGCGAAGCGGAACCGGGGAAGCCATTGGGTAAACCAGGTGAGTTTGCCAGGGCTCCTCGCGACCGCTGTGATCGACTCGCTCAACCGCCAACGGGGATACCCCTCAAAAGTGCGCTGCAGGTCGAGATGCAGTGCAAGCTGTCTAATCTTACGGGTACAAACACACGGTCAACCGTTCTCTCCGCCTTTCTCCGAACCTTCGGCCGACTCCTCCTCCTCCTCGTCTTGAGTTTTGCGCTGTTTGCCTGGGGTGGCAAGGTCAACGCCCAGGAGCAAGACTCGCCAAAGACGGATGGAGCGATTTCGGGAACGGTGTATCTAGACGGCAACAATCAACCCGCCAGTCAAGTGGCGGTTAGCCTGAAATCGCACGAGGCGGGAATCTTTCGCAGCGTGTTGACCGACGATGGCGGCCATTTCGACGTCCAGGGGCTGCCTGCCGGCACGTACGAGATCCGCGTCGAAGAGCAGGGATACGAACCTCACCGAAGCACCGCCCAGTTTGACGGAACCGCCCTGAGACTTGAACTCCGGCTCACGGCATCTGGCGCGCCACCGGTTCCGGCAAACGCCTATACCATCTCCGTAAGAGAGCTGACGATTCCTTGGAAGGCGCAAGACGAGTACCGGAAGGGTCTGGAGCGTCTTGCCAAGAAAGACCAGAACGGAAGCCTGAGTCATTTCATGAAAGCTGTCCAGCTATTCCCAGGCTATTTTGAAGCCCTGTATCACCTGGGAATCGTGCACACCAATCTGGGACATTTGGAAAAGGCGATGCAAGCCTTCCAAAAGGCCATCGTTGTGAGCGGCGGGCGGTATGCCAGAGCGGTATTCGGAATCGGTTACGTCCACTATTTGCAGGGAAATGCGGCCGACGCCGAAACAGCCGTGCGGAGAGGTCTCGAAATCGACCCAAACGCAGCGGATGGTTACGTTATCCTGGGGATGACACTTCTCCGCTTGAACCGGCCGGAGGAAGCAGAAAAAAGCGCTCATGAGGCCTTGGTCAGGGATCCCAATATGGCTGACGCCTATCTTGTGCTTGCCGATTCGTGCGCTCGCCGTGAGGATTACCGTGACCAGATCCAAGACCTCGACAATTACCTGCGGCTCGACCCCAATGGTGGGGCAAGCAAGCGAGTGCTTGAAGTGCGAGCAGTAGCCCGGAGAATTCTGGATCGAATGCAGCCACGAGATTAGGCTTGCTCCCGCATGGCTGGCGTTGTTCTGTCCTAATCGAGCCACACTTCTCTCGAAATACCGATGAAATCGTTCGCCGTGAGATCAGATCATCTCCTCCGGTCGCTCCAGCTGGCTCGCTCAAAACCTCGCCATGTTGTTGGGCATCCCAGCGTGTCGTCAGTCACCCTTCGAACGGGCCCGGGCGGAGTGCTCGATTCTTTGCGTGCTATTCAGCCCGGGCTGTTTTGTCATGCGATGCCAAACCCAGCTTCTCTGGGTAGCCTGTACCAACTCTCTAACTGCCTCACCAAGCCCGCGCCGCCCAAAAAGGCGGCCAGTGATGTCCTGAACTCCGAAGTTAGCTTAGAAAATCGCTTGCACGAGCGGTTCTACAGGTTTCACTGTGGAGATGCAACTTCGCCGAAGTTGGATTTTGTCCTCACGTCGAGACCGTCCATCCCGCCTTCTCGGCCCTCAGGCTGCGGTCTGCCGCAGCCTGAAGCGGAGAGATCCCTGTTCAACTTCGGAATGCAGGCTCAACCGGGGAGCCGGGATGAGGCAACGAACAGTTTAATCCCGGCCCGTTTCAGATGACTGACATTTTCTTCATAAGGGGGATCGTCTCATTGCCAAATTATTGCTTGATGCCGGAACCTGTCGGCGTTCCCGTAATCTTGGCAGCCTTGACGATTTCCGCGCCTTCTTTTGTGCCCTGCCACAGCGCTAGCTCTGCGCTATTATGGGTGACCTGCAACGTCCGCAAATAGTGCACCAAGTCCCAAGCCTCCTCGGGCTTGATCTGCTCGCCGTACGAAGGCATGGGCGTGCCGTCTAGACCGGTCATGAAGATTTTGTACAGGTCCTGGTTGGTTTCCCCGCACTTGAACCGTGTGCCGGCCGCGAAATTGTAAGGCCGAATGGGCTGATCGTTGCTATCCGTGAGCGTCGCCGCGGACGGACCGTCACCGCGGCCTTCCTGTCCATGGCATTTCCAGCATTCCAGTTTTGCGAAGAGTTCTTTCCCACGCTTGATGCCGTCTGTGGTCAACGCCGGCTCTGCCGGCACTTTGACAGGCTCGCCAGCCTTCTCCTTCGTCCAGCGCGTCGAAAGAGTCTTGATAAAGACAACTAAATCCGCGCGTTGCTGATGCGTCAAAGCGGTCCAGGAGGGCATGTAGGTTGTGTAGAATCCGCGAGTGATGGCATTGAAAACATCCTCGTCGGTCGGCAACGTTCCTGTCGGCGTCGAACGGCACTTGAACGTGGCGGACACAAAGTTGCGCGGCAGAATGTTGAGGTAGGGAGCGTTTTCGCCGTTGCCGTCGCCGCGAAAACCATGACAGCCCCAGCAATACCGGAAGTAGAGCTGCTTGCCTGCGTCCACATGCCCGTTGAGCTTGCCGACGTGACCTTCCACCTTTTGGGCCATTGCCGAAGAGGGGAGAGCGAGGAGCGCGGCCGCCAGAAACATCCATAGAATTGATTTGCGTGAGTGCATCGTTGTCGCCTCCTCAAAAGATAAAATCAAGACCAAGGAAAACGCTGCTGCTCGTTAAGTCTCGTCCCGAAGTAGAGACCCCCCGCTGACGGACCACGGAGAACTCATTGTGGAAGGCAAAGCCGGCTCGGCTGGAAATGAACGGATAGTAGCGGAACCCAACAGTCCCGGCGTCGATATCTCCCAGATTACCGGCATTGGTATCCAAGGCCTGCCGCGACATGCGAATCAGTTCGTACCGGCCAATCAGAATAAATTGCGGGTTTAGGTTATAGTGCGGCTCAATTAATCCTGCGTTCCAGGTAGGGCTGTGGGCTCCCGCGGGAAGAGGGTTATACGAGGGAGTGGCAGTTCCGAGCAACGCGTTGTCTAACCCATGCAGATATTGCGTCATGACGTCGAATTTCTTTATATACCACAGACCGTTGAAACCGGCCCGGTAGAAGGATTTCTGGCCGAGACCATCAGTCCCCAGTTCTCCCCCGACGGTGTATGTCGGGGCGCGGCCGACATAAGCGAACGCGCCAACCCGCTGCAAGCCCAAACTACCCGCCTCAAAGGCTTGGCTGAGGGTCACGTAGGTATCATAGCCGTGCCCGTTAGGGAGATTGACATTGCCGTCGTTGCTGCTCAACAGGGCCGCAGAGAATCGCGTGTAGTCGTTCTTGGAATGCCCGGAAAGCTCGGCGCCGAACTGGTTGTCGCCGAGGCCGAAGGTGAACATGGCCGTGTCTTCGCCCACCGGCTGGAAGTGGTACATCTGATAGAAACCGCCATTGTTCGAAAGGCCCAAGATTCGCTTTTCGGAGATGATGTTATCGAGTTCGAATTTCCCAGCCTTGATATTAAGCCAACTCGAGCCAAGGAGATTGCTGAAGCGCACATTGGCGGCTTCAAAATGAAAAGAACCGTCGTTCTCCGCAGCCGGCACAAGCAGAAAGCTGATGTTCTTAGCGAGCGTCCCGGCGGTGAGAATGTCCAAGCCCCCAACGTCAAAACCATGGGTG